>Ga0302319_10007344_pt1 | contig 21692 bp, 21 predicted proteins | sample Bog_T0_2_FD_203319 | JGI IMG/M metagenome (GOLD analysis project Ga0302319, IMG submission 203319) | Peat permafrost microbial communities from Stordalen Mire near Abisko, Sweden - Bog_T0_2 | ecosystem: Environmental > Terrestrial > Soil > Wetlands > Peat | place: Sweden: Abisko, Stordalen Mire... | reverse complement strand
CCGCCCAGAATTATGCAGTTAATTATCGACGATAATGGTATACTAGGCTCAGCGTTAGAACCGAACAGAGCAGCAGCACTCGCCCCAACCAGCAAGGATTCTGCCAGTGGTCGCTCCGATTCCTCCAGCGCAATTCAATCCAGGAAACACGATCAAATGGAACAAGGTACTGTGAAGTGGTTCAATGACGCGAAGGGCTTCGGCTTCATCTCGCGCCAGAACGGTGAAGATGTCTTCGTGCACTACTCGGCGATCAACTCGAGTGGTTTCAAGAGTTTGCAGGAAGGTCAAGCCGTGCAGTTCAACGTAGTCAAGGGCCCCAAGGGATGGCAAGCTGCCGACGTGCAGCCGCTCTAACCCTTCCAGGCCGGATTCCGGCAGAATCGAGCACGAGAAAACTCACGAGGGCTGGGGCCAAACCCAGCCCTCGTGCTGTTTGCCGGAGAGTAGAAGCCCCCGCAACTGGGCCGGCACGAAGAGGGACGCCCGGGCTGGCGGCTGGTGGACGATGGGCCAAACTGGGGATTCCGGTTTACTCTATTTAGAACTGCTGTTGTGCCTGGTTCCCGTTGAAGAAATGAAACACCAGCCCGGGTCTGAAGGCCACCCGAACTTGCGCCTGTTCCGGGAGCGGAAGCCCCCGGCTCCCTTCGAAAGCTGCGGTCTAGAACTGAAATCCGAGAAGGACTTGGAAAGGACGCTGTCAACCGTGATTGAGCCATCAGCCATGCCGGGGGGAGCCACTCTGGAATTTCAGCCGCCGTCAGGCTCCGTCGGTCCTGCCCTGGAAAAGCTGGCGCTGGTGATTCCCACGCTCTGCGAAGAGGAAAGCATTGGCGGCCTGCTGGTGCACGTGCGTTCTGTGCTTGACCCGCTCAAGGTCCCCTACGAGATTCTGGTGGTCGACGACGACAGCCCGGACGGCACAGGCGCGGTGGTCAAGGCGATCTCCGCCGCGGACCCGCGGGTGCGGCTGGTGGTGCGCCAGGGCGAGCGGGGGCTTTCCGGGGCGATTCTCTATGGCTGGCAGCGGACCGACGCTACCATTCTGGGGGTGATGGACGCCGACGGCCAGCATCCGCCGGCGGTGCTGCCGCAGCTGATCGAGAAGATCTATGCCGGCCGCGACATGGTCATCGGCAGCCGCTACACGCCAGGCGGCGAGACGGGCAGTTGGAACCCGGTGAGAAAGTTGATTTCGGCAACGGCCGTGTGGGTGACCTGGCCGCTGCAAAGGAACCATCTCCGCGTGAAGGATCCGATGTCCGGGCTGTTTATGGTGCGCCGGCACTGCCTGCCGCAGACCGAGGTTCAAAAGACCGGCTTCAAGCTGCTGCTCGATTTACTGGTGCGCGGAAACATTCAGACGGTGACCGAAGTCCCCTTCGCCTTTGGCCTGCGCAGTCACGGCACCAGCAAGGCCAACTTCAAAACGGCCTGGGACTACGGCTTGCTGCTGGCCAGGCTCTACGCGGACCGGCTGGGGTTTGGACGCCAGTCCTGAAGCTGCCCGCGGCGAGACGCTGAGCCGGCGTAGCGAGGCGCGTCTCGACCTGAGAAACAATCAGTTAGCCCCGGAATTGCACCCATAGTAAGATTGCGTCATGACAACTGAATCACCCCTCCCTGGTGCGGAATTCGCCCTGAAAAACGAGTGGTGGACCCCGCCGCTCGCCGGTCCGCTGATCCTGGGCGCGGTGGTCCGATTTGGGTTGATGGCTCTGGGCTTGGCCAGGACAGGGGCCGGCGCCGTTGAGGGCACCGATACCTACAGCTATCTGATTCCCGGACAGAATCTGCTGTTTCACGGAGCTTTCTTTGCGGATGGAGTGCCGGCCGTGATGCGAACCCCGGCGTATCCGCTGTTTCTGGCTGCGACCAGCCTGGCGGGGTTTGCGGTGGCATCGGCGGTGAATATTCTTCTCTCCCTGTTTTGCGTGGTGCTGGTCTGGCGCCTGGGACGGGCAGTCTCCGGAAGCGACCGGATCGGTCTTGGCGCAGCCTGGCTGATGGCGATCGAACCGATGACCATCATCTTTTCGATCCTGCTGCTCTCCGAGACCCTGTTCTTGGCCTTTTATCTGTATGGGCTGGAGCGGCTGGCCTGGTTCCTGCGCACGCAGCGGCTGCGCCTGGTGACCGGGTCGGGGCTGGCGTTTGCGGCCGCAGCGCTGGTTCGGCCGGCTGCATATTATCTGCCGGCAGCGCTGGCGCTGGGGCTGCTGGTGGTGCTGATCCGCCGGCCCGGTTTGCGCTGGAAGGCGCCTGCGCTGCTGCTCGTCTGCTCCCTGCCTTGGCTGGTGGCGTGGCAAGTTCGCAACAAGGTTGAGTCCGGGTACGGCGGGTTTTCCAGCGCACGCGAGCTGAATCTCTACTTCACCAATGCCGTCGAAATCACCTCCCGTCTGGAGCACCGGAACTACTTCGACGTGCATCGGGAGTTCGGTTACTCGCCGTTTGTGGGACATAGCGGTCAAGTCTACCTGGCACAGGAGTATGTGAACGTTCATCCGGAGCAGGCCAGCTGGCCGCAGGCGCAACGGATTGCTTTCATGGGTGTGGAGGGCGGCAAGGTGATCCGCGCGCATCCCGGGATGTATGCGCGAACCTGTATCGAGCCACTGGCGTCTATGATGCTGGAGCCGGGCGCTGGCTACTTTGCCCGTATGCTGAGCCTGGGCGACAGCGAACTGACCAACGGCGTGGGCACCAATCAAGGCATCGCGCATTTCGGCATCAATCTCATCAAGACGCATCCGATGATTGCCGCCTCGAAGGTCGTTTTTATGGGTGTGCTGCTGGCGTTCTACCTGCTGGCCCTGCGTGGAATCGCGCGGGGGATCGTCGGCAATCCTTACCTGGCGCTGATGCTGGGTACGGCGTTCTACTTCATCGGCCTTTGTGCGGTTACGGCCGGTCCCGGTTACGATCCGCGCTTTCGCATCCCCATTTTGCCTATCCTATGCATTTTCACGGCGGCGGGGCTACCGAGGAAGAAGACGGCTGATTCCTAAGCGAGTACCCCTCAAGCACAGCGGCTCGATCATCGGTGCGGTTGCACAGATGATGCGCACCGAATGCTTTGTTTGGCGAGGAGCGCGGGGAGATCGGATACTCTTCAGTAGAAGATTAGCCGCGGCGCGGTCACGTGGCCACGCTTCCGTGCAGCTCTTCATCCACACGGTGAAGGTTTGTGACCCATAAGAAAGCGATCATCATCGGGGCAGGCCCAGCCGGTCTCACTGCGGCCATCGAGCTCGAGCGGCAATCCGGAATCAGACCCACTCTCATTGAGGCTTCCCACGAGATCGGCGGCATCTCGCGCACGGTGCGCTACAAGGGAAACCGCATGGACATTGGCGGCCACCGCTTCTTCTCGAAATCCGACCGGGTCATGCGCTGGTGGCTGGAACTGATGCCTGTGGCCACCTGCGGTGGGGCGGACCTTCCTGGAGAAGGTGAACTCCGCTACCAGGGCCAGCAACGCGATCTGCCTGAGGCCGCCGCGACTCACGATCCGGAGAACGAAGACCTGGTGATGCTGGTGCGCCAGCGCAAGAGCCGCATTTATTTCCTGCGCCGGTTCTTCGACTATCCGATCAGCCTGACCGCGGCCACCTTTCGCAACCTGGGCCTGAGCCGCACCTTCCGCTGCGGCGTCAGCTACATGCGCTCAGCGCTCTTGCCCCAGCGCCAGGAAAAATCTCTCGAAGACTTCATCGTCAATCGCTTCGGCAAGCAGCTTTATCTCACGTTTTTCAAGTCCTACACGGAAAAAGTGTGGGGCGTGCCGTGCAACGAGATCAGCGCGGAGTGGGGTGCGCAGCGTATCAAGGGGCTCTCGCTCAAGGGCGTGGTGGTGCATTTTCTGAAAAAGGCTTTCGGGCCCAAGCCCTCCGGCGACATTGCGCAGAAGCAGACCGAAACCTCGCTGATCGAAAAGTTCCTCTATCCCAAGTTTGGCCCCGGCCAGCTGTGGGAGCACGCGGCCGACCTGGTGCGCGGCGGCGGCGGCGAGATCCACTTCGGCATCCAGATTGACCGCATCCACCTGGAGGGCAACGTGGTCGCGTCGATCGAGGGCGTGAACGACGCCGGCGAGCGCGTAACCTTTGCCGGCGATTATTTCCTCTCCACCATGCCAGTGCGCGACCTGGTGCGGGCCATCTCCGCAACCGCCCCGGCCCAGGTTCCCGCGGACGTAACCCAAGTGGCCGAAGGCCTGATGTACCGCGACTTCATCACCGTGGGGTTGCTCGCCTCGAAGCTGGCTGTCAAGGAGAAGGACGGCTCGCCGCTGAAGGACAACTGGATCTATATTCAGGAGCCAGACGTGGTGGTGGGCCGCTTGCAGATCTTCAACAATTGGAGCCCCTGGCTGGTGGGCGCGCCGGACAAGGTCTGGATTGGCCTGGAGTATTTCTGCAACGAGACGGACGATCTGTGGAAGCTGACGGATGAGCAGATGTCGCGCTTCGCCATCGAGGAGATCGCGCGGATCGGCATCCTCCGTGCCGAGGATGTCGAGGATTCGCACGTGGTGCGTGTGCCCAAGACCTATCCCGCCTACTTCGGCAGCTACGACCGCTTCGACGTGATCCGTAATTACCTCGACGGGATTCAGAACCTGTTCCTGGTGGGCCGCAACGGCATGCACAAGTACAACAACCAGGACCACTCCATGCTGACTGCAATGACCGCTGTCGAAAACATCGTGAACGGAGTCACGACCAAGGACAACATCTGGGCCATCAACACGGAGATGGAGTACCACGAGGAGAAGGCGGCAAAGTAGCCGTCGGCTTCAGTTGAGCCGCCAGAATGCTCCGTTCAGGACGCTGGCGAAGGTGACCCAGGCCAGGTAAGGCGCCATGAGCCAAGCGGCCACCGGCGCCACACGCGTAAACACCAGAGTCGCGGCTCCGATCGTCGCCCACAGCAGCACCACCTCAGCCAGCGCCGCACCGATTGCATGCTGCTTGAAGAAGATCCAGGACCAGGCGAAGTTCAGCGCCAGTTGGAGGAGAAACAGGGCCAGGCCCCAGGTCCGCGCGGGCGACGGCGCAGCCAGACAAACCCTCCAGGCCGCAATCGCCATCAGCGCATAGAGAAGCGTCCACACCGGCGCGAAGACCCAGTTCGGCGGAGCGATCGAGGGCCTCACAAGCGTCCGGTACCAGCCCGGAATCTCTGCAGCTGTCCATCGCCCGCTTGTTCCGGCGACCCCGAAGCAAAGCCCGAGCCAAACTGCCAGCCAAATCCAGCGCATTCCGCCCTCTTTCGCCCTGCGTCCATCATCCCACGCGCATGCCACAAAAGCAGATGCCGGGAGCGATGACCACAAAGGGCGAAGTCGCTTACCGGCATCCGGAAGGTCGAATTGTAAAAGTTCCGCCGCGTGCCTTTTGGACTACGCCAGGAACTCCAGGTACCGCAGGTTCGGCTTTTTTGCCTGGACTCATCTGCTTTTCTCTTCTGGCCGGTCCTGCCGGCTTCCCGAGCCCCGGTCAATCGCGTTCAAAACGCTTCACACACTGGAGAACAACGCCCGTAGCGGGCAAATGCTACAACGCCCAGCTCGGCGCCTGGCCTGAAACTGCCGTTGCCGATGCCGCATTGGAACCGTTCCACTCCGGAACCAGAAAACCGCCACTGGGATGTGCTTCCGGCCCTTTGTGGCTGCGGTGCTGATTGCGCAGAGTCTTCTGTATCTCGCTGAGCATTTCCTGGCGCTGGGTGCGGGTTTGCCGCTCCCAGAACATCACGAAGCCCAGGCCGCACACGCTGCAATGCGTCTCGGCGTTCCCTTGCGTACTCTTGCAGAGCACTTGCATTGCGATGCCTCCAGCCCGAGCGAATTCTCCAGCCTCGAAAGCCACAATAGCCCCGCTCTGCAATAGCTGACTATTCCCTCTATCGGCAGTTCTGCCGGTCTTCAGCACCAGCCACAAATCCCCTTTTTGTGGGATGGCCGTCCCTGATCCGCTCTCTTTATCGTTCCAAAGCCACGCCTCCGCTCGACTTCACACCCTGCATCCTTCTATCCTGAGATTGTTTGGCCGTGTTTCTCTCACCCACGACCCAATTGGAATGGCATTCATCATGAGCACGCAGACAATCAAAGTACACCTTCCCGATGGGGCCATTCGCGAAGTGCCCGCCGGCACCACACCGTTCGACATTGCCAACGCCATTTCGCCGCGCCTTGCCGCAGCAGCTGTTGTCGCGCGGCTCACCCCTCTCAGCCCCGCGGCCAGCACAGGCACGACTGCAGCGGGCGAGTCGGCTGAGGCCGCCATGTATTCTGCGGAGGACGCCGCCGAGGCGCGCCTGGTCGATCTCTCCACCCCGCTCACTGAAGATACCCGCATGCAGCTGCTCAAGGAGACGGACCCCGAGGCCCTCAAGGTGGTGCGCCACTCCGCCGCGCACGTGATGGCCACGGCGGTGCTCGAACTGTTTCCAGAGACCAAGCTCGGCCATGGTCCGGCCACCGACGCGGGGTTCTTCTACGACTTTTATCGCCCCACCAACTTCACGCCCGACGACCTGGCCGCCATTGAGGCGAAGATGAAGGAAGTGGTCGCGCGCGACGAGAAGTTTGCCCGCATCTACGAGCCGCGAGAGCAGGCTCTGGCCGACTTCGAGCGCGATGGCGACTTCATGAAGACCCACTTCGTGACCAAGTTCACCGAGCCCGGCGCGGAGGTCAGCTTCTATCGGAACGGCAGCTTTGTGGACTTCTGCCGCGGACCACATGTGCCTTCGACGGGGCGCGTGAAGGCTTTCAAGGTGCTCTCGCTGGCTGGCGCTTATTGGCTGGGCGACGAGAAGAATCCTCAGTTGCAGCGCATCTATGGGACGGCCTTCTTCTCGCAAAAGGATCTCGATGCGCACTTCGCGCGCCTGGAAGAAGCGGCCAAGCGCGACCATCGGCTGCTGGGCAGGCAACTGGACCTGTTCAGCATTCAGGAGATCGCCGGCGCGGGCCTCATCTTCTGGCACCCCAAGGGCGGCATCATCCGCAAGATCATGGAAGACTGGATGCGCGACGAGTGCCTGCGCCGCGGCTACTCGCTGGTCTTTACGCCCCACGTGATGCGCCGCGAGCTGTGGAAGATCAGCGGCCACGAGGGCTTCTACTCCAACAACATGTACACGCCCATGGAGCTGGACGACGCCGAGTATCGGCTGAAGCCCATGAACTGCCCCGGCCACATTCTCATCTACAAGAACTCGCCGCGCAGTTATCGCGACCTGCCCGTGCGCCTGGCCGAGCTGGGCAACGTCTACCGCTACGAGCGCTCCGGAACCATGCACGGCCTGCTGCGCGTGCGCGGGTTTACGCAGGACGACGCGCACATCTTCTGCACCCCCGGCCAGATTGAGGATGAAGTGGTGGCCTGCATCGACTTTGCCGAAGCGGTGCTGAAGACCTTCGGCTTCAACGAATTCCAGGTCGAGCTGTCGACATGGGATCCGAACGACCGCGGCCACTACGCCGGCTCCGACGAAAACTGGGGACTTGCCGTCGGCAGTCTTGAGAGGGCGTTGAACAGGAAAGGAATCGCCTACAAGACCATCCCCGGCGAAGCTGCATTCTATGGCCCCAAGATCGACGTCAAGCTGGTCGACGTGCTGGGGCGGCTGTGGCAGCTTTCGACGGTGCAGTTCGACTTCAATCTGCCCGCCCGCTTCGAGCTCGAATACGTGGGCGAAGACGGCGAGCGCCATCAGCCGGTGATGGTGCATCGCGCGCTGTTCGGTTCCGTCGAGCGCTTTTTTGGCGTACTCATCGAGCACTACGCCGGCGCATTCCCGCTGTGGCTCGCGCCCATCCAGGTTGGCCTGGTCCCCATCAGCGAGCGCCACCACGCATACGCCAAAAAGGTCGAAGCCGAACTGAAAGCCGCCGGCCTGCGCGTAGAAACCGATGACCGCAATGAAAAAATGAACGGCAAGATTCGAGACTTCGCCAACCAGAAGACGCCCTACATCCTGGTCTTCGGCGACAAGGAAGAAGCGGCGGGCTCCGTAAGCGTTCGCACCAGAGCCAAGGGCGACCAGGGGTCTGTGCCGCTGGCCGACTTCATCGCCAAGTGCAAGGGGCTGGTGGAGAGCCAATCGTTGGAACTGTAATGTCGGCCTGCAAGTCTTGGTGGCGACTCGTGATCCAACGAGGATAGAAGATTGGAAGATCTGGATCGGCACTTTTTGGACGTGCTTAAGGGCTTGCGGACCGCTCTCTAGGAGAACGGTTTCCGCTCGTCAAGCCAGAATTTCATTTCGGAATCTCCAGACTGCTGGGCGGTCATCGATCTCCAAAGGAGCCGCTGGTCGCAACCGGGCGAAAAGACTTTTTACGTGAACGTGGCAGTAACAGCGAAGCGATTGATGACTTTCGACGATGAGCGTTCGGACAAACCGCCAGCCTTTTGGAAGTGCATTTGGAACAATCGCGCTGAGCAGTTTGGGCCAGAGCCGAATGTGCAACAGTGGACCATACGGGACGACCAAACCGCGGCAGAGGCTCTTGTCTATGTAAAGAAACTGATTTGCGACTTTGTCATTCCATCCATTAAGCCCAGGATGTCCGAAGTTGCCCTATTTCGCGCATGGGCAAATGATCGTAATCTCGGCTATCAACAACTAAAAGCAAAGTCGGTCTTGCTCGCTGCATCTGGTGACACCACAAATCTTCGAGTATCTGTGCAGGCCCTAATAGAGGCATTTGGAGGCAGCGGCGTAGCCGGGGGAGTAAGAAACCATATCAAAAAACTGCGAACAAAATTCCCTGCGGCAATGGAAGAGATCGACGATTGAGTGTCGCTGCTTCAAGCGTTGATCGCCATCCCCTCCACCGCGCCATACGCATCCAGCAAACTCTCCGACAGCGTGGGATGGGCGTGGATGGTGAACATCATCTCCTCCACGGTTCCTTCCAGCTCCAGCACCGCAACTGCTTCGGCGATCAGCTCGGTGGCTTGTGGGCCGATGATGTGGACGCCGAGAATTTCTCCGTATTTGGCGTCGGAGACGATCTTCACAAAGCCGTCGTGGCTGCCCAGGATGGTGGCCTTCGAATTCCCAGCAAATGGGAACTTGCCCACCTTCACTTCAACCCCTTTTTCTTTTGCCTGCGCCTCGGTCAGGCCCACGCTGCCGATCTGCGGTTCGGTATAGGTACAGCCGGGAATGCGATCCCTGCGCACGGGGCGAAAGGGCTTTCCGGCAATCTTGGCCGCCGCGACCATGCCGCTCATGGCGCCCACGTGGGCCAGCTGCGGCAGCCCGGCCACAATGTCTCCAATGGCAAAGACGCCCGGCTCGGAGGTTTCCTGTGCGCAATCCACCTTCACAAAGCCGCGGTCGAGCTCGATCTTTGTCTTCTCCAGGCCCAGGTCGGCAGAGCGCGCGGCGCGGCCCACGGCGACCAGCACCTTTTCGGCCTCCTTCACCTGAGTCTTTCCGTTGGCGTCGGTAAAGGTGACCTTGACACCAGTCTCGGTCTTCTCAATGGTCTCGACGCGGGCGCCGGTATTCACGTCGATGCCGCGCTTCTTGTAGAGACGCGTGAGCTCTTTGGAAACTTCCTCGTCCTCGACCGGAACCATGCGCGGCAGGAACTCGACGATGGAGACCTCGGCGCCAAAGGTGCGGAAGATCGAGGCGAATTCGACGCCCACCGCGCCCGCTCCGATGACGACCAGCGATTTCGGCACTTTATCGAGCGCCAGAATCTCGATGTTGGTGAGGATGCGGTCGTCGGCCTGGAGGCCAGGCAACATCTTGGCCTCGGAGCCGGTGGCCAGAATCACGTTCTTCGCCTGCACCTGGCTCACTTCGCCGGCCTTATTTACCTCGATGCTCAGCACCCCATCCACCGCCGGCCCGGTCAGCCGCCCGTGGCCCTCAACGCGCGTGACCTTGTTCTTTTTCACCAGAAAGTCCAGGCCCTTGGTGTGCTTCACAATAATGCCGTTCTTGCGCTTCTGCACGGCGGCCCAGTCCAGCGTGGGCGTGGCGCTCGCTCCCTCGCCGAAGTTGATGCCAAACTCCGCAGCGTGCTGCATGTGATCCCAGATCTCGGCGTTGAACAAGAGGGCCTTGGTGGGAATGCAGCCCACGTGCAGGCAGGTGCCGCCCAGCTTGTCGGTCTTCTCGATCAGCGCCACTTTCAGGCCGTACTGCGCAGCGCGAAACGCCGCTGTATAGCCGCCCGGGCCGCCGCCCACAATTGCCACGTCGTAAATCGCATCTGCCAAAGCCGTCTCCATTCCGCGGCGCTCCCAGTTTCAGGATCGCCGTACCACCCAGCTTAGTTTAAATCTCCACCGGACCGGTGCCAGCCGGCGCGCTCCAGTCCTGTGTTAGTCTTTCCCCGCGAGGTCTCATTGAGACAGAAAGCGCACCTGCCGCGACTAACCCTGGCCCTCGCCGCGCTCTTCGCTGCCAGCCTTGTGGGGCAGCGCGCGCAGGCGCAGGGCGGTGCGTTCCAAACCAATGCGCCTCCGGACCGGCCGCACGTGGTGCATGGCATCTCGATTCCTTCCGTCGCCGGGGAGCCGTTTTCGGCCACGGTGGTCATCGAGTCCGAGCTCGATTCGCCCGACGGGTTTGTCGAACTGCGCCGCACCATCGGCATTATTGCCCGCGACTCCAAGGGGCGCACCCACAACGAGACGCGGCGATTGATGCCGGAGTCGTTCCACGGCTCGCCTGCGCTGGTGAGCGTGCGCATTTTCGACCCCGAGAGCCGCATTCGCACCACCCTCGATCCGGTGCTCAAGATCGCGCGCCGGCAGTTTGTCCCCAGCCAGGCAAAGGCGGCCAGCTTGCCCAACCCCCTACTGCACATCGAAGACCTGGGCACAACCCTGCTCAACGGCGTGCAGGCCCGAGGAACCCGCCGCAGCTACAAGATTGATGACGCCTCCAGTGAGACCGGAGAGCCGTTGCAAGTGGAGGACGAGACCTGGTACTCCCCGGATCTGCACCTCACCCTGCTCCTCCGCCACTCCGATCCACGGACTGGCGTACAGACGATCGGCGTCTCCGGATTCAAGCGCGAAGATCCGCCCGCTTCTCTGTTTGATGTTCCGCAGAGCTACAGGGTTCTGGACCTTCCACCGGCCGCGCCGGGACAGCCGATGACCCCGCCGATCGGTGAGCAGCCGGAAGAACCCAGTTCCTAGCGAGACTGCTTAACCAGTTCTGCAGCTGCTCGCACCGTACCTGGCTCATCGCCAAAGCTTTCAAACCAATGGACTTCTGGCTCGCTCCGGAACCAGGTCAGCTGCCGCTTGGCGTAGTTGCGATGGCCTTGCTGGGTGGCTGCGATTCCGGCTTCAAGGCTCAAGGTTCCTGCCTGGACCGCAAGTGCCTGGCGGTAGCCGAGCGAATCGAGCGCTTTCACCGGGCCGTAGCGCTCGAGGAGCCCGCGCGTCTCCTCAACCAGGCCTGAGGCAAACATCGCAGTCGCACGCTGGTTCAGCCGGTCGTAAAGGCCCTGGCGGGGCGGGAGCGCCTGGCGCGGGGGATTCAAACCGATGCGCAGCAGGCGAAAGCCGGTGAGCGGGTCTCTGGCTGCGCCGGGCATTGCAAGAACAGCGGACATGGGCCTACGGGCGGCGAGGCAGACTTCGATGGCGCGAATCAGCTTGGGTGTGTCGTTGGCGTGAATGCGTGCCGCCGAGGCCGGGTCAAGGCGGCGCAGCACGCGGGGCAGCCAGGCCTCTCCGTGGCGCTGCCGGCTTCGTGTGAGGCGTTGGCGCAGTGCGTCCTGGCGTGTCGGGCCGACGAAAAGGCCCTCGGTCAAAGCCTGGAGGTAGAGGCCGGTTCCGCCGGTAACGATGGGCAGGCGGCTGCGGGAGGCTATATCGCGGAGCGCCGCCCGCGCCTTCCGACTGTACTCGCCTGCGGTGAAGGGCTGGTCGGGTTCGGCCACATCGACCAGGTGGTGCAGGATTCGCGCTCGCTCTTCCAGCGTGGGCTTGGCCGTGCCCAGCTCCATGCCGCGATAGACGGCGACCGAGTCGCAACTGACGATCTCGCCGTTGAAGCGCTCGGCCAGCGCCAGCGAAAGCGCCGTCTTTCCGCTGCCGGTGGGGCCGAGGACAATGACCGCCAGGGGATCGCGCCCACCGGCAATCGCGCTCAAAGACGCCACCAGCCGGGCGGGAAGATCCACCCTAGATTGGTGCGGAAGAGCCAGAAGACCAGGATCGCCAGGGCCACCAGCACCAGTCCGATGGCCTGGTTGCGCCGGAAGACGCGCGTCTGCGCCTCGCGCCGCGCCAGCTCGGCCTGCTCCTCGAAATACGGCTTGATATGGCTCTCAACCATCGCTCGACCCCTGGCTCGTTCCGACTCAGTATAGGGGACCGAGACTCGACCGCGTTCCGCTCCGTTTGACTTCCCATCCCGGCTTTGCTCAGATAACCTTTCAGGTTTCGACAACGCCATCCACATAGCGAGAGCAGGCAAGCACCCATGAAAGTTTTGATCCTTGGTTCCGGAGGCCGCGAGCACGCGTTGGCCTGGGCGGTTGAGCGCAGCAGCAAAGTCACCGAGATTGTATGCGCGCCCGGCAACGGCGGCATGGCGCAGATCGCCCGCTGCGTTCCCGTCGACCTGAAGGACCTGGACGCGATGGTCCGCCTCGCCGTCGAAGAACAGCCTGGCCTGACCATCGTTGGGCCGGAGCTGCCGCTTTCCCTCGGCATTGTCGACGCGCTCCAGGAGCGGGGGTTGCGCGTGTTTGGGCCAACCAAGGCAGCGGCCATGCTGGAATCGAGCAAGGGCTTCGCCAAGCACTTTTTGCAGCGGCACAACATTCCCACCGCCAACTACGCCGTCTGCACCACGGCCGAGGAGCTGGAACAGGCGGTCGAAATCTTCCACCCGCCCATCGTGGTCAAGGCCGACGGGCTGGCCGCCGGCAAGGGCGTGCTCATCTGCCAGTCGCGCCGAACGGCCGTCGAGGCCGCGCAGGGCCTGTTCACCGGCGCGCTGCTGGGCAGCTCAGAGCGCCAGGTGGTGATCGAGGAGTTCCTGGAAGGCGACGAGGTGAGCTTTCTCTGCCTTGCAGACGGCGTCCACGTTGCCCCGCTCGCGCCCGCGCAGGACCACAAGCGCATCGGCGAGGGCGACACCGGCCCCAACACCGGCGGCATGGGCGTCTACTCCACCGACACGCTGCTCGACCCCGGCATGACCGAGTGGATTCTGCGCCACATCGCCGAGCCCACCCTTGCCGGCATGGCGGAGGAGGGCAGGCCCTTCGTGGGTGTGCTTTACATCGGTCTTATGATGACTCCGCGCGGGCCGCAGGTGCTTGAGTACAACGCACGGTTTGGCGACCCCGAGACACAGGCCATTCTGCTCCGGCTGGAGTCGGACCTGGTGGAGGCCCTGGAAGCCTGCATCGACGGCCGGCTCGCCCAGACCGAGCTGCGCTGGTCGCAGGGTGCGTCGGCTTGCGTGGTGGCCAGCTCGACCGGCTACCCTGGCAGCTACAAGACCGGCTTTTCCATCTCCGGGCTCAGTTCCGCCGCGCGCGTTCCCGGCGTGCAGGTCTTCCATTCCGGGTCGGCGCGGCTGGGCAACCAGGTGGTGACCGCCGGCGGAAGGGTTCTTGGCGTGAGCGCCGTGGCTGGATCGCTCGAAGAAGCTCTTGACCGTGCCTACCAGGCCATCGCCGAGATCGAGTTTGAAGGAATCTACTACCGGCGCGATATTGGGCATCGCGCCCTGGGGAGGAAGCCATGAGCGTTGCCATCACTTTGGGGGAGCTGCTGGACTGGAACCAGGAGACATCGGCCTTCTGGAAGGCGCATCTGGACGCCAACCCGGCCCTGCTCGCGCTTCCCTGCGACATTGGCGGCACCAGGACTGTGCAGGAGTTTGTGCGCCACATCTGGGGTGTGGAGCTGCGTTGGACGCAGCGCCTTGCCAGCCTGCCCGTGACTCCCCGCGAAGAGGTGCCCACCGGGCCGCTGGCGGCGCTCTTCGATCTCCATGTGCAGGCTGATGCGATCTTTCGCGGGCTGCTGGTTGCGCCGGCGGAGAGCTGGACTGAGCCCTTCACCATCGACTTTATCCCGCCGAAGCCGTACACAGTCTCCCGGCGGAAGGTCGCCGGACACATGCTCTTCCACAGCCAGCGCCACTGGGCGCAACTGGCCACGCTGGTGCGCACTGCCGGATTTCCCTCCGGCTTCAAGGGCGATCTGTTGATGAGCTCAGTCCTGGAATAGACGACTGATCAGGATCCTCAGTCTGCGGGCGCCGGCTGAGGATCCAGCTGGGATTCCTTCTCGAGAGTCGGCTCGTGAGGCGTTCCTTGCTGCTTCTGGAAGCACGACCGGCAAAGCACGGGCCGCCCCTGCGTCGGCTTGAAAGGGACTGTTGTCTCCTCGCTGCATTGCGAACAGACCGTCCGAGTCTCCGAGCGCACCCGCGGGCCTCCGCGCACACGCTTCGCCTTGCACTGCTTGCAGTGCTTGGGATCATTCTTGAATTGTTTATCGTGAAAAAATAACTGTTCGCCGGCGGTGAACACAAATTCAGTGCCGCAGCCGTTGCACTTCAATACTCGGTCGGTAAACTCCATGGCCGGCTTCCCCAATGCAGGGAAACTTACCGAAATCGGCCATGATTCCTGAATGCTTGCCGTTCCCGTTTCCCTGTCTTCGTTCCTGCTTGCACAACAAGGGCCCGGGCCGCAACAAGATCAGCGGCAAATGGTTGTATCTTCCGCAACCGGCGGGGAGACACTCTTACCTCGATACAATACAAGAACTTCCGAAAAACCAAACCAAGACGAGAAATCGTGACTGGCCGCACCGGGCTGATTTCCGCTACTCTTCTCCAGCGTTTTTCTGCCGGAAGGAGCCGGAGCGGCCCAGATCACGAATGAGTTTCAAAAACTAGTCAGCCTCTTTGCGAGCCTTCTTGCGATTCCGCTTGCGTGCCAATGCTGCCTTCACGCGACGCTTCTCACCGGGCTTCAGATAGTAGGAGTGACGCTTTACTTCCTTGATAATGTCCTCCTGCTGTACCTTCCGCTTGAACCGGCGCAGCGCATTTTCGAGCGGCTCGCCTTCTTGTACGCGAACCTCTGCCAAAAAAATCCACCTCCAAACCCGCCAAATGGCCTTCTCCCATGATAACGGATTCGTAACGCTTTGGGTCAACTTGGCGCCTGATTATCGCCGCGGAGGATCATTGATTCGAGGTAATTTGCAGCAATTCCGCCGCCCGGAATCGATATTCGATCAATCTCAGCCCGAGTAGTCCCATTTTGGGATTGAAAGGATCTGCCGGGGCAGCTCTACCGCTTCCGGCTTCGAATAGAATAATCTTCCTCATGAGGCCTTCCCCATGATCCGCAGCTACCAGGGCCACACGCCCCAGGTTTCCTCCACCTGCTACGTCGATCTCTCCGCCCAGCTGATCGGAGACGTGACCCTCGGCGACCACGCATCGGTCTGGATGAACGCCGTTCTGCGCGGCGACGTCCACTCCATCCGGGTCGGCTCCAACTCCAATGTGCAGGATTGCTGTGTCTTGCACGGCCAGCGCAACCTCTACTCTGTCGTGCTGGGCGACTGGGTCACCATTGGCCATAACGCCACAGTTCACGGCTGTGTGGTGGAAGACGAGTGCCTGATCGGCATTGGCGCGCGCGTGCTCAACAATTGCCGCATCGGGACAGGGTCCATCATCGCCGCCGGCTCGGTAGTGCCGGAGCACACCGTGGTGCCGCCGCGCACACTGTGGGCCGGCGTACCCGCCAGAATGCGCCGCGAACTCACTGACAAGGACCGCACCCTGATTCTGGAATACGCGCAGAATTACCTGGACTACACCGGGTTCTACCTGGCCGAAACGGGAAAATAGTCCGCGCATGACGATATTCAACCAAGCCCATGCCCCGCGTGTGGATAGGCCGCCTGGCCGTTAGTCGCTATTCCCTATTCCCCGCTTTTCTCACACCGGCAGCGGGTTCCTGTCGGAAAAGAACTTCCGCTGATGCCAGTAGGGATAAACCGCCGGCTTGTCGCTGGCCTTGTCCAGCGCGGCCATCTGTTCGACTGAGAGGTTCCAGCCCGCCGCGCCCAGGTTCTGGCGTAGCTGCTCCTCGGTGCGCGCGCCGATAATGACCGATGAGACCGTGGGCCGCTGTAAGAGCCAGTTGAGGGCCACCTGCGGAACCGTCTTGCCCGTCTCCGCCGCCACCTTGTCCAGCGCGTCCACCACCGTATAGAGGTGCTCGTCCGTCACCTGCGGCCCTTCGTTGGCGATGGTGTGAAGGCGGCTCACTTCCGGCAGCGGCTGCCCGCGGCGCAGCCTGCCTGTCAGGCGACCCCAGCCCAGTGGGCTCCAGATGAGCGCGCCGACCTTCTGGTCGAGACCGAGCGGCATCAGTTCCCACTCATATTCCCGATTCAGCAGCGAATAGTAGACCTGGTGGGCCACAAAGCGCGTCCAGCCGCGCTGCTCGGCCACCGCCAGTGACTTCATCAAATGCCAGCCGGAAAAGTTGGACGCGGCGATGTAGCGCACCTTGCCTTCGCGGACAAACGTGTTCAGCGTGTCCTGCACCTCGTCGATCGGCGTCAGCGCGTCAAACCCGTGCAGGTGGTAGATGTCCACATAGTCCGTGCCGAGCCGCCGCAGGCTGGCTTCGAGCGCCCGGCGCAGGTGGTAGCGCGAGGAGCCCTCGTCGTTGGGCCCGGCTCCGGTGGGGAAGGCGGATTTGGTAGAGATCAGCGCCCGGTCTCGCTTGCCGTGGAGCGCCTCGCCCAGCACCTCCTCCGACCGCCCCTCGGAGTAGCCGTCCGCGGTGTCGAACAGGTTGACCCCGGCCTCGAAACAGATGTCGATCAGCCGCCTGGCCTCGTCCACCTGGCTCGAACCGAAGCCCTTGAAAAACTCGTTGCTGCCGCCAAACGTGGCCGTACCAAAACTAAGCGCAGAAACCTTGAGGCCGGAGCCTCCCAGCAGTCGATAGTCCATGGGTCTAATGATGGCACGCGCGACGCGAAGATGCAGCACGGGCGCCGAACACACTGACTGGGTTCTGGATCAGCTTGAAATGGCGAATATTGCCATTTATAGACAGGTTAATGCCATATAATGAAGGAATGGCCATGACCTCCCTGAACATCTCGCTCCCCGATCCTTTGAAGGCCTACGTAGAGGCACAGGTCGCCACGGGCGATTTCGGCACTCCCAGCGAATTCATCCGCAACCTCATCCGTCAAGACAAGGAGCTTCGCCGCTCCCGCCTCGAAGCCGAGTTGCTAGACGCTCTGCAAACGAAAGACCTGATCATTGCCCCGGAAGAGCTGAACGGGCGCACCCTCGTTTCGATCCTGCGTGAAAAGCTAGCCCGCTCGTGACAGAGCTGCGCGTCTCGGAAGCCGCCGCGCGCTCCATTGTGGAGCAGGCGGACTACTACCTTGAGGCCTCGAGCCTTGCACTGGCTCAACGGTGGGAGGAAGCCGTGGACTTGGCGGTCGGCTCTTTGCTCAACTTTCCCGAGCGCGGAGCCCCTTGCCGGTTTCGTTCAGCGGCCTTGAATGGGCTGCGCTGGATTCTTATTCCGGGCTTTCCCAAACACATGGTCTTCTATCGTCATTTGCGCGAGGAGGGCGCCGTCCGGATTGTTCAGGTGCTGCATGGAGCACGTAATCTTGAATCCATCCTGGATGACGGCGAATAGCACCCGCAAATAAGGGCGATAGTGCCTTGCCCATTTAAACTGAATAAGCCATGACCACCTTGAAAGCCGTCCGCGGTACCCGCGACCTGCTCCCTGCCGAAACGGCCCTCTGGAACCGCATTGAAGCGACTGCGCGAGCGGTCTTTGCCCGCTACAACTTCGGCGAAATCCGCACCCCCATCTTCGAAGACACCGCGCTCTTCGCCCGCGGCGTCGGCGAAGAAACCGACATTGTGTCGAAAGAGATGTACACCTGGTCGGATCGAGAACGATTCGACAAGCACGCTTTACGTAGAAGCTGGGAAACAAATTACAGACATGCTCGGCCACGAAGTGTACATCTGCCTCATGAGAAATCTGACGGAGATATGGTGTTCCAGGATCCAGACGATGGGCGCTTTATTCTTATAAGTTTTGTAGAAAAGGTCTCAACCGTAGCGAGGCAATCGCTGGAAGGCATTGTTAATGCGGATCGACAGAGACGCGGGACGGACAACATTTATGGTCTTCTCGTCTATCCAGCAGATGCTGGATCGGAAAATGCTCTCGTTAATGACACAACAATGATTGGTGAATGGTCCGTTGAGGGGAATTTTTTTGCTTCCCGACAGTCGCTCACCCTCCGCCCTGAAAACACCGCCGGCGTGGTGCGCGCTTACATTGAGCACGGGCTTGGCGAGAGCGGCCAGTTGCAGAAGCTCTATTACATTGGCCCGCAATTCCGTCGCGAGCGCCCGCAGAAGGGCCGCTACCGCCAGTTCTCGCAGATCGGCGCGGAGGTGATTGGGCCACCCTCTTCGGGGAGCGAGAGTCCGCTTCGCGATGCGGAGGTTTTGGAAATGCTGGCCACGCTGCTCGACGAGCTGGGCATCACCGGCTGGGTCCTCGAGTTGAACTCCGTCGGGTCCGCCGCAGACCGCGCCCGCTACAACGACACGCTGCGTGCCGCTCTTTTGCCGGTAGTCGGCCAGATGTGTGTGGACTGCCAGCGCCGCGCCGTGACCAACCCGCTGCGCGTGCTGGACTGCAAGGTGCCTGCCGACCAGCCCATCATCGACACACTGCCGAGGATCAGCGATTCTCTCGACGAGGACTCGCAAAAACACTTCGCAGCCGTGCACGCGGCGCTCGATGCGGCTGGCGTTCCCTACACTCGCAATCATCGCCTCGTCCGCGGCCTCGACTACTACACCCGCACCACGTTCGAGTTCACCCACGGCGGGCTGGGCGCGCAGAATGCTCTGTTGGGCGGCGGCCGCTATGACGGGTTGAGCGAAATGCTCGGCGGGCCAAGGGCACCGGGAATCGGCTTTGCCATAGGCGAGGACCGGCTGGTGCTGACTCTGCAAGCCCTTGAAGCCGCCCAAGTCCAAGAGAAGGCCTACGCCTTCATCGCCCCTTTGGGTGAGGCGCTCAACCCCGCCGCAATGGCCCTGGCCCGCGAGCTGCGCCACGCCGGCCTCCGTATCGAATTGGGAGAAGGCAGCTTTCGGCTCAAGAAATCCTTTGAAGCCGCCGACAAGACCGCCCGCGCCATCGTCATCCTGGGCGAAGACGAGCTCCAATCCGGTATCCTGACAGTGAAGACTTTCTCCACAGGCGTACAAACAAAAGTCCCTCGCACGGAGCTGGCGGCGTTTCTGAATCAGTGAACGAAAGATCGGGGTCTTGCTTTCCCACCCATCGCAAAGTACGCGATGGATGGGGCGCCCGATCATTTTTCGTATCCCGCGCAGGTACAAAGGACAGACGTAGTGCTCGATTTTCTAGGCAATCTCGAACGGACTCATCTTTGCGGCGAGTTGCGCGCCGCCAACGCTGGCCAGCAAGTGGTGCTCATGGGCTGGGTCAACCGGCGCCGCGACCACGGCAACCTCATCTTCCTCGACCTGCGCGACCGCTCCGGCATTGCGCAGATTGTGCTGGACAAAGAGCTCACCCCGGATGGCCACGCCAAGGGCGAGCAGGTGCGCCCGGAATACGTTGTCGCCGCTGTGGGCAAGGTGCGGCTGCGCGACGTAGATGCAATCAACCCCAAGATGCCCACCGGCGAAATCGAGATCGAGGCGACCGAGCTGCTGGTTTTGAACGACGCGCGGCTCGCGCCATTTTCGCCATCGGAAGAAGCGATCCAGAACGAGGAAGTGCGGCTCAAATACCGATACGTTGATCTGCGCCGCCCTGCGATGCAGCGCAACTTCCGCATGCGTCACGACATTACGCTGGCCATTCGCGAGTCGCTCAGCGGGCAGGGCTTTCTCGAGATCGAAACGCCCATCCTGACCAAGTCCACGCCCGAGGGCGCGCGCGATTTTCTGGTGCCCAGCCGCGTCCATCCCGGCGAGTTCTACGCGCTGCCGCAGTCGCCGCAGATCTTCAAGCAGATCCTCATGATCTCCGGCTTCGACCGCTACTTCCAGATCGCCCGCTGCTTCCGCGACGAAGATCTGAGGGCCGACCGACAGCTCGAATTCACGCAGGTCGACCTGGAGATGAGCTTCCCGCGGCAGGAGTCGGTCTTCGCCGTCGTCGAGCAGTTTCTCTCCGCAGCTTTCGCGGCTGCCGGCGTCACGCTGCCCACGCCGTTTCCGCGCATCACCTACGACGACTCAATGCGGCAGTTCGGCTCCGACAAGCCGGACCTCCGCCTCCCCGGTCTGACCGATGCCCGCCCCGCCTTTACAGACGAAGCCCTGGCCACGCTGCAAATCGACCCGGCGCTGCCGGTGGTGGCGCTGCGCATTCCCTCTGTCGGCGAGCTGAGCCGCAAGGAGCGCGAAGACAACCACCCCATGTTCGACCAGAAGAAGGGCGCCAAGTTTATTGATGACTTCAAGCGCTTGGCCAAGAGCTTCCCCGAGAGCGCGGCGAAAGTGCGCGAGCTGGCCGGGGCCGCGGAGGCTGATTTCGTCATCGTCGTCGCCGGCGACCCCGCCCATCCGGTCAAAGCCAGCGACACCAAGTTCGAAGGCCGCCTCTCCGAGCGCGAGATCAATGTCTACTCCGCCGCCGGCAACTTCCGTACCGAGCTGGCCAAGAAGTACGCCGACCGGCACGGAGCCTTCGGCGTAACCGAGCAGGTCGTCGAAGACGCGCACACGCGCAATGCGAGCAATCCGACCGACGGATCAGCCGCGTTCCATCCCATCTGGATCGTCGATTTCCCCATGTTCGAGTACGATCTTGGCCTCCAGAAGTGGATGCCCGCCCACCATCCCTTTACCGCGCCGCACGAGCACGACATGGCCAACCTGGTCAGCGATCCCGCCAGTGTGCGCGCCAACTGCTATGACCTCGCCATGAACGGCCTCGAGCTCGGCTCCGGCTCCATCCGTATCCATCGCAAGGATATTCAGCAGCAAATCTTCCAGTCGCTGGGCATCAGCGACGAAGAAGCCCGCGCCCGCTTCGGCTTCTTCCTCGATGCGCTGGAGTACGGCACCCCTCCGCACGGCGGCATCGCGCTCGGCCTCGACCGCATCGTCATGCTGCTCGCCGGCGAAGCCAGCCTGCGCGAAGTCATTGCATTCCCCAAGACCGCCAAAGCCATCGACCTGATGGCCGACGCGCCGACGACCGTGACCGAGCAGCAGCTGAAGGAGCTGCATATCCGCGTCGCGCTGAAAAGCTGAGGAAACGAAAACGGGTCGGAGGCTGCATGGCGCTGGATGCCCTAAAGATCAAGGATCTCCTTGGAAAACTCCAAGCCTCCAACGCCTCTATCTTCGGTGCAGAGAGCCATCGCTTTCTGCTCAATCCGCCATTGGCCGATTCTGATATCCATTCATTTGAGTGGCAACACCGGATCACACTGCCAGCCGAATACCGCCAATTTCTAGAGCATTTCTCCTATTGCTGTAGAGCATTGAAGGGGAGTCTAAACCAGGCTTTTGCATCCTGCGCGGTGAGCAGTGGGAGCAGTTCGGCGATGGCCTGATCGAGGGCCTCTTTCGTGCGGGCT
>Ga0302319_10007343_pt1 | contig 21694 bp, 13 predicted proteins | sample Bog_T0_2_FD_203319 | JGI IMG/M metagenome (GOLD analysis project Ga0302319, IMG submission 203319) | Peat permafrost microbial communities from Stordalen Mire near Abisko, Sweden - Bog_T0_2 | ecosystem: Environmental > Terrestrial > Soil > Wetlands > Peat | place: Sweden: Abisko, Stordalen Mire... | reverse complement strand
GCCCGGCGGGATTATTTCCGCGTGATTGAGATGAAAACGGGCGAACTCTTTACGCTGTCCTGTGATTTGGCCGCCTTTTTGAGCGAGGCCAGCCCCGCGCACCGCGCGGCCTTGCGGGAATTTGGCGCTGCCGTGGGCACCGCCTATCAGGTCTATGACGATTGCGTGGACTTGTTCGGCACCGAGGCGGAGGCGGGAAAGTCGCTGGGCACCGACCTGGCGAAGGGTAAGCTGACTTGGCCGCTGCTGCTGGCGTGGGAGCGGGCTTCCGCTGCCGACCGGCGGGCATTGGAACAAATGATCGGCCGCTGGGACCCGCAAAACCTCCTGGCGGTCAACGCGTTACTTGCCAAGTACGGCACCTTTGAGCCGTCCGTGGGCGAAATAAAACGCTTTTTGGATCAGGCGCGGCGGGCCTTGCGGGTTTTTCCGGAATCGTCCGGGCGGCTGGGGCTGGGCATATTGACTGACTTTTTAGCGCAACAAACCGGAGCTTTGGTGGTTCAATAATCATGCTAACTATGTCAGAACCCGCCACTCTGTCCGACCAAAATGAGCCCAGCGGCCAGTTGGAGGGCGATTTGGTTCGTCGTGCGCGGCATGGCGATCTCGCCGCCTATGATGAGTTGGTGAAGCGCTATCAGGAACGGATTTACGCGACCATCTACCACATGACCGCCAATCATGAGGATGCCAACGATCTGGCGCAGGAATCGTTCATCAAGGCGTTCTCCGCCTTGAAATCCTTCAAGGGCGGATCGAGTTTCTACACGTGGCTTTACCGGATCGCAGTCAACAAAACCATTAATTTTCTCAAGCAGCGCCGCAACAAGCACCACATCAGCCTGAACGATCTGGACTTCAACGCGGAACATGATCCGGACCTGATGGCGCTCATTTCCGACAAAACCCCGCACCGGGAAGTGAATTTGAGCGAGCTGCAAAAAAAATTGAACGAAGCCCTGCTCAAGCTGTCTGAACCCCATAGAATGGCTGTGGTGCTGCATGACGTGCAGGGCGTTTCCCATGAGGAGATTGCCGATGTCATGGGCTGCAATGTTGGAACCGTGCGTTCCCGGTTGTTTTACGCGCGCCAGCAATTGCAGGGGTATCTGGCCGAATACATTAAATCCTGATGCCAACATGAGCGACTCGAAAAACGATTTCCAAGAATTGAAACGGCTGTTAAAGCTCAAACAGCATGAAGTGCCGCCGCCGGGTTACTTCAACCATTTTTCCGGCGATGTCATGGCGCGGATTCGCGCCGGGGAATCCGCCGGTCCCGAGACCGCGCTGGAGCGGATCCAGTCTGGCTCGCCCTTCCTGGCCACCGTCTTGCGCCTGTTTGAAGCCAAGCCGGGACTGATTGGCGCGATGGCCACCAGCTTGTGTCTCCTGTTCTTGATGGGCGTCGTGCTGGCGGATCGCTCCGATGAACCCACAGGTGCCTCCGGCGGGCAACTTTCCATCCAATCGCCCTCAAGCGCCCCGGACTCCAGTCCGATGCTGGCCTCCGCCCCCTTGGAACCCGCTGAGTCTGGCATCTCCGTCAGCACCAATCCCGTCTCCAGCTTGCAGCCGTCTGCCTCGTTATTTGGGTCGCCCCAAAACCCCCTGTTCCAACCCGCCGCTTTCATGCCGGCCGGACATTAATTCATTTTTTGGCTGGCGGGTAATGTCTGATCGTTCCTCGGCGGTTCCGTGCTCCCAGAGGAATGCCTCGGCAGCATGAAATCGAAACGCCCGCACACCGCCCCGCCAAGGCCCGCGGCCCGCGGCTCATGCGTTTGCCCTATGCTGGACTTTAGTCAGAGCCGCCCTGACTTGCCCTGACTTGCTTCAAGGCGAATAAATTCTGGCCAGCCTCCCGGCGTTTCTTATCATATCAATAATGATTTACTTCGATTACAACGCCACCGCGCCGGTCATGCGCGAGGCGCGCGAAGCCTGGCTCAACGTCACCGAGAAGCTCGGGGGCAATCCGTCCTCCATGCACCAGGTGGGCACGCGGGCGGCCATCGCGCTGGCCGAGGCGCGCGAGCAGCTCGCCGCCGTGCTGGGCTGTCATCCGCTGGATCTCGTCTGGACCAGCGGGGCCACCGAGGCCAACAACACGGTCATGCACCATTTCGCCCGCAAGCTGCCGCCCACCGCCACCATCTTCGTTTCCGCCATCGAACATCCCTGCGTGGACGATTCGTCCCGCCATTATTTTGGCAAGCGCGTCAAAACCATCCCCGTCACCCGCGACGGCGTGGTGGACCTGGACTGGCTCACCGGGGAACTCGCCGATGCCCGGCCGGGCCTGGTGGCCGTGATGGCCGCGAACAACGAGACCGGCGTCATCCAGCCCTGGCGCGAAATCCTGGCCATCTGCCAGGCCTATCAAGTGCCGTTCTTCACGGACGCCGTGCAGTTCATCGGCAAACAGCCCGGCAAAGGCCTCGGCGATTGCGATTTCCTGAGCGGCGCGGCGCACAAGTTCGGCGGGCCGCGCGGCGTGGGGTTTCTGAAAATCCCGCATCGCAGCCAGCTCACCCCGCTGCTGCTCGGCGGCAAACAGGAGGGCGGCCGGCGCGCGGGCACGGAAAACGTGGCCACGATCGCCGCCATGCTGGCCGCGCTGGCCGTGCGCGAGAAACAAATGGCGCGCGGCGAGCATCTCTTGCGCAAAGTCTGGCGCGATAATTTTGAGGCGCAATTCCTCCGCGCCCTGCCCGGCACCATCATCCTCGGCCATAACCAGCCGCGCCTGTGGAACACCGTGTCCGCGCTCATGCCCGAAGGCGACCGCAAATCCCAATGGGTGATCCGGCTGGACAAGGCGGGCTTTGCGGTTTCCACCGGCTCGGCCTGCACCACCGGCAAGGAGGAACCCTCGCATGTCCTTTCCGCGATGGGTTTCAAAGCCGCGCACGCCCTGCGCGCCGTGCGCTTCAGCGCCGGCTGGGAAACCACCGAGGCCGACTGGGATGCCCTCCTCCGCGCCGTCGTCAAAGTCCACGGCGAAATGCAGCCCAAAGCGTGAGGTCATGCCAGAGCCGTAATGATTCGGCTGAAAGAGATTTTAATAACTATATGGAGAGTCAGGCCGGACTGGATGTCAACCGCGACGCGGGCACCATATCATCGGCAATCGCTCCAGAAATTGGTGAGTCGGCGTAACATTTAATCTGGCTTGCATGGCACAATTACCTGCCTGACGAAGGTCACATTGGTTGACATTGGTTGGGCCGGTCACGTTCTTTGAGTTGAAAAGTGTCAGTGTCATCGCTCACATCATTTTGGAAAAATTCGCGCCAATCAGCGCAATTCGCGTCGACTGCTTCTGTTTTATCCGCGTCCATCTGTGTCTATCTGTGTCCATCTGTGTCCATCTGTGTCCATCTGTGGTTGAACCAAATCGTTTCGGCCGGGCTACTTTTTTAACGAGCGCAGATAGGCCACCACGGCCACGGCATCCTCGTGGTTCAGGCGGAATGGGGGCATCGGGGCCATGGCCAGTTTGCCGGCGGCATTGGTGCCGGTTTCCATGAACTTGATGGCGGCGGCGTCCGAGGCATAGCTGGGCAGGCCGGCGATGGGCGGCGCGATCGCCGCGAACGGCATGGGATGATCCGGCTTGAAGCCGATCAACTCGCCTTGCAGCCATTGCGAGCGGTCGAACTCGCCCTTGTCATTGCGCGGCGAATGACAGTCGCCGCACAGGCACGCGCGCTCAACCAGATACCGGCCGCGCTCAATGACGGCGGCGTCCGCCGGCGCATTGGTTTCCGCCGCGCGCAACGACATGACCGTGGCGCAAATAGAGAGAATAATGAGTCCTTTCATGGCGGCTAATTTACGAATCGCCCCTTTGCCGGACAAGCGAAAAGCCACAGGGCCAGGACATTTCACTGATTCGCAACCGTGCCGTCAAAAATTTTTCAACCACGGATGGACACGGATGAAGAAAGGTCAGAAGGGCGCACCGGCCTGGTTTTCCGCCGGCCACTAAACGGTGCGCTTTCTGGACGGCTGGAAAATCACGTTTTTATTTTTTGTCCGTGTTTATCTGTGTTCATCCGTGGTTTTAAATCTGTTTTACTGAATTGTTCCACATAAGAAGCTAACCCGGATATTTCATAGTCATTTTGGAAAGAGTCGCGAAAAACCCTATGAAAAGAGGGGTGCCAACACGTTCGAATGCGTGGTTGAAACGACACGGCACGCAGGTTTGGAAACCTGCGATACGGCAGGCTGGGAAGCCTGCGCTACAAGGGTTTGCCATGGTTTTGCCGGTTTCGCTTTGAAATATCCGGGCTAAGCCTAATGCCTTTCGGAAATTCCGAGCTTGAATCCCAAAGGGATTCCATCGTTCAGCCCAGGGTCGCGACGGAGGAGCTACCCTGGGTAAACGCCCCAACAATGACCAACCCCAACGGGGTTGCATCTTCCCATCAATTTCCGGCCAATTTGAATTTCCGAAAGGCATTAGGGCTAAGCCGGAACCATGCAGTTAAAGATTATTTTAACCACGGATGGACACGGATGAACACGGATGAAGAAAGGTCAGAAGGGCGCACCGGCCTGGTTTTCCGCCGGCCACTAAACGGTGCGCTTTCTGGACGGCTGGAAAATCACGTTTTTATTTTTTATCCGTGTTTATCTGTGTCCATCCGTGGTTTTAAATCTGTTTTACTGAATTGTTCCACATAAACGGCTAACCCAGATATTTCATAGTCATTTGGGAAAGAGTCGCGAAAAACCCTATGAAAAGAGGGGCGCAAACACGTGCGAATGCGTGGTGGAAAAGACACGGCACGCCGGTTTGGAAACCTGCGATACGGCAGGCTGGGAAGCCTGCGCTACAAGGGTTCGCCATGGTTTTGCCGGTTTCACCATGAAATATCCGGGCTAAAACGGGCTAAAACCCTATTCCCACTCAATCGTTCCCGGCGGCTTGCTGGTGATGTCGAAGACGCAGCGGTTCACGCCTTTGACTTCGTTGATGATGCGGCTGGCCAGTTTCTCCAGCAAATCGTACGGGAGCTTCACCCAGTCGGCGGTCATGCCGTCCTGCGATTCCACGGCGCGGATGGCTATGGTGTATTCATAGGTGCGCTCGTCGCCCATGACGCCCACGCTGCGCACGGGCAGCAAGACGGCAAAGCTCTGCCAGATTTTATAATACCAGCCGGTGGCCTTCATTTCCTCCACGACGATGGCGTCGGCATTGCGCAGGATTTCGCAGCGCGCCGGGGTGACTTCGCCGAGGATGCGCACGGCCAGGCCGGGTCCGGGGAATGGCTGGCGCCAGACGATTTCCTTGGGCAGGCCCAGTTCCTCGCCCAACAGGCGGACTTCATCCTTGAAGAGGCACTTCAAAGGTTCCACCAGTTGGAACTTCATCTTTTTGGGCAGGCCGCCGACGTTGTGATGGCTCTTGATGAGCGCGGCAGGGTTGCCGGCGATGGGCACGGACTCGATGACGTCGGGATACAGGGTTCCTTGGGCCAGGAATTTGGCCTTGCCAGCCCGCTTGGTGGCCGAGGTGAAAACCTCGATGAAGGTCTTGCCGATGATCTTGCGTTTGCGCTCGGGATCGGTCACGCCCTTGAGCCGGGACAGGAAAAGCTTCGTGGACTCCTCGTATTGGAGTTTGATTTTGAAATGTTTGCCAAAGACCTGCTGCACGACTTCCGCCTCGCGGGCGCGCAACACGCCGTTGTTGACGAAGATGCAGGTCAACTGGTCGCCGATGGCCTTGTGCAACAGGGCCGCCGCCACGCTGGAATCCACGCCGCCGCTCAAGCCCAGGATCACTTTTTCCCTGCCGACTTGGGCCCGGATTTCCTCCACCGCCTGGTCCACATAGTTGCGCATGGTCCAGCTCTTGCCGCAGCCGCAGACGCCATGAACAAAATTGGTCAGAATCTCCCTGCCGCGCGGCGTGTGGACGACTTCGGGATGAAATTGCAGGCCGAAGAACCGTTTTTCGCGATGCTCAATGGCCGCGAACTCGGAATTCTCGGTGACCGCGACGGGCTCGAAGCCGCCGGGAATCTGGGTGAGCTTGTCGCCATGGGAATTCCATACCTGCAAGGACTTGGGCAGTTTGGCGAACAGCGCGCAGGCGGCGCTTTTCACGGTGAGCGTGCCCTTGCCATATTCACGCTTGAGGCCTTTTTCGACTTTGCCGCCGAGGAAGTGGGCGAGCAATTGCACGCCGTAGCAGACGCCCAAGACGGGCACGCCCAGGCTGAAAATATTGGCATCGGGCAAGGGCGCATCCTTGGCATAGACGCTGGAAGGCCCGCCGGAAAGGATGAGGCCGGAGGGCTTCATGGCGGCGATTTCGGTGGCCGGGGTGTCGTAACGGAGGATGATCGAATAGACATTGCACTCACGCACGCGCCGGGCAATGACCTGCGTGTACTGCGAACCAAAATCCAGAATGACGATTGTTTCTAACATGTCGAAACATCCATTTTCCCCGCTGCCGCAGCGCAAGGCGAGCGAAAAATCAACCCGGGAACCGGGTTTTTGTTCGGTTGCACGAACCGTATCCAGCTATAAGAAGGATTTATAACGATGGATGACCTCCAATGCACCCGGATAAGGTCCGAAGGCTGCGATCCGAATGCACTTGGCCAACGCTGAACGCGCGGCCGGCTTTACGGGGCCACCGACAGACGGTAGAACCGCTGGTCGGAAAGCCCGTTGGTGTCCGTCAAGGACAGGGTGTTGGTGATGGCCAGGATGGCGTCACCGAGATTGATCCAATCGGCTTGCAGGAGGTTGGTCTTATATTGGACTTGATAATGGAGGCCGGGGCTGGTTCCCCAAGCCAGTTGGAAACCGTCCGCAGACAGGGCGGTGGACTGGATCGTGGTGGTGGCCGGCGGGAAGACAGCTGCGGCCACGGGCGTTGCGGTAATGTCATCCAAAGCGAAAAAGTCGGGGAAATCCTCAAAGCTGAATTGCAGCGGGGTCACGAAACCGGTGGCGGTGACGAATATGGAGACATTGGTCCAGGCGGTGTTGGTATAATCCGTCTGCGAGAAAATGGTTGCGCCATTCCATTGCACTTCGAATTGGTTGGTGGGGGTTCCTTGCGGATTCCGCAGCCAGAAGGAAAGCAGATAGGTTTGATTGGTGATGGTGTTTAAATTTTGGGTGAGATAACCCACTCCCCCAAAGGGTCCCAGGATGGCACCGTATTTGCCGGAATGGATATAGTTCTCGTCGCTGCCAACGAGAGTTGATCCTTTATCACCAGACTGGATCCAATGCTTGAAGTTGCCGGTTTCAAAGCCGCCATTGATAACCGTGGGTTGCCCGACGGCTAATGAAACTGGCAGGGCCAAGGTCTGTCCGAGGGTGGTTTGAAATGTCAGATTGGCGGAATAGATTGCGGCCACGAGATTGTTGGCCTCAGCCGAGACGGTGACCACCACGCTGGCCACACCGTTGGTTGCGAGGGAACCACTCGTGGGGGTGACGGTCAACCAAGTGGGGAGGCTCGTGAGGGACCAGGTGAAAGCCGCGTCGCCGGCATTGGTGAGCTGGAGCGTCCCGGATGCGGGATAAAATGGCCCCCCCACCGGACCGAAAAAGTCTTCCCCATTGGTTGGCGAAATCGCCAGTGCCACGACGCCGGCCAGCGCGGTGATCAAGGAGGTTCCGGGGGTGCCCAGGCCGGTACACAAGTCATAGCCAGGCTGGGCATAAAACAGATTGGGACTGTCAGGCGAGGTGTTATTCCCATAGATCACATCGTGAAAACAGTCCCCATAGTTGGCGGTGGCGGCGATGGAATAAATCGTGGGATTAAGGAAGCCCACCGGGGGCCGACCATTGAGCGTGGCCTGCTGATTGACCAGGGCCATGAACCCCACCCACAGCGGAGCCGCGCAACTGGTGCCGCCAATGTCATCGATTCCCTGCCCTTGCCCGCCCGCAACCACGTAAACGTTATCCGCCGTCAGGGCCACGTCGGGAATATTTCGCTGGGTGGTTGAGCCGCCCCGGCCGGCCAGATTACTGATGGTCGATTGCCAGCTGGGAATGGGATAATAACTGCTGACCCCGCCGCTGCCCCCGACTCCGCCACCCCAATTCCATACTTGCTCCCGGTAATAGTTGGTGCCATTCATGGTCAGGCTGGTCCCCCCCACTTGGGTAATGCTTGGGGAAGAAGCCGGGCAACCGTCCAAGGCGGGATTATCCACGCCGTTGACGGAATTATTGCCGGCGGTAAAGGCGTCAGAATCGCCGCAAGCATTGAAGAAAGATTGTCCGGCACCGGCCATGTACTTGAAAATGGTTTCGGCGGTCGCACTTGGCCCGCCACTCCAGCCCCAGGAACAACTGAGTTGATTGATCGTGTTGCTGTAAGAAAGCATCGAATTCAGGAGGTCGTTGGGATTGCCATAGGGCCCGGCCTCGAAGACGACGATTTTGGCCAACCCGGGAGCCATGGACATGGCCATCTCGATATCCAGCGAGACCTCCGTATTGCCGTCCGCACTCGCGGGCGCGCCATTGTAACCGTCCAGTAACACGGTCTGAATGGGAATACTCGCGCGCCCGCCACCGGCGGCCCTGGCATACGCGGCAATGTCATTGGGATAGAAGCCATCAAATTGCAACAAGCCCACCACCTGACCGGCGCCGGTCAGGGTGGTGCCGGCGGCGTAAGCATTCCGAAAATCATTGCCAAAATAACAACCATTTCCGTCCGGAGACGAACCATTTTGGGACAGAACCCTGGCGGCGGCATTTTTCTTCAGATGGGGATGCGGCCGGGAATAATCGCTCAGGCCTTGGATGTCCACGACGGGTAAATCCGCCCGCACGGTGGGTTCGGTATCCGGCGCAAAGAACTGGCGCGCCTCGGTGGGATGCTGGTAGGTGTGAAACTTGACCTGCAAGGCTTTTTCCACCGCCGCCGCGGGCCCAACCACATCCAGCACGAGGCGATTGTCGAAGGTTCCGACCACGCTTAATCCGTTGGACTGGGCATAGGCTTTGACCGCTTCGTAATCCTGTTCGGTGGGGCCAAAGCGGGCCACCAGTTCGGTGGGGGCCAGAAATTGCCGGTAATTGGGACTGGCAGGATCAGCCACTTGGGCCAAAAACGCATCCAAGCCGGACGGATCACGCGGAGCCACGCCCAAGGCCAGCCGCAGTTGATTGGTGGCTGGCAACGGGCCGATGGCCGTCAATTGCCGGACCGCCAAGGGCACGTGTCCCGGCAAAACCTTTCCCTCCGCGCCCTGCGCCAGCCCCGCAAACAGCGCACTCAACATCACCAAGCAGCCCAGACCCGGCAGGCGGAAAAGCTGGCAATGGATTCCAGGCTTGGTCCTGATTCCAGAATATTGAATTTGCATTTTGAGTTCCGTTGTTAAAATCATATTTTATTCCTCAGGCAAAACAACAATTATATTACGCCCGTGATGCTGCACGAAATTGCAGCACGAATTGCGCCAAAAAGCCCGGACTTACGGGGCCACCGACAAACGGTAGAACCGCTGGCCAGAAATGGCGTCGGTATCCACGAGCGTCAGGGTGTTCGTGGTGGCAGCCGTGACACTCCCGAGATTGATCCAGTTGGTCTGCAGCAGATTGGTCTGGTATTGCACCTGATAATGCAGACCGGCCGTGGTATTCCACACCAGTTGATAATGGTTCGCCGACCGCACCAAGGAGTGGAACGAGAGGGCAGCCGGCGTCGCCGAAACGTCGTCCAGCGCAAAGTAGTCCTGATCATTCTCAAAGCCAAACTGCAGGGGCGTAACCGCGCCGGTTGCCGTCACCAAGACCCGCGGGTTGGTCCAGGCGCTGTCGGCCAGGTTGGACTGGGAAAAGATCGTGGTGCCATTCCATTGCGCTTGGAATTGGTTGGGGGTGTCGCCAGTCGGATTCCGCAGCCAGAACGAAAGCAGATACGTCTGCCCAGGAATGGTCAGCACGTTTTGGATGAGATACCCCAGTGAACCCGCCGGCCCCAATTCTGCGGTGAAACTGCCGGAATGGACGTAGCCCGAATCACTGGCAACCAGGGAGCCATCCATATTTCCCGACAGGATCCAGTCGCTGAAATCGCCGGTCTCAAATCCCCCGTTTAAAACCACCGGCTGCCCGACGGACAATGTCAGGGGCACGACCAGGATCTGGCCCAGGGGGTTCGTAATCACCAGGCTGGTATTATACACTGCCGCCGCCAAGCGGTTGGCGGCGGAGGACACCGACATCACCACATTGGTCGAACTCCTGGCGGCGAGCGAACCTTTGGTGGCGGATACCACCAGCCACGCGGAGGTATTGACCAGCGACCAGCCGAGGGACAGGCCAGCGGTATTGGCCAGTTGCAGCGTTCCTGTACCCGGGTAAAATGTTCCGCCGACGGGGCCGTAGAAAGTGTCACCGCTGGCCGCAAACACATTCAGCGCGCCGCCCGACGGCGACAGCGCGTTGATCAACGCGGTTCCCTTGGGCGTCCCCAGGCCGGTGCATAAATCATAGCCGGATTGCGCAGAGAACAAGTTGGGGCTGCTGGGCCAGGTATTGTTGCCCGCGGTGACATCATGAAAATAGCTGGCATAGTTGGGGCCGGCGGCAAGGGCATAGATGGCGGGATTGATAAAGCCTGCCACCGGCTGGCCCTGAGCCACCGCCTGCTGGTTGACCAAGGCCATGAACCCCGCCCATAACGGCGCGGAGCAACTGGTGCCGCCGTAACCGCCCGCCCCCGCCCCCGCCCCGCCCGAAACCACGTACACGTCGTCGGCGGTCAAGGCCACGTCGGGGATGTTCCGAAAACTGGTCGAGCCGCCGCGGCTGGCGAGATTACTGAGGTTGGTTTGCCAGCTGGGAATGGGATAATAGCTGCTAACGCCGCCGCTGCTGCCATCGTAACTGCCTTCCGTCAGCCCCCAGTTCCAGACCTTCTCGGACGTATAGGCGGTGCCGAGGCCGCTCATCGTCAGCGTCGTTCCCCCCACTTGCGTGATGTAGGGTGAGGACGAAGGGGCATTGCCCAGCAAAGGATTATCCACGCCATTGGTTGAATTGGCGCCGGCGGTAAAGGCATCGCTATCACCCGAGGCGTTGAAGAAGGATTGACCGGCGGCGGCCATGTATTGAAATATCGCGTCCGTGGTCCCGCTCGGTCCATCACTCCATCCCCAGGAGCAGCTCAATTGTTTGATGGAGTTGGAGGCCAGCATGAAATTCAGCAGGTCATTTTGGAGGCCGCCCGGCCCGGCCTCAAAAACCACGATCCGGGCCAGCCCGGGGGCCATGGACATGGTCATTTCTATATCGATCGACACCTCATCGTTGCCATTTGTGGTGGGCGTGCCATCGTAATCATCCATTAACACGGTCTGAATCGGAATATTTGGCCGGCCGCTGCCCGCCGTCGCCGCATAAGCCGCGATGTCATTGGCATAAAACCCGTCAAATTCCAATAATCCCACCATCTGCCCCGTGCCGGTAAGCGTGGTGCCTGGAACATAGGCCCGGCGAAAATCATCGCCGATATAAGAGCCGTCCGGGGCCGAACCGCTTTTCGCCTGGACTATTGCCGGATTCTTTCGCCGCAGCTGCGGGTGCGGCTTGGAATAATCACTCAGGCCCTGAATGTCGGTCACCGGCAAACCCGCCGCCACCGTGGGTTCGGTGTCCGGCGCAAAAAACTGGCGGGCCTCGGTCGGATGCGGATAAGTGCGCAGGGTGAGGTGAAGCGCTCTTTCCACCGCCGCCACCGGCCCGGCCACATCCAGCACCAACCGATTGTCAAACGTGGTGACCACAGCCAAACCATTGGATCGGGCATAGGCTTTCACCGCCTCGTAATCAGATGGCGAGGGACCAAAACGGGCGGTCAGCTCAGACGGTGTGAGATACAGGCGGTAGTTCGGACTGGCGGGATCGCTGACTTGCGCCAAAAAAGCCGCCAGCCCCGCCGGATCACGCAGCGACACGCCCAGCGCCAGGCGCAGTTGATTGGTGGCGGCCAGCCGCCCGCTGGCGGTTAATTGGCCGATGACCTTTGGCCGATGCCCGGGCAACGTTTTCCAATCCGCACCCACGGCCCCGCCCGGCAGGAACATCACCAGGCAAGCCAGAAACAGGAGCGCGAAAGGAAAGCTCCGCCGGCAGCGAAGGCGGGGATCGCTTTTGACTCGGCGTCCGATGGTTTGATCTGGCACGGCGATAAAATCTTGCTGGCGGAAAATCATTTGGACTCGACCCATCGGGCAAACAGCCATAACAAGTCCGAAAGCCGGTTTAAATAAATCAAAATCTCGCCATTGGGCAGTCCCCCGTCCGCGTGCAGGTCATATACGCGCCGTTCGGCGCGACGGCAAACGGTCCGCGCCAGATCCAGCGCGGCGGAATGTTGCGTGGCCCCCGGGGTGGCCCAACCGGCAAACGAAATTTTTTGCGCCTCAATCTCTTTGACCAGCGCATCCAGCCGGGCGGTCAGCTCCGGTGTCACCAGCCGATGGCCGTCTTTGGCATACCGCGGCAAATCCGGCGGCAGCACGCCGACCTCGCCCATGACTTCCACCATGCGTTGCTGGATCCAGAGCAGATTTGTTGCCACAAACTCATGGCTGGCCGTGGCCCGCGCCAGACCCAGCGCGGAATTCAATTCATCCAGCGTGCCGCAGGCCTCCACACGGGCATGGTTTTTGGGCACGCGATGGCCGTACATCAATCCGGTGGTCCCCCGGTCTCCAGTTTTAGTGGCAATGCTCATGCGATAACTACAATAGTCAAAGGCTTCAGGTACAAGGGTTCCGGGTTCATGGGATGCCGAATGAATGACCAAGCCCGAATGACATATACTCGCCCCAAGCTGAGTGATTTCATAATGAATTAGCTTGTTCAGGGATGTTTTTTGGCCGCCGCCGCCCCCAGATGGTTGGTTCCGGCCACCGACCCCGGCGCTCCCGACGTATGGGGCACGGTCAATTTCTGATAATTCAGCACCGCCCGGACCAGCGCCGACGCCATCTGTTTGCGCCAGCCGGTGTCAAATATCCGCCGACCCTCAATGTTATGGGAGAGGTAACCCCCTTCCAGCAGGATGGCGGGCATTTCTGCCGTGCGCAAAACCTCGAAGCGCGCCCGCCGCACCCCGCGGTCGGTCACGCCCAGGCTCCGGACCAACGAACGTTGCACCTGATACGCCAGCAGCAAGCTTTTATCCTCCAACCGGTTGGCCGGGCACGCGCCATGACCGACCCCCAGGCCTTCGGCATCGTTGGAGGAGGCCGCGCCCACGGGCGTGATGCTGTACGTTTCCGACCCCTGCACACTGGAATCCAGCGGCGAGGCGTTGAAATGCAAACTAATGAACAGGTCCGCGCCCCGGCGGTTGGCCAAATCGGGGCGGGCGGATAGTTCGGGATAAACATCCTGGTCCCGCGTGAGGATGACGCTGAAGCCCGCCGCTTGCAACTGGCGGCGCAACTCCAGGGCCAGGGCGAGCGTGTACGTTTTTTCATAACGCGGAAAAAAGTGGCCCAAGCGATACCCGGTATCCTTGCCGCCATGTCCCGGATCGAGACAGATGGTGGTGATTTTCTTGCCGGACGGCTTGGGGGCGTAGATCAGCGGATGCACCGTCTTGTCCAGATCCAGTTGGGAAATGAAGCCGCCTTTGGCCACCGGATAGGATAGCCTAACATTGATGCCGTTGATGGTGGAATCCGCCGAATCCTGATTAAAAACCAGGCGCGACGTTTGATTGGTCAGCACGATTTGCGTCCCGTGCCCCTGCGTGTACCCGCCCAGGCCGTTGACGCGTGCCCACACGGAAAGCGCCACATAACTGTGCCCATTGATGAAATCAGCCCGAGCCACACCGGCCAGGCACCAGCCGGTCAGCAGGCACAGCAAAAAACTGGATTTCATCGCGGGGCAAGGTGCCTGCGCCCGGCCCGGGATTCAATCTTAAAACGGACGGACGATCACGCTGACGCTGAAATGCCATTGCTGGGTTCCAAACCTTGGAAAGGTCGCACAAAATCAGTTTCAACCCGAAGTGGGTGGGAAGGAGGGAAGCTGGAATGCCGGTTAGGCAACGGGTTGGGAATAGGACGCTGGGGACAATTTGTTCACTCTTGTTGCAGGCGCGGCGTACACGGAGTGACGCGCCCTACCAACCTCGTGCCACGGCAAATCTGCGGTCGGTAGGGCGTGCAGTCCTCTGCGCGCCGCCGCTTGCCAACCAACGCGTTCAGGTTCATCGCAACGGCGTATTGTCCGCGAGACCAGGCAGAAGAATTTTGTCCCACCCCCTGCCTGTCACCGCGTTAATTTTTGGGCTGGTTTGTTTGGGTCTCCGAACCAAAATCAATCGCGGCTGAATTGATGCAATAGCGCAGGCCGGTCGGCGCGGGGCCATCGTCGAACACGTGGCCGAGATGGCTGCCACAGTGGGCGCAGACGACTTCGGTGCGACGCATGCCATGGCTGTCGTCTTGGCGCTCCAGCACGGTGCCCTTGGCCGCGAGGTCGGAGAAGCTGGGCCAGCCGCAGCCGGAATCAAACTTGTCCCGGGAGGTGAACAGCACGGAGCCGCACGCGGCGCAGCGATACACGCCCGGTTCCTTGGTGTTCCAGTATTTGCCGGTGAACGGGGCTTCGGTGTCTGCCTGGCGCAGGACGCGATATTGTTCGGGCGTCAACCGTTTCCGCCATTCGGCGTCGGTGTGTTCAATGGGAAATGTCATGGGGTGGGTTGGATTGAGGATTGTTGAGGGGGCATTGGTCGCGGCCGGATCATTGGTGGGCCCGGCGTAGCAACCGAACAGGCTGGCGAGCAACAGACATAAGGGCAAAAGTTTTTTCATAGGCGCAAGGTTGGCGCAAGGTTGGCTCATATTCCGGGGAGCGATTTTTCGACCGGCCGCAAATCCCGGAACTCATGGGTCCACTCGTTCAGGCGGCAGACGGCGCGATATTCGCAATATTCGCACGCGGTGGCTCCGCCCTTGCGATAGGGGTCCACCGCCGCCGAGCCGGAATAAATCCGCTCGCCCAGGAGCCGCAGTTGCGCCTCGACCTGGTCGAGCAGCGCGGCGAATTCCCCGCCGGCGAGCGCCTCCGTGGAATTGGACCGCACGCGGCCGTCTTTGTTCATTTGATAATTGAACTGGTCGCGGGCGCCGGTCCGGTCGAGATGGGGCAGGAACGAGGCGTCGAACCGGCCCTTGTGCCGGTACGCCAGGCGGCGGGCGGATTCCGGGTCCGCGAGGACTTCGGTGCGCGACTCGCCGCTTTCGAAGTGCCCGCGCAGGTTGACATAGAAGACGCCGGCGGGGATGATTTTTTTCGCCCCGAAAAATTCGGCCGGCCAGCGGCGCACGGCCGCGAGATACGCGAGCAGTTGCAATTGAATGCCGTGCTCAATGAAGAGTTTTTCCAGCTTGCGCGAGCTGGACTTGTAATCCATGACCACGGCCAGCGACTGGTCGCCCACCTGGCAGAGGTCAATCCGGTCCACCCGCCCGCGCAAGGCGAGGGCATGGCCGTGGCTCAATTCGATTTTCCACGCAGGCAACCCCGGATGATCCAGCCCGAAACCGGTTTCGGCCTTGGCGGGGTCGAAGTCAAACTGGCCGCGCATCCACGTCACGAGGGTTTCGACGAAATCCTGCAAGGCGGCGGTGAGGGTCTGCGCGGCGAAGCGGCTCTGGTCATCCACCTGCATGAGGCCGGCGCGATAGTCCTTCGTTTGCGCGGCGGCGATGCGCCCGATGCGTTCGCGGGCTTCCGCCGGGGTGAGGTCCCGCCACCGTTTGGCCCCGGCCGTGAGCTCTTCGTGAAATTGCTTGAGGATTTCGTGCTGGAAACTGCCGCGCTCGCGTGCGTCCAGCTCGAATTTCTTGCGCTCCCCGGCGCGCAGGCCGGAATGGACAAAGAAACGGAAGGGGCATTGGGCGAATTCCTCCAGCCGGCTCACGGAGGATTCGAGCACGGGGCCGTAGATTTTTTCGGCGAGCGCGGGGGATAAATCCTCCGCTTCGTCCGGTTCGCGCAACGGGGCGAGGGTGGCGGCGAGGGATTGCAGGGCGGGGATGGAGAGGATGGGGGGGGCCGGAGGCTGGGGTGTTTCGTTGGCGGGCAGCGGCTTGGAACTTCCGGGCGGGACGCCCGGGCCACTACTCGCAGGCGGGACGCATGCGCCACTCAGGATTTCACCCACCAACTCGCTGGCATGTTCTGCTGCGCGCCAATCGGGGGTGCCGGAGAACTCCCCGATGACCAGCCGCGGAAACGATTTTTGGAGCCCGGCGACAAACGGGGAGGGATTCAACGCCCGCCCGAGCGCGTCCTGGCGGGCAAAGGTCACGGCGAGCCGCTCGCTGGCGCGGGTGCAGGCGATGTAGCCCAGATACCGTTCGCGGGAAATCTGGTTGAGCGCGCCGGCTCCCAGCGCGGCGTTTTGCCGGTCGAGTTCGTCCCGGTCGGCATGGGTCAAAATCACCGGCGCGGCGGGCGCGGCGGGGAACACGGATTCGTTGACGCCCAGCAGCAACGCGAATTTCAAATCGGGATTGCGCGCCCGGTCCACGGCTCCCACGAGCACTTCGTCCAGCGCGGGCGGAATGACGCCGACGGTCAGATTGGCGAGGCCGGCGTCGAGCACCGGCAGCCACTCCCGCAAGGTCATCGGCTCGTGGGGGAAGGCCATGGCCACGTTGTCGAGCCAGGAGGACATCTGGTCAAAAACCGTCGCGTGCAGGGACCCCTGGCGGACCACGGCGGGCAAATCCGCCGCGGCTGGCTGGCTCCAGGCCGCCAGCGTGGATTCCACCGCCAGGGACTGCCATAATTCGCGAATGGCTGCGGCCAGTTCGCCGCCGGCCGGCCCCGGGACTGGCGTTTGCAGCCGGCGATGGAAGGTTTCAAACGGTGGCAGAATGCGCTGGCGCAAGGCCTCGCATTCCGCGTCGGGCAGGGGCTCCAGCCATTTTTTGCCGCGCCAGCCGAATTCCAGGGCCGCATTCTCCAGTCGATCCAGCTCGGTTTCGGGCACGGGCGTGAAGCCGGCCTTGAGGGCGGCGAACCAATCGTCGTGCGCCCAGTCGTTGGCCACGGTGCGCAGGACGCTGCGCGTCAATTCGGCGAGGGGGTGGTGCGCCACCTTTTCGCGGCGATCCAGGAAGAAGGGAATGCCGTACCGCCGGAAGGTCCGCGCCAGCGGTTGGTGATAGGCCTCCAAATTGCGGACCAGCACGGCGCAATCGCGGAAGCGATTTCCGAGGCGCACAAACTGCAAGAGCGACCGCGCGGCGAACTGGGCTTCGGCCTCGGGCTGCGCGCAGGCGGTCACGGAAAGCTGGGCGGAATAATCCAGGGTCTCGGCGGCCTCCGCCACCCGCAACGACCAGCCGGATTCGAGCCAGGCGAGCGCGGAGTCGGCGGGAAACCGGCTTTGCCCCGGCAGGCGCGGGAGGATTTCCGTTTCCACCCGGCAGCCGGGCAGTGCCACCAGTTGTTCGCGGCAGCGCTGAAAGGTTTTGCCGATGGCCGACCAGATGGAGAGCCAGGATTCCGCCGGGGTGGGCTCGGTTTCGAGGCAGAACGCCAGGGTGGCCTGCTGGCAAAAGGGCATGACGGCCGTCAGCAACGCATGCTCCTGCGGCGTCATTTCGGCAAAGCCATCCAGCCATAAGTGTTCGATTGGGGGATGGGGGATGGGGGATGGGATTTGGGGATGGGCCGGCGCGTCGGCCTGGATGCCCCAGCTCCCAGAGCCGATCCCCCCTCCCGCAATTGACGCGGCGGGATTCGGTTCCGCTTTCAAGCGGCTGGTGGCGAAATCGAGCAGGCAGTTGGCGTCTTGCAACCCGCTGGCCCGCAACCAGTCGGCGTATTTTTCCGCGAGCAAGGCGAGGTCGTGCAGTTTGTCGCGCAATTCGCGGGGCAAGTCCGGGTTGGCCGCCAGGGCGCCCAGGCGGGCGGGGCCCAGTTGTTGCTGCTGCAATTCCGCCAGTTGACCGCCCAACTCGAGGGCAAAGCCCGGCCGCCGGGCGCTTTTGCCGAGCAGTTGCAATTCGCCATCGTGCCGCCGGAGCAGGGCGCGCAACACCATGAGGCGCCCCTCGGGCGACAGCAACCGGGGCGGGGCGACATGCAGCCGTTCAAAAACAAAGGCCGCAAGCCGGTCGAAGGATAAGACCTGCAGGCGGGTGAAACCGGCCAGCGCCGCGCCCGCCAGCAACTGGCGTTCGATCTGGAAAGTGGCCTGTTTGGGCGCGATGAGGATCAGCGGCGGCCCCTCCGGCTGCCGTGCGAGCGCGGCGCGAATCTCCGCCAGGCAGCGGAAGGTTTTGCCGCTGCCGGCGGGGCCAAGGAGAAAGCGCACCTGCACGGGACATCTTTAGCGCAAAGTGGCGGAGGGAACAAGGTTTCTGGTTGCGGGAAATGTGTTTTGCCGGTGCCGTGCCCAGTCGTGCCCAGTCCTTTAGTTGGATTTGAGCTGGGGGCAAAAGCTTACCGGCTGCGCAGTTTGGAGAGCAGGTTGAGAATTTCCAAATACAGCCAGACGAGGGTCACCATCAGGGCCAGGCCGCAATACCATTCCATGTAGCGCGGGGCCTGATTGCTGACCTGGTCTTCAATGACGCGAAAATCCAGCAGGAGGTTGAAGGCCGCGATGCCCACAATGACCAGACTGATGCCAATGCCGATGGGGCCGGATTGATGGAGGTAGGGCATGTTGACGCCAAACATTTGCAACACCATGTCCACCACGTAAACCAAGCACACTGCCCCGGTGGCCGCCATGATACCGATCACCATCCGGTCGGTGACGCGAATGATCCGGGTGGAATAGAGCGTGAGCATCAGGCCCAGCACGCCGAGGGTGAGCAAAATGGCGTTGCCAACGATTCCGGGATGACGCGTTTCGATGATCTGGGAGATGCCGCCGATGCATAATCCCTCCAGCAGCGCATACGCGGGGGCGGTAATGGGTGTGGTTTTGGGCAGGAACACGCCCACGAGGCAGGCGACCAGTCCCCCCAGCAGTCCGAGGAGGATGAGCGGGGCTTGCAGCGCGGGATGGGTCCAGGCATAGGCGGCGGTGCAGGTACACAGTACCAGAAGGATGCCAGTCTTGTTGATGACGCCATCCAACCGCATGGGTTGGGTCATTTCCCCGGTTCCGGAGAAGGCGCTTTCACGTTTTAACAGCGGATTCGATGTATCCATACAGACTGGAATCTGCCATTTCAGCGCCTGATTTCAAGTGCAATCACGACCCGGCGGCGGACCGGTGGGAGTGGCCACGCTCGACCAATACTGCGCACCCAGTGCAAGCCATTGCCCGGGAGGCGGGAAAGCATTCGCGAGCGGTGGGGGAAGCCATGCCGCAAAGTGCCGGCTCCGCAGGCAAACGGAGTCGCAGCGCGACTCCGCCCACCCGGGTGCTCCCCGGGGTTCTACTCCACGGTGACCAGATTGGGCTGGGCGAGGGAGAGGCCGCCTTTCACGTTGCCTGCGAACCGGGGGCGGATGATGACGTTGTTGGTGCAGGTGGGGTTGTTCACGCGAAACGCCGCGCTGCCACAGTTCATGGCCGCCAGATTGGTGAACGAATTAAAGGCACATTCGGTCTTGGGCGCCGGGCCCCAGCCCTGGTCGGTCCGTTGCTCGGTGTTGGCCATGAACACGCCAAAATGGCGGCTGTCGCGGATGGCCACATCCAGAAATTGATTTTCCCGGCTGGCGCGCATGAAAATGCCCAGATCATTGGCCACGAGCCGGGCATTGCTGATGAGGTTGCGGTTGAAGGCGAGGTCGAGCGAGATGCCCGCCCCGGGATTGTCATGCAAATTGAGATCGGTGAACACGCAGTCTTCCGTCTCGTAGCAAGCCAGGCCGTCGAACTGGTTGTCAAAGGATTCGAGCCCCCGCACGGTCAGGTGCCGGATGTTGCGGGTGGTCACCAGCCCGCCGGAGCGGCAGCGCGCAATGATCACATTTTCCACGACCGAATCGCTCACGCCTTGCACGGTGATGCCGTTGTTGCGGATTTCCGAGCCCGGCCCCTGGAGGTGCCAGAGTTCGCGCGTCTGACCGGCGCGATTGCCATCCACAAAAAATCCGGTCACCAACAGGTGCCGGATGGTTCGCGCGGGCTGATTGACGGGTTCCCCCAGAATCACCACGGGGCAGTTGGCGTTGTCCGCCAGATGCAGAATCGTCCCCGGCCCGGTGCCCCGCAGGGTTTGATGGTCGCGGCACAACACGATGGGCTGGCTGACTTCAATGACGCCGGCGGGTAAAATGACTTCGCCACCGCGGCCGGGCAGGGAATCAAGCGCCTGCTGGATTTGGACGCCGGAAATGCCTTCTGGCAATGAGAGGACCGTTGGTTTGTCGGAAGAAGTTTCTGCGGCGACCAGACGTACAGCCAGGCAAACCAACATGAACCAGCTTGTCGTCCATTTCACGATCCCCGCACCTCTAACATCATGGAAGCTCGTTTTCATAAGACCGAGACTTTTGCGACGGTTGAGTGTCTGAATCAGTATCGTCCACCTGCAAAAAAAATCACCAACTATTTTTTGTTTTCGGCATTTTTTTTCAAAAAAAATGTGCCGCCGGGCCGGCCTGAGCCTCCCGCCTAATGAATCGTGGTGCAATTGCTAATGAGGAACGCCCGGCGACGAGGCGGCCCCAGATGAACACGGATAAAATCCGAAGACCGAAATCCGGGGCCCGAAAGAAATCCGAATTCCGAAACCCGAATGCGAAAAAAGAGGGAACAAGGTCCTGACTTGGCTTCATCCGTGTCCATCCGTGTTCATCCGTGGTTTAAAAATATTTAGCCCGGATATTTCATAGTGAAACCGGCGAAACCGTGGCAAACCATTGTAGCGCAGGCTTCCCAGCCTGCCGTATCGCAACCCCTGAGCCGTTCCGTCAATGGTAAATCCATGGCCTCCTTTTTCCAGAATGGCGGTGCGAATACAAGGCCTGAAAGGCCGCCACATGACAGCCCAGGGCAACGCCCTGGGTTTGATGCCATGATTGCAATCAAGCGCTGAAAGCGCGCAACAATTCTTCTGCTGACACGGCGGCATTCCAACGTCGTCGCGCAGGCTTCCCAGCCTGCCGTATACAGGTTTCCAAACCTGCGGGCCGTGTCGTTTCAACCACGCATTCGAACGTGCTTGCGCCCCTCTTTTCATAGCGTTTTTCGCGACTCTTTCCCAAATGGCTATGAAATATCCGGGTTAGCGGCAAGGTTGCGGTCCAGCCACCGACCTCCGGCGGCGGGCAGGGTCAAATATTTTGCTCGTAAAGCTTGAATCGCAAACCGTAAATTGCCCCATGCGGTCCTTTGCCGAAGAACTCAACCAGCGCCTGAACGCCCTGCGCGACCAGGGCCTGTATCGCGAACTCCGCCGCGCGGATTCGGCCGCCGGTCCGCGTCTGGAAATGGACGGCAAGACGTATCGCAATTTTTCATCGAATGATTACCTGGGCCTGGCGAGCCATCCGGCCTTGCAAGCCGCCGCGATCAAAGGCGTCGAACGGTTTGGCGCCGGGGCCGGGGCGTCCCGCCTGATTTGCGGTTCGCTGGCGCCGTTTCATGAGCTGGAGGATGCCCTCGCGGCCTTTAAAAAAACCGAGGCCGCCCTGACTTTCTCCACTGGCTACGCCGCCGCCG
>Ga0302319_10007335_pt1 | contig 21705 bp, 19 predicted proteins | sample Bog_T0_2_FD_203319 | JGI IMG/M metagenome (GOLD analysis project Ga0302319, IMG submission 203319) | Peat permafrost microbial communities from Stordalen Mire near Abisko, Sweden - Bog_T0_2 | ecosystem: Environmental > Terrestrial > Soil > Wetlands > Peat | place: Sweden: Abisko, Stordalen Mire... | reverse complement strand
TTCATGGCGTAGAGCGCCTTGTGCTCATGGAATATAACCGGATTTTGATCGCGAACGGCCGCCGCCATCAGGCCCACCACGTCGACAGGCGATGAGGGCGCGACGACTTTGATCCCCGGGATCATCATCGTCCAGTTTTCAATCGATTGCGAATGCTGCGCGCCAAAGCGCACCCCGCCGCCGTTGCCTGTCCTGATGACCAATGGGCAAGACAATTGACCGTTGGTCATGTAGCGGATCTTCGACATTTCATTGGCGACGTAGTCGAAGCAAACCGCTAGGAAGTCGGCGAACATGATCTCGGCGATCGGCCTCAAGCCCGTCATCGCCGCGCCCATCGCCGCGCCGAGTATCGCCTGTTCGGATATCGGCGTATCGCGCACCCGCAACGGTCCGAATTGCTCATACAGCCCGACGGTCGCCTTGAAGACGCCGCCGGCCTTGCCGATGTCCTCGCCAATTGTGACGACGCGACTGTCGCGTTGCATTTCCTGGGCGATGCCGCGCACGACGGCGTCACGATAAGTCAGTTCCGCCACGCCCAGCCCCCATCCGCATAAACATCCGCCGTCAAGAGCTCGACGGGGGCCGGCGGCGACGCTTTGCAGGCTACCGTCGCGGCCTCGACCTTACGTTTACTTTCCGTCGCGATCGCCTCGATCTTGTCGTCCGCGACGCCAAATTCCTTGAGCCGCTGCCGATAGATGATCAGCGGGTCGCGCTTCATCCACTCTTCGAGTTCGCCCGGCGGCCGATACTTGCCTGGATCCGCTCGCGAATGCCCGGAATGGCGATACGTCAGGCATTCAATCAAAGAAGGGCCTCCGCCATCGCGCGCCTTCTTCAACGCCGCCTGCGCGGTGCGAAAAACCACGTCGGCGTCATTGCCGTCGATGACAATCGATTCCAGACCGTAGGCGGACGCGCGGTCGGCAGCGGGATGTTTGACCGCGGTCACGTCGCCGATCGGCGTATATTCCATGTACAGGTTGTTTTCGCAGACGAAAATGACGGGCAACTTCCAGACCGCCGCGAAGTTGAGCGCCTCGTGGAAAGCGCCGATGTTGGTTGTTCCATCGCCGAAGAAGCAGACGGAGACATCTTTGTCCCCAAGATATTGCGCGCGCCACGCCGAGCCGCAGGCGATGGGAAGATGCGCGCCGATGATCGCGTAGGAACCAAGAACGTCATGTTCGACGGAGGTCAAATGCATCGAGCCGCCCTTGCCGCGCATGAGCCCGATATCCCTGAGCATCAACTCGCCCAGCATGCCTTCCATGGACGCGCCGCGCGCCAAGGTGTGAGCGTGTCCGCGATAGGTGCAAAAGGATTTGTCGCCCTTGCGCATGGCGACGCCAAAGCCTGCGGCCACGGCTTCTTGCCCGAGCGAAAGATGACTCGTGCCCTTGATCAGATTTTGAAGAAAGAGATCGTAAGCACGCTTTTCGCAATCGCGAATTTCGACCTGAAGGCGGAACAGCTCCAGCCTCTGTTCAATGCCAATGTCGTCGTTGCGCGGCGCGTCTGATTGCGCCGTAGCGCTTTGCTCGGATGCCATCTCGCAGCTTCCCACCCTTTGCTTATGTTACGACCTTGCCACATGGAGGCAGGCCCTGAATTGGAAACATTCTCAAAATGAGTATTTGAACGGAGGCGGGCCCTGACTTCCAGGACGCGTTCAAGTCGTCAGCCAGGGATATTGCGATCAAACGAGCACCATGCCTCCATCCGCCATGATGACCTGTCCGGTGATATAGTTGGAATCCGCAGAGGCCAAAAACGCCGCGATGCCTGCAATGTCGCTGGGTTTCGAGGAGTATCCCACCAAGATGCTCGACGAGAAGCTCTCGATAAACTCGCCCTTTTGCTTGATGACGCCCTTGTCAATCATGTCCTGCTCCAGGCCGTCCCAGAGCGGCGTCACGACGACGCCGGGAGCAAACGCGTTGACGGTGATCCTGTGTTTGGCGAATTCGCGTGCTGCGGCTTGCGTGAGCGAAATGACCGACGCCTTGCTCGCGCAGTAGGGAGCAAATTCGGCATAGCCCTGCCGCCCGGCTATCGAAGCCGTGTTGATGATTTTGCCGCCCTCTCCCTGCGCGATCATCTGCTTAGCGGCTTCCTGCGTGCAAAGCAGAACGGCCCACGCATTGACGCGCATGATGGAATTGAAGTTGTTTTCGTCGACATCCATGAAGGGCAAAGGCTTGTTGAAGCCTGCGTTGCTGAAGAAGATGTCGAGCCTTCCGAACGCCTCTACGGTCTCCCGGATGGCGGCCTGAACTTGAGCGCGGTCTGCGACGTCGACGGCAATTCCGATGGCGTTCTTGCCGCTCCGATCCAGGCTTTCAGCGACTGATCTCGCCTTGTCGCCATTCAGATCGGCGATCGCGACCCGCGCCCCCTCCTGAACGAGACGTGACGCGATCCCTTCGCCGATCCCCTGCGCGCCGCCGGTGACGATGGCGACTTTACCCTCGAGGCGTGACATGAGCCGTCCTCCGTTTTCTCCGCGCCGAGTTGTCGGTCTGCGGGCCGAGCGAACGCGCCGATAGCGCTCGTTTCCCTCGTTCTCAGCCGTCCGACGTTCGCAGCCGAAAGGTCGAGATTTATCGCACGGGTGGAAACTACCCTCCGCCAACGCCGACGCGGACTGAGAAAATATTCAGAATGGTCATTTTCAACGAGGCCCGGTCCTGCGGAAAGACGCCGATGGAGGCTCACCGCGCGCGGCAAATACTCATTTTGGATAAAAGCAGGGCGGTTACATCCTCCGGAGAGCCTTATAAGAGGGCCAGAAAATCAAATTGCGCACGGACGGTTAGGCCGCCTGGCGCCGGGAACAGGGAGGGTGTCGTGACAGGGAAGACGGGCGCCGCGCCCTGGATGCACGAAAGAACGAAGGTCCCGACTCGGCCGGGTCGACATACGATCGGCAACGTTCCTCCCTCAAATTTCGTTTCGCCGCTCGGCTTCACTGGGACAATTTTGGATCCGATGGGTTCCGAAATGGATCTGCGGAGCGCATTTCGCATGGAGAGTTAAATGAAGGCCATCAGGTTTTACGCCAAGGAAGATGTTCGCGTCGATGACGTGCCCGCGCCGGTTTTTGTCGGCGATAGTCAGGTCTTGGTGCGGCCGCTCACCTGCGGGATCTGCGGCACGGACCTGCATGAATTCGCCGGCGGTCCGATCGTCACGCCGAAGACTCCGCACAAGTTCACCGGAGCCGTGTTGCCGCAAATCCTCGGCAATGAATTCTCGGCCGAGGTTGTGGAGACGGGCAAGGCGGTGACCCGTGTGCGCAGGGGCGACCGCATTTCCATTCAGCCGCTGGTGATGCCGCTCGACGACTATTACAGCCGTCGCGGCCTCAATCATCTGAGCCCAAGCATGGGCTGCATCGGTCTGAGCTGGGCCTGGGGCGGCATGGGCGAGTTGGCGGTGATCAACGACTACAACGCCAACCTCATTCCCGACAACGTCAGCGACGAGCAAGGCGCGATGGTCGAACCTACCGCCGTGGCGCTGTATGGCGTCGACCGCGCCAAGGTCACCGGCGGCAGCACCGTGCTGGTGACGGGCGCGGGACCGATTGGGGCGCTGGTTATACTGATCTGCGACGCGGTAGGCGCCGCGAAAATCTTCGTCAGCGAGCCCAACGCCAACCGTCGCAAGCATATCGAAAGCCTCGGAGTAGCCGCGGCCGTGCTCGACCCCCGTGAAGTCAACGTCGTGGAGTACATTCGCGAGAACACCGAGGAAGGGGTTGGCGTCGATGCCGCCATCGAGTGCTCGGGCTTTGAGCTGGCGTTCAACACCTGCGTCGAAGCGGTTCGCAATCATGGCACGGTCGTCCAGACAGGGTTGCACGTGAAGAAGGCCCTCGTCGACCCGGCGCTTTGGGCGCTCAAGGACATCACGATTGAAGCGACCTGGTGCTACGAGGTCACAATGTGGCCGCGCGTCATCCGGATGATTTCGAGCGGCAAGTTGCCGGTCGAGAAGATCATCACCGGTCGCATCGAGCCCGAAGGCATCGTCGAGAAGGGCTTCCGTTCGCTCCTGAACCCCGGCGGTCGGGAAATGAAGGTCATGGTCAACATGCGCTGACCGGCGCTCAGAAGTTCATTCTTGAAGAAGCCCGATCCGCGGCGGCTCGAAGAGCCCTCCGGATCGGACGTATAGCCGGCATCGGACGGAGCAAATCATGCATATTGTGGCCCTGGTAGTGGGAGCGACGGGTATCGCGGGACGCGGCGTGTCCCAGGAATTGCTTGATCGCGGAGCCGGCGTTTACGGGCTTTCGCGAAAGCCCGATGGCTTGGTGAACGGCGTTACCCACGTCGCCGCCGACCTGACGAATGCCGAGAGCGTCCAGAAGGCCGTCGCCGGGCTGAAACCGACCCACGTGTATTTGACGACCTGGTCCCGGCAGGGCAGCGAAGAAGAAAATATCAGGGTGAACGCCGGCGCCGTCCGGACGCTTCTCTCCGCGCTGTCGCCGGCTCGCTCGGTCGTCCATGTGGCGCTCGTCACGGGGCTGAAGCACTACCTCGGGCCCTTCGACGCTTACGTCAAGGCCGGCACATTGCCGCTGATGCCGGTTCGCGAAGAGCAGCCGCGCCTCGATATTCCCAACTTCTATTATGCCCAGGAAGACGAGGTCTACGCCGCCGCCGCTCGCGACGGGTTCACCTGGAGCGTGCATCGCCCGCATACGATCATCGGCAAGGCGATTGGCAATGCGATGAACATGGGCTCGACGCTCGCCGCCTACGCTTCCATCTGCAAGGAAACCGGTCGGAAATTCAAGTTCCCCGGCAGCGCCGCGCAATGGAACGGCCTGTCCGACATGACGGACTCGCGCGTTCTCGGCAAGCAACTGGTCTGGGCGAGCACGCATGATCTGGCGAAGAACGAGGCCTACAACATCGTCAACGGCGACATATTCCGCTGGAACTGGATGTGGCCGCGCATTGCGAAGTGGTTCGGCGTCGAGTGGGAAGGTTTTACTGGAGAAGTTACCCCGCTCGAAACCAAAATGGCCGGCGACGCCAGCGTCTGGAAGAGCATCGTCGAAAAACACGGGCTCGTGGAACCCGATCTCGCCCGCGTCGCTTCCGCCTGGCATACCGACTTGGATCTCAGCCGGCCCATCGAGGTAATGACCGATATGGCCGCGAGCCGAAAGCGCGGCTTTGCGGTGTATCAGAACACGGAAGAGGCCTTCCATGGACTGTTCGCCGAGTTACGATCGGACAAGGTCATTCCCTGATCTACCGGCGCTTTACTTGATCGAGGCTCCTCTTCGGGCCTCGTCCTCACCCAGGCGCGGCCATGGCGATCGAAGGCGAGGCGATGTATACGGACTCGACAAGTTCGAATTCCGGACCTATCCGTTGGCCCGGGATGGACCCATCGGGAGGGCCGGATCCCGGCAGGCCAAACACCTATCGGATGACAGAGCACGAGCTCTTACGAATTATTACGTTCCTCGAACGGGTTCGCTTGCCGTTCCAGGAGCTGGTTCCGATCGCGGAAGAGGACGCGAGTTGGAACATGCTACTCTATTTGATCCGCAACCACCTCACCGGAACCCCCGTCGCCATTTCCACTCTCGCTTCTGTCGCCAAAGTGCCACACGCGACAGCGATGCGGCGCATTCATGCGCTGATCGAACGCGGCGACATCGTGACGAAAAACGCGAGCGACACAGGCAAACGGTTCCTATTGATGCCGAGCGAGCCGCTGTTGGAAAGCTTCATCCAATACGCGCGCAAGATAAAATTCCTGCTGGCCGAGACCTTTGGCCTGCGCGCGAAGACCGATAGCGACGAGGATTTCTATTTCGGCGGCTCCTATTTCGCCGCGCAGATCATCCCGCCGCCGCGCCTGATCGAGAGCCTTTTTCGCGGCAAGCGCGAAATCAAGTTCCTGCTCAACGACGACAATTACTTCATATCGATGCGCAACATGTGGGCGGATTTCCGCAACAACAAGTCTTCGCGAAAGAACTTCGATCTGCGCAAGCTGCCGCTGCTTCATGAGCGTCTGATCGAAAATTCGCAGCGCGACGTTTCCGAATACGACATCGTCGCGGTCAACGCTCCCTGGCTTGGCGAAGCGGTGAAGAAAAATCTGGTTATCCCGCTGGATTCGCACATCAAGGCCGCCTCGATCTCGCCGCTCGATTTTCACCCTTCAGTTTGGTCGATGGGCACTTGGCGTGGACAACAGTTCGGCGTGCCCATATATTGCACCATCGAATTGCTGGCGGCGCGCAGCGATTTGTTCGAGAGAGACAAGATCGACTATCCGACGAATTTTGAAAAAACAGTCGCCGCCGCCAAGCATTTCCATCTGCCCGCCAAAGAGCGTTACGGAATCGCCTGGAACGGCGGCCGCGGCATGCCCATCGCCTCGACCTTCATGTTTCTGATGGGCTGCTGCGGGGAATCGATCCTGCGAATTCCAAAGTCGAGCCTCGTTATGGGCGTCGACGAAGCCCGGGGCGAACAGCTTCGGCCGCAGATCGATTCGGACGCAGGGCTTCGCGTGCTCGACTATCTTCACAAACTGAAGGAAGTCTCGCCACCCGACATTCTCGAAATGGACTGGGATCGCCGCACGACTTCATTTCTGTCAGGCCAAACCGCGCTCGCCTACTGCTGGACGGTGCGCGCCGCGCGCTTCGAGACCGACGTTAGCTCCGCAGTGAAGCGCAAGGTGACCTATCTACCGCAACCCCGGGGGCCCGCCGGCGCCTCCAACAATCCGATAGGCGGGTTCCTGCTTTGCATCCCGACGAACCTGCCGCCGGAGAGAATTGAACTGGCGTTTGAAGCGATCGCCTGGATGACTTCGCCGGAAGCCATGAAGGCCAACGTTCAAAATGGCTTTCCGGTCGCCCCGCGCTTCAGCGTGTCCGCCGACCCCGAAGCGGCCGCGACTTCGCCCATCGTCAGCGTCGTCGACAAACTCGCCAAACAGAATTTGCTCAAAGCTTGGCCCCGGCCGCCCGTGCCTGAGTATCTAGCACTGGAAGCCGTCCTAGAGCGGTTTCAGGAAACTTCGAATCGATTGCCGATTGAATTCTCTGCGGTTTCCGTTTCCATTGCAGGGCGAGCGGTGATGGGATCGGCGAATGTGAACGGGATTAAACTGAAAACGCTCTAGACGAGGAAATCCATCGCGCGCTGCGCCGCGAGGTCAGTGATCGCGCGGCGTTGAAAAATGCGCAAGCTCAGGCGGACGAGGTAATGCATGCGGCGGGCTATTATTGAGGTGCGAATTGGGGTTGCCTAGAGGCCAAGAACCCGAAAGCCGCGGACGCCCCGCAGCGGCTACGTCGTTCGTCGCCCCCACGCAGTCCATGGGCGAATCCAGCACCTTGAACTGAGCGAAAGCGGCCTTACACTGCTGCTCCGCAGCCGGGAGCGCGTCCACACGATCGAACGCGAACTCATCCAGGAATTATCGCCTTATGAGGAAAGGGGGATTCGGGCTTGGCTCGTTCGTACCGCCTCAGCATAAGCCGTCAATCGTGCATTTTATCTGCGGGAGCGCGCTGCTTACGGTCGGCATCCTATCCATAGCCGAATAGCGGGATGGCCTTCGATCGAAACTCAAATTGGCTATTGATGTTGTATGGCGCCATCGCCGCCCTCCTCAGTGAGGCCGTCTCGATGTTTTGAGGAATACACTTTGTCGTCTGATCTGCGACTTGCAGAAATGCCCCAAGAATTCTGAGCCAATGCGCAGCAAGCGCTGCGAAGGGCGGCGCAATAGCCCGCCAAAATTGACTCACCGGTCCACCCAGCGAGGGCCGCCAAGCCAACCAACCCAGCGTGACCACTGGGTGGCCGCTGTCCAACGCTTACGCCGCCTTGCCTATCTCCAACCGCCTTGCCATTTCCGACCGCACGAGGAACTCTGCATCGCGCCCGACGCTCAAGAACCTTCCGGAGCCCCAGGTCCATAGCCAAGGCAGGCCCAGCACATAAACCCCGGATACACCCGTGACGCCGCGCTGGTGGACCGGGTAGCCCGTTCCATCGAAGATCGGCAGTTGCACATACGACCAGTCCGCCGTGAACCCGGTAGCCCAAACGATCGCGCTGACGCCAGCTTTGGCAAGATCGAGGCTCGTCGGCTCGCTTTCCGGCGCCCAGACAGGCTCGTAAATCGAGGCGGGAGGCGCCTCCAGGCCTTGGGCTTCTATGTGGCGGTCGATCAATGCGTTGATGCCATTGTAGACTCGATCCGCCCCGTCGAGATTGGCCTTGAGGTTCGGCTCAAACGCCATTTGCCCTCTTTCAATCGTCCGAAGTCGGCCATAGAGAGCCATGCCCTCTTTGGCAAAGACGCGCAGGTCGATGTCGCGGCCGCCGTCGCGCCCTGTCAGATAGTGGTTTGTTTCGTGACGCTTGCGGCCCATGCCTACGTCGGCGACGGTGATTTCGTACTGCCCGACATCCCACAACCAATCCACGACGTCGCGGCCGCGGTAAAAGCGCGCGCAGCGGGGCGCGTTGCCGGTGACGAGATGGACCTTGCGTCCTGCAAGGTGCAAATCCTCGGCGATTTGCGCGCCGGACTGGCCGGAGCCAACGACGACGACCGCTCCAGCAGGCAGATGCTCGGGGCCACGGTAGTCGGCCGAATGCGCCTGCGCGATGGATTCAGGGATTCGTTCGGCCGACCGCGGTTGGAAGGGTTCGCCATAAAGGCTGGTCGCGAGGAAGACCGCGTCGGCGGAGCAACGACCGCTGTCAGTCGTGACGCGGAAACGATTGCCGATCCGTTCAACGGCGGTGACCGCGACATTCTCGACCGCTGGCGCCTTCACCTTGGTCTTGAAACCTTCGAGGTATTCGAGGATCTCCGACTTGACCATGAAGCCGTGCGGGTCGGCCCCGGAATAGGCATGGCCGGGCAACTGACATTGCCAATTCGGCGTGACCAGACAAAACGCGTCCCAGCGCTCGTCGCGCCATTTGTGCATCAGCGTCTTTTTCTCGAAGACGATGTGATCGACGCCGGCTTCGCCGAGGTGATAGCTGGCCGACAGTCCCGCCTGTCCGCCGCCGATGACGACCGCGCCGTAATGAGGGTCCACTTTCATTTCAGGTCTCCATTAGAAAACATTCGCAAACAACCTTGGCGTCGGGCGTTTGCGAGAATTGGGCGCCCGCTGTTTCGATGCGGGCGAGTTGTCCCAGCGCCAGCGAACAGGCGTGGCCGTATTTGGCTTTCACGCGATCGGAGGCGATTTCCAGCGCTTGCCGACTAAGCGACAGGAAGTCGGCAAGCGGGTAAGTTTCGCCCTCCTGAAACAATTCCTGGATGACCAGGGACGGCGAATAGCAGCTCTCTCGTCGTCCGTCGGGCCAGCGCACAATGAAGCGCATTTCAGGCATTTACGTTCTCCGCTAAGGCTGCGTAGGTCGGCAAGTGACGCTCAGCGACGGGCCCCCAAGGAAATCGCGCGGCCACTTCGGGCCCGCACTTTCTGAAGTTGGCGCTCAAGGCCGCGCGCGTCGCCGCCGCGATCGAATCGGGATCGTAAGGGTCGCACCACAGGGCGTCTTCTGGACCGAGATAATCGACGAAGGGCGCCATGCGGGAAACGACGACGGGCGTGCCGCTCGCCAAAGCCTCCAGCACACAGAGGCCAAAGCCTTCCTTGACCGAAGCAAAGACAAGCGCGGAAGCCAGACGATAGAGCGCCGGCATCTCGGCGTCGTCGACAGGGCCGGTAATCAAGACGCTTGCGGCGCGCGCCCCCAGCGCCTGCAGGGCTTCGTGGAACGCTGCGCCATAGTCTCTGTGGTCGAGCAGGCTCGCGCCGCCAGCGATGACCAGCCGCGCCTCGGGAACGGTCCGCGCGATCTCCGCATAGGCTTGCAGAATGCGGATCGTGTTCTTGCGCGCCTCGACGCCACCGACGCAGAGCAGAACGGGATCCTTGCCGAGGCCAAGGCGATCCGCCAACGCCGCGTCCGACGCGTCGCGCCGGGGCGAGAACCTGACGCTGTCGACGCCGTTGCCTCCCACCCGAGCGGAAAGCCCGAAATCCTTCTTCAACCGTCGTCGCCATTCCTCGCTGACGACCATCAGCGCATCCGCCGTGACAATGGAACGCTGCTGGAGTCGCACGAGACGCGCATCGACGAAGTCGTCGACGTGATGGACAGTGCGGCAGAAGCCGGGGATCAGCCCTTCGTCCTTGAGCGACGCCAGGGCATTGCCGGAAATCCCGTCGTGGGCGTGATAGACGTCGAAGCGCCGGTTTTCCGGGCGGCGGAACCAATTCACGTAGTCGTCGATCCGCTGCTCGACCATGGCGTGGGTGTCACGCGGCGCGGGTTGGACGGGGAACGTGACGGTCTCGCACTTGGGCGCCCGAGAGAAGCCTCGGCCGCTCGCATCAGGCGCGTGTAACGTGGCGGGCAAGCCTCCGGCATCGAGCGCCTCGCACAGGTGCATCGCATGCGCCACTCCGCCGCGAGGATTGGTCGAATGCGCAAGCATCGCTATCCGCAAAGGCCGGCTCATGGCGCCGCCGCCTCGAGGCTCAACCCCATGAGCCGCTGTTCGGCGAAATCGCGGATCAGCGATACGCGTCCGGCGGAAGTCAGCATGACTCGCGAACCCTCGCTGATATCGCCGATTTTCGCCGCGTGCAGATCGCGTGCGCGGAAAAGATCCAGCACCTTTTCGAGATTGGCGGGATGCACGGAGATGAGATAGCCATAGCTCGGAAAGGTTTTCAGCCAGCGTTCAATCTCGACGCCCGCTGGCGGAACGATCGCTTCGAGGTCGAGATGGATCGACACGCCCGAGCTTTCGGCGAACATCAGCGCCGTTCCGATGATGCCGCCTTGGCTGATGTCCTTGGCTGCGCGGGCAAGCCCGCGCTCGGCGAGTTCCGGCAGCAAGGCGAGATCCGCGCGCAGGCGCTCCTCGGGCGCTTCGAGCGCGGCCTGGAAATTGTCGAACGGCGCGCGATAGCCGCCGCGGTGATCGCCAACGATGATGAGCGCTTCGCCGGGTCTGGCGTCGAAGCTGGTGAGTAGCCGCGGCCCCGCCCGCCCGAGTATCGCCACGGCAAGTTGACCTTGCGCGTTGCGCAAATTGGAGTGGCCGCCGACGATCGGCACGCCATAAGCCCGGGCCGCGGCGCTCAGGCCGTCGAGGATTTGCCCCGCGACAACGTCTCCGTTGGCCCAAACCGCATCAACTACCGCGATGGGTCGCCCGCCCATCGCCGCGATGTCGGAGAGATTTACCATCACGCCGCACCATCCCGCGAACCAGGGATCGGCGGCGACGAATTCGTTCATGAAACCTTCGATTGCCAGCAACAGGTGTCCATCGCCATCGGGTATCGCCGCGCAATCGTCGCCTACCGGGATGGGCGCGCCCAATAGGCCCAGCCGTTCCGCCACGAGCCCGATATCCGCCTTGGCGGCGAGGCCACGGGCCGCGCGAATCGAGGCGACCAATGTATCGAAACCAGCGTCGTTCATTTCATGCCGCCTTTCGCAAGGCGACGAAGCCGACTTCCGGAGCATGGCAGGGTGGATAGAAATGGAGGTCAGCGCGCATTTTCAGATGCGGGCGACGGTGAAGCTCAAGTTCCGCCAGCGTTTCCCAATGCATTTGCTGGAACAGCGGCCCGTTTTGCGCCTGGACATGGGCCAGAAATACTTGGGCGCCCATGGCGTGCGCCGAACTCACCGCCAGTCGGATCAGCGTGGCGCCGATCGCGCCGACGCGGCGGTTGTCCCTGTCGACCGCAAGGCGCGAGCCATACCAAACGCCGGGCGCTTCTTCATGGATGCGCACCGTCCCGACCACTTGGTCGGCGGCGACGCCGAGCATGGAAAGCGCGACGATCGTGACGGCGTAATCGTCGACGGCATCGCGATCGTCGTTGCCGAACAGACCCTGCTCCCGACAGAACACCTCGCGCCTCAGCGCATAGGCGCCGTCGCGCTCCCACCGCGAAGCGGCAAATTTGACGCGAAATTCCGTGGGGTGAAAGGCGGTGAAAGACTCGAACATCATGACGACAGCGCCCTTTCGTAAGTTGAAAGCGCCGAACAGGCGCCGCATTTGCCGCAGCCCGCCTTGATGTCGGCAGCTTTCAGCCCGCCCTCGACGATCATCCTGGACAGCGGCTCGAGGATCGAGTGCATGAAGTCGGGCGTGGGCGTCGGGTGGCTTTCGAGCGGCGTTCCCGAGATCGGCACGAAAGGCACGACGAACGGATAGACGCCGAGCGCGACCAACTTGGCGGAAATCTCCAGGATCGCATCCGCCGTGTCGCCAAGCCCGGCCAGAATATAGGTGGAGACCTGCCCGCGCCCGAATACGGGCACGGCGGCCTCATAGGCGCTGAGATAGCGCTCGACGGGCGCCTCCGCCTTGCCGGGCATGATGCGCGAGCGAAGTTCCGGCGTGACGACTTCGAGATGCATGCCGAGCGCGTCGACGCCGGAAGCCTTCATGCGACCGAACCATTCATCCCCGTCGGGCGGCTCGCATTGCGCCTGAATCGGGAGATAGACCGAGGCTTTCACCGCGCGCGCGCTGTCGCACAGGATCTGAGCACCGCGATCGCCGCCGCGAGGCGTTCCCGTCGTCATAACCATATGTTTGACGTCGTCGAGTTCCACTGCGGCGTTGGCGACTTCCGCCAGTTGACGCGGCGTCTTGCGCTCTATGGTTCGTCCGGCGGCAAGCGATTGTCCGATGGCGCAGAACTGGCACGTCTTCGTGCGGCTCTGATAGCGGATGCAGCTTTGCAGTACAGTCGTCGCCAGCACGTCGCGGCCATGCAGCGTTGCGATCTTCCAGTAGGGCACGCCCTCGGCGGTGGTGAGATCGTAGAAGCGTGGTCGGGCTGGAAAGCGGACTTCCCCCAACGCGGCGCCGTCGCGCCAGACGCGGCTCGCGCCGGAGGCGTCAGGTTTTTCGATCGTGTACGGGCTCTCAAAAGCGGGCGCAGTATGGACCGGCGCCATGAAGGTCATGCCGTCGATAGTCAGCGCCTTATGATCGGAAGGACCGGCGCCGCCACGGCGGCTCTCGACCCCCGCCTTGGGATCAATCAGCCGAACGCCGTGGGTCTGCAACGCGTTGATCAGTTGTTCGGTCGAAAATCTCACGGGAATCTCCATCGGGGAGTTGTTGGGCCTGGAATGCCAACGTGGCGGGCGCAAAATGCAACGGCTGAGCGGGTCGAGGGTCGAGGGTGAGGCTGACCAATTCGGGCCGCGCATAGTGACCCACGGAATCCATCATGCGTTTGCGCTTGACGATCAGGCTCATGTCGAGATCCGCGATCAGTATCCCTTCGCCTTCGGTGAGCGGGGGGCTGAGATGACGTCCTTCCGGTGAGATGATCGCCGTCATGCACCCCCCACGCAGGCCGCGTTGAAGCGCTTCGTTGGGGGTGATTGAAACGATCTGTTCTTCGCTGAGCCATCCCGTCGCATTGACGACGAAGCAGCCACTCTCCAGGGCGTGATGACGTATCGTCACCTCAATCTGTTCCGCGAATATCGGACCCACCAGGGATCCGGGGAATTGCGATGCGTGGATCTCTTCGTGCTGCGCCATCAGCGCGTAGCGAGCGAGGGGATTGTAATGTTCCCAACAGGCGAGCGCGCCGACGCGGCCCATGGCGGTCTCGACGACGGTAAGGCCCGAACCGTCGCCCATGCCCCAGATCATTCGCTCGTGGAAAGTCGGCGTGATCTTGCGGCGCTTCAATTTCAACGCGCCGTCTGCGTCGAAGATCAACTGCGCATTATAGAGCGAGCTATGGTCGCGCTCGTTGATTCCGAGCACGATGACGACGCCATGCTTGCGCGCGGCAGCGGCGACCGCGTCGGTCTCGGGCCCGGGCGCGGTAATGGCGTGTTCGTAGAGGCGAACATGCTCGGCGCCGCTCTGCACGGGCGGCAGGACGAAGGAGAAATACGGATACCAGGGGATGAAGGTCTCGGGGAAGACGATGAACTCCGCGCCTTTGGCCGAAGCCTCGCCGATCGCGTTGAGGACGCGTTGCAGGGTCGCGGCGCCGGATTTGAGATCAGGCGCGATCTGGACGGCGGCGGCGCGCACTTTTCGCGGAGTGGACATGGTTGCCTCATGAGCGAGACGGCGGGGCGCGCGGCCCCGCCGGGAGCGGATCAAAGCGTCCAGGTGTCGAGGATGAAGGCGTTGTCGCGGCGGTGGATCAGCACGAGATCGAGCACGTCGAGCGGGCTGATCGGCTTGATGCCTTCGATCAACGACGGCTCCCCATGACCGTAAAGCGCCTGAAGCGCGAAGCGGCAGGCATAGACCTTGCCTCCCTCGGAGATGAACTTGGTGATCTGATTGTTGAAGTTGAGATGTCCAGGGAACGCCTCGTCGCCGATCTTGGGAAAGCCGCGTTGCACGCCGAGCGTCACGCCCGGGCCGTAGAGCAGAATCGAAGTCTCGAAACCCTTGCGCAGCAGACGGGTCGCCTGGAGCAGATTGACGAAGCCGATCGAGCCTTCGAAAGCGACGGTGTGGAACGTCACCAGCGCCTTTTCGCCGGCAAGGGCTTTGACGTCCTCGAACACCTTCTCTTCGTAATCGACAAGGAAATCGCCCTTCTGGCGGGCGGGTTGTGTGACCTTCGGCATGGCGCGGGAAACTCCGAATTCGCGCCGGCCCTCGCCGGCGACGGATTCGGTATTGCAATCTTGGCGCCATCAAATTTGCAGTCAAATTTGCAGTCAATATAACTTGACTTAACGTCATTTTCCGATCATTGAGCCTCTATGTGCGGTCATTTGCCGCAGGCCTGCGCTCATATACGATGCGTTCTGGCGCCCGAAGGCGGGGCAGAGGGCGCGCTACAAGATGCAGTCAATACTCACCTACTTAGCCGGGCAATGCGATGAAAAATTGGACGCCGGTCCTGCAAACCCGCGAGGGGCCAAAGTATCTGGCGATCGCCGACGCAATCGCCGCCGACGTCTCCTCCGGCCGACTCGCCCCGGGCGACCGGCTGCCGCCGCAGCGCGATCTCGCCAAGCGGCTCGATCTCGATTTTACCACGGTCGCGCGCGGTTATGTCGAAGCGGGCAAGCGCGGCCTACTGGAATCCGTCGTCGGTCGCGGCACCTTTATTCGTCGCAACGCCATGGTCCGCGGCGAGGCCGGTCCACGCCGCTCGCGCGCCGATTTTTCGATGAACATGCCGCCGGAACCTGAGGACCCGGAATTGCTGGCGCGGATGCGCGAGGGTTTCGCCAGCGTCGCCTCGGACCTTGGTTCGCTACTGCGCTATCAAGGCTTTGGCGGCTCGCCGATGGACCGTGACGCGGCCTCCGCCTGGCTCGGGCGGCGGGCTTTGGTTCCCGCGCAGGAGCGCATTTTCGTAACGCCGGGCGCTCATGGCGCCATGGTTGGGATTTTCAGCCTGATCGCCAAGCCGGGCGATGTCATCCTCTGCGAAGAAATCACATATCCCGGCGTGCGCGCGATTTGCGCCCAACTTAGTCTGAGCCTTGTCGGCGTCGCCACGGATGGCGATGGCGTCATCCCCGCCGCGCTAGAGGAGGCCATCCGTCGTTTGGCCCCAAAAGCGATTTATCTAAACCCAACTCTGCAAAATCCCACCACGATCACCATACCCGAACGCCGTCGCGCCGAAATCTGCGCGCTGGCCCGCGGATACGGCGCGCCGATCGTTGAGGACGACGCTTACGGCTTCATCCCGACACATGGGCCGGCGCCTCTGGCGGCCATCGCGCCAGACATTTGCTGGCACATCGCCGGCCTCGCCAAGTGCATCGGCGCAGGGCTGAGGCTCGCCTATGTCGTGGCGCCCGACGCCCGCTCGGCATGGTCGTTCAACAACGTAATGCGCGCGCTTTTCGTCATGGCGTCGCCGATCGCCGCGGCGATTGCCACGCGCTGGATCGAAGATGGCACCGCCGACACGATTTTGCGGTTCATCCGCTCCGAAAGCATGGCGCGCGAACGCATAGCGGCGAAAATATTGGAGCCCGGCGCTTATCTCTCCGATCCGCTGAGCTTCAACGTCTGGCTGCCGATGCGCAACGGTTGGACGCGCTCGGTATTCGTCAGCCAGATGCGCTCCAGCGGACTGGGAATCGTTCCGAGTGACGCCTTCACGGCCGCGGGGGCGCCGCCGGAAGCAGTACGGGTTGGGCTTGGCGGCCCAATCACCCGAACCCAGGTGGAGCGTGGACTTGCGTTTATCGCGCATGCGTTGGAAAAGGCGCCCGATTCATTTGCGAGTTGAGAACGTGCATTTTGCTCGGATAAACGGCGGAAGCCGTTCGCCGCCAAGTGAAGTCGTTTGGCTTGTTGACATCGGTGATGATGCCGGACGGATCCGTCGTCATGATCGCGTCGATGGTGGCTTCGATCAGAATGAGGATGAAAACGTGGGCGCGGACCCGTTTGGCGATGGCAGGCTAGGAAGCCGGCGCGAGGATGCGGCTGACGATCGTGGCCATGATCAGATCGCGCCACCTGTCGGCTTCGCGGCTGTTCCTGTGCCCGCGTAACCGATCGAGGCCGATGGCGCGGGCCGTGCGCGGCGCCGCCTCGACATGCCCGCGCGGCAGCGAGCGCTCGACGCTGGGGGCCTGATGTCCGGCGGGGATGACGACCGGCGCCCTACGAGACGCCACGCTGACCTTCGGCGTGCTTCGACAGGCCAGTGGCTCAGATTGGGCAGCGTAAGCTTGCGGCTGCTCTCGCCGTCGCAAAGGCTTTCGTATAGCATTATAGCGGGCGGCGAGCCGCGGTTGGGGACGGTCTCGATATATATCGACCGATAATACCGCGCCGAGGCGAGGAGATCGGAGGCCATGAGCCATGACGATTCCTGGAAGGCTTCCTACTCGCCCGCGGGTTTGTCAGACGTCGGCTTGGCAGGCGCGATGATCGGCAGCACGACGCGCCTTATGTCGGCGATGTCAGGCGTGTGGCGGAACTCGAAGGACGGCGTTCCGGCCGGTAGACGCGAAACGAATTCGTCCGCGCCGGTGGCGTAGACGAGCACGTCGGCATTGCGCATCAGGGCGACGAAATTGGCGGCGTCCGGCATGATGATCGTGATGTCGTGGACATGCGGGGCGAAGCGCTGGACGCTGACCTTCATCAACGGCGTGAATTCCGGGAAGATCGAAACGACGAGCACGCGCGCCATCGGGTCGAGCGAAGCCAGCGAACGGCGCGTCACTTCGGAGGGAATGAAGCTGATCGCGGCGACCGTGGCGTGAGGCAACAATTTCACCACTTCATGCTTTCGGTGCGCGAACGTGAGGACGAGGTCGGCGGCGGCGGCGCGGCGGCGCGGCGCCGGATCGCTCGCCAGCGCTTTGATCATCATCGGCTCGACGGTCGCCGCGCCACCCAGCACCTCCGCGATCGTCGCCGCATAGGCTTTTGTCGCCGCCTCGAAATTGCCGACCAGAACGATATCCTTGGGACGCTCGATCGGTTGCCGCTCGGCAACGCGGGCGGAAATCATGCCCGCCAGATCGCTGGGGCGTATCCGGAGCGCGACGCATTCGTCGATGAGTTGATCGATGCGCCGGTGCACGTCAACCAGACCCTTGTCCGCTTGCGGCCGCGGCTTGCCGGCGTCGGCGACGAATGTGCCCGAACCCGGACGTCCCTCGATCAGGCCGCGCTCTTTCAAATCCTGATAGGCCTTGGCGACGGTCATCGGCGCCACGCCGGTCATATCCGCCATCTCTCGCACCGACGGAAGTTGCTCGCCCGGCAGCAATTGCCCGCAACCGACGCCATATTCGATCAGGCCGCGAAGCTGCGTGCCCAAAGGTATTGGCAAATCACGATCGACCCGGAATTCCATGGCTTGAAATCTCTCCCGACTCGCTTTTGGCTAGCCGCCCGCAAAGTGGCAAGCGACTGGCCATGCGCCGCCACGCCCTTCCAGCGCGGGCGCCTCCACGCGGCAAGGCTCCGCCGCTTTCGGGCAGCGGGGATGAAAGGCGCATCCCGGCGGCGGCGCCAACGCGCTCGGCACTTCGCCGACGACCGCCTCGCGTGCGCCGAGTCGCTTGGGTTCGAGTTGCGGGACGGAGGCGATCAAGCCCTGCGTATAGGGGTGGCGCGGCGCGGCAAAAAGTTCCTGCGCCGGTCCGATCTCGACGATGCGGCCCAGATACATCACGGCGATGCGATGCGCGACGTGGCGCACCAGCCTGAGATCATGCGTAATGAACACCAGGGTGAGGCCGAGACGCGCCTGAAGTTCGAGAAACAGATTGACGATCTGCGCCTGTACGGAAACGTCGAGCGCCGACAGCGGCTCGTCGGCGATCAGGCACGCCGGCTCGACGGCGAGCGCGCGGGCGATTGCGATCCGCTGCCGCTGCCCGCCGGAAAACTCATGCGGCCGGCGGTTCGCCGCGTCGGTAGGGAGCTTCACCAGATCGAGCAACGCCCGCACCCTGGCCGCGATTTGGTCGCGGGGCACGACGGCGTGGACGGAGAGCGCCTCGCCTATGCATTCGCCGACCGTCATGCGCGGATTGAGCGATCCGTTGGGGTCCTGAAACACCATCTGGACCGAGCGATTGTAGCGGCGCCTCGCCTCGCCGCTATGGGTGAGAGCGTTTTGTCCATCGAAGACGATCTCGCCCTGATCGACCTCGTGCAGCCGCACCAGACAGCGCGCCAGCGTCGACTTGCCGCAACCGGATTCGCCGACGATGCCGAGCGTTTCGCCCTTGGCGACTTCGAAGCTGACGTCGTGCAGCGCCCTCAGCAGCGGCAGGGGCTTGCCGGTCGCCCAATCGATCAGCGAGCGCGAAACGGCGAAGGACTTCGATAGGTTTTTCACCCGCATCTGCGGCTCAAGCGGAGCGGTCAAGCGGCCCGCCATGGCGGCAGCCGGTCGCGCGCCAAGCAGGCCGATGATTGATCCTCAGCCAGCGCCTCCAAAGGGGGACGGGCCGTCGAACATTGCGCGACGGCGAAATCGCAGCGCGGTGCGAAGGCGCAACCGCGCGCCGGCGCGGCCAGATGCGGCGGCTGGCCCTGGATCGGATTGAGCATCGTACGCGGCGTCCCCCCATGCGGCGCCGAGCGCAGCAATGCTTGCGTATAGGCGTGGCGGGGCGCCGCGAACAGCGTCTCGACCGGCGCGGTCTCCGCCACGCGCCCGGCGTACATTACGGTCACCCGGTCGCAGGTCTCGGCGACGACGCCGAGGTCGTGGGTCACCAGGATCATGGCCATGCCGAGCTCGCTGGTCAGCCGCTTCAGCAGTTTCAGGATCTGATCCTGGATCGTCACGTCGAGCGCCGTCGTCGGTTCGTCGGCGAGTAACAGCGTCGGCGAAGCCGCCAGCGCAATGGCGATCATCGCGCGCTGGCGCATGCCGCCGGAGAACTCATGCGGATAGGCGCCGAGCCGAGACTGCGGCGAGGGGATGCCGACTTGCCGCAGCAACTCAATCGCGCTGGCGCGGCGCGCCCTGCCCTGCCGCAGGCCGTGCGCGGCGAGCGTTTCCTCGATCTGCAACCCGATGGTCAGCACCGGATTGAGCGCCGTCATCGGCTCCTGAAAGATCATGCCGATCGAGCCGCCACGCAATTGCTGCATGCGCCGCTCGGGAGCGTTGAGCAGATCCTCGCCCTTGAAATGGATCTGACCGGAAACCGTGGCGGCGCCGCGCAACAGCCTGAGTATGGCGCGCAAGGTCACGCTCTTGCCCGAACCGGATTCGCCGACGAGGCCGAGGATTTCGCCCGGGCGGATATCCAGCGTCAGGCCGTCGACCGCCTGCAAGGCGCCGCGCGGCGTCGAGAACACGACGCCGAGATCCTTGACCGATAGCAACGGCGTGGCGCTCATCGCTTGACGTCCAAAGCGTCGGCGAGCCCGTCGCCGGCCAGACTGAAGCCGAGGCCGGCGAGCACGATCGCCGCGCCGGGAAACAAGGTCATCCACCAGGCCTGGGTGAAGAAATTCTTGCCGTCGGCGATCAACACGCCCCATTCGGCTTCCGGCGGCTGCGCGCCGAGGCCCAAATAGCCGAGGCTCGATCCCAGCAGGATCTTCAGCGCCATGTCGGTCACCCAATAAACGAGGATGGGACGCGACGCATTGGGCAGGATATGGCGAAACAGGATGCGCGCCGAGCCATAGCCCAGCACGCGCGCGGCAGAGACATAGTCGAGTTGTTTCTGCACCAACACTTCGCCGCGCATCAACCGGGCATAGAATACCCAGCCGACGACGCTGACCGCGATATACATGTTGATCAACCCGGGGCCGAGCACGGCGACGATGGCGATGACGATCACCAGGAACGGGAAGGTCAGCACCAGATCGATGATCCGCCCCAGCAGCAGATCCGGCCAGCCGCCGAAATAACCCGCTATCAGCCCGACAAGCGAGCCCACCAGCAAAGGCGCCAGGGTGGCGAACAGCGCGATCTGGATGTCGATGCGCGTCGCGTAAATGGTGCGAGACAGGATGTCGCGACCGAAATTGTCGGCGCCGAACGGATGCGCCAAGCTCGGCGGCTGCAACAACGCTGAATAGTCGAAGGCCAGGGGATCGTAAGGCGCTAGCGCGCTCGGCGCGGCGACGCAGACGAGCATCAGGACAATGATCGCCGCGCCGACCAACAGCGGCGGGGACATCGATCGGGTGCGCCGGAAAACACGCGCCAACGTCGTCATCGCGCGATTCGCGGATCAAGCGCCATTTGCAGCAAGTCCGTCAGCAGGAACGTCAGCGAGACCAGCACCGCCAGGCAAAGCGTCAGCGCCTGAATGACCGGATAGTCGCGAGCGAAAATGCTGTCGACCATCAGGCGCCCGACGCCAGGCACGGCGAACACCGTCTCCGTGATCACGGCGCCGCCGAGCAGTTCGCCGATGTGCAGTCCGACGATCGTCACGGTCGCTATGATCGCATTCCGCAGAATGTGGCGCCCCATCACCAGCGAGGGGCGCAGGCCCTTGGCGCGGGCGAAATCGACGAAATCCGCCGTCATGATCGTCAGGATCGACGCGCGCAGGCTGCGCATCAGCACGGCGGAGAGCGACAGTGCGAGCGTCAGCGCCGGCAGAATGAGATGGTAGATCTTCTCGCCGAAGCTGTCGCCGTAACCGCCGACGGGAAACAGATGCAGGCCCGCCGCCAATCCCGTCAGCAACAGCAGGCCGACATAGAAGATCGGCGACGAGAGGCCGATCTGGAAGACGCCGCGGATCAACAAATCCGGGGCCTTGTTTTGATAGGTCGCAGCGACGAAGGCGAGCGGCGTGGCGAGGCCAAGCGCGATCGCCACCGCGAAGCCGGTCAACGCCAACGTCACCGGAAGTCGATCGCCGATCAACCGCATCGCTGGCATCCGATAGGCGATCGAATCGCCGAGATCGCCGTGGCTGGCGAGATTGAGAAATTTTCCGAATTGCACGATCGCCGGTTGATCGAAACCATATTGCGCGGTGATGCGCGCGATCGCCTCGTCGGAAGCCTTGTCGCCCAGCAACGCGGCGATAGGGCCGCCAGGCAGAAACCGCGTCAGCGCGAAGACGATCACGCCGATCAGCAGGATCGTCGGAATCATCTGCGCCAGTCGTCCCGCTATATAGGTCGCCCTGCTCACGCCTCGGCTCCGAGATTCAC
>Ga0302319_10007334_pt1 | contig 21706 bp, 18 predicted proteins | sample Bog_T0_2_FD_203319 | JGI IMG/M metagenome (GOLD analysis project Ga0302319, IMG submission 203319) | Peat permafrost microbial communities from Stordalen Mire near Abisko, Sweden - Bog_T0_2 | ecosystem: Environmental > Terrestrial > Soil > Wetlands > Peat | place: Sweden: Abisko, Stordalen Mire... | reverse complement strand
GGCGCCGGCCGGGTGGTGCTGCGCTCGGCGCCGGCCGGGACCGGCATCATCGCCGGCGGACCGATGCGCGCCGTGTTCGAAACCATGGGCGTACAGGACGTGGTGGCCAAATGCATCGGCACCTCGAACCCGCATAACATGATCAAGGCGACCTTCGACGCCCTGGCCAATGTGCTGAGTCCGCGCACGGTGGCGGCCAAGCGCGGCAAGAAGGTCGGCGACATCGTCGGCCGCCGCGATGTCGGCGTACCCGCCACCGCCGCCGCTGCCAAGGAGTAAGCGCAAATGGCCAAGAAAGCAGCGGCTGCGGTCAAACAGACCGTGACGATAACGCAAATAGGCAGTGCGATCGGACGCCCCAAGGATCAGGGCGCGACCCTGATCGGGCTCGGTCTCAACAAATTGCACAAGAGCCGCACGCTGGAGGACACCCCGTCGGTGCGCGGCATGATCGCCAAGGTGCGCCATCTGCTGCACCTCGACGAAGCTTGAGCGGGAGGAAGAACGACATGAAACTTACTGAACTGCGTGACAATGCCGGCGCCCGCAAGCCGCGGCTGCGCATCGGTCGCGGCATCGGCTCGGGCAAGGGCAAAACCGGCGGTCGCGGCGTCAAGGGCCAAACCTCGCGGACGGGTGTCGCCATCAACGGCTTCGAGGGCGGCCAAATGCCGATCTATCGCCGCCTGCCGAAGCGCGGCTTCACCAATATTTTCCGGCGCCATTATGCCGAGGTCAATCTCGATCGGCTGCAGCAGGCGGTCGATGCCGGCAAGCTCGCTTCCGGTACCACCATCACCGGCGAGGCTCTGGTCAAGGCCGGCGTGATCGGCCACCTTAAAGACGGTGTCCGGCTGTTGGGGCGGGGCATCGTCACGGCTGCATTGACCATCGAAGTATCCGGCGTCACTCTTGCCGCCAAGGAAGCGGTGGAGAAAGCTGGCGGAACCGTCATCCTTGTGGCGGCCAAGACTGGCGTGGCGCCGATCCCGGCCTAATTGTTGTCTGTCGGTCGGGAGCGCGCCGAAGCCGGCCCCTGAATTCGGAGAAATTGATGGCGTCCGCCGCCGAGCAGCTTGCAGCAAACATGAATCTCGGTGTGTTCGCCAAGGCCACCGAACTCAAGAAGCGTATCTGGTTCACCCTGGCCGCGCTGGTGGTTTATCGGCTCGGCACCTGGATTCCGGTGCCGGGCATCGATCCGCACATTCTGGCCGATTTGTTCAAGCGCTCGGGCGGCGGCATTCTCGGCATGTTCGACATGTTCGCCGGCGGCGCGCTGCAACGCATGACCATTTTCGCGCTCAATATCATGCCTTACATTTCGGCATCGATCATCATCCAGCTGCTCACCACCATCGTGCCCTCCTTCGATTCCTTGAAGAAGGAAGGCGAGCAGGGGCGCAAAAAGCTCAACCAATATACCCGCTACGCCACGGTGCTGATCGCCGCCTTTCAGGCCTATGGCATTGCCGTCGGGCTCGAAGGGATGGGCGGCAGCGTCAGCGCGGTGTTCGACCCGGGGCTGTTCTTCCGCGCCACCACGGTGATCACTCTGGTGGGTGGCACGGTATTTTTGATGTGGGTGGGCGAACAGATCACCGCACGCGGCGTCGGCAACGGCACCTCCCTGATCATCTTCGCCGGCATCGTCGCCAATCTGCCGCGCTCCTTGGCCAGTACCCTGGAAATGGGCCGCACCGGCGCCATGTCGGGCGGGCTGATCCTGTTCCTGATGGTAATGGTGGTCGGCATGGTGACCCTGATCGTGTTCGTCGAACGCGCCCAGCGTCGTATCATCGTGCAATATCCCAAGCGCCAGGTCGGCAACAAGATGTATGGCGGCGAGGCGTCGCATCTGCCGCTCAAACTCAATACCTCGGGCGTGATCCCGCCGATATTCGCCAGTTCGATCCTGCTGATGCCGATCACGGCTGCCGGTTTTGCCGCCGGCAAGGGGCCCGAATGGTTGGGCACCCTGACGGCCTGGCTGGGCCGTGGCCAGCCTCTCTATCTCGGGCTCTATCTGGTTCTGATCGTATTCTTCGCCTTCTTCTACACGGCCGTGGTGTTCAACCCGGTCGAAACCGCCGACAATCTGAAGAAATATGGCGGCTTTCTGCCCGGCATCCGGCCCGGCAAGAATACCGCTGACTATCTCGACTACGTGCTGACCCGTCTGACCGTGATCGGCGCCGCCTATCTGGCGGCGCTGTCGATCCTGCCGGAAATATTGATCAGCCGTCTTTCGGTGCCATTCTATGTCGGCGGAACCAGTCTTTTGATTGTCGTTACAGTTACCATGGACACGGTGGGGCAGATTCAATCCCATTTGTTGGCGCATCAATATGAGGGGTTGATCAAGAAGTCGAAACTGCGCGGGAGGCGGAACGGAGCATGAATTTGATCCTGCTGGGACCACCCGGCGGCGGCAAAGGAACCCAATCCAAGAAGCTGCAGCAAGAATATGGCTGCGTGCAACTGTCGACCGGAGACATGCTGCGGGCGGCGGTGGCGTCAGGGAGCGAGATCGGCAAGCAGGCCAAATCGGTGATGGACGAGGGTAAACTGGTGTCGGACGCGATCGTGATCGGCATCATTGCCGAACGCATCCTTGAACCCGATGCCAAAAATGGCTTCATCCTGGATGGCTTTCCCCGCACGGTCGCGCAGGCCGAGGCCTTGGAGGCGATGCTGAGCGAACGCGGCCGTGCCATCGACGCCGCCATCGAGATCAGGGTGCCCGATGAAATGATCGTCAATCGCATCGACGGACGCTTCACCTGCGCCCGCTGCGGCGAAGGATATAACGATCATTTTCACCGCCCGAAGGTCGAAGGCCGCTGCGATGTCTGTCATGGCGGCGAGTTCATCCGCCGCGCCGACGACAATGCCAAGACGGTGCGGGCGCGACTGGCGACCTACCACGCGCAGACCGCCCCGATCCTGCCATTCTACCAGAAGCGGGGTTTGCTGAAAGTGGTCGACGGTACCTTGCCGATCGCCGAGGTGACCAAGACGCTGGAAAAAATCATTGACGGAGTCTCGGCCGGTTGACAGCGGGAGATTTCTCCCTATAATCGCGCACCTTCGGAATCCCGGCCGATTTATCACCGTTTTCGCGGCATTTTTGCGCTGCGTCCAAACTCTCAAGGAGGAATCAGTCTTGGCGCGTATCGCTGGCGTTAACATCCCGACCAACAAGCGGGTGCTGATCGCGCTGACCTATATCCATGGAATCGGCCGCGCCAAGGCGCAGAAGATCATCGACAAGGTCGGCATTTCCGAAGCCAAGCGGGTTAATCAGCTTTCCGATGATGAAGTGCTGCGCATCCGTGAATTGATCGACCGCGACTATCACGTCGAAGGCGATTTGCGCCGCGAAGTGGCAATGAATATCAAGCGTTTGATGGATCTCGGCTGCTATCGCGGCCTGCGCCATCGCCGTGGCTTGCCGGTCCGCGGCCAACGGACCCATACCAATGCCCGTACCCGCAAGGGTCCGGCCAAGCCGATCGCCGGCAAGAAGAAGGTGACCAAGTAGCATGGCCAAACCCGCAGCAGCGGCGCGCCCGCGTCGGCGCGAACGCAAGAACATTACCTCCGGCGTCGCGCATGTGAACGCCACCTTCAACAACACCATGATCACCATTACCGATGCCCAGGGCAATACCATCTCCTGGTCGTCGTCAGGGATGCAGGGTTTCAAGGGGTCGCGCAAATCGACTCCTTATGCCGCGCAGGTGGCCGCCGAAGACGCCGGCCGCAAAGCGGCGGAGCACGGCATGCGCACTTTGGAAGTCGAGGTCAAAGGACCCGGCTCGGGCCGCGAATCGGCTTTGCGCGCGCTGCAGGCGGTTGGCTTCGCCATCACATCGATCAGGGACGTAACACCCATTCCGCATAATGGCTGCCGGCCACGCAAGCGGCGCCGGGTCTGATCGTTCCAACGGTTTACCGCGCGGGGCGGCCCACTCGGGTCCGTTCGCGCATTTTCGCAAGGCAGAGCGGCACTTTTGCCGCCTCCAGCATGAGGTCGGTCTCGTGATTCAACGCAACTGGCAGGAATTGATTAAACCAAACAAGCTCCATGTCGAGCCTGGTGCGGATGTCGCCCGCAGCGCCACCGTGGTGGCTGAACCGCTGGAGCGCGGCTTTGGCCTGACGCTCGGCAATGCGCTCAGGCGCATTTTGCTGTCGTCGCTGCAAGGCGCCGCTGTCACGGCTATCCAGATCGACGGGGTTCTGCATGAATTTTCCTCGATCCCGGGCGTCCGGGAAGATGTCACCGACATCATCCTCAACATCAAGACCCTGGGATTGCGGATGCATGGCGAAGGCCCCAAGCGCATGACACTGAAGGCGATCGGGCCGGGCGAGGTCAAGGCCGGCATGATCGAGGCCGGACACGACATCGACATCATGGATCCCGATCTGGTGATCTGCTCGCTCGATCAGGGCGCGTCGCTCAGCATGGAATTGACCGTGGAAAACGGCAAAGGCTATGTTGCGGCGTCGCAAAACCGCATCGAAGACAGCCCGATCGCGCTGATTCCGATCGATGCCATCTTCTCGCCGGTGCGCAAGATCGCCTACAAGGTCGAGAACACCCGCGTCGGCCAGGTGACCGATTATGACAAGCTGTCGATGCAGATTGAAACCAACGGCGCGGTGACGCCCGAGGATGCGGTGGCGCTGGCGGCCCGCATCCTGCAGGACCAGTTGCAGCTGTTCATCAATTTCGAGGAACCGCAGCTTCCCGGCGAGGAGACGTTGCGCGACGAACTGCCGTTCAACAAAAATCTGCTGCGCAAGGTCGACGAACTGGAACTGTCGGTGCGTTCGGCCAATTGCCTCAAGAACGACAATATCATCTATATCGGCGATCTGGTGCAGAAAACCGAAGCCGAGATGCTCCGCACCCCCAATTTCGGCCGTAAATCTTTGAACGAAATCAAGGAAGTATTGGCGCAGATGGGGCTGCATCTGGGCATGGAAATCGCCAATTGGCCGCCCGAAAATATCGAAGACCTGGCCAAGAAACTGGAAGAGCCTTACTGAGTAGAATCGATCCCTCGGAGTGCGTTGATGTCGCCGCAGGCGACATCAACACACTCCGAGGGACGTAATTTACCTCTCCGATCCTGGTGACAACCGCGGCGGCAGAGGCTTTGGTGCAATCGGTGTCGCGCGCGACCCATCGTCTTGAGGAGTGAGCATCATGCGTCATGGCATGAGCGGTCGTAAGCTGAACCGCACCAGCACGGCCAGAAAGGCGTTGTTCGCCAATCTGACGGTCGCGCTGCTGAAGCATGAGCAGATCAAGACCACGCTGCCCAAGGCCAAGGATTTGCGTCCGGTCGCGGAAAAGCTGATCACTCTCGGCAAACGGGGTGATTTGCACGCGCGGCGTCAGGCGATCGCCTATCTTCGCGACGAAAAGATCGTCGGCAAGCTGTTCTCGGTGTTGGCCGAACGCTACAAGACCCGTGGCGGCGGCTATGTCCGCGTGCTCAGGGCCGGCTTCCGCTATGGCGATTGCGCACCGATGGCGGTGATCGAACTGGTGGACCGCGATCCTGACGCCAAGGGTCAGGACAGTGGCCCGCTGCAAATCGGCGCCGACAGCGAAGAATAACGATCCAATCCCGGCACAGCTGATGGTGATCTTGCGCGTCGTCCTTTGTGTCGTGATCGGCTTGGCGGCGCTGAGCCGGGCTCAGGCCGAAATTGTGCCGCAGTCGCGCGAACAAATGCAGCTCAGCTTTGCGCCGGTGGTCAAGCAGGTGGCGCCGGCGGTGGTCAATATCTACACCCGCAAGGTGGTGCGCACGGTCGCCTCGCCCTTCATGAACGACCCGTTCTTCCGGCAATTTTTCGGCGGACGGCTTGGCATTCCGCAAGAGCGGGTGCAACGCTCGCTGGGGTCGGGCGTGATCGTCAAGGCTGATGGCGTGGTGGTTACCAATTATCACGTCATCCGCGATTCCGACGAAATCACCGTGGTGCTGGCGGACCGCCGCGAGTTCGAGGCGACTCTGCTGGGCAGCGACGAACGGACCGACCTTGCCGTGCTCAAGATCGACACCGGTGGCCAGGCGCTGCCGGTGCTGCCGATCGGCGATTCCGACGCGGTGGCGGTAGGCGATCTGGTATTGGCGCTCGGCAACCCGTTCGGTGTCGGCCAGACCGTGACGATGGGCATCGTCTCGGCCTTGGCGCGTACCAGTGTGGGCGTATCCAACTATCAATCCTTCATCCAGACCGATGCCGCCATCAATCCCGGCAATTCCGGCGGCGCGCTGGTCGATCTGCAGGGCCGGCTGGTCGGCATCAACAGCAATATTCTGTCCTCGGGCGAAGGCGGCGGTTCGATCGGCATCGGCTTCGCGATTCCTGCCGCCATGGTCAAGGTCGTGCTTTCCAGCATCACCAGCGGCGGCAAGGTACAGCGTCCCTGGCTGGGCGGCGACGGCCAGGCGGTCACCTCTGACATGTTTCAGCAGCTGCACCTGCCGCGGCCCTTGGGCGTTTTGATCAATTCGGTGCATGGCACCGGTCCGGCCGATCAGGCCGGACTCAAGGTTGGCGACGTGGTCATTGCAGTCAATGGGCGCGAGGTCGAGGATCCGGAAGCGCTACGGTTTCGCATCGCCACCCTGCCGGTCGGCACCACCGCGCAACTGACCATACTGCGCGGCGGCCAGGAGAAAACTCTTTCCGTCAAACTGACCGCGCCACCCGATCATCCCGACCGCGACACCAGCGACATTGCCGGCCGTACCCCCTTCACCGGCGCCACTGTCGCCAACATGAACCCGGCCTTGGCGGAAGAGCTTGGCCTGCAAAGCGCCGACCCCGGTGTCACCGTGGTCAAGGTCAGACCCGGCACCATTGCCGCCCGGCTGCAATTCCAGCCCGGTGACATGATCCTGCGGCTCAATAACCACGCCGTCGGGTCGGTCGCCGATTTGAAGGCCATGCTGGGGCAGGCGGCGCCGCAGGGATGGGCGATCACCGTGCGGCGCGGTGGCGAAACACTCACCGTTTCGATCGGTGGCTGACAGCAAGCCCGGACTGTTCGACAAGCTCGCGCCCCGGCCATTGGCGGATCGCCTGCGCCCGGCCAGCCTGGCCGAGGTGGTGGGACAGGACCATCTGCTGGCTACTGACGCCCCCTTGGGCCGCATGTTGGCGGCGCGCAGCCTTTCCTCGATGATCCTGTGGGGACCGCCCGGCAGCGGCAAGACCACCATCGCCCGGCTGCTGGCCCTCGGCACCGAACTTGTCTTCGAGCCCCTGTCGGCGGTGTTCTCGGGCGTCGCCGATCTGCGCAAATTGTTCGAGGCGGCGCGCGGACGGCGGGCGATGGGGCAAGGCACGCTGCTGTTCGTCGATGAAATCCATCGCTTCAACCGTGCGCAGCAGGACGGATTTCTGCCCTATGTCGAAGACGGCACGGTGGTGCTGGTGGGGGCGACCACCGAAAATCCTTCTTTCGAGCTGAACGCCGCCCTGCTGTCGCGCAGCCAGGTGCTGGTGTTGCGCCGACTCGATGACAGCGCGCTGGAAACCCTGCTGCGGCGCGCCGAGGCGGCGCTCGGCAATCGCTTGCCGCTTGACGCCGACGCGCGCGTCGCGCTGAAGGCGATGGCCGATGGCGACGGACGCTATCTGCTCAACATGGCCGAACAGCTGTCGCGACTGGGCGTCGCTTCCTTGGACATCGCCGGTTTGGCGGCGGCGGTGCAGCGGCGCGCGCCGCTTTACGACAAGGCCCAGGAAAGCCATTACAATCTGATCAGTGCGTTGCACAAATCGCTGCGCGGGTCGGACACCGACGCTGCGCTTTATTGGATGGCGCGCATGCTGAGCGGCGGCGAGGATCCGCTCTATATTCTGCGCCGCCTGGCGCGTTTCGCGGTCGAGGATATCGGTCTGGCCGATCCGCAGGCGCTGGTGCAGGCGATCGCGGCCTGGGAGCTTTATCTGCGGCTGGGGAGTCCGGAAGGCGAACTTGGACTGGCCCAGCTGGTGATCTATCTCGGCAGCGCGCCAAAATCGAATGCCGCCTATCGCGCCTTTGGCGCTGCCGGCCGCGCGGCGCGCGAGACCGGCTCGCTGATGCCGCCGCTGCATATCCTGAATGCGCCGACCAAGCTGATGAAACAGATCGGCTATGGCGACGGCTATGTCTATGATCACGACACCGAGGCCGGCTTTTCCGGGCAGAATTATTTTCCCGATGGCATGGCGCGGCAGGAGTTCTATCGCCCGGTCGATCGCGGCTTCGAACGCGAGATCAAAAAGCGTCTCGACTATTGGAAGAAGCTCAGGCAACAAGGGGAATGATCCCGACAAACGGGACAGCTTCGGGCGGGGGAGAAAATTTGTGCTGTTTCCTATCGTAACGGCCGGCTATGCCGCCATTTTGGCCTTGCTGTTCGCCGTGCTGTCGGCCCTGGTGGTGACGTCACGGGTCCGGCTGCGCGTCAATCATGGCGACGGCGGCAAGCCGATCCTCAATCGGCTGATCCGCGCGCATGCCAATTTCGCCGAATATGTGCCGTTGATTCTGCTGCTGGTGGCGTTGATCGAGGCAGGCGGCGTCGCGCGCGGCGCCGTCCACGCCTTGCTGCTGCCGCTTCTGGTGGTGCGGACTCTGCACCCGATCGGCATGCTGGCGCCCGAGGCATCACTGCGCCAGTTCGCCTGCCGCGGCAGCGCCGCCATCGTCACCTGGCTGGTCCTGATCGTGGCGGCGGCGCTATTGTTGAATCGCGCGCTGCAGGGAGGCGCTTGGTAAGCTCGTCGAACAAAGAGGGGTAGGAGATGAGCAAATCCGGGCTTTTGGCGTTGCTGGCGGCGCCGATCCTGCTGGCGTCCGCCGCCGCCGCCGAGCCGCCGCCGCTTGCCGCCTATGCGGCCTTGCCAGCGGCGCAGGACCCGCGTTTGTCGCCCGACGGCAAGAAACTGGCGATGATCTCGCCGATGAAAGACGCCCCGGTTCTGGTGGTCAAATGGCTGGACGAGGTCAAGAAGCCGACCGTGCTGGGGACCGGCAGCTTGCTGCCCGACTGGTTTCATTGGAAGACATCGTCGCGTTTGATCGCCAGTGTGCGCTTCACGACCAAGTTCGACGGTACTCAGCCGATCGAGGAAACCCGCATGGTTTTTCTCGATGCCGATGGCGGCAATGGGGTGCCTGTACGCGTCAACAAGGAGCTGCCGGGACCGGGCACGACGGTCTATGGCAATATCGGCAACAAGATTCCGCAATTCCAGGACCAGATCGTCGATCTGTTGCCGGACGACCCCGACCATCTGTTGATGGCCGTGACGCCCGAGTCGGACTATCTGCATCCGCAGGTGTTGAGCGTCGATGTGAATTCCGGCCGACCCCGATTGGTGCAGCGTGAACGGCCGGACGTGGTGTCCTTTATGACCGACGACGCCGGTGTGGTGCGGCTGGCGCAAAAAGTCGGACGGGTGGCCTGGAACGAGAAACAGCGGCATTTCAGCTATGAAGTGCGCGATTCGGCCGAGTCCGACTGGCGAATGATCTTTGAACGCGAGGCCGATAGCCGGCCGCGCTTCGCGCCTCTCGGGTTTGTGCCCGGCCAACCCAACCAGCTCTATGTCCTGACCGATGGCGACCAGGGGCGGCTGGTGGCGCGCAGCTTCGATGTGACGCAACGCAGCTTTGGCGCGGTGCTGGCGGAAGATTCGCGCTGCGACGTCGAAACTCTGTATATCGATTACCGCCTGATCGGTTTCAACATTCCGTGTCGTAGCGATGGCCTGCATTATCTCGATCAGGCGCGCGAGCATGATCGCGCCGCTATCAGCCGCGCACTCAAGACCGACTTGGTGCGCGTGTTGGATCGCACCAAGGATGGCACACGCTCACTGATCGTCAGCCATCCGCAGCCCAGCGCGCCGGCCAGCTTCTGGCTACTCGACCGCAGCAGCGGCAAACCCGAATTGAGTCCCCTGGGCGAAGCCTATCCTGGGGTGCCCGCCGACCAGATCGCCGAAGTGAAGCTTGTGTCCTACCCTGCCCGTGACGGAGTCGCCATTCCCGCCTTGCTGACCTTGCCGCTCGGCGCCGGGCAGGGTCCGATCGGTTTCGTCGTGCTGCCGCATGGCGGCCCCACCGCGCATGACCGCGTCCAATTCGACTGGATGGCGCAGTTTCTCATCAGCCGCGGCTATGGCGTGCTGCAGCCGCAATTCCGCGGCTCGTCAGGATATGGCGTGGAGTTCCAGCAGGCCGGCTACCAGCAATGGGGGCTGCTGATGCAAGACGACATCACCGACGGCACGCGCTGGTTGATCAGTCAAAAGCTGGCTGATCCCAAACGCATCTGCATCGTCGGCGCCAGCTTCGGCGGCTATGCCGCGTTGATGGGGGTGGTAAAAGAGCCCGATCTCTATGCCTGCGCCGCCGCTTTCGCGCCGGTCACCGATCTCGAGTCCCTGGTCCAGCGCCTGAAGATCTTTGCCTTCAAAGACATCAACATCCCGCATATCCAGGGGACGGACCAATCCTTCGACGCCACTTCGCCGGCCGACAATGCCGATAAGATCCGGGTGCCGGTGCTGCTGATGCATGGCCGCCAGGATTTTACCGTGCCGGTCGACCACACCGAGGAAATGGAGCGGGCTCTGAAACGCAACCACAAACCGGTCGAGGCGATCTATCTGGACAAGGCCGACCATTATTTCGCCACCGGCAGCGACCGGTTGGCCTGGCTCGGCGCGCTGGAGAGGTTCCTGGCCCGACCCTTGTCGGCCAAGGCCGACTAGCTTTTTTCAGGACGTGGCGGCACGGTAGCTGTCCAGCAATTGCCGGCCGGCGGCGATCACCGCCAGGCGGTCGCCGCGCGCGATCAGATTTTCGTCGACCAGCCTGCCGCCGACGCCGACGCAGGCGGCGCCGGCCTGGAACCACCCTGCCAGATTGGTGGCGTCGATGCCGCCGGTCGGCATGAAAGAGACGGCGGGGAACACCGAGCGCAGCGCCTTGAGATGGCCGGGTCCGACGCTGGAGGCAGGGAAGATCTTTACCGCATCGGCGCCGGCGCGCAGCGCCTGGAACACTTCCGTCGGCGTGAGGGTGCCCATCAGGCAGGGAACGCCCTGCCGGCGGCAGACCGCGCCGACCTCGACGGTGACACAGGGTGACACCACGAACTTGGCGCCGGCGCCGATCACCCTGTCGGCCTCCTGGTCTGTGAACACCGTTCCGGCGCCGATCAGCAGGTCGGGCAGTTTTGCCAATTCGGCGATCAGCTCAGCGGCACCGGGCGTGGTCATGGTGATTTCAAAGGTTTTAAAGCCGGCTTCCTGGAGCCAGGCAACCGACCGGCGCGCGCTGTCTTGCGTCGCCGTGCGAATCACCGGCACTACGCCAGTGCCGATCACTTGGTCGAGCAGGCTTATCGTGTGCGACACGGACGACCTCACCTTATTTTCAGATTTGTATAAAATTTACTTTAATGCAATGGAGATACCGGGAAAAGGGTTATTAACGCGTGGTGAGGTAATATTTCTGTAAAAAAATTACATTTTTGCTTGAGAATGGTGTCGTCCCTGGGTAGACTCCGCGCTGATCCCCCGTTTTGGCAGGGCGACTCCGATGGCCGTCAATCCCACTCTTTCTCTCGTCACCGATCGCATCATCGCGCGCAGCCGGCAACGCCGGCAGGCCTATCTGGCGCGGATCGACGCCGCCCGGCAACCGCGCCCGCGCCGCGCCGAGTTGGCCTGCAGCAATCTGGCACACGGCATGGCCGCCTGCGCCGCTTCGGAAAAAGCCAAGATCCGGGGCCATGACGGGCCGTGCATCGCCATCGTGTCGGCCTATAACGACATGTTGTCGGCGCACCAGCCCTTCGAGCGCTTCCCGGCACTGATCAAGCGGTCGGTCACCGCCGCCGGCGGTGTGGCGCGCTTCGCCGGCGGGGTCCCCGCCATGTGCGACGGTGTGACGCAAGGTATGCCGGGAATGGAATTGTCGCTGTTCTCGCGTGATGTGATCGCCACCGCCACCGCCGTCGCCCTGTCGCACGATCTGTTCGACGGTGCGCTGCTGCTTGGCGTGTGCGACAAGATCGTGCCGGGCCTAGTGATCGGCGCTCTCACCTTCGGCCATCTGCCGATCATCCTGGTGCCGGCCGGTCCGATGCCGACCGGTATCGGCAATCGCGAAAAGGCGATGGTGCGTCAAGCCTTTGCCAAAGGCGAGGTGACGCGTGAAACCCTGCTCGACTCGGAAGCGGCATCGTACCACGCGCCCGGCACCTGCACCTTTTACGGCACCGCCAATTCCAACCAGATGATGATGGAATTCATGGGCATCCATCTGCCCGGTGCCTCCTTCGTGCCGCCCGACACGCCGGAGCGCGATGCCTTTACCGAAAGCGCAGCCCGCAGGGTGGCAGCCTTGTCGGGACAGCCGGGCGCCGGCATCGGCACGTTGGTTGACGAACGCAGTTTCGTCAATGCCATCGTCGGCTTGCTGGCCACCGGCGGATCCACCAACCATACCTTGCACTTGCCGGTGATGGCGGCGGCGGCCGGCATCACCCTCGATTGGCAGGACTTTCACGATCTCGCCAAGGTGGTGCCGCTGCTCGCCAGGGTCTATCCCAGCGGTACTGCCGATGTGAACGATTTCCACCGGGCCGGCGGCTTGGCGGTGGTGATCGGCGAATTGCTGGCGGCCGGACTGCTGCATGACGACATCCGCACCAATCACGGCGGCGATTTCTCGGTCTATGCCCGACGCACCGAATTTGACGGCGAAAATCTGCATTTTGGGGACGCGCCGGCGGTGTCGTCCGACCCGGCGATCATCGCCAGCCTGGCGTCGCCCTTCAGCGCCGATGGCGGACTGGCGACGCTGGCCGGCAATCTTGGACGAGCGGTCGCCAAGACCTCGGCGGTGACGCCGGAGCGCCACTCGATCTTTGCCCCTTGCCGCGTCTTTGCGTGCCAGGAAGAGGTCGAAGCCGCCTTCAAGGCGGGCGAACTGCACCAGGACGTCATCTGTGTGGTGCGCTTTCAGGGGCCGCACGCCAACGGCATGCCGGAATTGCACAAACTGACGCCGCTGCTCGGGGTTCTGCAGGATCTCGGTTTCAAGGTAGCGCTGGTCACCGACGGGCGCATGTCGGGCGCCAGTGGCAAGGTGCTGAGCGCCATTCATGTGACGCCGGAGGCGTCGCTGGGCGGTCCGCTGGCCCGATTGCGGGACGGCGACAGGCTGCGCATCGATTGCGCCGCCGGCGTCCTGGAGGTCGATCTCGACGACGCCGAATTGGCCGGCCGCGATGCCGCGACAGCGCCCGAAACCGGCCACTGGGGTACCGGCCGGGAATTGTTCGCGCCGTTCCGCCAACTGGTCTCGCGCGCCGATCAGGGGGCTACCATCTTTTCCTTCGACGGCGCCTTTTAGCGATGGCGGCGCTGGCCTACAAACCCGATTCGCTGTTCGCCGAGATCGAGCGCGCACCCTTGCGCCGCTCCGAGCGCAAGGTCGCCGACTTTGTGCTGGCGCATCCCGATTCTTCGGTGCCGTTGGGAATTTCCGCGCTGGCAGAGGCCAGCGGTGTAAGTGATCCGACCGTCTTGCGCTTCTGTCGCGCCCTGGGCTATGACGGTTTCCAGACATTCAAGCTGGCATTGGCGCGCGCCTCGGCGCTGGCTGCACCGGTGATTCGCGATGGCATCGGGGCAGGGGACGATGTCGCCACGCTCGGCGCCAAGATCTGCGGCCAAACGGCGGCGGCGATCTATGCGCTGCAGAGCAAGCTCGATTGGCCGGCGGTCGAGCGCGCCATCGACGCGCTGGCCAGTGGGCCGCGCATCGAAATCTATGGCGTCGGCGCCTCCGGCGCGGTGGCGATCGACGCCCAGAACAAGCTTTTCCGACTGCTTGTGCCGGTCACCGCTTATGTCGATCCGCATATGCAGACGATGTCCGCCGCCAGCTTGACGCAGGGCGACGTGGTGCTGGCTTTTTCCTACACCGGCCGTGCCCGCGACGTCATCGAGGCGACCAAACTGGCCCGCCGCCAAGGCGCCCTGGTGATTGCCGTCACTACCGCCGATACGCCGCTGGCGGCGGCGGCGACGCATCCGATCATCGTGCCGTCGATCGAGGACACCGAACACTATACCCCGATGATTTCTCGGCTGTTGCAGCTGGTGGTGGTCGACATCCTCGAGATTGGCGTCGCTCTGCGGCGGGGACCCGGTCTGGTGCCGCATCTTCGTCGCATGAAGGACGCCTTGCGCGGACTTCGGCAAGACAGAAGCCCGGGCTGATGCACGAGATCTCGCCGGCAGCGCCGGACAAGGATCTGCCCTTGCGCGAGGACACCCGCCTGCTGGGCCGCCTGCTGGGCGAGGTCTTGCGGGAACAGGCGGGCGCCGAGATGTTTGACGTGGTGGAGCGCGTGCGGCAATTGTCGATCCGCTTCACCCGCGAGCAGGATCAAAGCGCAGGCAAGGCCTTGACCGAATTGCTCAACGGATTGTCGGCCGACCATGCCGATCTGGTGGTGCGCGCCTTTTCGCATTTTCTGCATCTCGTCAATATAGCCGAGGATCAGCATCACATCCGCCGCAACCGCGAGCATGAGATCGCCGGTTCGAAGCCGCGCGAGGGCAGTCTGGCACATGCGCTGGAACGCCTGCACGCGGCCGGAATCGACCAGCGCCAAATCCAGGGTGGCGTGCTGGCTCTCGAGGTCAGTCCGGTATTGACCGCGCATCCGACCGAGGTTCAGCGTAAGAGCGTTTTGTCCCTGCATCGAAAATTGGCCGGTCTGCTCGACGACCGCGACCGGCTGCCGCTGACGCCGGCGCAGCTTGCCGAAAATGAAGCGGAGCTGTTCGCCGCCATTCTCACTTTGTGGCAGACCCGTCTGCTCAGGCCGCAGCGTCTGTCGGTCGCCGACGAGGTCAAGAACGGCATCTCCTATTTCGAAGATACCTTTTTCGAGCAATTGCCGCGGCTCTACGAGGATTTCCAGCGTCTGCTCGATGGCGGCGACGACTCTGCGCCTCCCGTGCTGCTGCCGCCATTTTTTCGCATCGGCAGCTGGATCGGCGGCGATCGTGACGGCAATCCCTATGTCACCGCCCCGATCTTGCACCAGACGCTGGATTTGCACTGCCGCGCGGTGATGTCATTCTACCAGTCGGCACTGTGGCGGCTCGGGGGCGAGTTGCCGCTGTCGCAGCGCATGGTCGGCGTCGAGTCGCCGGTGCTGTCCTTGGCCGATCAGTCCACCGACGACAACCCGCATCGCCGGGACGAACCTTATCGCCGCGCGCTTTACCACATCTCGGCGCGCTTGGCGGATTCCTTGGCACGGCTGACCGATCAGCCCGGCGGCAGCGACGCTTATGCCGATGCCGATGGCTTCAAACACGACCTGCTGGCCTTGCAGCAATCGCTGATCGCCCATGGTGGCATCAGATTGGCGCGGCGGCGTCTGCATCGGCTGATCCAGGCCGTGCAGATCTTCGGTTTCCATCTGGCGCCTGTTGATCTGCGCCAAAATGCCGACGTCCATGAGCGGTCGGTGGCGGATTTGCTGCGCGCCGCCGGCCGTTGCCACGCTTATGGCGGGCTTGACGAGGATGCCCGCGTGGCGCTGCTGACCGAGGAGCTGGCCAGTCCGCGTCCGCTGTACGCCGCCTATCTCCGCTATTCCGAGGAAACCACCGCCGAGCTGGCGGTCCTGTTCGAAGCCCGTGACATTCGCCGGAAATTCGGAGCCGCGGCGCTCGTCAATTGCATCGTTTCGAAAACCGCCGCCGCGTCCGATCTGTTGGAGATCGCCTTGCTGCTGAAAGAGGCGGGCCTGCTGCAGCACGATCACGCCCAGCCACAGCACCGCCTCAATATCATTCCGCTGTTCGAGACCATCGCCGATCTGCGGGCGGCGCCGCGGATCCTGGCGCGGCTGTTCGATCTGCCGGTCTATCGCCGGCTGCTGGGCTCGGCCCCGCCGCGCCAGGAAGTCATGCTCGGTTATTCCGACAGCAACAAGGACGGCGGCTTTCTGACCTCGGGCTGGGAGCTCTACCGCGCCGAAGTCGAACTTGCCCGCCTGTGCGCCGCGCGTGGCGTCAAATTATGCCTGTTTCACGGTCGCGGCGGCAGTGTCGGCCGCGGCGGCGGCCCCAGCTATCAGGCGATCCTGGCGCAGCCGGCCGGTGTGGTCTCCGGACAGATCAGACTGACCGAACAGGGCGAAGTGATCGCCTCCAAATATGCCAGTCCGGAAATCGGCCGCCGCAATCTCGAAGTGCTGGCGGCCGCCACTTTGGAAGCCACCTTCATCGATGACGAGCGCAGCGTCGAGCCGGTAGAGCCTTTTTTCCCGGTAATGGATCGGCTTTCCGCGCTTGCCTTCGCCGCCTATCGTGACCTTGTCTATGAGACACCCGGATTCGAGGCGTATTTCCGCCAATCGACGCCGCTCGAGGATATCGCCGCGCTGAATATCGGCAGCCGCCCGGCATCGCGTACCCAATCGACACGGATCGAGGATTTGCGCGCCATTCCGTGGGTCTTCTCATGGTCGCAATGCCGGCTGATGCTGCCCGGATGGTTCGGATTTGGCACGGCGGTCGAGGCCTGGCTGGCCGAGATGCCGGATGGGCTGCAAACGCTGCAGCGCATGCACAAGGCCTGGCCGTTCTTTCGCAGTCTGTTGTCCAACATGGACATGGTGCTGGCCAAATGCGACCTGGCGATCGCCTCGCGCTATGCCGATTTGGTCACCGACCCGGCGCTGCGGGAGCGCATTTTTCCAAGGATGCAACAGGAATGGCAACGCACCGCGCGGCATCTGCTGTCGATCACCGGCGGGCAGAATCTGCTGGCGCAAAATCCGCTTTTGGCGCGGTCCTGGCACAACCGTCTTCCCTATATGAATCCCCTCAATCACCTGCAGGTCGAGTTGCTGCGGCGCTTCCGCGCCGGCGACCGCGATGGCGACATAAGGCAGGGGATTCAATTGGCCATCAATGGCCTGGCGGCAGGGCTGCGCAACAGTGGCTGAGCCATGCTGCACCGCATTCAAGTCTTTGATCCAGCAGGCTTGACTTAGCTGAAGAGATCATAGACAACGCTGTCAATCAAGGAGGAGAGTGATGAAAAAGGCTCCGGAAGAGAATGCCGGACCCGTGCTGCTGTTGCTGGGCGGTACCGGCGATCTCGCCTGCCGCATGCTGCTGCCATCGCTGTTTCACCTCGAGATCGATCGGATGCTGCCGGACCGCTTACGCCTGATCGGCGTGGCGCGCGACGGCCGTTCTCCGCAAGCCTATCGCGACAGCGTGCGCGCAGCGATCGCGCTCCGCGAAAGCTTCGATGAAGACGCCTGGCAGCGCTTCGTCGCCCGCATCGACTATTTTTCCGGTGACATCACCAAGGCCCAGGACGCCCAGCGTCTTGCCGCGCAACTCGAGGCCGGCGGCGGGCCCGGATGCGGGCTGGTGATCTATTTCTCGCTGTCGCCCAGCCTCTATGCGCCGGCTTGCCAGGCCTTGGCGGCCGCCGGCCTGATCACCGCCACCACCCGGCTGGTGCTGGAAAAGCCGATCGGCCGCGACCTCGCCAGTTCCCAGGCGCTCAACAGTGCCGTCGCCAAAGTGGCCGACGAGTCGCAGATCTTTCGCATCGACCATTATCTCGGCAAGGAGACAGTACAGAATCTGATCGCGCTGCGCTTCGCCAACATCGCCTTCGAGCCGCTATGGACCAACCATACCATCGACCATGTGCAGATCACGGTGGCGGAAACCGAGGGGGTCGGCGACCGCTGGCCTTATTACAACGACTATGGCGCGCTGCGCGACATGCTGCAGAACCACATGATCCAGCTTTTGTGCCTGATCGCCATGGAACCGCCGGCCGATCTCGATCCCGACGCGGTGCGCCAGGAAAAGGTCAAGGTGCTGAAAGCGTTGCGGCCGATCACGCGCGGCACGGTGGCCCACGAAGTTGTGCTCGGGCAATATGGCGCCGGCGTCGTCGAGGGCAAGGCGGTCGAGGGCTATCTCCAGGAAATCGGCAAGCCGTCGAACACCGAAAGCTTCGTCGCCCTGCGCTGTGCGATCGACAATTGGCGCTGGGCCGGGACTCCGTTCTTTCTGCGGACCGGCAAGCGCCTGCCGGAGCGCCGCACCCAGATCGTCATCCAGTTCAAGGCGCTGCCGCACTCGATCTTCAGCCCGGCCGCCAACGCCGACATGGTGGCCAACCGGCTCGTCATCGATCTGCAGCCGCATGAAGACATATCGCTGCTGCTGATGAACCAGCGGCCCGGCCTTGCGCAAGACGGCATGCGGCTGGAGTCGATGCCGTTGTCCTTGAGTCTGGCCAAGGCCTTCAGCGGCCAGAACGGGCGTCGCCGCATCGCCTATGAACGTTTGTTGCTCGACATTTTCCGGGGCGATCGCACTCTGTTCGTGCATCGCAACGAGGTCGAGGAAGCCTGGCAATGGGTCGACGGCGTCGCCAACGCCTGGTCGGACGCCGGCATGAAACCTAAAATCTACGGCGCCGGCAGCATGGGACCGGCCGGCGTGCATGCGCTGATCGAGCGCTCCGGACATCAATGGCATGACTAGAGCAGCCCGATGAAGGCCGGGCACGGCCTGGGCCTGGTCGCCGATATCGGCGGCACCAATGCGCGTTTCGCGCTGGTGGAAATCGATGGCGATCATCGCCGGCTGATTACCGCCGAGCATCTTTCCTGCGCCGACTACCCGACCTTCGAGGATAGCCTGATCGCCTATTTGCGACGGGTCGGGGCGGCGCCGCGCTTGGGCGTGGTGGCCGCAGCCGGCGCCGTGCGCAAGAATTCCGTGCGTTTTACCAATTCCGGTTGGCACATAACCCCGGAAAGCCTCGCTCATGCTGGCTTCGGCGCCTTTCGGCTGGTCAACGACTATGCTGCCCAGGCGATGGCGCTGCCTTTGCTCGATGCCAGCCGCCTGTTCGCGATCGGACCGCTTGCCAGCATTGGCGACGGCAATCTGGCAGTACTGGGACCGGGGTCCGGATTGGGCGTGGCGGCGCTGATCCGCAAACAGGGAGGCGACGTTGCTGTGGCCACCGAAGGCGGGCATGCCGATTTCGCGCCGGTCGACGCGCTGGAAGGCGAAATTCTGAGGCTGCTGAGCGAACGCTTCGGCCGTGTGTCGAACGAAATTCTGCTGTCGGGAAGCGGACTGTCGCGGCTGCATGACGTGCTGCAAAACATCGACGGGCTGGACGATCAGGAACTGCCCGCCAGCGAGATTACCGAACGTGGCCTGTCCGGCGATCACCGCTGTCACGAAACTTTATTGCGTTTCTGTTCGGTGTTGGGATCGGTGGCAGGCAATGTCGCCTTGACGCTGGGCGCCACCGGCGGCGTGTTCCTGGCGGGCGGTATCGTGCCACGCCTGCTGTCGATATTGCCGGACAGCGCGTTCCGAGCGCGCTTTGAAGCAAAACAGCCGATGACCGATTGGGTGACGGCGGTTCCCACCTTGGTCATCACCGACACCGACTCGGCGTTGTTCGGTGCCGCCCGGCTGTTGAATGCCCCGTCATGAGCAGGATCTGGCGCCGCATGTTGTTGCTGTTATCGCTCGCCACGCCGGCACTGGGCCTGGCCCAACAGGTACATCCCGCCTTGTGGCCGCAAGGTCGGCCCGGCTTGCTGCTCGACCCGGACCGAGAGGCGCGCATTACCGCCTTGCTGGCCCGCATGTCGCCTGAGGAAAAAGTCGGGCAGACCATCCAGGCCGACATTTCCACCGTGACGCCCGAGGATCTCGACCGCTATCCGCTCGGCTCGGTTTTGGCCGGCGGCGGCTCCGGGCCGGGCGGCGACGATCTGGCGCCGGCGCCGGCCTGGCTCGATCTGGCCGACCGATTCTATCGTGCTTCGATGCGGCCGCGGCCCGGCCGCCTGCAGATTCCGATCATGTTCGGAATCGACGCGGTGCATGGCCATAACAACATCGTCGGCGCCACCCTGTTCCCGCACAATATCGGGCTGGGCGCCGCGCATGATGACGATCTGGTGCGGCGGATCGGCGCCGTCACCGCCGCCGAAGTGGCGGTCACCGGCATCGACTGGACCTTTGCCCCCACCGTGGCGCAAGCCCAGGATCTGCGCTGGGGCCGCAGCTATGAGAGCTACAGCGACGATCCGGCGCTGGTGGCTCGTTACGCCACGGCAATGATCGATGGCCTGCAAGGGGAGTTGGCAAGCAAGAGCTTCGAAGACGATGCCCATGTGGTGGCCACCCTGAAACATTTCCTCGGCGACGGCGGCACTTGGCACGGGCGCGACCAGGGCGACACGCCTTGTTCCGAGGCGGATCTGATCCGCCTGCATGCGTCCGGCTATGGAGCGGCGGTGGCGGCAGGTGCCCTGACGGTGATGGCCTCCTACAGCAGCTGGCAGGGCACCAAGATGCATGCCAACCATGACCTGCTGACCGATGTGCTGAAAGGGCGCCTGGGCTTCAATGGTTTTGTGATCGGCGATTGGAACGGCCATGGCCAGGTTCCCGGCTGCAACGACGCCGCCTGCCCGCTGGCCTTCAATGCCGGCATCGACATGTTCATGGCGCCCGACCGCTGGAAGGCGCTGTTCGAGTCGCAGCTGTTGGCACTGCGCCAAGGCACCATCAGCGAAGCCCGCCTCGACGACGCGGTGCGGCGCATTCTGCGCGTCAAATTGTTGGCCGGTCTGTTCGACAAGGGACCGCCGGCGCAGCGCCGCCTGGCCGGCCGCTTCGATATGCTCGGCAATCCGGCGCATCGCGCCTTGGCCCGTGAAGCCGCCGGAAAATCTCTGGTGCTGTTGAAGAACGATGCCGCTCTGCTGCCGCTGTCTCCCCGTCAGACCGTGCTGGTGGCGGGCAGTGGTGCCGACAATATCGCCAAGCAGGCGGGTGGCTGGACCTTGTCCTGGCAAGGCGGCAACAAGTCGCCGGACAATTTTCCCGGCGCCACCTCAATCTTCGCCGGCATTCGCCGCCTGGTCGAGGCCGCCGGCGGCCATGCCCAACTGAGCGAGGACGGCAGTTTCACGGCGCGGCCGGATGTGGCGATCGCCGTGTTCGGCGAGGACCCCTACGCCGAATTCTCCGGCGATCGGTCCAGCCTGGATTATCAGCCGCCGCCGCGCCGCGATCTGCAGCTTTTGCGAAGGCTGGCGGATCAGGGGATTGCGACGGTGGCGGTGTTCCTGTCGGGCCGGCCGCTGTGGGTCAACCCCGAACTCAATGCGGCAGGGGCGTTCGTCGTCGCCTGGCTGCCGGGCTCGGAAGGAGAGGCGATCGCCGACCATCTGTTCGTGCCTGCCGACGGCAAGACCGCCCGCGACTTCACCGGCAGACTGCCATTCGCCTGGCCGGCGACGGCTCTCGCTCAGGACGGGCCGGCTTTATTTCCGCGCGGCTATGGCCTCAGTCTGGCGGATCGGGCGTCACTGCCGTCGCTTTCCGAGGAGTCCGGTGTCACAGCGGTCGCGGCCGGCCGCGCACCGATCGTCATGGCCGGCGCCCTGATAGCGCCGTGGTCGGCGCAATTGGGCGACGATACCGGCAGCCTGCGGGCAACACTGCCGCACCAGCTGAGCGGCAGCGGCATGGTGGCGCTGGACATGGAGGC
>Ga0302319_10007333_pt1 | contig 21711 bp, 20 predicted proteins | sample Bog_T0_2_FD_203319 | JGI IMG/M metagenome (GOLD analysis project Ga0302319, IMG submission 203319) | Peat permafrost microbial communities from Stordalen Mire near Abisko, Sweden - Bog_T0_2 | ecosystem: Environmental > Terrestrial > Soil > Wetlands > Peat | place: Sweden: Abisko, Stordalen Mire... | reverse complement strand
CGGACGATCGCGTAGGGCACGCCGGACTGCGCCAGGGCGTACTCGACGAGTGCCTTGCCTCTGAAGTACGGCAGCGGCGACTCGATCGAGGGGTTGGTGATGCTGAGGTGCACGATGCGCTTCACGCCTGCCCGTTTCGCGGCGAAGAACAGCATGCGTGAGTGCTCGATCGCGTTCGCGAAGCTCGCCGGCCCGTGGTCGAAGCGGACCCAGAAGGTGTTATAGAGCGTCCGCACGCCCTCGAGGCTACGAGTGAGCGCCACCGGGTCCTCAAAGAAGTAGCGGAAGACCTCGATGTCTGCCTGCAGCGGGTGTGCGCGGTCGGGATGAAAGGTCAGCGTCCTCACGCGGCCATCCGCCTTGAGTAGTCGTTCGGCGATGGCGCTCCCCGAGTAGCTGAACGCGCCGGTGACGAGATCGATGGGCATTTCGTTGGTCATGGCGAGTCCTCTCGTTGCCTGGGCAGGAACGGCTCGGCGAGGCCGGCGAGACGGGTGCCGAGGTCCAGGAGAGATTCCGCACGCGACTCGTCGGCCTGCAGGTGGCTGAGCATGTCGACACCGAAATACAGCGCGACGAGGCCGAACGCCAGGTCGCGTGGGGAAGCCAGAAGCAGGGCCGGAGAACCTCTGAGCAACTGCTCGATCTTGCGCTCGACGATCGCTATCCATGGTTCGATGCGAGCGGCAACCTCGGCCCCGAGCTCCGCGTCGGCCACGCCGCCGCTGACCATCTCGCCGAGGACCGTGATGTAGCCGCGCTCGAGGTCGTCGGCATAGATCGTCCTGGCGAGCGCCGCCAACTCGCGCGGGCCACGAGCAAGCTCGAACGCCGGCCCGTACTCGTTCATTCGGCGCTCGCCGATGAGATCGAGAACGGCAAGCAGTAGATGCCGCACGCTTCCGAAGTGGTAGAAGATCAGCGCTTGGTTGAAGCCGCCCTCGTGCGCAATGACGCGTGCGCTCGCGCCTGCAAAGCCCTTCAACTTCAAGGTCCGAAGCGCAGCCTCGACGATCTGAAGCTTGGTGCCGCTCAGCCCCTGTGCCGAGCTCACGCCTGCCTGCCCCGTGTCGTGTTCTCCTAGGCCGCTCACGTTGTCCAATAGTTTAGCGATCGCTCAAAGCGAGCGCTCAATCGCCCCATACCGTCCGCGAGCCGACGCACCGTTTGCGCGGAGTTCGAGGGCCCCACTTGGCTCCTACGCTGCACGATGCCTCGCACTTGGACGGCCTGCGACGGAGGCTCGGGTAGGCTGGCGAGGCATGGTCAGCATCTCGCCCTGCGTTCCGCCGATCAGACAGACGTTTCGACGACCGCCATCCAGGCCGCCGGACTGATCACATGCGTCTGACGCGAGCTGTTCGGGCCGGTCTTCCGTTCATCGCAGTCGTCGTCGCCGTGCTGCTGGCCCTCTCCGATTGGCCGCTCGGATGGCGCGTGTGGGTGGAGCACCCGTATATCGCTGCGTTCGTTGGCGGTGGTTCGCTGCTGTTCGTTGCAGGGGCCGTCGTGGACGCCCACCTGCGGCGTCGCGAGGCCCATCGGTGGCATGGGCTCGGCTTCGTCGCGGCCGGTGAGTTTGCCTCGATCCAATACGACACCGGCATAGCGATGGCGGCTCTGATCGGAATCGATGACGGCTACAGGCTTCGCTCGGACGTGGAGTTTCATCTTGCGATCGCGCGCGACCGGGCGAGCGAGCTGCTCCGATCCGAGGGGGAGAACGTTGCCGTCAACCCAGGCGAGGTCGACGACGAGTTCCTCACGAGCCGGCTTGCGGTCCTGGTTGGCGACGATACGTGGCGGCGCAGTTGTTCGCAGACACTGCGCGTCGCGCGAGGACACCTCGTGGACGCCGTCAGCAGATGGACGGGTACGTTCGCGATTCTCAATGACGACGAACACTTCAATCGCATTGCCCGCACGGTCGCGATCATGGACCTGATTACCGCCCTGCACATGTCCCTGGTGGCAATCGGGCCCTCGGCAGGGCCTGGCGACATCGACGCCAACGGATTCTCCAGCTTTGCGACGCAGTGGCAGACACTTCTGCGCTCCGTCAAAACTGAGCTCGATTACTGGAACACGCGACGGCGCGTGCACACGCGAGTCGAACTCCTCTCGCTTCTCCGCGAGCCGCCCGCCGACCGTGATCTCCTGTCGGCCGAGCGATAGCCCCGGCCCGCCGAGACGGCGCTTGCGACAGCACCAGCCTCGACGGCTGGTGCTGTCACTCACGACGCAGGAAATGCTCGGTGCTTCGATGTGTGCGGCCCGCGCGGATCCGTCGACGCGGATCGGACCTCCGCGGGCCGGCGTTGCCTAGACCAGCACGCTCTCACGAGGACTCGGGACCGTGGCCACGAGGATCTCGCGTTCGACCGGCGTGCGTCGAGCGTGCCTGATGCCGAGGATGACGAGGAGCGACATGATGAACGCCAGGCAGAACGCTGCGATCGCCCCCCACAGCAGGACGGCCCCCATCTGCGAGAACCCGTAGGCCTCGAGCAGCAGTCCACGCAGTGTCGTTCCCTGGAACGACGTCGTCTCAAGCGCCGCAAGTGATGCGCTCTTCGGGTTCGCGCGTGCGGCTGTGCTGATCTTCGAGTACACGCCGCCGTAGGGCATCTCGCTGAGGTGAACCGCGATGAAGTCGTCCGCGTAGACCTCGGCCTGAGCACCGGTCAGCAGCTGCTGGCCGGCGTACTTCGACACCGACGGGATCATCGAGGCGGTGATCTCGCTACCAGCCACCGGGTGTGCAAACGCAGCCTTCGGCGGGAAGAAGACCTGCTGCTCGGCCAACTGGTTGTGGACGTTGGAGTCCACGTAGCTGTTACCCCACAGCATCAGCGCGCCGGCGACCACCAGGACCGCCACGACGACCAGACCGACACCACTTGCCAGTACATCAAATGTTCTACGTCGCATTGCTTGGTTCCTCCAGGGAAGTTATGGGCCGGGTCAGCACACCGGACGGGCTGGTGAGCTTCGGACAAGACCAGCATCGAGCCCAGCCGTCCTGACGCCAACCGCGCGGCGCCACACGGCCGGTGCGTAGTTTTCACGCACCGGCCGCAACGACAACTGGCCCGCTGCTCGTCGCCCTGTGCGCATGCGGCCAGGCCATACGCGCCCGCAGCGCCGCCAGACAGGGCCGACGCCGCTCGCCTCGCCCGCAGGAGCGAGGCTGCACCCGTCGAAATCCTCAGCCGTGGTCTGCACGGCTTGCCCCGGGAACGCCTCCGCGAGCGCTGCTTGATGGTCGGGTTGGTCGCCTTCTGGTCGTCGAACCTCGCTCAGGAGCTCACGAACTTCATGGGCGGGCCGATCCAGACCGCCGAGGGCGTGGGCGGCCTGTCGATCTTGGCCATGGGCTACCGCCTGGTCAACTGCCAGCAGACCGGCTGCAGGCGGATCGGCCGCTTCTCCCACGGCCATCTGCGCCTATGCCACCGCCACCACCCGCTGGTGCCCGACGATGGCGTGATCACCGCCGTGCAGATTGACGCCGTCACCGCCGCGCAGTCCGGCGCTTCCCCGCCCGGCGGGGTCGGTGCGTCGACGGCCGCCGCAAGCCCGAACCCGGCCTGAGCCGGCCGCCAGCACACGGGGGCGGGCGCGGGCAGACCACCGCCGGTAGCGTCCAGTGGGCCGAGGCCTCATTCGGATGCTTGTGCGTCCGCCTCGGCGGATTTCGGAGCGACCCGGCGGCACCGTCCGAGCGGTGGCACGCGGCACACCACAAGGAGAGCGAGATGCAAACCACCGAAACTCCCTGGACACCGCGACTGGGCGCAGCGACGGATTCACCGGCGCTGTCTTCGTCGACGCCGTTGGCAGTGAGGAATACGCCGCTGCGCCTGCTGCGTAACCGGTCCGCGGCGGGCCGGCAGGCCCGCTCATCGAAATCCTCCGGCGGCGCCACGGCGCCGCGCGTCCGGAGCGTGTCGGCGTGGGTTTGAAGGATCCCTTCTGGCTGGCGCTCGCGGGCTTCGGTGGCGGTCTGGTCGGGAGCGTGACGGGGCTCGCGTCGCTCGTCAGCTACCCCGCCCTCCTCGCGGCTGGCCTGCCACCGGTGAGCGCCAATATGTCCAACACCGTCGCGCTCGTTTTCGGGACCGCCGGATCGCTGTCCGGATCGGCTGTGGAACTTCGCGGCCGGCGGGCCGAGGCGCGCCATCTCGGCGCGATCGCGCTCGCCGGCGGCGCCGGCGGCGCGGCGCTGCTGTTCGCCACGCCCGCAGGCGCGTTCGTGAGGATCGTGCCGTGGCTGATCGCCGGCGCATCGCTTGCGATTCTGCTGCGTCGGACGCCCGATCGGCCGAAGCCGGCGCAGGGAGAGCGGCCGGCGTGGGCCCTGAGCGTCGGCGTGTTTCTGATCAGCGTCTACGGTGGCTACTTCGGCGCTGCGGCCGGCGTGTTGCTGCTCGCCCTGCTGCTGATCGCCAGCGGCGAAACCCTGGCGCGCAGCAACGCCATGAGGATCCTGTTGCTCGGCCTGGCCAACGCGGTAGCGGCGGTGGCTTTCATTGCGTTCGGCCCGGTTCGCTGGTCGGCGGTCGTGCCGCTCGCGGTGGGCTTCCTGCTCGGTGGACGACTCGGGCCGTCGATCGTCCGCCGGGCGCCACCCGGTCCGCTGCGGGCCCTGATCGCCTTCGCCGGGCTCGGCCTGGCGGTGCACCTCGGCGTGGACGCGTATCACTGAAGCCCGACCAGACCGGCGGCATCACGCAAGACGCCCCGCCCGCCGCCGGCGCGGCGCCGCCACCTACAATCGCGCCGTGCGCAGCGAACACGTCGTCCCTCGGCGACCGCGTGTCGCGCTGGCGGCGCTCGCCGCCGCAGCGGCGCTCATCGCGCTTCACGCCGGTCCAGCGTCCGCCGTTGTGGCCGGCGCCTGCGGGCCGGCGACGAGTGCGACGATCGCCTCGGTCGACGCCACCGTGATGAACGACATCTATGCCAACGAGCTGGCCGGGGGCGAGGTGACACGCGATCTCGCGCAGGTGACCGGCTCGAGCGATCTGATCAACGCTGTCGTCGACGGCGATCGCCACGCCACGTTGGCGGCGGTCAAGCGGATCGTCTACCACCACGGTTGGCACATAGTGCGTCTGCGAGTCCTGGGCGCAGCCGGGCGCGTTCTCGCCGACTTCGGCGGCCCGTATGTGATCGCGCCAGTCGCCGGCGTCCTTCGCTCCGCCACGGGCGCCGTCGTTGGGAGTTTCCTGATGTCGGTGCAGGATGACGTCGGTGTCACAAAGCTCGAGACGCGCATCGTCGGCGATCCGATCGGCGTCTACGTCGCAGGCAGACTCGTCGTGCACCGCGGCGACGCGCAGCTGCCTGCGAACCTGCCGCGCAGCCCGGCGGTGCGGCAGGGCCACATCAGCTACCAGGCGGTGAGTGAGTCCTATGCCGCGTTCCCGACCGGAACGCTGAACGCGGTGCTGCTCATTCGCGCGCCGGGGAGCTCGCTGCGCGCGACGCCGTGCGCAGCGGTCAGAGCCGGCGAGTTCGGAGCAATCGCCAGGCGCCTGATCACCCTGCTCGGACCGCAGGATCTCCACGGCTACGCCTTCTGGCTGCACGTCTACACCGGGGCCCAGGTATTCGTGCGCGACGCGGGCGGCACGCAGCTGACCTCGAGCCCCGTCCCGGACGACGGTCCGCCGGTGCTGCCGGCTGGCGGCACCGTGGCCTACGAGGATGCGACCTGGCTCGTGTATTCGTTTCAGATCGCCCCCGCCACGATCGTCTACATGCTGATCTCGCCCAACTGACGGGTGCCAAGCGCAGCACCTCCCCCGCGCGCCGCATCGCCCGGCGCTTTTGGCACCGGCGCCCACGGGCATAATGTGCATCGAAAGCCATGCATCTTCAGTGGTACGGACAGTCTGCATTCGCGCTTCGCTCGTCGCAAGCGTCGGTCTTCATCGACCCCTTCGGGGATCTCTCGCCGCTCGCCGCCCGGGGGATGCGGTTCGATTACCCGGCGATCGAAGGGGTGAGCGCCGATCTCGTCCTCGTCACCCACGAGCACCTCGACCACAACGCCATCGAGGTGATCGGCGGCGACCCGGTGGTCCTGCGCTCCACCCCCGGCCGGCTGGCCTCGCCGGTTGGTGAGATCGTCGCGATCGCTTCCGAGCACGACGACGCCGCCGGCACGCAGCGCGGGCCCAACACGATCTTCAGCTTCGAGCTGGACGGCCTGCGCGTCTGCCACTTCGGCGACTTCGGCCAGGGCGGGTTGCGCGAGGAGCAGGCCGCCGCCATAGGCCGCATCGATCTGCTCGTGATCCCGGTCGGCGACGGCCCGACGATCGGACCCGCACAGGCGCATGCCATCGTCACCCAACTGCGACCGCGCTGGGTCGTGCCGATGCACTACCGCACGCCCAAGATCAGCTTCCTCGAGCCGGCCGACCCCTTCCTCGAGCTGTTCGCCGGCGTCATCCGCCTGCCGGCGGCGGCGTTTGAGACCGGGGAGCTGAGCGCCGAGGACGAGCCGGTTGTCGTCGTGCCCGCCGTGCCCTGACCGAACGCCCGGCCACACCGGCGCCATTTCAGCCGGTAGAGCACAAAGCCCGCACGCCGCCAGCCAGTGGGCACCCGGCCGAGGCCGCCGCGACCGCGAGCGCTGCCCAGCCGCCGGTTACAGTGAGAGGGTGAGACCGTCCCGCGCCAGGGCAAAACGCGGCGCCCTCGCCGGTTCGCTCGCCGCGGCGGTCTGGGCGGCGCAGCAGCCACTCGACAAGCGCTTCTTCCGCTTCCCGTTTGACGATGTCGAACTGCTCGGCAAAGCCGTCACACGCGGGCCGCGCTGGCGGCTGGCCGGCACCGCCGTGCACCTCTTCAACGGCGCGCTGTTCGGAGCTGTGTACGCAGGCGTCCACCGGCGCGCCCGTCACCTCCCAGCCTGGAGCCACGGTCCCGTGGCGGCGCTCGGCGAGCATGTCGCGACCTGGCCGGCGACCGCCCTCACCGACCGCTTCCATCCCGCCCGCGCCGAGCTGCCGGCGCTGCGGCGCTCCGGACGCGCCTTTGCGCAGGCGACCTGGCGGCATCTGCTGTTCGGCGCGGTCCTCGGCGAGCTGGAGCGCCGGCTCGACCGCGATCGCGACCGCGCCGGCGGGCGCTGAGCAGGGTGGGCGCCGCGATCCTCTGGTTCCGCCGCGACCTGCGGACGGAGGACCTCCCTGCCCTCGCAGCCGCCGCGGACGCCGAAGGCGACGCCGTCGTCCCGCTGTTCGTCGTGGACCCGAAGCTGCTGCGCCCGGCCGGACCCAATCGCCGGCGCTTTCTCGCCGCTTCGCTGCGCGCGCTGGACGATGAGCTCGGCGGCACGCTGGTGTTGAGGCGCGGCGATCCGCGCGTCGTCGTGGCGGCGCTGGCCGAGGAGATCGGCGCCTCACTGGTCGCGGCAACCGCCGACTTCGGCCCCTACGGCGCCGTGCGTGACGCTGCGGTGGCGGCGCAGTTGGCCGCTGCCGGCCGCCGCCTCACGACCGTCGACTCGTCCTACAGCGTCCCGCCGGGCACGCTGCGCGCCGCTTCGGGCTCGCCGTTTCGCATCTACTCGGCATTCCGCCGGGCGCTCGAGACGCGCGGCTGGCCGTCGCCCGTCGCCCGCCCTGACGTCGCCTTCGCCGGCGCCCGGAGCGACACGACGCTCGAGGAGATCGCGGCGCCCGCGCGCCGCGGCGAGAGCTGCGCTCTGCCGGATTGGTGGGCCGAGCTCCCGCTCGGCGCTGCCGCCAGCCTCCCGCCAGCCGGTCCGCGCGCCGCCAGGGAGCGGCTCGAGACTTTCGCCGCCGGTCCGCTGTCGCGCTACGCGCAGGACCGCGACCGCCCCGCGATCGCCGCCACCTCCGGCCTCTCCCCGCATCTTCACCTCGGCGCCATCCACCCGCGCACCGTCGCGGCGCGCCTCACACAGGCGGGCGCCGGTGCCCAGCGGATGCGCGACGAACTCGCCTGGCGCGACTTCTACGCGGACGTGCTCTGGCACCAGCCGCAGTCCGCGCGCCACCCGCTGCAGGCTTTCGGCGAGCACCTGCGTTGGGACGCCGGCCCCGATGCGCGTGAGCGCTTCGCCGCCTGGGCGTGCGGGCGGACGGGCTTTCCGCTCGTCGACGCCGGCATGCGCCAGCTGCTGGCCGAGGGCTTCATGCACAACCGCGTGCGGATGGTGAGCGCCAGCTTCCTCGTCAAGGATCTCCACATCGACTGGCGCCTCGGGGCGCGCTGGTTCATGTGGCACCTCGTCGACGGCGATCTCGCCTCCAACCAGCACGGCTGGCAGTGGGTGGCCGGTACCGGGACCGACGCGGCGCCGTTTCACCGCGTGCTGAACCCGGAGCTCCAGCGGCGGCGCTTCGACCCCGACGGCGCCTATGTGGCCCGCTATCTCGCGACTCCAGGAGCGCTCGCCCGCCACCCGATCGTCGATCACGCCCGCGAGCGGCTCGAGACGCTTGCCCGCTTCAGCGAGGCTCGCCGCGGCGCCGCCAACGCGGCCGGCGCGCCCGAGCCGTCTCCGGCTTGACCACCCACCGTTCAGGCACAGGCGCTCCGACGCGAGCGCCGGCTCAGCCGTAGAGCGAGCGCGCGCAGGGGTCGGGGTCCAGCCCGCGGCCGACGATCAGGTCGGCGACCAGCGCCGTCCAACCCGTCTGATGCGAGGCTCCGAGCCCGGCGCCGTCGTCACCGTTGAAGTACTCGTAGAAGAGCAGGTTCTCGCGCCAGCGCGGATCGCTCTGCATCCGCTCGACGCCGCCGAACACGGGTCGTCGTCCCTCCGCGTCGGGCAGCCACAGGGCGATCAGGCGCGCCCGCAGATCCGCGGCGATCGCTGTCAGCCCGAGCTGCACGCCCGAGCCGGTCGGGTAATCGATGAGGGTGCGCTCACCGACCTGCTCGCCCAGTCGCGCCAGGGCGTCGACGAACAGGTAGTTCAGCGGCATCCACACCGGCCCGCGCCAGTTCGAGTTCCCCCCGAACAGGGCGGTCGTTGACTCGGCCGGCTCGTAGTCGACGGTGGCGGTCGTCCCGGCGATCTCCACGCTGTAGGGCTGATCGCGAAGCCGCGCCGACACTGAGCGCAGGCCGAACGGGGAGAGGAACTCGTTCTCGTCGAAGGCGTGGGCGAGCAGGGCAAGCGTCCGCTCGCGCCCCACGGCGCTGAGCAGCAGGCGCTCGCCGGCGCCGGTGGCGCCGACGACCGTGGCCGCCCCCTCGTCGCCGTGGCGCTCGCGCAGCCGCGCGAACGCCTTGCGCAGCGCGGTGGCCCGGCGGACAGCGCCTGCGTCGAGCACGACCGTCGGCAGCAGCGGTATCAGGCCGACGATCGAGGCGACCTTCAGCGGCGTGCGCGAGCCGTCGGCGCCCGCGAGCACGTCGTAGTAGAAGCCGTCGCGCTCGTCCCACAGCCCGCCCCGCTCGAGCGCCTCGGCGATCGCGGCGAAGTGCTCGAGGAACTTGAGCACGAGGTCCTCGTAGGCGCTGTCTTCTTTCGCCAGCACCGCCGCGATCGTGAGCATCGTCAGGCAGTAGAAGGCCATCCATCCGGTCGCGTCGGACTGCTCGAGCGTGTCACCGGCGGGCAGCTTGGAGCGGTCGATGGCGGAGATGTTGTCGAGGCCGAGGAAGCCCCCCTCGAAGACGCCAAGGCCCTGGCTGTCCTTGCGGTTGACCCACCAGGTGAAGTTGACGAGCAGCTTGTGGAAGATCCGCTCGAGAAAGTCGTGGTCGCGCCCGCCGTCGATCGCCCAGACCTTCATCGCCGCCCACGCATGGACGGGCGGGTTGACGTCGCCAAACGCCCATTCGTAAGCCGGCAGCGCTCCGCTCGGAGCCTGCATCCACTCGCGGCACAACAGCAGCAGCTGGTATTTGGCGAATGCGGGGTCCAGGTGCGCGAGCACGACCGCGTGAAAGCCGAGATCCCAGGCGGCAAACCACGGGTACTCCCATGGATCGGGCATCGACATGATGTCGCGGGCGAGCAGGTGCCGCCAGCTGCTGTTGCGACCGTGCAGGCGCGAGCTCGGCGGCGGCGGCTGGCCGGGATCGCCGTCCAGCCAGCGCCCGACGTCGTAGCCGTAGTACTGCTTGCCCCAGATCACACCGGCGAAGGCCTGGCGCATGATCGCGTGCTCATCGGCCGTGCAGTCGCTCGGCGCGAGCTCGCCGTAGAACTCATCCGCCTCGCTCTCGCGCAGAGCCATCACCCGCTCGAAGCCCGCCCCGAGCCTGCTTCGCGACGCCCTCGGCGGCTTCGCGCAGGCCGCAAGACGCAGCCTCAGCTCGGCGCCGGCGCCGCCGTCCAGGGTGAGGCGGTACCACGCCGCGGCCTTGGTCCCCACGCCGTCGGGGTTGACGCTCGCCGCCCCGTGCAAGACGTGATCGCCGATCCCGTCCTTCGGCCACGCGGAGCTCTCAGCCGCGCCGAACAGCAGCGCCGCGTTGGTCTCGTTGTCGCAGACCAGGATCGGCGGCGCCTCGCCATCGGGGCCGGGCCCGATGGCGAGCGCGTAGCGGCCGAGCGTCTCCTCCTCGGCGAGCACCAAGGCGCCGTGCGCCCGCAGGCTCGGCTTGGCGACACCGTCGCCCCAGTCCCAGCGGTTGCGGAACCACAGCGTCGGCAGCACATGCAGCTCCGCCGCCTGCGTCCCTGCGTTGGTCACCCGCACCCGCATCAGCAGATCGCTCGGATCGGCCTTTGCGTAGTCGACCTCGACGATCCAGTAGCGGTCGTCGTCGAAGACGCCGGTGTCGAGCAGCTCGTACTCCGGGTCCTGCCGCGATCGTGCGCGGCTGGTCGCGACCAGGTCGTCGTAGGGGAACGCCGCCTGCGGGTAGTGGTAGCGCCAGCGCAGCCAGGCGTGGCTCGGCAGCGCGTCCAGGTACCACCAGTACTCCTTCGCGTCCTCGCCATGGTTGCCCTCGTCGCCGCTCAGCCCAAAGATCCGCTCCTTCAGCATGCGGTCGGCTCCGTTCCACAGCGCAAGTCCCAGGCACAGGCGCTGGTGGACGTCGCAGACGCCGGCGAGGCCGTCCTCGCTCCAGCGAAACGCCTGCGAGCGGGCGTGTTCGTGGGGCAGGTACTCCCATGGCGTGCCGTCGGCGCTGTAGTCCTCGCGCACCGTCCCCCAGGCGCGCTCGCTCACGTACGGCCCCCATCCATACCATGGCGTCGCCGCCGACAGCCCGTCCTCCGGTCGGCCGAAGCCCGCGACCCGCTCGCGCTCGGCGCTCAAGCGCCGCCGCCGCGCCGGCTCACTGGTGCAGCAGCGAGCGAAGCCAGTTCGCGGCCCGCCCCGGCAGTCGGTTGTGGGCGCGGCGCGTGCGCTCCAGCTCCTCTTCGAGCGTGCGGACGTTGGTCTCGGCCAGTTCGCAGCGCTCGCCCAGCGCCGCCACCTGCGACTGCAGGCTGCCGGCATGCGTCTCCGCGATCGCCAAGCTCGCGGCGAGCGCCTTGCGGTCGTGCTCGAGCGCGCCGACGTAGGGGTAGGGAGACTGATCGACGCTCCCGGCCACGACCGGGAAGTGCCTGCCGGTCGCGACGCTGATCGTGCGGGCGTCCATGTAGCAGCCGGCGAACGCGCGGCGCGGCGACGGCGAGGCGTTCGGGCGGCAGCGATGGATCAGCCAGCTGTGCAGCAGCACGGCGTGGCCGGAGGGCAGCTCGAGCGGCACGATCAGCTGGGGATCGCAGTGGCGCTCCGTCTCCTGCTCCGACAGCACGCCGCCGTCGGCGCGCAGCAGGCCGTCCCGGTGGCTGCCGCGCACGGCCTCGACGCACCCGTTCGCGGCCGTGCAGTCGTCGAGGGCCACCCAGATCGTGACCACCGGGTCGCGGTCGAGCTGCCAGTCGGGTCCGCCGTTCTGGCGCCAACCGGGCGCTGTCTCCTGCCCGCCGGGCTCGCCGAGGACCGTGGCGCTGAAGACCGACACCGCCGCGTGCGGGGCATACATCCGCGCGCACACCTCGAGGAACAGCGGATGCGCGACCAGCGAGCGGTATACGTCGTCGTGCTCGAGGCCCTGGATCTGGCGGTAGCCGACGGCGTCCGGCTCGGCCGCGGTGCCCGGGGCCGCCGTCGCCGCGTCCGCCTCTGCGGTCCGCTCGAGCGCCATCACGACCCCATCGTTCACAACCGTGCCCGCCGCCAGCGCGTCCGCGCGCTCGCGCAGCGCCTCGAGCTCAGGCCCCGTGAGGACCCGTCCGAGTTGCAGGAACCCGTCGATCGAGAAGCGTTGCCATTGCTGTTCGTCAATTACCACAGGGCCTCCCGGCATCGTCGGAGCGCTGCCACGCACACCTCGCGGCGAGCACGCTGAAATCTATGCGTTTCGAACCGCCCCGGCGAGCGTCGCCGCAGGACGGCGCGAGCGCAAACGCCGCAAACAGCGCGTCAGTCGCCGGCCGGGCTGTAGCGGTTCAGCCGCGAGCGCGCCGTCGTCGACTGGCGCTCGATCAGCTCCGGTTCGAAGCGGATGTCGCCGTGGCGGTGGTTGGGGTCGAGCGTCTCCGCCAGCAGCAGCTCGGCGGCGGCACGACCGACCTCGTACTTGGGCTGGCGGATCGACGTCAGCGCCGGCGTCAGCATCGCCGCGAACTCGACATCGTCGTAGCCGACGACGCTGATGTCGCGCGGCACGCGGACCCGCCGCTGGGCGAGCGCGCGCAGGACCGTGAACGCGATCTGGTCGTTGACGCAGACGACCGCGGTCGGGCGGTCCTCGAGCGCCAGGAGCTCGTCGACGTGGCGCTCGGCCTGCTCGAGCGAGGTGAGCGGGTCGATCGTGTATTCGACGATGCTCTCGTCGGCGTCGAAGCCGGCCTCGCGCGCGGCCCGGCGCATGCCGCGCCGGCGCTCCGCGCACTGCGACAGATGCAACGGCCCGTTGATGAACGCGATTCGCCGGTGGCCGAGCTCGAACAGGTGGTCTGCGGCAAGCTCGCCGCCGTGCGCGTGGTCGACCGACACCGAGCACAGGTCGCCGTCGGCGCTGCGGCGGTCGAGCAGGACGACGAGCGTCCCACGGTCGCGCAGCGTCTGCAGGTGGCGGATGCTGCGCGTCGCCGGCGTGATCAGGATGCCCTGCACGCGCTGCTCCTCGAGCAGCCGCAGGTAGCGCGCCTCCCGGTCGGGCGAGCCATCGGTCGAGCACACATACACCGCGCAGCCATGCTCGTGAACGACGTCCTCCAGCCCGCGCACGGTCTCGGTGGCGAACGGGTTGGCGGCGTCGAGCACCACCGCGCCGAAGCACTGGCTGTTGCCGCTGCGCATCTGGTGGGCGGCTGAGCTGCGCACGAACCCGAGCCGCTCGATCACCTCGAGCACGCGCTCGCGTGTCGCGGGGGCGACGCGGTCGGGCCGGTTCAGCACGTTGGACGCGGTGCCAAGCGACACCCCGGCCTGCTCGGCGACGTCGCGGATCGTCATCCGCCCGACGGCCGCCGGACGCGTCACCCGGGCCGCCCGCGCGGGGCTGGCCGGCGGCTTCGTGGCCTCCTTGCGGCGCGGCGTCAACGTTTTCCTCCCATGGGTTCTCACGCAGGACGCCCGACCCACTCTCGCTGACGCCTGGAGCGAAGAATAGCGCCGCGAACCATCCCGGCCACCGCCTTGGCCGAACGCAACGCAACGACTTTTTAGGCGGCCCTCACGGGCCGGGGGTCCCTACCGGGACACTTCCCATTCGCGCTCCGGCGGGCGCCGGCGCTTGGGGATCTCGATCAGCTCGATCACGACACCGGTCTGCTCGAGCGAGTCGAGATAGGTGAAGCCGCCGTCGCCGTCGAGGCCGTAACCGCGCCCCCACTGGCTGATCGCCATCCCCTGGGCCTCGAGCGCCGCCGCGTCCGCCGACATCGCGTCGGTGAAGGTGCCGATGTGATGAAAGCCCAGGCCGCGCCGGGTGATCCACTCGGTGTAGATGCTCGGGCCCTCGATCGACTGGATCAGCTCGATCTGCGGGTCTGTGTCCGACAGCGCCACCCAGAAGGAGAAGCGCCCCGGCTCGCCGCGATAGCCGAGCGCCGGCACGGTGTCGGGGGCGTAGCGGTAGCCGCGCCAGTGCGTCGCGTTGAAGACCTTCGAGTAGCTGACCACGGCGCGGTCGACGTTGGCGACGAGGAAGCAGATCTGATCGATGCGGCCGATCGGCGCCGGCCCGCCGCCTGAGACCGGGATGCTCACGGGAGCCCCAGCTCGCGCGCACGCGCCGGCGAGGGCTGCAGAAGCTCGAGCGTGATCCCGTCGGGGTCGTGGAAGTAGCAGGCGAAACCGCCGCTGTTCGCGCCCGCCGTGATCGCGACGGGCGGATTTCGGAACACGACTCCCTGCTCGCACATCCGCGCGTGGCGCTCGTGGATGTCGGTCACCATCAGCGCCAGGTGCGCGCAGCCGACGCTGTTGGTCGCAAGCTCGCCGAACGCCTCACCGCGCGGCGTGACATATTCGACCAGCTCCAGCATGTGCGTCGATCTCGCCGGCGGCACGCCGGGCACCGCGAATTGGGCGACCTCGAGGATCGCTCCGGGGATCCCGACCAGCACCTGTGTGTACTCGTTCTCCTGGCGCTGGCGGTGCACCAGCTTCAGGCCGAGCACCCGCGTGTACCAGTCGATCGAGGCCTCGATGTCGCTGACCGTGAACGAGAAGTGCAGGACGTCGGCAATCAACGCTCACGCTCCGCGCGTCAATATGCCAGCGTCTCGCGGGCGGCCTGCGCGATCCGCTCCGGGCTCGGCAGCCACGCCGCCTCGAGCTCGCCGGAGTAGGGGATCGGCGTCTCGTCGCCCCCGACCATGATCGGCGGCGCATCGAGCAGTTCAAAGTTCTCGGCGACCAGCGCCGCGATCACGCTCGCGCCCCAGCTGCCGGCCTGCGAGCACTCCTGCACGCAGATCAGGCGGTTCGTCTTGGCGACGCTCGCGGTGACCGTCGCGAGGTCGAAGGGGACGATCGTGCGCGGGTCGACGACCTCTGCCGCGACGCCCTCGGCCGCCAGCAGCTCCGCCGCCTCGGTCGCCCGGTGGCGCATCAGCTGGGTCGCGACGAGCGTGATGTCGCTGCCCTCGCGGACGACCGCGGCCTTGCCGATCGTCGCGGGCGCCGCCGACTCGAGCTCTCCCGTCAGGTTGTAGAGGTTCTTATGCTCGAAGAAGAGCACGGGGTTTGGATCGCGGATCGCCGCGCGCAGCAGCGCGTAGGCGTCGGCGGGCGTGGCGGGGGTGACGAGCTTCAGCCCGACGATGTTCAAAAACCAGTTCTCGACCGACTGCGAGTGCTGGGCGCCGAAGCCGCCGCCGGCACCTCCCGCGAGGCGCACGGTCAGACCGACGCTGACCTGGCCGTCGGTCATGTAGCGGTACTTCGGCAGCTCGTTGGCAAGCTGGTCGAAGCAGACGCCGGCGAAGTCGGCGAACATGATCTCGATCACCGGGTTCAGTCCCCGGATCGCCGCGCCGATCGCGCAGCCCACGATCGCCTGCTCGGAGATCGGCGTGTCGAGCACGCGGCGCGCTCCGAAGCGCTCCTGCAGCCCTTCGGTCGCCTTGAACACGCCGCCCGCGGCGGCGATGTCCTCGCCGAACAAGATCACCCGCTCGTCGGCTTCGAGCTCGTCGGCGAGCGCCCGCGTGATCGCCTGGCGGTAGGTGACCTCGGTCATGCCCAGACGCTCTCGAAGCGCGCCTGCGGCTCCGGATCGGGCCAGGACTTCGCGCGCTCGAGCGCGCCCGCGACCTCGCCTGCGACCTTCTCCCGGGACCGCTCGAGCTCGGCGTCGCCGACGCCGAGCTCGGAGAGCGCCCGCGCGAGCAGAACGATCGGGTCGCGGGCGAGCCATTCGGCAAGCTCCCCCTCCGGGCGGTACTTGGCAGGATCGGAGCGCGAATGGCCGACCTGGCGGTAGGTCAGAGATTCGATCAGCGTGGGCCCCTCGCCGCTGCGCGCGCGCGCCACCGCCTCACCGGCGCACGCGTGCACCGCGAACAGGTCGTTGCCGTCGACGACGACGCCCGGCATGGCGTAGGAGGCGGCGCGGTCCGCCAGCCGCTCGACCGGGGTGGTCAGACTCTGCGGGGAGTATTCGCCGTATCGGTTGTTCTCGCAGACGAAGATCGTCGGCGTCTTCCACAGCGAGGCGAGGTTCAGCGCCTCGTGGAAGGCCCCGATGTTGGTGGTCCCGTCGCCGAAGAAGCAGACGCTGACGCTGTCGTCGCCGAGGTAGCGCGAGGCGAACGAGAGGCCGACCGCGATCGGCAGGTGCGCGCCGACGATCGCGAACGATCCGTAGGCCCCGACCGCCACGTCGGTGAGGTGCATCGAGCCGCCCTTGCCGCCGCACAGCCCCTGCGCCTTGCCCATGATCTCGCCGAGGACCGCGTCCGCCTGGGCGCCCATCGCGAGCACCGCTCCGTGCCCGCGGTAGGTGCAGGTCATCGTGTCGCCCTCGCGCAGCGCGGCGCAGACGCCGACGCAGCTCGCCTCCTGGCCCTGGCAGAGGTGGGTCGTGCCGCGCACGAGGCCCTGCGTGAACATCCGCTGGACCTCGTCCTCCACGCCGCGGATCAGCAGCATCCGCTCGAAGCAGCGCAGGCCGAGCTCCTTCTTCTCCGCCGCCTCCGCGCCCGCCACCGCCGTCACGCTCCCCGCGCCATCGCCATGCCAACTGCCCCGTCGGCGCGCGCGGCGTCCGCCGCGGCCTTCCGGGCCTGTCGCAGCAGGAACTGGCGCTCGGCGCGGAAGCGTTGTGAGGGGGCGGCGACGCTCAGCGCCGCCACCACGGCGCCGCCCTCGATGATCGCCACCGACAGGCACGCGAGCCCGTCGGCGAACTCCTCGTTGTCGGTGGCGTAGCCGGCCGCCGCTATGCGGTCGAGCTCGACGCGAAGGCGCACCGGGCTGGTGATCGTCTTGGCGGTCAGGCGCGTCGGCGGATGCAGCGCAAGGTAGGCGTCGCGCTGCGCCGGCGGCGCGAGCGCGAGCAGCAGCTTCCCGGCCGCGCGGGCGTGGGCGTGGGCGTAGGAGCCGATGTGGATGTCGGGCACGCGGACGGCGCGGCTGCCCTCCACGCCGGCGAGGATCCTGATCTCGCCGCCGCGCCAGGCCGCGAGATGCGCGGTCTCGCCGGTCGAGGAAGCCAGCTCCGCGAGCGCTCGCTGCCAGATGCTCGGCACGCCCTGCTCGCGCACGAACGATCCCGAGAGCACACCGACGTTCGGCCCCATGTGGTAGCGCCGCGCCGCGTCCTTCTCGAGCAGCCCTTCCTGCGCGAGCGTGCTGAGGACATGGTGCACGGTCGGCAGCGGCACGTCGAACTCGCGCGCCACGTCCGTCGCGCTCGCGCCCTCGTGCTCGGCGATCCACAGCAGCCAGCGAGCGGCGCGCGCAACCGAGCGCACCGAGGTCTTTGCGGGCGCCGTAGCGGTCAGCGAAGCCGGCATCGCGGCGAGTATAGCCGTCGGAATGGTGAAAGTTCTTTCAGATCGTGAAAGCCGAGACTGGTCCCGCGACTGCAGCCGCGAACACGTCGAGTGCCGATCCATGTAGCTGCTAACTTGCAACCTATGACGCTACATGGCCGGGAATACGAAGTAGGCGTGCGGGAGCTCCATGACCGCCTCAGCGAGCATCTCGAGCGCGTCGAGTTGGGCGCTGCCGTGATCGTGACCCGCCGCGGGCGCCCGATCGCGCGCCTGTCCGCCGTCGGCGAGGCGGAGGCGATCGAAGACCTCATCCGGCGTGGCCTGATCACAGCCCCAACGCGTCCACGCCGTTCGCGGCGCGCGCGCGTGAAGGCCACAGGCTCGGTCTCGGACCTCGTCGCCCAGCAACGACGGTGATCCTCTACTTCGACACCTCGGCGCTGATCAAGCTCGTTGTCGCCGAGCCCGGCTCTGAGCTTGCCGACGCGCTGTGGGACGCGCCCGCGCCCGCCGCGTCGAGCATCCTGTCCTACCCTGAGGGCTGCGCTGCGCTCGCCGCTGCGCGGCGCGGCGGCCGGCTGAGCGCCGGCGGACACGCGCGGGCCCGCACCGAGTTCGGGTCGCTGGCGTTCGAACTGCTCGTCGTCGGCATCGACGATGACCTCGCTCACCGGGCCGGATCGCTTGCGGAGCAGCTCGGGCTGCGCGGCTACGCCGCGGTGCATCTCGCGGCGGCCACCTCGCTCGCCGCCGACACCACGATCGTCAGCTGGGATGAGGACCTCAGACGCGCTGCGGTTGCCAGCGGCTGCGGCGTGGCGCCGGGCGGCTGATCGCCTCCGCGCTCAGCGCAGCGCGCGCGCCAGCTCCCCGAGCACCGCGACCATCTCGACGTCCTCGTGCGCAAGGTGCTGCAGCATCGCGCGCTCCACACCGACCGCCTCGTATTCGCGCAGCGTCTGGGCGACCTGCTCGACGGTGCCCGACAGCTCCGGGGCGTGGTCGAGCTTTGAGGACTCATCCCACGCACGCAGGCGGTCGCGGACCTCGCCCTCGTCGCGCCCGACCACGCAGGTGGTCATCATCGAGAAGCGCAGCGGCTCGCGCCCGGCCGCGAGCGCTGCCTCGCGAACGATCTGGCAGCGCTCGCGCGCCTGCTCGAGCGTGGGGACGACCGTGTTGTACTCGTCCGCGAAGCGGACCGCCGCGCGCACGCTGCGTGGCTTGGCGGCGCCGCCGACGATGATCGGGGGCCGCGGCTTCTGCAGGGGCTTCGGCCAGATCTCGGCCGCCGTCGTCCATTGGCGGTTGATCTCCTCGAGCTGGCGCTCGAACTCCGACATTCGCTCGCCGACGCTGCCGAAGGCAAAGCCGTAGGCGTCGTGGTCGGGCTCATACCAGCCGGCGCCGATGCCCAGCTCGACGCGTCCGCCGGAGATGTGGTCGACGGTGACGACGTTCTTGGCGAGCACCGAGACGGGCCGGAACGTCGTCGGCGAGACGAGCGAGGCGAGGCGGATCCGCTGCGTGCGCGCGGCGAGCGCCGCGAGCGTCGCCCAGCAATCCAGCGAGCCGGCCGGGTCGCCGCGGTGGATCGAGCGGTAGTGGTCCGACCGGAACAGCCCGTCCAGGTCGGCTTCCTCTGCGGCGAGCGCCAGAGCGAGCCACTGCTCCCAGGTGACGTCCTCCTGTCCTTCGATCATCAGGCCGATCTTCATCGCCCACTCTCCTCTCGTTGCCGCAGTTCGCGCAGGGCCGGGTAAAGCATGCGGTAGCGCTCGTAGCCGCCGGCGTAAGCCTGCGCCCAGTGCGGGTCCGGCTCGACCCGGTCGCGGACGCGGACGCACCGCGCGACGGCGTCCGCCACGTCCGTGAACACGCCGGAGCGCACGCCGGCGAGCAGCGCCGCGCCGAAGGCTGAGCCCTCCTGGGACTCGGTCCGCTCGAGCGGTATGTCCAGCACCGAGGCGACGATTCGCGACCACAACTCGCTTGCGCTGCCGCCGCCGGAGAGGCGCCCGGCACGGGCGTCGACGCCGAGCTCGCGCAGCAGCTCGAGCGAATCGCGCAGCCCGTAGGCGACGCCCTCGAGCGTCGCGCGCGCAAGCGCGCCGCGGTCGTGACGGAGCGCCAGCCCGGCGAAGGCGCCGCGCGCGTCGGGGTCGGCGTGGGGGGTCCGCTCGCCCGCGAGATAGGGGGCGAACTGGAGTCCCTCGACACCCGGGTCCCAGCGCTCCGCCTCCTGGTCGAGTGTTCGATAGTCGCCGCCCAGCACGCTGCGCAGCCAGGCGAACGATCCGGCCGCGCTGAGCATCACACCCATCGCATGCCAGGTGCCCGGGGCGGCGTGGCAGAAGACGTGAACGCGGGCCTCTGGGTCCGGCGCGTAGGCCGGCAGCACCGCGAACACGACCCCCGAGGTGCCGAGCACGACGGAGACCAGCCCGGGCGAGACGATGCCGACGCCGAGCGCCGCCGCGGCCTGATCGCCGGCGCCGGCGATCTCGGTCGACTCGAACACGGGTGGCAGCCACTCGAGCGGGATCTCGAGCGCGTCGCAGACCTCCTGCGACCAGCGGCGCCCGGCGACGTCGAACAGCAGCGTGCCCGAAGCGTCCGCGACGTCGATCGCCCGCTCGCCGGTGAGGCGGAAACGCACGTAGTCCTTCGGCAGCAGGACATGGCGGACCTGTGCGTACACGTCGGGCTCGTGCTCGCGCAGCCAGAGCAGCTTCGGCGCCGTGAAGCCCGTGAGCGCACGGTTTCCGGTCAGCGCGATCAGCCGCTCGAGGCCGACCAGCTGCTCGATCTGCGCACACTGCGCCGCCGTTCGCTGGTCGTTCCAGAGAATCGCCGGCCGCAGCACCTCGCCGCTCCGGCCGAGTACGACCAGGCCGTGCATCTGGCCCGAGAACCCGACCTCGCCGTCCGGCAGCGCCGCAAGGCAGGCCTGCGCCGCCCGCCACCAATCCTGGGGATCCTGCTCGGACCAGCCCGGGTGGGGCGTCGAAAGGGCGTATTCCTCGCTTGCGCTCGCGAGCAGTTCGCCCTCGGGCGAGATCGCGACGCCCTTGACGGCGGTTGTGCCGACGTCAAGCCCGATCAGTGTCACGCAACGTTTGCCGCGGCCACTTGCGGCGCGGCCTCCACGCCGATTCGTAGTCCTGTTTCTTTGTTGAAGAGGAGGATGGATTCTTCGCGTACGCGGAGGTGGATTTTGTCGCCGTTGCGTGGTGCGCTGCGCGGTTCGACGCGGGCGATGACGTCGTTGACGGCGGTGACGGAGGCGTTGACGTGGGCTGCGAGTTGGGCGTAGACGTAGGCTTCGGCGCCGAGTTCTTCGACGAGGTTGACGATCGCGGGGATGCCGTGTCCTTCGCTGGTGAGCTCGATCGCTTCGGGGCGCAGGCCGACGGTGACGGTGGTGCCGACCGGGCCGGCGCTTTGTTTGAGCGCGTCGGGGGTTGGGATCACGGTGTCGCCGAGGATGATCCCGCCGGGGTCGGTGCGTCCTTCGATCAGGTTCATCGCGGGTGAGCCGATGAAACCGGCGACGAATGCGTTGACGGGCGAGTCGTAGAGCACGCGCGGGGTGTCGCACTGTTGCAGGACGCCGTCCTTCATCACCGCGACGCGGTCGCCCATCGTCATCGCCTCGACCTGGTCGTGGGTGACGTAGACGGTCGTGACGCCGAGCCGGCGTTGCAGCGACGCGATCTCGCTGCGTGTCGCGACGCGCAGTTTCGCGTCGAGGTTCGAGAGTGGTTCGTCCATCAGGAACACGCGCGGCTGGCGCACGATCGCGCGGCCCATCGCGACGCGCTGGCGCTGCCCGCCGGAGAGCTGGCCCGGCTTGCGCTTCAAATACTCCTCGAGGTCAAGGATTTTCGCGGCCTCCTGCACACGCGAAGCGATCTCGGCCTTCGGCAGCCTCGCGATCTTCAAAGCGAAGCCCATGTTCTCCGCCACGTTCATGTGCGGGTACAGCGCATAGTTCTGAAACACCATCGCGATATCGCGACTACGCGGCGGCAAATTCACAACATCCTTATCGTCGATCAGGATCTCGCCCTCATCGACCTCCTCGAGCCCCGCGAGCATCCGCAAACTCGTCGTCTTGCCACAACCAGACGGCCCGACCAGCACGAGAAACTCGCCATCCCTGATCGAGAGATTCAACTGGTCAACTGCCTTGCGCTTCGTCTTCGGATAAATCCGCGTCGCGCCCCTAAACGTCACAGTGGCCATCTGGATCC
>Ga0302319_10007331_pt1 | contig 21717 bp, 19 predicted proteins | sample Bog_T0_2_FD_203319 | JGI IMG/M metagenome (GOLD analysis project Ga0302319, IMG submission 203319) | Peat permafrost microbial communities from Stordalen Mire near Abisko, Sweden - Bog_T0_2 | ecosystem: Environmental > Terrestrial > Soil > Wetlands > Peat | place: Sweden: Abisko, Stordalen Mire... | reverse complement strand
GCCTGGTCGCGCCGCGCCGGGCGCGTCTGCCTGGTGGGTGTCGGGGTCGGCATCGCCGCCGTCAGCATCTGGACGCCGCTCGCGAGCCCGGTGATTGCCGCGCGATGGTTCGGGCCAGATATGTTATATCTGGCGCCACTGCCGTTGCTGACCTTGGCAACGGGGATCTACGCTTGGCATGCTTTTGGCGCAAGCGCTGACCTGACGCCGTTCCTGGCTGCGGTAGCCTTGTTCGGATTTTCGTTTTTGGGCGTGGCGATCAGCCTGTGGCCGATGATCGTCCCCGGTCATTATACGCTGTGGCAGGCCGCCTCGCCGGAGAGCTCGCAGGGCTTCCTGCTGATCGGAACGCTGGGATTGCTGCCGTTGGTGCTGTTCTACACCGCGTGGTCCTACTGGATCTTCCGGGGCAAGGTCAGCGCAGGCGCCGCGTGATCGACGGTTGGCATGGCCAACGGCCGGCGCTTGTACCCGAGGCGCTTCAGCGGTAGCGATCGACCGGCTGCGGGATGCTTCGGTCCGTCTCAGCCGGGCGGGTGCGAGCGACGCCGCGCAGGAGCGCCGTCACCCCATCGGATTCGTAGGCCGACCTTTCTGAAATAATCCGGCAAGCGGCACGGTTAGGCGAGGAGCTGCTGTGCATGGATAGGCTGGCATATTTGGCCGCGTCGGGATCAATGTTGCTGATGCTGACCGAGCCGGCTCCAAGCCGCTTTTCGTCGTGAGAGAAGCTGCATCCGATGGTAACGATCTTGATGGGGCGCAGAGCATTGTTTCTGATGCCCAGCTCCTGATGGATCATGCCATCCGAATAACCAAGCCAACCGACCATCAACTCGGTTTTCTGCTGGGCTATCGCAGTCGCAGGCAACGATAAAAGGCCAGAAATCAGTGCAACTGTTATTCTTTGCATCGTCGTTGGTCCTCAATCCATCAAAGCGTTGGAATATCGCGACCGAGAAGCGCGTTGCTCTGGAGGTTCGATCGGGTTGGAGCCGGGCGCGCGCGGTCACAACGAACCATGGCTCGGTGCGGTTCCGGGCAGCTGGTCCACTTCGCACTGAGTAGGAAATGGCTTGCAAAAAGACGGCCTCGGCATGGTAACTGCCGAGGCCGCCGAGTTGACCGGATGATTGGGAGGGGCCATTATCCGGTAGAGCGAAGCTTAGTTTATTCCCATTACGTCGGCGGGCTGGCCAGCAGGGTCTTGAGGGCCTCCATGGCCTTGCCGAACTTGTCCCAATCGCCCTGCTGCATCGCCTTCTGGGCGTCCTCGAACTCGGCCCTCGCCGGGCCAATGTCCGGCCCACGGGCCGACGTCCCCACCGCGGCGCCGGTCGTCTGAGTCCCGCTGGCTTGCGCGGCCGCGGGCTTACCCTGCGCTGAGCCAAACAGCGCAGCGAGCGCCTCGTCCAGGGTGGGCTCCATGACAACCTGATCGCCGGCAACCGCGATCACCCGCTTCAACTGCGGGATGCTGGCGCCTTCCGCGGTCAGGTACAACGGAACCACATAGAGGAAGGAATTCTCGATCGGGGTCACGATCTGCTTGCCGCGGATGACCCGCGAGCCGTTTTGATTCCACAGCGTGAGCTGTTCGGAAATCACGGTGTTCTGATCGATCAGCGCCTCGATCTGGTTCGGTCCATAGATCAGCTTTTCTTTCGGCAGCTGATAAAACAGCATCTTGCCATATTGCGGGAAGTCGGACCGTGCCGCCATCCACGAAATCATGTTGGCACGATTTTGCGGCGTGAACGGTGTCATCAGCATGTATTCGAGCTGGTCGCTGCCGGGAAGCTTCATGAGAATATAATAGGGTTTCATCGGCTGCTCTTCGCCGGCGTATTTTTCAATGGGCGACGCCCAAAGATCCTCGCGGTTATAGAAGACCTGCGGATCCGTCATATGGAAGGTCCGGTACTGGTCGGCCTGAACGGCGAACAGGTCTTCCGGATAGCGCAGATGCGCCTTGAGATCCGCGGGCATCGTGCTCAGTTCATTGAACACCTTGGGAAAAGCGCGCCGATAGGCGGCCAGAACAGGTTCCTTGGGATCCATGACATAGATCTTCACCGTCCCATCATACATGTCGACGATGGCCTTGACCGAGTTCCTCATGTAATTCAGTCCGTCGAAGGCGGCGGTTGTGGAGAAGGCTTCGGTCCCGCCGGCATCCGGTCCCTGGGCATTGCCGCCTGTCCCGGGGCCGGACTGGGCTTCCAGCAGCATGTTGTTCTGTCCCGTCCATTCAGGATTACCATAGGGATAATAACTCGACGTCGTGTAGGCGTCCTGGATCCAGTAAAGCTTACCCTCGCTCAGAACCGCGTAGGGATCATTGTCCAGCCGAAGGAATGGCGCTATTTGGGCCACCCGATCGCGCACGTCACGGTGGATCTGAATGCGACTCTCGGGCTTGAGATAGGAGGTCAATAGAATGTTGATATCGGCTTTGTTCCAGGCGAAAAGCAGCCTCTTCCAGATATTGTCCAGCGGGATGCCGCCTTTGCCCTGGTAGCTGGTGTAGATATTGTCATTACCCTTTGGATAGTCGAATTCCTTGATATCGGTAGCGACAATGCGATATCCGGGCATCGATTGTCCGTAGTAGATGGCCGGCTGAGCGATGGTCAGCCCGAAATTCGATTCAGCCGGGACGTTTTGAAGCGTATAATCGGGAAATCCGCCCCCGACTTTTTTGGATACAAAATTCATCACCAGGCCATAGCCGTGGGTGAATTCGAGGTACTCGTTGACCCAGGTCCGTGCTTTGGCCGGCAACTCGGGTGAGAGCTCACGGGCCGAAAGCATCACCTGATGATAGCCATCCGCCAGATGATAACGGTCGGTATCGACATTGTAGAACTGGTAATACAACCGGATCGCCTGGGTCTGCTGATAGGTCTGTAGCAGCGGTCGCGAATCCCATAGCCGAATATTCTGGATGGTGTCTTTATTCCTGGCCAACACCGCGGGCGTCAGGTCCGCCAGCGCCGGATAGGAGGTCTCCTGAACGGTATCGAGTTGAAACGCCTTCCTGGTCGATTCGATCGACTTCCTCAGATAGGGCGTCTCCAGGGCCAATTCGCTTGGTTGCACGAAAAACTTCTGGCAGATGAAGGGTGCAAATACCACTCCGACCATCCACAGCGCCACGTAAACGCCGGCTCCCACAGCCAGCGACATCAGTCGTGGACGGAAAAAATTGAACGTCAGGACGGCGCAAGCCACCACCGACGCGGCGACCATGCCCCAGAGCGCAAGCCGCGTGACGTGATCGGCGGTGTAGCCGGCGCCAACGACCACGCCTTGCGTCGAATACAGCAGCTGGTAGTGATCGAGATAGAATCCCCATCCGAAATTCGCGACAAGCAGGAACAGCAGCACGGTCAGATGAGCTTCGGCCCCGCGACCCATCGAGATCATGGAACTGGCCCGCAGCCTGGGTGCGAACAGGCCGTAGACCACCATCACCAGCGCAATGGCGCCGATCGTCAGCATCGTGAAGCTGTTCTGCAGCAATTCGTAGAACGGTAGATGAAAGATGTAAAAGCCGACATCGACCCCGAACAGCGGGTCCGCTACGCCAAAATCCCCGCCGTACCGGAAGCGAAGATAGGTGTCCCACTCGGTATAGAAGCCAAGCGAGAGAACTAATGCGACGGCGGCGCTGACGAAGATGATCGAGGCGTTCATCAACCTGAGAGGCAACGTGTTCTTGGTGGCAGTGGCGGCGTCGGTCAGGGACATATAGGCGGAATCCGCCGCTCTATCGGCGTCCAGGTTCTTTCCGCAATAGTTGGTGGCTTGGCGGAGATTGAGCCACATATACAAGAAGGCGAAGACGAAGGCGGCGCAGAACATCGCGCATTGAACCGACAGCAGCATCCAGAAAATACCGACATAGTCGATCTGCGACATCCACAGCCATTTCTCGATATAGCTGGTGATGCCGGCGAGAACCATGAAAAAGAAGACAACCGCGAATATCATCGGTCCCAAGCGCGTTATGCCGGAGCGGGGAAAGCCGCCGCCGGAACCCGCATGGCCAGACTCCGTCAATGATGAAGCATCGACGGTCTCGGGATGTTGTGGCACGGATGAACTCCGGTCGGTTGCGATGGTGTGAAAGTCGTTCACATGTTGGGCAGTTTCGGGGGCCAGCGGCGTCCGATTGGCAATCCGAACCGGACGCCAGCTTAAGCGCAACCGGGAACACGGGTGGAGACTCGCAAACTACTCAAAGCAAAATCTCATTCAGGGAGTCGACGCACGTGCCGCGAACAAGCATTGGGCGAATCTTGCGGCGCAAGCGCCTGCATGGTGCCATAACCACGCAAGCTTGGATTTTACATTACTTCTTTTTGGGCTCTGTGGTTTTCGGCTCCGCGACGATGCTGGTCACATCGAAGCGTTCGCCGTCCTGCGCCTGGCGCAGCAGCTGGCTGGCTTCATAATATTTGCCATCGTTGATCATGCTGGCCGCCTGATGCACGTCGTCGAGCGTCTGTTCCAAGGGAACAACGGCCAGGGTGACATCGAGATCCAGGTCGGCAAGCTTGAGCTTTTCCATCGCGCCATTGCGATCGCCCGTCTTGAGATGCTTGTTGGCCTCGGCGACCGCGGCGGTCTTCTCGGAATTGCCGGTATAGTCTTCGTTGATGGAAAGCGCGCCGTCGACCGGCAGCCAGGCGATCGGCTTCTTGAGCTGTTCCGGCGATTTCTGGTCGGCCGGGGTCTTGTCCGGCGTCGTGCTGGCCGCGCCAACAGTCTGTTTGCTGGGCGCGTTCTTGGCGGCGGGTGGCGTCAGATCGGCCTCGGCCTTCGTGAACACCGTCTCGTCGGTCTTGGCCTTGTCGAAAGCGGTTGCCGCCCGCTGGACATACTTCTTGGCGTCATCGATTCGGCCATCGAAGATGGCAATGCGCGTCAGGGTCAGGTCCTGAAACCCGTTGGAGCCGTCGGCGGAAAGCTTGCCGAAATCCTTGGTCGCGGCGGTTTGCTGGGACTTCTGCGTCGCTGTTGTCGTGTCGCTGGCGGCTCTGGCGAAGCCGGCCGTCAACAGGGTGGTCGCGGTTAAGGCGAGAACAAAAGCCTTGCCATTATTCGTCTGCATCGTCGTCTCCTTGGGGGGGGGAAGCGGCTGTGGGTGTCGTGCACCGTGAATATGTATGACCCGAACGGCGATCAGGCGAGCATCGGAAACTACTCAAGGCGCCATGGCCAAGCCTTTGATCGGTGCGACGCCGCAGTCACGCCATGCGGTTCGAATCGACTGAGTAGTTTCCGATCCTGGGCGCGCAGGTGGCAGTCGCTATTGTCGACCGGCTGATGGCGCCATCATAATCCTGCTGGCATGGGTCAAACCAGCAACAAGGATGCGGACAAGATGAAACGTGCAACCCTTTGCGGCTCGCTTGCGCTATCTATGTGTCTTGGATTTGCGGCCCCCGTGCTCGCAGACGAGCCGGTCGTGACCGGCACGGCGACGACCCATGCAGCGTCCGGCGACAGCGCTGCGCCCGTGGCCAAGCCCGCCGCGAGCTGTCTGAACGATCTGCACGCCCTGCATGATCAGATGAAAAAGGACGGCTATTGGCTGGGCGCATCGAGCGACGCCTACGGTTATCCGATCGGCGAGGGGGGTTACTATGGCTACGCTATGGCCGCGTTTCCATCGACGGCCGAGACGCGGTATCCCGATGTCCGGCCTGGATATGAGGTCAGAACCCTGCTCGCCGCCGCCAACATCCTGGCCCGGCATGGGCTGCAGCAGCCGTGCGAGGATGTGCTGGCAACCACCCGGAACATCTATGCCGTCTATGTTGCGGATATGCGTGTCGGCGGAACGCCGAGGGGGGTAGAGGGATCGGGCTGGCAGCTGGATGAGATCGCCGGCGCCCTGCCGGTGACCAACAACAGCCGTTCGTTCCGTTCAGACCAGTTGATCGGAACCGATGTGCGGACAGTGCAGAACGAGGCGTTGGGCAGCGTCGATGACCTCGTCATGAACCCGGCAACCGGCAAGATCGCCTATCTGGTGATTGCCAGGGGCGGAATTTTCGGGATCGGCGAGAAATACATCCCGGTTCCCTTCGCGGATTTCAAGATCACGCCAAAAGCGGATCTGCTCGTGCTCGACGCCAGCAGGAGCAGCCTGAGCGGCGCGCCCGAGGTGAGCCACGATCAATCCATGACAACAGCGCAGTTCGATCAGGAGAGCCCGAAGGTTGATGCCTATTGGAAGACGCACCTCTCGGCGAAGAGCAATTGATCGTTTAGCGGACCATCGCTTGCCCGGCAACGCGACAGCCCCTGAGGAGCCCACCATGTTGAGAAATTCGTCGGAAATCATTGGATATACGATCGGCGCCAACGATGGCCGGATTGGCAGGGTGACCGACTTCCTGTTCGACGACGACAGCTGGCTGGTGATCGATACCGGCCCCTGGCTCTCGGGACGTAAAGTCCTGCTGCCGCCATCGGTGCTCGGCCATTTCAGCGCGATCGGGGATCAGTTCTCGGTCAGGTTGACCATGCAGCAGGTCAAGGACAGCCCTGCTGTCGATACGGACCTTCCGGTGTCCCGGCAGTCGGAGAGCAACACCTACGACTACTACGGCTGGAATCCCTATTGGAACCGGGGTCTCTATCTCGGCGGTTTCACCTGGGCGGGCGGCATGACGCCGGTACCCTACGGGGAGCCGTTAGGGCGAGTGGCGGAAGAAGCAGCCGAGGAGGCCGCGGAAAAAGCAAAGGATAACGATCAGCATCTGCGCAGTGCCAAGGCCGTCACCGGTTATCATATCCATGCCAGCGATGGCGAGATCGGCCACGTCGCGGATTTTCTGGTTAAGGACGCCGATTGGAGCATCCGCTATCTGGTGGTCGATACCAGGAACTGGTGGCCTGGCAAGCAGGTTCTGGTCTCACCGCGCTCGATCACGGCGATTGATTGGAGCAAGCGGCTGGTCGACCTTAACGTGGCTCGCCGGAGTGTCAAGGACAGCCCAGGCTACGACGCCTCGATCGTGGTCGATCGCGAATACGAGAACCATTTCAATAACTATTATAAGGATCAGATACCGGTCGAGTTAGCCTGAGCAAGACACACCAGACCAAGCGATCGGCATCGCTCAACGAAGCCGATCGGTTTGCTTCTGCCAAGACCGACCGTCTCAGGCCGTTCGGTCTTCTCTTTGTTTGGACGTTGCCCTCAAGGAGGTCAGCACCGCGACTGACAGGATGACGGACTTGCCCGCTTGCAGCGGCTTCGCGGATGGCGTCTGGGAAAACGACCCTGAGAAGCCACGCCTATTTGGGGCGACACGGCAACTCTTCAACTAAGCGAAAATGTATTGTAAACCGACTGGTCAATTATCCTGAGTAGTTTCCGAGCCTGCTAACTGCGATAGTTCGCGCCCTATAGTTTAGTAATCGTAGTCGACGTGCGCTGTTTGATTTGATCCAAAGCGCAAGAGCAATTGTAAGGTCTGCCGTGGTGGAGAAGTGATCATGAGAACGCAGAAAAACTGTGGTTCAATCACCCGACGTACGGGAGTGGCCTTGCTCGTCCTCATTGTTTGGAGCGGAACAGAGAGGCCGGCTGTTGCATTCGAGTGTCCCGTTCCGCATCCAACGGCTACCATCACCGCGATCAAGCAAACCAAGCCGGAGATTGTCGAGTATTCGAATTTAATTGCAGCGCAGGGAACCAGGGTCGTTCCAGAAATAATAGCGCAGCTGAAAAAGAGGCATCCAGGCGTTGGTGACGCGGAAATCACGAATTTCCTCGTCACGATCTACTGTCCAGTGGTCGACCGAAACGCGGACCTCGGCGACGATCAGAAGCGGACGAAGATCAAGGCGTTTTCCTCTGCCGTCACGAAAAGGCTCGACCGACCCTAGCAAGTTAGCTGACGATCAATGTCCTAATATTTATCAGCATATCGTTCAATAAATGCAGAGATGAGCTGATTAATCGCGGGTCCTGGAGTAAGGAGTGTTTACAGAAGTAGCGTCATCCTGATGCTCCTCGCTTGGTCGCCGTCGCGATCAGTTCACAGTGACCGTGGGCCAATAATTGGCTGCGAAAGGGAGACGATCAATGAGTATTCCAAATTACAGTCTAACGCAAAATGAGCTTGCGGCAGCGAAGCGAGAGCAGGATGAGGGGTTAAAGCGGCAACGCGCCGAGCAATCGCTCGAGCAAGGTTTGGACGCCCTTGAGAAAGATCTTGAGGGTGTGCCGTCGTCAGCTCCTTCCAAACGCGCCCAACCACAACCGATCCCGCTCGATCAGACCCAGAAGTAGCCATCTCGGATGTTGTTCGACCGCCCCGCATGCGTGACATTGAGACCGGCGCTGTTGCATCGGACGCGTTCAACGCGTAGGCAGCTGGATGGCTAACGGGCGAATTCCCGATACGTAACGGAAGGTGAACCTCTGATAACGGCGCATACCCGACTCTCACGAGAGGAAATTTGGCGTAGACAACTCCCAACCGTAGCACCAAACGTGGGGATGCAGTGAGAGTCTTTAGGCACATCGATCCATTCAGCTTCGAGGCGGACACGGAAATGACCCCCGTGTTGTCTCAGTCGGCGTCGGAGACGGCAGTGCCGTCGGCGTTGGAACAACATGGTCCGCGTCCCGATTTGAGGCCTTCGAACCAAGCCTTTATCTCGGGACTTGAACTCGCAAATTGGCCCCGATCGTGGGCGTTTGCGAAGCAAAACGGCAGTATGACGAGCGTTACGACGCCGCCGCCAATTGCAGCAAAACGAAAATGCTTAATGATCCCGCTCAGACTTGTTCTCGCTAAATTAAGGCCGAACCGCATGTTTGATGCTCCACTGCAAGCATATGCTGCATTGGCCGCCGGAGCTCGCCTTCAGTTAGATAACCGGTCGCCCGTTCGCCATCCAGCAGCCTTCGAGTTAAATGGGTCCGATGCAACGACGCTGACCTCCACATGATTGCATCCGGGGCATTCGAACGACCGCTGTTCAAAACCAACCGGTCCCGTTGAAATGCGCTCCAGCATCATTCGATTTTGACAATGCGAACAGCGGTGTCGTTGAGCTAAGTACACAGTGCCTCCTTGCACGTTGGACGATGGTGACTCCATCATAGGCTTTCGCGTTTTGGAATCAGTGGTCGAAATTGGCCATTCTCATAAATTTGACGTACACTTCGGACAGGGTGTTGCATCATGACGGCTTGGGTTCGAGTTGTCTTAAAGCGGCGGTGCATGGCTCGCCGAGGCCTCATCGTGGAAATCAAATGCGTCAGTGCTTCCGAGACCGCGCCAACCTTGTCCGACAACGATTTACGGAACTCGGTCCGTTAGATTTTCGTTCCGGGCAATTCACAAATTCGATGATCCCCGATCTTCGGCTAGCCTGCTAGGGTTGATCGAGCCTTTTCGCGACGGCAGAGGTAAACGCCGTGATTTTCGTCTGCTTCTGATCGTCGCCGAGGTCCGCGTTTCGGTTGACCACTGGACCGTAGATCGTGACGAGGAAATTCGTGATTTCCGCATCATCAATGCCTGGATGTCAGCAGCGCCGTGATCGTAGCACTTGCCATCGACCATGACGGCGCTGAAGGCTAGCCGGAAAACTCCGGAGGCGAAGCTACGACATAGACGGGAGTCAGATACCACTCAGCAAATCCTTGGCAATGGGTCGTCCTCGAGCTCATCGAGTAGCCGTTCGCCGCCTAGAGTGGTGCGCAGGACGACGCAGCGACGGCCCGGCGCGATGTGGCCAGCAATACCGGCTGCTTCGCCACCGGGCAAAGTCCGCCAAGCGTTCAATAACGGCGTCGCTTCGCCGGGATCAACGACAGCCATGACACGCCCCTCCGAGGCGAGATAGAGCGGATCGTAGCCGAGCATGTCGCAGACGCCGCGGACCTCATCGCTGATCGGAAGCGCCATTTCGTCCAGCACAATCCGCAGGCCGGTTCGGAGGCTGATCTCATTTGCAACTGTCGCGATGCCGCCCCGCGTCGGATCGCGCATGAAACGTAGGCCTTCGAATTTCAGCGCGGCATCTGTGTAGGGCAGGACGCTTGCGCTATCGGAGCGGAGGTTGCCTTGCAGACCAAAGGCGCCTCGAGCCAGCAGCACCGCCGCACCATGGTCGCCGATCGTTCCGTTCACGAGAATGACGTCATGTGGTCGGATCTTGTTCAAACTCAGATCAACACCAGAAGCGCGCGTACCGATACCGCTTGCCGCGATGTATAGGCCGCCCCCCAGGCCGCGAGGCAGGACTTTGGTGTCGCCGGCCACGATACGGACGCCGCATTCGCGCGCAGCCCGCCCGATGCTGGCGGCGATACGGTCAAGCCTGTCGATCTCGAATCCTTCCTCGATCAGAAAACTCATGGTCAACCACCGTGGCGCAGCGCCACTGACCGCGAGGTCGTTGACCGTGCCATGCACGGCGAGCGAGCCTATGTCGCCGCTTGGAAACTCGAGCGGATCAACGATAAAACCGTCGGTGGTGACGAACAGGTCACCGTCGGTTCCAGGCAAGATGGCAGAATCGACGCCCGTATCCAGATCGGGATTGGCGAAATGGCGTGCGAAAACGTCACTGATGAGTTCTCGCATTAACCTACCGCCATTGCCATGCGCGAGCATGATGTGGGTGCCATGATCCTTCATTGGCGTGCCGCAGCCTCGATGACCTGGCCGAAGCTTAGCCCTGCATCGTTGCAGGGAATTCGAAAAGGCAAGTATGCGCGAAACCCTGCCTCGTTCAGCCCACGCAGCGACAGCTCGGCCAGACGCCGGTTCTGGAATACGCCGCCGGCCAGGCCGACGGCAAACATACCGTGCTTTTTCCTGATGGCGATCGCTTGATTGACCAGGGTATGAGCAAGACAAGCGTGCATGGTCGCGGAACGGCGGGCGGCCGTAACGCCCGCGTCGAGAAGCGATCGCACCAAAGGCCCCCAGTCCGCCTCCAGAACGCCATCCGTTCGTTCGCGGAGTGGCAGCGCCGATGCGTTATCAGATTCGGTGGCGATGGCCTCTACCGCCATCGGCCCTTCACCCTCGTAACTTGTGCGCTGAGCGAGGTTCAAGAACGCGGAGGCCGCGTCGAACAGGCGGCCGACGGACGACGTCGGTGGACAGTTCAGACGCTGCTGCCACGATGCCCGTGCCAAATGGATGTCGACGCCGGCCGCATGCCAATCCAGGCCGATCTCCCAGGCCAAGGCGGCGGCGGAACGCCATGGCTCGCGTGCGGCCTTTTCGCCTCCGAGCGGCGCGAACGATCTGAATGTGCCGGCACGTGTCCAGGCACCGGGGGAACCGAGCAGCGCTTCGCCGCCCCACAACTTGCCGTCTTCGCCGAGGCCGCTCCCATCCCAGGTGAAGCAAAGCCAGCGCCGCTCGTGCGGAAACTCGCCCGCCACGCTGGCGGCGTGCGCATGGTGATGCGATATCCTGAGCACGGGCAGTGAATCTTGTCGTGTCGCCCAGCGCGTGCCGGTGTAACCGCCATGCGCATCACAAACCAGCGTTTTGACCCGGACGCCATGGAGACGTTGAAGCGTCTCCACCGTGGCTTCAAGCCGGTCTATGCCGCGCGGACTATCCAGGTCGCCGAGATGCGGCGAGATTGCCACGCGCGTGCCGAAGCCAAGCGCCAGCGTTACCTTCATTTGCCCGCCCAAGGCGAGGACCGGAGTAGTCAAAGGACGCTGCAGGGAAGTGCTTAGCGGGGCGCTCCCTCGGCCCAGGCGGAGCGCACGCGCTCGGCCGGCGACAATGCGCACGATGCCATCGTCCGCCGGGTTGAGGATCGGGCGGTCGTGATGGAGGAAAGCATCTGCGATGGATGCTAGGAACTCCTCAGCCTCGGCTGGTTCGGTCAGAACAGGTTCGCCCCCGAGGTTGCCGGATGTGGCCACCAAAGGCTGACCGAAGCTGCTCAGGAGCAGTTCATGCAGGGGACTGTAAGGCAGCAATGCGCCCAGTTCCCCAAGACCCGGTGCAAGCGCAGGCGACAGGGTGGAGTCGGAGCGGAGTGGGACAAGCACGATGGGCCTTTCACGGCTGAGCAGGCTACGCGCAGCTTCGGCGTTGACCGCACAATGAAGCCGCAGGTGGTCGAGGCCATCATGTCCCGTCCGGGGAAACATCACGGCCAGCGGCTTGGTCGGACGGCGTTTTCTATCACGGAGGCGGTTTATTGCCGCATGAGGGGTAGCGTCGCAAAACAAGTGATAACCGCCGATGCCTCTCACCGCCACGATGCCGCCCGCTCGCAGAGTTTGAATGCCACGCGCCAATGCGGGCTCGTTGCCACGTATATGCTCCGTTCCATGGCGGACGGAGAGAGAGGGCCCGCAAGTTGCACATGCGATGAGCTGGGCGTGGAATCGCCGATCTTCGGGTTGCTCGTATTCTGCCCGGCATAAGCGGCAGAGCGGAAATTCCGCCATCCCTGATGTCGCGCGGTCGAACGGCGGCGACGCCATGGTCGTATAGCGGGGACCGCATTGGGTGCAGGCGATGAAGGGGTAGCGGTAACGGCGCGCATTCGGGTCTGCCATTTCTGTCAGACAAGCTTCGCAGGTCGATTGGTCGGGCAGCACGGCGCCGCCTGGATCGCCACAGCCGCTCGGCAATATACGGAAGCCGGAGTCCGCAGGGGCCGTGCTGGGTTCGATCGCGATCAGTTCGGGGCGCGCAATTGGCGGATGCTCGGCCAGCAGGCGGCGCAGGAGCAAATCAACCGAGGATTTATCGCCGATGGCCACGATCTCCACTTGGCCGCCGCGATTGCGTACCGATCCGCGCACGCCGAGCGCGTTGGCCATGACGCAAACGAAGGGTCGAAATCCAACGCCCTGGACGTGGCCGCCAATCAGCCAGGTTTGTCCGATCTCGCGCTTGACGTCCTTGCTAAGGACCGATGGCATGGCGCACATCGGAACGACGACCATTGGTCCACCAAATGTGGCACGCACCCTCGTCGGAAACCATGCAAGGCCCCACCGGTGTCCGCGGCGTGCAGGCGCGTCCATACAGCCGGCAGTCCAAAGGAGCGACGCGGCCCATCACCACACGCGCGCAGTCGCAGCCCGGCGGCATAGCGCCGACACGGCGCTTGACCTCGGCCAGACGGTTGGGAAACAGCAGGCGGGCATCATGTGACGCCAGCCGGGGCTTCAGTGCGAAACCCGAGCCCGCAATGGTCCCGATGCCCCGCCATTCGCCATCGATGTCATCGAACTGCTGATCAAGGCAGGCTTGAGCTGTGAGGTTTCCGTGGGGCCGGACAAATTCAGGGTAGCAATTATCCAGGAAGTGCCGTTTCTCGGTGACTTGGCGCAGCACGGAATACAAAGCCGCCAGAATGGAGGAAGTCGTAAAGCCCGCAACGGCAGTCGGGATATCGTGCTTCTCCACGACAAATCGCCACTCCTCCGCGCCCATCACGGTTGCCACATGGCCCGGCGCGATGAGTCCCTCGAACCCTGGTTCTTCAGAGTCGAGCAGCAGGGCAACCGCCGGCCAGGTCCGCCGTGCCGCGAGCAGCAAGCTCAGATTGTCCGGAAGTCCTTCCTCGATCATCGCTGCCACCGGCGCCGCCGTCGTCTCGAAACCGGCGACGAAGAACACCACCTGCCTTGTCGGATTCGCGATCGCCACGGCGAAAGCCTCCTGCGGCGAGGCGATCGGCCTGACGTCGGCTCCCGCCGCATGCGCTTCCACCAGCGATCGGAGTTCGCCGCGTGCCACATTGGCCGGAACCCGCAACATATCGCCGAATGTAACCAGGATAACGCCGTCAGTTGCCGCCAGTTGGATGGCGGCGAGGATATCCTCCTCCGGACAAACACAGACCGGGCAACCGGGCCCCGGGATCAACTCGATGCCATCCGGCAGCACATCGCGCAGGCCCGCCCTGCCGATGCTTCGCTCATGACCACCGCAAACATTCAAGACCCGAATAGGCTCTGACAGCCGCAGGCTGTGAATGCGTTCAAGCCACGTCGATGCGTCAGCCATGGGCCGTTCCATGATGCGCTGTACGGAACCGACGACGGCTCGCGGCCTCATCGATGATCCAGTCGATCCAGGAGCCCAAGCCCATTCCGCTTCGCGCTGAAAGCTCCAGCACCGGGGCCGCATTTGCCAGTTCCCGAAGATGTCTTTTTGCGAGAGCGGGGTCGAAGTCGTCGACCGCCGTCATCAGATCAACCTTAGTGATCGCCATCAGGTCCGCTGCGCGGAACATGACCGGATATTTTTCGGGTTTGTCGTCCCCCTCCGTCACCGACAGCAACACGACATTGTGGTGCTGGCCCAGGTCGAAGGCGGCCGGGCAAACCAGGTTGCCGACATTTTCGATGAACAGAACGTCGATCGAGCTGAGATCAACCTGATGCAAGGCGGCATGGACCATGCTTGCATCGAGATGACAGGCGTTGCCGGTCGTAATCTGCACCGCTGGTGCGCCGGCGGCCCGAATACGCCGCGCATCGTTCTCAGTTTCAAGATCGCCCTCAATCACCGCGATTGATAATCGTGCTCCGAGCGCCCGGATCGTTGCTTCCAGCAAACTTGTTTTGCCGGCGCCTGGCGATGACATCAGGTTGATTGCCAGAACGTGGACGGCGTCGAAATGCGCACGGTTATGGGCAGCCTGGTGGCCGTTCTCGCGCAGCAGGGAGCGCATCACCTTGACCTCGCCGCTCGCCGCAGGTCGAACGATGGAGCCCGATACATGGAAATGATCGATGCCGCCCGAGCAGCCACAGGACTCACACATCCGCTCTTTCCCATCTGTTGACGGCCTGCGTATCCAGGAACTCGACACTGACCAGCAACATCTCGTATCCGCTGACGAGCTTCACGCGCCATGAGTCACAATCGCCGCACAGCAGTCGGTTGGTGAAGGTTTGCGAAGTGGAGCCGCAGTTCTGGCAGCGGACGCGAACCGGACTATCTTCGATCGCAATACTGGCGCCCTCGCTGGGTGTCCCGGCCGCGACCAGCGGGAAAGCGGTTTTCAGTAGTTCCGGCTCGATACCGGACAGCGGTCCGATGCGAAGCGTGATCCGTCCGATGCGTTGTGTGCCCCGTTCTTCCGCAACTTCCATAACCTGCCGCAGCAAGGCCTGGCAGATGGCGAGTTCATGCATCGGCGCGCTCTAGCACGGCATCGATCTGTTCAAACAGGTCCCAGCTGGTTTCGGCGTCAGCGGCAGTGACGGTCTGGATGGCGTAGCCGACGTGGACCAGGACATAGTTGCCCACGACGGCCTCTTGGCTGTCGAGCAGGGTCAGGCTTACATTTCGCTGAACACCCATGGCCTCACAGCGCGCGATAGAACCTTCGATGCTGACGATCCGCATGGGAACGGCGAGACACATGCAGTACTCCCTTGGTCGAGAACGACCATAGTCTCAATTTGGTCGCGCGCAATCATAACCTCCATCGCTGGACTTCGGTATTTTTTGAAACAGTGAGCAAAATAGATCATACATCGAGCGATGCAGTATGCTTGGCTGCGTGCGAATGCAGTTGGCGGGCCTTGGAGTTTTCGCGAGGACGCTGTGTCATCAATGACGCCGCTTCTGGAGCAGACTCCGATGGCCAAAATGCTGATGATAAACGCGGATAAGTGCACCGGATGCCATAACTGCGAGCTGGCCTGCTCGATGTTCCACCAAGGCGATTTCAGCCCCGGGACCTCCCGGGTGCACGTCTTTACCTGGGAGGTCGAAGGCTTCTCCGTGCCGATGATGTGCCAGCATTGCCGGGACGCGCCCTGCGTCAGCGTTTGCACACCCGTGGCGCTGACACGCGACCCAGACACTGGCTGGGTCAATCTCGACGAGGACAAGTGTATCGGCTGCAAGATGTGCGTGCAGGCCTGCCCATTCGGGGATGCGATATGGGATGAAAAACTCAAGAAAATCTTGAAATGCGACAATTGCGGCGGTGATCCGCAATGCGCGAAGTTCTGTCCGACCCAGGCGATCGAGTGGGTGGACGACCAGGTTGCCACCCGCATGCGAAAACGCGGCTTCGCCGAGAAATTCAAACAAGCGTTCTCGGAGTAGCGCCATGCATGGCTGGATCGGCAAAATCCTGCGGGTGGATCTGTCGACAGGCAAGATCACCAAGGAGGCGCTGGATCCGGTGATGGCGCGCGACTATATCGGTGCCCGCGGTCTGGGCACAAAATTCATGATCGACGAGGTCGACCCAGCTGTCGATCCGCTATCGCCGCAGAACAAACTCATCTTCGTGCCCGGACCATTGACGGGGACTTACGCGCCCTCCGGCGGGCGCTATAATGTCGTCACCAAGGGGCCGCTGACCGGCGCCATCGCGGCGGCGAATTCGGGCGGGACCTGGGGCGCGGCATTCAAATTTGCCGGCTATGACGCGCTGATCTTCGAGGGCAAGGCGGCAAAGCCGGTTTATCTCTGGATCAAGGATCAGGCTGTTGAGCTTCGTGACGCCCAGCATATGTGGGGCAAGAACATTCTCGGCACATCCGATGCGATTCGCGCCGAGACCGACGATGACGCCAAGATCGCCTGCATCGGCAAGGCCGGGGAGAATCTGGTCCTGTTCGCGGCCATCATGAACGACCTGCACCGCGCCGCAGGGCGCAGTGGCGTCGGCGCGGTCATGGGGTCGAAGAATTTGAAGGCGGTTGCCGTCGTTGGCACCAACGGTGTGACCACCGCCGACAACGCAGCGTTCGAGAAAATCGTTCTGCAGGCGCGCGACAAGATCCAGAAGCACCCGGTCGGCGGCACCGGCCTGCGCCTGTACGGGACCGACGTTCTCACCAACATTCTGAACGAGGTTGGCGGCTATCCGGTCAAGAATTTCCAGGACGGATATTTTCCCACGGCCGACAAGCTCGGCGGCGAGACGCTTGCAAAGACTCTGCTGAAGCGGCCCAAGGGCTGCTTCTCCTGCATCATCTCCTGCGGGCGGGTGACCAAGGTCACCAACAAGAAATATGCCGGCGAGGGTGAGGGACCCGAATATGAAAGCTCCTGGGGGTTTGGCGGCGATTGCCTGATCGACAATCTCGATGCCGTCACCAAGGCCAATTACATCTGCAATGAAAACGGCATGGACACCATCACGATGGCGGCCACCATCGCCTGTGCGATGGAACTTTATGAGATGGGGCTGATCACCAAGGCGGAAACCGGTGGGCTTGCGGTGGAATGGGGCAATGCCGAAGTGATGGTCGAACTCACCCGGCTGACCGCGATGGGGGAGGGCTTCGGCAAAAAGCTCGCCGTCGGATCTTATCGCCTTGCCGAGTCCTACGGCCATCCAGAGCTTTCGATGAGCGTGAAGAAGCAGGAGATGCCGGCCTATGATTCGCGGGCGATCCAGGGCATCGGCCTGAACTTCGCCACCGCGAATTGCGGCGCCGCGCATGTCCGCGGCTACACCATCGCGCCGGAGGTGCTGGGAACGCCGATGAAGGTCGACAAGGACGCGGTCGACGGCAAGCCGGCGCTGGTCATCCAGTTTCAGAACCTGACCGCGGCGCTTGATTCCACCGGCGGATGTCTGTTTACGACGTTCGGGATCGGCGCGCCGGAATACGCCGGGATGCTCAGCGCGCTGACCGGCGTCGAATACACCCCCGAGGCGTTCATGAACTGTGGCGAACGTATCTGGAACATGGAGCGGCAGTTCAACCTCGCCGCGGGCCTCACCGCGAAGGATGACGCACTGCCGCCGCGGTTGACCAAGGAGCCGCTCAAAACGGGCGCATCAAAGGGCAGTGTCAGCCGGGTGCCGGAAATGCTGCCGGTCTACTATGAACTTCGCGGTTGGGATGCGAACGGCGTGCCGACGCAAGCGAAACTTGCAGCGCTCGGGCTCGCACAATGAAGGTGAAGTATTTCGCAATCCTGCGCGATATCACCAAAAAGAAGGAGGAGGACTGGCCTGAGCCCGAGGCGACCGTAGGCGATCTCATACGGGACCTGGTGGTCCGCTACGGACATGCTTTCGAACGATGGGTCATGAAAGACGGAGATTTGTGGGCGCTCGTCATCATTCTGGTCAACGGCCACGATGTAAGAAATCTTAAACGATTCGCCACCGCTCTGTCGCCTGATGATGTGGTCGTCATATTCCCGCCCATGGGTGGTGGCTAGGAGCGGGCGTCGTGAGTGGAGTCATGACCGTCTGTCCTTACTGCGCCACCGGCTGCGGCATGCGCGTTTCGGTGCGCGGCGGCCGCATCAGCGAGGTCAGCCCTGATCCGGCGCATCCCGTCAGCGAAGGCAAACTCTGCCTCAAAGGCTTGTACGGCTTCAGGCACGTGGCCGATCCCGGTCGTCTGACGATGCCGTTGATGAAAAGCGCGGATGGTTTTGTCCCGGTCAGTTGGGCGACCGCGCTCGATATGATCGCAGCGAAGCTGAATGCGGTCAAGCGTGACAGCGGCGCGGGCGCTTTCGCACTCACGACCTCGGGCCACACCACCAACGAGGATAACCATCTCGCGCAACAATTTGCGCGGCTGGTCATGGGCACCAACGCCATCCACCATGGCGCTCCGCCAGCGCTCGGTCTGAAGACCGCGTTCGGCAGCGGCGCCATGACCAATGCGATCCCGGAACTCGGCGATGTTTCCGACCTGATCTTAATCATTGGTTCGAACACGGCCGAGTGTCATCCGCTGATTGCCAAGCATGTTCTGGAGGCCAAGGCCCGCGGGGCGAAGCTGATCGTTGCTGATCCGCGGATGACCGACATGGCGAACAAGGCCGATCTTTGGCTGCGGATAACACCTGGCACCGACATCGCACTGCTCAATGCGATGCAGCATCTGATCATCAAGGACGGTCTGCACAAACTCGCCTTCATCGGCGATCACGCCACCGGGTTTGAGGCTGTGGCGGCTGCCCTCGATGCGTATTCTCCTGAGAGCGCTTCTCGGATCACCGGCATCCCAGCAGCCGATATTATCGCTGCCGGACGGGCCTTCGCCAAAGCGCGGGCGGCGGCGCTTCTGTGCGCCACCGGTATTGCGCATGACGGGACTCTCGCAAGCCTGGCGAACCTGGCCGTCATGACGGGACAGATCGGCCGGCCGGGGGCGGGCATCTTCGCATTACGGGGTTCGGCCAATAGCCAAGGGGCTGCTGACGTCGAGGCGGGCAGCGGCAGCTTCGAACCGCCAACAGTGCCCGTCAACCTGCCAGAGGCGATCCTGGCAGGCCAAATCCGCGCCCTCTTCATCGCCGGCGGAAACCCGGTCATGAGCCACCCGGACACGAAGCGTTTCCAGCAGTCCTTGGGCAAGCTGGATTTTCTCGTGGTTGCCGATCTGTTTCTGACCGAGACCGCGCGCCACGCCGACATCGTGCTGCCAGCGGCGGGTTGGGCGGAGAAGGACGGGACCGTCACCAACACCGAGCGCCGGGTGCAGCGGGTACGGGCCACCGTAGCGCCGCCGGGCGAAGCGCGCGCCGACTGGTGGATCTTCCAAAGTCTCGCTCAGGCCATGGGTTGCAAGGCTATGGCGTATGCCGGCCCGCAAGAGATCTGGGAAGACATGCGCCGTGGGGCGCCTGCGGAGTATGCCGGCATCAGCTATGCAAGGTTGGACCAGACGCATGGCCTGTGCTGGCCCTGCCCCACGGAGGACCATCCGGGGACGCCGATCCTGCATGTCGGGGGGCATTTCGCGACGCCGTCGGGCAAGGCGGCCCTCAGGCCCGTGCAATTGGTTGATGATGCGGAAGCGCGGAATGATTCCTACCCTTTTACGTTGATCACCGGCCGCCGGGTCTATCATTTTGGCACGGGGACGATGACCCGCAGGGCGCCGCTGCTCGCGCAGATAGGGCCGGAGGCGCTGATCGAACTCAATTTTGGTGACGCGGTTGCATTGGCCGTCCGCGATGGTGACTTCATCAAGGTCAGCACGATGCGCGGCGAGGTCATTGCAAAAGCATGGGTGACCGAGCGGGTGCCGCGGGGGCAGCTGTTTGGGAGCTTTCATTTCTGGGAAGCCAATATCAACGAGGCGGCGGGTGCGTCCAAAAGTACGCCCGCCCAGGTCGCCAAGAGTTCGTTCGCTGAGGCCCGCACCGCATTGGCGCAAAAGCGGGCTGACTATCGACCCGATCTGGAACGTGCCGCGGTGGCTCGAATGCAGGCCTCTGGGAGAGCGGCGCAATGAACCGCTTCGTCATCGCCGATCCGGACCAATGTACGGGCTGCTACACCTGCGTCGCGGGCTGCGTGAATGTCCATCAGGAGGTCGGGCTGGTGGCCCATCCGCGCCTCACCGTAATTCATACGGCAAAGGTCACCATGCCGGTCCAGTGCCGCAACTGTGACGACGCGCCCTGCGAGAAGGTTTGCCCGGTCGCGGCGATTACGTTCAAGGACCATGCCGTCCAGATCAACGAGAGTCTCTGCATCGGCTGCAAGATGTGTTCGTTGGCATGCCCGTTTGGCGCGATCACGCCGGCTGCGACCCTGCCGGAGGGTGGAGGACAACCGGTCTATGGCGGGTTGGCGGAGGTGATCGACGCCGCCGTCGACCCGTTGCATCCAATTCTGTCTTGGACGGCTGGCCAGAAGACCGTGGCGGTGAAATGCGACATGTGCCATTTCCGGCCCGAGGGCCCGGAATGTATCCGGGTTTGCCCGACCGACGCGCTCCGCCTCATTGATGACGCAGCGATCAATCAATCGGCTGCACAGAAGCGCGCCAAATATTCAGGCATGCTCGCCTCCGTCTATGACAAAAGCGTGCGGAGCGGCTGATGCCTGTACTGGCCCTGCTGGCTGCTTCGGTCGCACTTTACAGCATCGGTGCGGCAGCATCATTGCTGCTCTGGCGATCGGATGCGGCGGCAAGCTTGGTTGCAGGCCTCACAGCTGCCGTGGCCGCCATCTTGGGAACAGCGGCGTCGGTGCAGGTGCTCCTCGATGGAAAAGGGCTGCCATTCGCGGCGGCGGGGCCGTTTCCGTTCGCCAGCTTCCTGATCCGCTTCGATCCGCTGGCGGCGTTTCTGGTCCTCGTCATTTCGTTGGTGACACTGGCCGCCAGCATCTTTTCCTTGTCCTATCTGCGCGACTATGCCGGCCGGGGCATTGGCGTCATGGGGTTCTGTTTCAACCTCTTCGTCGCGTCCATGGTCATGGTGGCGGTTGTTGATAATGGCTTCTACTTCCTGCTGTTCTGGGAGTTGATGACCTTGACGTCCTACTTCCTGGTGATCTTCGACCAGGATCGCAAAGCGGTAGACGCCGGATTCCTTTATTTCTTCATCACACAAAGCTTTTCGATGCTGCTGATGACGGCGTTCCTGCTGTTGTTCATGCGGACCGGCAGTCTCGATTTCGCTACCTTCCGGAGCGACAAGCTACCGACGTGGCTGGCCTCGATCATCTTCCTGCTGACCTTTTTCGGCTTCGGCGCCAAGGCCGGCATGGTTCCGCTGCACATCTGGTTGCCGCGCGCGCATCCGGCGGCGCCGTCGCATGCCTCCGCGTTGATGTCGGGCGTGATGGTCAAACTCGGCATCTACGGGATCATCCGGGTAGCCGTCGATTTTCTGGGGGCGAGCGTCGCCTGGTGGGGTTGGATCGTGCTCGCCTTTGGCGCCATGTCAGCTGTGCTGGGGGTGCTCTATGCGCTCGCCGAACATGATATCAAGCGGT
>Ga0302319_10007330_pt1 | contig 21720 bp, 21 predicted proteins | sample Bog_T0_2_FD_203319 | JGI IMG/M metagenome (GOLD analysis project Ga0302319, IMG submission 203319) | Peat permafrost microbial communities from Stordalen Mire near Abisko, Sweden - Bog_T0_2 | ecosystem: Environmental > Terrestrial > Soil > Wetlands > Peat | place: Sweden: Abisko, Stordalen Mire... | reverse complement strand
CCGGCACCGGCACGGGCACCACCGGCCGGGTGCTCCCTGGTCGCCGAACCCGTGCTCGAGGTCATGGAGGACAGTCCAGCAGGGGGGTGTATCACGCCGTCGGAAGGCTGGGTGGGGCACGTGAGTCACCGCCCTGACAACACCGGGTGCCCCCCTGACTGCAACACCTGGTGCCCCGTCGACGGCAACACCTGGTGCGCGGTATCGGAGTCCGGACGCGGCGAAGGCACCCCGAAGGGTGCCTTCGCGCGAGCGGGTCGGGCGGCGGATCCCGAACACCGCTCTGCGGAACCGATTGGCGGGAACCGGTTCCGAGACCTCTAGAACATCACGTTTCCGGTCCCATTGCCAGTCGGCGGGCCGGAAAATTCACTGGCGTGACGGCCCGTTCTGCATTTCGTGAGCAAAAGCCCAGGTAGAGAGGTCGGAAATTGCGGACATCTCCAGTCAGGTGGCGGAGGGGCAGAAATCGGCCAGGATGCACAGGGCGCATTTCGGTGCCCGAGCGGTGCACGTCGAGCGCCCGTGGAGGATCAGGCGGAGGCTGAAGGCCCCCCGATCGCGGGCCGGGATCAGGGGATCGAGCGCTGCCTCGATCTTGACCGGATCGGTCTCCTGGGTGAGATCCAGCCGATGGGACAGTCGCTGTACATGGGTGTCGACAGGAAGTCCCGGCAGGGCGAAGGCGACGCTCCGGACCACGTTGGCCGTCTTGCGGCCGACACCGGGCAGGGTCACCAGATCCTCGATCCGCGTCGGAACCTCTCCCCCGAAGCGGGTCACCACGCCAGTGGCCATGCCGACGAGGTTGCGGGCCTTGGCGCGGAAGAACCCGGTGGAGCGGATGATCTCCTCGACATCGGCCAGGTCGGCCGCCGCCAGCGCCGGTGCGTCGGGATAGCGCGAGAAGAGCGCCGGCGTGGTGAGGTTGACGCGGGCATCGGTGCACTGCGCCGACAGGATGGTGGCGGCCAGCAGCTGGAACGGGCCGTCGTGGTCGAGTGCGCACAGTTCAGCCGCCGACCCCGGATACTCGGCAGCCAACCGTGTGGCCGTCGTCCTCGCCCGCCCGGACGCGGTGCGGGGTCGGGCCATGGCGGCGAGAATACCGGTACCTTCATCGCCATGGACGATGTCGTGGTCGACGTGATCGCGGACCCCGGATCGGGGACGGCAGAGGTGGTCGACCTGGTGGACGGCGTGACCGCCGCCATCGGCCATGCAGCGCTGAGCGAGCACAAGCGCGACGAGCTCGACGGGTGGTCAGGTGTGTCCGGGGGGGCAGCATCGACGGAGCTCGGCGACGAGGCGGTGGGTGTGGTCGCCCGTTCCGGCGATCGGCGACGGGGTCTCCTGGGCTATGCGCACCTGTCCGTGGACAGCCGCCGGTCCCAGTTCGCGGTGGAGCTGGTCGTGCCGGGGAGCACGGGCGAGCTGGCGGCACCGGTCGCCGACCGGCTGCTCGACGCGGTCGAAGAGCAGGTCGCCCAGCGGGGCGGTGGACTCCTCCGCCTCTGGGTGGCCCTGGCCGGAGGGAGTGACGACGCCAGGGCGGGTGACCACGGGTTCGCTCCGGAGCGGGACCTCCTCCAGATGCGTTGCCCGCTCCCCCTCCCACCCGACGACGCGCACGATGTCCCGCTGGTGGCCGACGGGTCGGTCAGGCTCCGGTCGTTCCGTCCCGGCCTCGACGAGGACGCCTGGGTGGTCACGAACAACCGGGCCTTCGCCACCCATCCCGAGCAGGGCCAGTGGACGAAGGACATGCTCGTGGACCGCGAACGCGAGCCGTGGTTCGATCCCGACGGCTTCCTGGTCCTCGAGGCCGGGGGACGGTTGGCCGGGTCCTGTTGGACCAAGGTCCACGACGCCACGGTCCCGCGCCTGGGCGAGATCTATGTCATCTCCGTCGACCCGGACTTCCATGGGCGGGGGTGGGGTCGGGCCCTGACCCGGGCCGGCCTGGACTGGCTGAGTGGGCGGGGGATCACCGTCGGCATGCTCTACGTCGACGGGGCCAATGTCGCGGCGGTGTCGCTCTACGGCTCGATGGGATTCTCCGTCGACCATGTGGACCGGGCCTATGTGAAGCACGTCGCCGCGACCGGGCCCCGCACAGCAGCCGAGCACGCGACCGCGGAGTAGACACCCGGCTCTGCAGGGCCGGGGCCCAGCCGGAGCCGGGGCTCAGCTGGGGCCGGGGCTCAGCTGGGGGATCAGCCGGTGCCGATGAGCCGGCCCACCCCGAAGGTCACTGCGGCGGCCACCCCGGAGATCAGGAGTTGCCGGGAGGCCGACCAGACCCAGGAGCGGCCGGTGAAGTGGGCCAGTCCGGCGCCCACGCCGAGGGCGGCGATGGCGCCCAGTGCCACCGACCACAGGATGGCCCGGGTGCCCGAGGTGAACAGCCACGGCAGCAGTGGCACGAACGCGCCGACGGCGAACGTGACAAAGGAGGACAACGCCGCCTGCAGCGGATTACCGGTCTGCTCGGGGTCGATCCCGAGTTCCTCGCGGGCGTGGGTCTCGAGGGCGACCTCGGGGTCGCGCATCATCTTCACCGAGAGCTCGCGGGCCATGTCGGAGTCGATGCCGCGGCTCTCGTAGATGGCGGCCAGCTCCCGACGCTCGACCTCGGGATCGTGGGAGATGGCCTGGCGCTCGACGTCGAGCTCGCGGAGCATCAGTTCCGACTGCGCCCGCACCGAGATGTACTCCCCCGCCGCCATGGAGAACGACCCGGCCACGAGACCGGCCACCCCGGCCAACCGGACTGCTCCGGCCGACGCATGGGCACCGGCCACCCCCAGGATGAGCGCGACGTTGGAGACGAGGCCGTCGCTGACCCCGAAGACCGCGGCCCGCGCACCACCGCCCCGTATGTCGCGGTGGTTGTGGCCCGAGTCCATGGCTGGCAGCGTACCGACCAGGGGCGGGTAAGGAGTCGCTTCGCGCTCGAACCAGGCGCGCCTTATCCCGTACAGTCTGGCCATGGCAACCACCGTGCACGGCATCGAATCGTTCAAGGACCTGGTGGGAACCCACCTCGGGTACAGCGGATGGCACCGCATCGACCAGGACCAGATCAATCTGTTCGCCGATGCCACCGGCGACCACCAGTGGATCCACGTGGACCCGGAACGGGCCAAGAGCGGGCCGTTCGGCACCGCCATCGCCCACGGCTACCTCACCCTGTCGCTGGCCCCGGTGCTCCTGGGCGAGGTCGTGACCGTGGAGGGCACGTCCATGGGGGTGAATTACGGCTGCAACAAGGTGCGCTTCCCTTCCCCGGTCCCCGTCGGGAGCAACCTCCGTCTCGGCGCAGCGGTGGCCGAGGTCGAAGACGTCAGTGGCGGGGTCCAGGTGGTGATGGACCTCACCCTCGAGTGCGAGGGGGCGACCAAGCCCAGCTGCGTGGCCCAGGTGGTCTACCGGTACTACAGCTGACGGCCTCCCGACCAGGGGCGGCGCCCGGACCGCCCGCCCGTCGGGCCCCGGTCGCGCCGGGCCGCTCGTACAGTTCGAGTGATTACTCCTAGAGTGGGTCCATGGAGATGCGCGTCGAGCAGGTGGCAGCCCGATCGGGAGTCGCAGTCGACACGATCCGGTACTACCAGTCCAAGGGGCTCTTGGCGCCGCCGAGACGCGAGGGGCGTGTGGCCTGGTACGACGACGGCCACCTGCACCGGCTGGCCCGGATCCGGTCACTCCAACAGCGCGGATTCACCCTGGCCACCATCGTGCGGCTGGTCGAGGGTGACCTCGACGCCGCCGACGAGGCGCTGATCGGCGAGCTCTCCGGCCTGCAGCGGGCCGACGACGCAGCCCCCGGGGCCCCGGACCGGGCCGGGGCCGGGCACGCCACCGACGAACAGGTCTTCACCATCGCCGAACTGGCCATCGAGACCGGTGTGCCTCTGGCCCTGTTGAAGGCGGTGGAGGCCGAGGGACTGCTGATCCCCCGCCGGGTCGGGGGCCGGGACCGCTACACGGCCGAGGACGTCGCCGCCTCGCGTGCCGGCCTGCTCCTGTTGGAGTGGGGCATCCCGCTCTCCGCACTGCTGGATGTGGCCCGACGCCACCACGAGGCCACCGAGGCCGTGGCCCGGGAGGCGGTGGCACTCTTCTCCGCCCACATCCGGGCCCCGATGCGCCAGGGCGTCCGCACCAGGGCTGCCGGGGACGACGGGGACCCGGCCACCGGGGACGACGGGGACAGCCCCGGGGCCGACATCGAACGGCTCCTCCAGGCCTACGAGGAGCTGCTTCCCGCGGTGACCACGCTGGTCGGCCACCACTTCACGCGGGCCCTGGTGCGTTCGGCCCTGGACCATGTCGAGCAGGAGGCCTCCGACGACGAGCGCCGGGCCATCTGGGACCAGCTCGGGACCGATGCTGACGCCGTTTCTGATGCTGATGCTGACCCTGGGGCTGACCGTGACGCCGTGGCTGACGCTCATGCCGTGGCTGACGCTGATGCCGTGGCCACGACGGTGTCGCGGCGATGACCCGCTCACCCACCGCAGCCGGACCACCCCCCGACTTCGACGTGGCGGCGCGGGCAGCCGAGGCCGACCTGCCCACCGGGCCGGCCAAGACCGAGCTGGTCCAGTCCATGTTCGACGCCATCGCCCCGCGCTACGACCTGGTGAACCGGCTCATGACCTTCGGCCTGGACATCCGGTGGCGTCGGCAGTCGGCCAAGGCCCTCGGGCTCCCGGCCGGCGCGCGGGTCCTGGACCTGGCCTGTGGCACCGGTGACTTCATCACCATCCTCCGCGACGGCGGATTCCGGCCCTTGGGCATGGACCTGTCATGGGGGATGCTGGTGGCCAACGGCACCGGCGCACCCCTCGCCCAGGCCAACGGTGCCGCCCTGCCTCTGGCCACAGCATCGGTGGACGGCGTCACCTGCGGGTATGCACTGCGGAACTTCACCGAGCTGGCCGCCGTGTTCGGTGAGCTCGGGAGGGTGGTGCGGCCCGGTGGCCGGATCAGCCTGCTCGAAGTGGCCGAGCCCGACGGGGGCCTGATGCGGGTCGGCCACCGGATCTGGTTCCGTCGGGTGGTGCCGCTGATCGGTGGCCTCCTCTCGGACCGGGCGGCCTACCGCTATCTGCCTCGCTCCACCGCCTATCTCCCCCCGACGGCATCGCTGCGGTCCATGCTGACCGAAGCGGGCTTCTCGGCGGTCAACCACCGCCTCCTGTCCGGTGGCCTGAGTCAGCTGATCACCGCCACCCGGGTGGGCACACCATGACCCGCGCTGCGGCCCGGCTGCGGGCGGTCCGGTTCCCCCTCGAGCCCGGGCCGTCGCTCGACCCCTTCGCGCTGGCCGGCTCCGACGGGATCGTCTTCCGGACCGAGTCACTGGTCCGGGTGGGACTGGGCACGGCACTGTCCCTCACCCTGGCCGACGGTCTCGACGACCCCGAGGCGCTGGCCGGGGTGATGCGGGACCTGCGCTCCATCCCGGTGGAGGACCACGTGCCCGGGCCGGGAGCGGAGGGCCTGGCCACCGCGGACGGTGGGCCGGCCGGCAGCGGTGTCGTGGCATTCGGTTCGCTGCCCTTCGACCGGTCGGCGGAGGCGGTGCTGCGGGTCCCGGCGATCTCCTACGGCGCCGACCCGGACGGGAGCGAGTGGGTCACCCTGATCGGTGAGGACGACGACGGGGGCCCCGACCTCGCCTCCGGCCTCGCTTCCGGTGCGACCGGGTACCGCGCCTGGCTGGCGGACCTGTCGACGCCGCGCCGACCCCTCGGCTCGACCGACCCTCCGGCCGAGGCCGCCTCCCCCGCTCCGTCACGGGCCCATGTCGTGCCCCGATCGTCCGACGACTCGTTCCGCTCCATGGTGTCCGAGGCGCTGTCCGCCATCGCCACCGGGGCGCTGTCCAAGGTGGTGCTGGCCCGACAGGTGGATGTGACCCTGGACCGGCCCGTGGCCGTGCCGGAGCTGCTCGGACGGTGGCACCGCCTGGAACCGAACTGTGCCGTCTTCTCGGTGCCGACGCCCGCGGGACAGTTCATCGGGGCCAGCCCCGAGTTGCTGGTCGAGCGCTCGGGCCCCCACCTGCGGAGCCGACCGTTGGCCGGGACCACCCGGCGCTCGGCCACCGACGGAGGGTCGGCGCCCACCGCCGGTCTCCTGGCCTCGGTCAAGGACGGGAACGAGCACCGCCTGGTGGTGGAGGCCATCGACCGGGCCCTCCGCCCGCTGAGTGACGATCTCCGTGTGCCCGACCAGCCCGGCCTGGTCCACCTGCACACCATCACCCACCTGGGCACAACCATCACGGGGACCCTGGACCCGTCACCGGAGGGCACGGTGCCCTCCTCGTTGGAACTGGTGGGCCTCCTCCACCCCACGCCGGCCGTGGGGGGTGTCCCCTCCACCGACGCCCGGATGCTGATCCAGCGGCTGGAGCCCCAGTCGCGTGGCCACTACGCCGGCCCGGTGGGCTTCGTGGACGCCACCGGCGACGGGGTCTGGATGGTGGGGATCCGCTCCATGACCGTGGAGGGGGCCTCGGCGGTCCTGGCCGCCGGCGTGGGCATCGTCGAGGGGTCCGATCCCGACCGCGAACTGGAGGAGACCGACCTGAAGCTCAGTGCCGTCTTCGGTGCGCTGGCCCCCGGACACCACTTCTCGACGGCCGGGGAACGGAACCGTCACGAGGAGGCCGGCTGATCACCGGGCGGGGCTGGTCACCGGGCGGGTTGGTCGGCGTCGTCGGCACGCTGTTCGGCCCGACGGATGACGACGGCCAGGGCCTCGGGGTCGTCCCGGGCCACGAAGTGGCCGGCCCGGGGCACCAGGGTCAGCCGGGCCCCGGGGATGGACCGGGCCAGGGTGACGGCGGCCCGGGGCGGGACCACCAGGTCCCAGTGGCCCGCCACGACCTCGACGGGCACGGTCACCGAGCCCAGTGAGCCGACGACGTGGTCCATCTCGTCCATGAGGGCGCGTTGCTCGGTCATGAAGGTCCGCCGGTGGCGCCCGAGGACGCCCTGGTCACCACCGGTGACCCCGTCGTCGGGCAACGCCGACTCGAGGCGGGCCCGGAGTCGTCCGGGGACGTGGCGGGCCAGCGGGCGGACCCGCGGGAACACCCCTCCGATCCCGGCCAGTCCGGCCACGGTGAGGGCGTCCCCGACCCCGGGCACCGTGAGCAGCCGGTCGAGGGCGTTGACCGAGTCGGGCGTGCAGGCCGCACCCACCAGGACCAGGGACCGGACCAGGTCCGGATGCCGCACGCCCAGCAGGACGGCGACGCCGCCCGACCAGCTGTGGGCCACCACGGTGGCCGGGACGGCGGACCGCTCCCGGATGAACTCGGCCACGACCTCGGCGTTGTCGGCCAGGCCCCTCGCCGGTTCGGGGGAGGACCCGTACCCGGGTCGGTCCGGGGCCAGGACGCGGTAGTCGGAGTCCAACAGGCGGGTGACCGGCTCCCAGGACGCGCCGGTGCCCGGCTGCCCGTGCAGCAGGACCACCGGTGGCCCACTGCCCCGTTCAGTTGCGGCCAGCGTGGTCGTAACCGGGTCCTCCGATCGTCGGCGGAGTGACCGGGATCGAGGGGATCGTCGGGATCGAAGGGACGGACGGGATCGCCGGGATCGAGGGGATCGAGGGAACGGACGGAATCGGTGCCCCCGGGGCAACAGCGGGCACCGCTGTTGCTGCGGGCGCGGTCCCGAACACGGGGAGCACGACCTCGAAGGTGGCCCCACTCCCCACCCCGGTGGTCACGGTGGCCCGTCCCCCGAACGTGCGGGCCAGGCTGGCCACGATGAACAGGCCCAGTCCGGAGCCGCCGTCCAGCCGTTCGGCGTCCCCCCGGTAGAAACGGTCGAACACGTGGCCGGCCTGCTCGGCACTCATGCCCGGGCCGTGGTCCCGGACCCGGAGCACGGCGTGGTCCCCGTCGACAGCCACCTCCACCTCCACCGGCGTGCCCTCGGGCGTGTGGATCAGGGCGTTGTCGAGCAGGTTGGTGATGATCTGGCCGAGCCGGGCCTCGTCGCCGGCCACAGGGACCTCGCCATCGGCGCTGAGGTGGATGGGGCGGGTGGGGTCCAGGGCCCGGGCGTCGGCCACGGCATCGGCGACGACCGCCCGCAGGTCGACGAGGCGGCGGGCCGGCTCGGGCCCCTCGCCCTCACGGGCCAGGACGCCGAGGTCGCCCACCAGCACCCCCATGCGCGCCGCCTCGTGCTCGATCCTGGACAGGGCTCGGTCCCGGGCCTCGGGGTCGGCCAGCACCCCCTTCTGGAGCAGTTCGGCATAGCCCCGGATGGAGGTGAGCGGAGTCCGGAGTTCGTGGGAGGCATCGGACAGGAAGCTCCGCAGCCGCTCCTCGGACGTGGCCCGCTGCATGAAGGCGGTCTCGATCTGTTCGAGCATGCCGTTGAGGGCCCGGCCCAGCCGGGCGATCTCCCCGTCACCGTCGGTCTCGGTCACCCGGCGGGCCAGGTCGCCGGCGGCGATGGCGTCGGCGTCCTTGGCCATGTCCTCCAGGGGACGGAGCCCGACACGCACCAGCAGCGACATCACGACCAGGAGCACCGCCAGCAGGCCCAGGGACACGGCCAGCTCGATGGTGCGGAGCGAGGAGAGGGTCGACTCGACGGATTCGAGGCTGGTGGCCACCACCAGGGTGTTGCCCCGGAAGGAGGACGCCAGCATCCGGTAGGCGGGACCATGCACCCCGACCGCCTGCACGGTCACCGCGCTGGCGTCGGGACGGTAGGCCCGCCCGACCCGGGAGGCGCGGGCCTCGGACTGCACCTGCGACTGGGGCTGGGACGGCAGCGGCGTGGGGAGGCGGGGGGCCGGGGTCACCTCGCTGTCGGAGCCCGCAGGCCGGGCCAGTTCCCTCCCGTCCGGTTCGATCAGGAGGAAGTACACGTCCGGGCTGACATGGTCGGCGATCGTGACGTACGTGACCGTGAGCTTCTTGGTGGCGGCCCGACCGATGAACCCGTTGATCTGGTTGCTGGCCGAGGTCAGTTGGGCATCGACCCGTCCGTAGAGATAGGAGTGCAGCGAGCTCAGGGTGATCAGGTCCACCGTCGCCAGTCCCAGCGCCACCACGATGATGAGCGTGGCGACCAGCCGCCGCCTGAGTCTCATGTCAGAGGTTCGCGCAGCGAGTAGCCGACCCGTCGGATGGTATGGATGAGGGGCGGGTCGAAGCAGTCCACCTTCTTGCGCAGATACGAGATGTAGATCTCCACGATGTTGGAGTCGCCGGCGAAGCTGTCCTGCCACACGGCGTAGAGGATCTGGTCCTTCGACAGCACCTGGCGGGGGTGGCTCATCAGGTAGGCCAGCAGGTTGAACTCGGTGGCGGTGAGGGAGACGGGGTGGTCACCCCTCCAGACCTCGTGGGTGGTGTGGTCCAGGACCAGGTCGGCGAACTCCAGCCGGGTCGGCGGGGCCGGGACCCCCGACGCGGTCCGGCGGAGGACGGCCCCGATCCGGGCCACCAGCTCGTCGATGCTGAACGGCTTGGTCACGTAGTCGTCCCCCTGGGACAGCCCATGCACCTTGTCGGCGGTGGCGTCGCGGGCGGTCAGGAAGAGCACCGGGGTGTCGACGTGCTCGCTCTGGAGCCTCCGGCACACCTCGAAGCCCTCGATGTCGGGGAGCATCACATCCAAGAGGAAGAGGTCGAACCCACCGGCGCGGGCCTTGGACAGGGCCTCGGTGCCGGTCGTGGCGTGATCGGTGGCGAAGCCCTCGAAGCGCAACGCCGCCGTGACCACGTCGATGATGTACGGCTCGTCGTCGACGATCAGGACCCGGGGGCCGGCGGTCATCGTCGGGTCTGCGCCTGCTCGGTCCGGTTCGGGCTCCGCAGCGTCCGCACCAGGCGCTGGGCCCCCCACCAGGTGACGAGGCCGAGCGCCTCCACGACGATGAAGGCGGACATCTTGGACTCCCCCTCGACCCGGTCGACGAAGCGGATCGGGACCTCGACCACCGTGGCCCCGGCCCGGATGGCCTGGTACGTCATCTCGATCTGGAACCCGTAGCCGTCGGCACGGATGCGATCGAGGTCGATCCGGCGGAGGATGGACGAGGCGTAGACCCGGAAGCCCGAGGTGGAGTCGGCCACGCCGAGGCCGAGGAGGGCCGAGGCGTAGAGGTTGCCGCCCCGGGAGAGCAGCCGGCGGTGCCAGGCCCAGTTGGGGATGGCACCGCCCTCCACGTACCGGGAGCCCACCACCACCTCACACCCGTCGGTCATGGCGTCCACCAGGGACGGCAGGGCCTCGGGCTCGTGCGACAGGTCGGCATCCATCTCCACACAGGCGTCGAAGCCGCGCTCGAGCCCCCACCGGAACCCCGCCCGGTAGGCGCTCCCGAGTCCCGACTTCTGGTGGCGGCGCAGCAGTTCGATGCCGCCGAGCTCCTTGCCCAGGGTCTCGGCGATCTCGGCCGTGCCGTCCGGGCTGCCGTCGTCGACCACCAGGACGGTGGCCTCGGGCAGCGCGTCGTGCACCCGACGTAGGACCCGGTCGATGTTCTCCGACTCGTTGTAGGTGGGCAGGACCACCAGCACGCGCATCCAGGCAGCTTACGAGACTGACCCGCCACCCCAGGTGTCACGCACCGGGGTGAGGTGGGGCTCGAGGCCGGGATCGGTGCCGGGCCCCCCGTCGGGACCGGGGTCTGGCGGGGGCGGCGGGTCCGAGGCCCGGGTCCGCTGCCAGATCTCCCGGGAGATGACCTGGATGGCCCCGCCCACCGGGATGGCCACCAGGGCACCGGTCAGGGCGCCGAGGGTCGACCCGAAGACACCGCCCAGGTTGGCGCCGACCAGGACCGACAGGAGGACCCACAGGGGGTTCATCCGGACACTCCGGCTCATCACCACGGGATACAGGAAGTGGTTCTCCACCAGCTGGAACCCCACGAACACGATGGCCATGACGATGCCCGAGGTGGGCGAGTGGAGGAAGGCGATCAGCACGCTCGGGACCCCGGCGATCAGGCCGCCGACCAGGGGGATCATGGCCACGAGGGCCACCCACAGGCCGATGATCACGGCGAAGGGGACACCCAGGATGAGCAGCGTCACCACCACGACCACGCCGAACATCACCGACAGGGCGACGGTGCCGAGCACGTACGAGGTCACCTGGCGGGACACCCGGTGGGCCATGTCCTCCACCGTCGCCCGGCGCTCGGGGGCCATGGCGCCGAGCAGACCGGCCCGGAGCTTGGGTGCCTCGAGCAGCATGAACAGGCTCAGGAAGCCGATGGTGGTGAAGGCCACCAGGGTGGTCGCCACCGCCTCGCCGGCGTTGAGGGCCGGACGGCCCAGCGAGGCGGCCGCCTTCTTCAGCTTCGGGGCGTTCTTCTGGACCCAGGACAACAGGTGGAACTTCTGAAGGGTGTGGGCCAGCCAGCCGTGGCCCTTCTCCACCTGGTCGACCATGGTGGGAAGTCGTTCGGCCAGATGGGTCAGCGCGTTGACCAGGGGGTACCCCAGAAGGCCCAGGAGGCCGAGGAAGAACAGCAGGGCGACGGCCATGACCGCCAGCACCGCGGTCCCCCGGCGGAACCGGTGCCGCTGGAGGAAGGTCACGGCGGGGTTGAGCACCAGGGCCAGGAAGGCGGCGATGAGGATCCACAGGATCACCTCACGGAGGCGCCCGAGGAGGCGGTATGCCACCCAGGTGATGATGACCACGGCGTCGACGGCGAGGATGGTCCGGAGCGGGACGCCCTTGGCCGACGCCGCCGCGAAGAGCCGCTCCCGGCGCGGTGCCTCGGGTCCGACCTCGCGGTCGAGGCGCTCGGCCTGGGTCTCGTTGATCACCGTCGCCGGCTCGGGCGCGGTCACGTGGCTCACCACCGTGGGCGCAGGCGGGGGCGCAGGCGGGGGCGCGGCCGGGGGCGCAGGCGGGCTGCCGTTGCTCGATTTCACGGTTGCCTCCGGGTCGACAACCGGTTGCGATGGGTGGTTCGAGCCCTCCCCGTCGGCCTGGACCAGGTCTGCCACCCCGCCAGCATGTCAGGTCCGAGGGGTCCGGTCGTGCCAACATGGGGGCGATGGCGGCCGAGCACGAGCACGTAACGGCGCCACCCCGTCACCGGTGGTGGCACCGTGGGCCGTTCGTCCGGCGCGAGGTCCGGTTGAGCGTGGGCACCGTGCTGGTGTTCCTGTTCATCTTCTACATCGCCCTTCCGCTGCTGGCCAGCCACCGGGCCGAGGTCAATTCGCTGGCCCATATCAACCTGGCCTACCTGGCGCTCGGCGTGGTCCTGGAGATCGGGGCACTGGCCGCCTATACCCAGCTCACACACGCCGTACTCCCCCGGGGCGGGCCCCGCCGTTTCCGGCTGTTCCGGATCAACATGTCGACCCTGGCCCTGTCCCACGTCTCGCCGGGTGGGACGGCCCCGGGGGCGGCGCTCGGCTACCGCCTCCTCACCCAGTCCGGGGTGAGCGGGTCCGATGCGGGGTTCGCCCTCGGCACCCAGGGGATCGGCTCGGCCGTGGTGCTCAACGTGATTTTCTGGTGCTCGCTGGTGGGGTTCCTGCTCACCCACGGCTTCCACGTTCCCTCGGGACACACCCACGGGCAGTCGCTGTCGGCGTCGATCCTGGTCGTCGTGGCCGCGGCCATCGGCGTGATCCTGCTCGGGTCGTTCGGGGGGCTGTTCTACCTGCTGACCCGGGGGCAGGACCGGGCCAGCCGGGTCGTCCGCAAGGTGGCGAGCAGGATCCGGTTCCTGGACGCCGACCGGATCACCGCCCTGGTCGAGCACCTGGCCCACCGGTTCGCCGTGCTGATGGAGGACCGGTCGCTGACCCGACGGGCCATCGGATGGGCCGCGGCCAACTGGATCCTCGACGCCGCCTCGCTCTGGGTGTTCGTGGCCGCCTTCAGCCACTTCATCTCCCCCGTCGACCTGTTGATGGCCTACGGCCTGGCCAACATCCTGGCGGCCATCCCCATCACCCCAGGCGGACTGGGCGTGGTCGAGTTCGTCCTGGTCACCATGATCACCGGCTTCGGCCCCACCACGGGCCAGGCGCTGTCGGCCGTGCTGGCCTACCGGGCCGTGAACTTCTGGCTGCCCATCCCCTTCGGCGGCCTGGCCTACGCCTCACTGGAGTGGGAGCGTCGCACCCCCTACCGGCGGCTCCGGCACTTCCTCCTCCGGCGCCGGGACACCCGCCGGGCCGGTGCCGACCCGGTCGCATCGGAGCCGGCCGCATCGGAGCCGGCCGTATCGGAGCCGGCCGCATCGGAGCCGGCCGTATCGGGGCCGGTGGGACCGGGGCTCAATCGTCCCGACGGCGCCGGAACAGCCGTTGCCACCAGCGGGCGCCCGGCTCGCGCCCGCCGCGCCGCGCCGGAGCCGACGATGGCACCGGTACCGGGCCGGTCACCGGAGTCGGGGTCCGAACGGGAGCGTGATTTGCAGCCGGCCCACTCCGCAGGGCACCGGCGTCGCGTCGCGTCGCACCACGCCGAGACCGTAGGGATTCCAGAGCCAGCGTTTGGAAGTGATCCTGGAGGTTGAAGCCGGGATCGGCGGAGGGGTGGTCGTCGGCCACCCGCTGCCAGCGCCGGTCGGGGCCGAGCCGCCAGGCATTGGCCTGATCCTGGAGGGCGGCGTCGAGGATGGCCACCAGCCGTTGCTGGATGACCGGGTCGTCGACCGGGACCACCACCTCCACGCGACGGTCGAGGTTCCGCTCCATGAGGTCCGGTGACCCGATGGCCACCCGGAGGGGCCGCCCGCCCACGCCGCCGAAACGGAAGATCCGTGCGTGCTCGAGGTGCCGACCCACGATGGACCGCACCGTGATGGTGTCGGACAGGCCGGGCACGCCGGGGCGGAGGCAGCAGAGTCCCCGGACCACCAGGTCGACGGACACGCCGGCCTGCGAGGCGCGGTAGAGCGCGTCGATGATGCCGGGGTCGGTGAGCCCGTTGGTCTTGAGCACGATGCGGCCGTCGGTCCCGGCCCGTTCCTCGTCGGCGATGGCGTCGAGCAGGAAGGTGCGGGTCGAGACGGGCGAGACCACCAGGCGGCGGAAGGTCGGCGGGTCGCCCGACCCGGTGAGGAGGTTGAACAGCTCGCCGACGTCGGCGCCGATGTCGGGGGCCGCGGTCAACAGCCCCAGGTCCTCGTAGGTGCGGGCGGTGACCGAGTTGTAGTTGCCCGTCCCGATGTGGCAGTAGCGCCGGACGTCGTTCCCCTCCCGGCGCACCACCAGGGAGATCTTGGAGTGGGTCTTGAGGCTGACCAGGCCGTAGATGACCTGCACCCCGGCCTCTTCGAGGGCACGGGCCCAGGCGATGTTGGCCCGCTCGTCGAACCGGGCCTGGAGCTCCACGACGGCGGTGACCTGCTTGCCGGCCTGGGAGGCCCGGATGAGCGAGGCGACGATGGGACTGTCGTCGCCGGTCCGGTAGAGCGTCTGTTTGATGGCCAGCACGTCGGGGTCCTCGGCGGCGCCGGCCACGAAGGCCTCGACGGAGGCGGCGAACGACTCGTAGGGGTGGTGGACGAGCACGTCCCCCTCACGGAGCACGGCGAACAGGTCGGCCCCGCCGGCCAGTCGCGGCGGGACGACCGGCGTCCAGGGGGCGGCGGCCAGATCGGCGCGGGGCAGCTCGGTGAGGGAGCGGAGGCCCGAGAGGTCGATGGGGACGTCGAAGTGGTACACGTTGCCCTCGGGCACGTCGACCTCGGACACCAGCTTGTCGAGGAGGTCGGTGGAGATCCCCGAGGACACCTCGAGCCGGACCGCCTGGCCGAACCGGCGCCGGTGCAGTTCCAGCTCCACGGCGGCCAGGAGGTCGCCGGCCTCGTCCTCCTCGACGGAGAGGTCGGCATTCCGGGTGACACGGAAGGCGTGGTGCTCGGTGATGTCCATGCCCGGGAAGAGCGAGTCGAGGTGGGCCGCGATCACCTGCTCGAGGGGGATGAACCGGCGCCCGTCGGGCAGGGCCACCAACCGCTGGAGGACCGGGGGCACCTTCACCCGGGCGATGCGCTCCTCGCCGGTGGCCGGATCGTCCAGCCGGACCACCAGGTTCAACGAGAGGTTGGAGATGTAGGGGAAGGGGTGGCCCTGGTCGACGGCCAACGGGGTCAGGATGGGGAAGATCTGGCGGTTGAACTGGTCGAGGAGGTGGGCCCGGTCCTCCCCGTCGAGGGTGTGCCAGTCGGCGAGGATCAGGCCGGCGTGGGCCAGCTCGGGTCCCAGCCGGTCGTGGAAGATCCTGCTCTGCCATTCGACCAGGTCGGTGGCCCGGGCCGTGATGGCCGACAACTGCTCTCCCGGGCTCATCCCATCCGGTGACCGGGTATGGAGACCGGCCGCCACCTGGTCCTCCAGGCCGGCCACCCGCACCTCGAAGAATTCGTCGAGTCCGCTGGAGAAGATGGAGAGGAACTTGATGCGCTCGAAGAGGGGCAGGCGTTCGTCGTCGGCCAGCTGCAGCAGCCGGGCCCCGAATTCGAGCCAGGACAGCTCACGGTTGATGAACCGCTCGTGGCGGAGGGCCTGGGCCGACCGCGCCTGGGCCGCCAGGCTGTCACCACCCCGCGCATCCGCCCCGGTGCCCCGGCCACCGACCCGGTCACCGTCGGGAGCGGCGTCAGGCGTGCCGTGGGGGCCACCCACGGCCAGTGAGCGGGCGTGGAGCGGAGCCGTCGCCCGGTCGGTCACGTCCGGTCCGTCATCGCAGCGTCGCCATCGCCTCCGCATCGTAGCCCCGGGCCCAGGGGCGGGCCCCGCCGCCGCCGCCCCCGGCCCGGCCCCGGCTCCACCTGGCGGTGACCGGGCGCCGATAGGCTCGCCCCGTGACGGTCACCGCCGCGCAGGATCCCGAGCTCAAGATTCTCCGGCGGACCTTCAAGGCCCGACGACGCACTGAACTGGGACTTCTGGTGGCGGCTGCGGTCATCATCACCGCCGCCTACAGCCTCATGATCCTGGGCAACACGTCCAAGGTCCCCGACGACGTCGGACCCCTGCTGGGGGCCATGCTGGCCCTCGGAGCCATCGCCCACCTGGCCAACCGCATCTGGGCGCCGAGCGCCATGCCGATCATCCTGCCCATCGCCTTCCTGCTCAACGGGCTGGGCTACGTGGTCATCACCCGGATCGACCTCGGTGTGGCCACCAACTACGCCCCGCTGCAGGCGGCGTGGACCGCCGGCGGGGTCGCCGCCTACGTACTGACCCTGGCGGTGGTCCGACGGTCACGCGACCTCGACCGCTACCGCTACATCCTCCTGGCCCTCGGCGTGATCCTGCTGCTCCTCCCCCTGGTCCCCCACTTCGGCACCACCATCGGGGGGGCCCGCCTCTGGGTCCGGGTGGGACGGTTCCAGTTCCAGCCCATCGAGCTGGCCAAGTTGCTGCTGTGCATCTTCTTCGCCTCGTACTTCGCCGAGAAGCGCGAGCTGCTCAGCATCCCGACGGCCCGGTGGGGCAACCGCCTGGTCCTCGACCCCCGCCCGTTGGTGCCCATCCTGCTGGCCTGGGTCTTCGCCATCGGCGTGATGAGCCTCGAGCACGACATCGGGTTCTCCGCGCTGCTGTTCACCCTGTTCATCGGCCTGCTCTGGGTGACCACCGGCCGCACCGGGTACCTGGTGCTCGGCGTCGCCCTGTTCGCCATCGGCGCCTATCTGTCCGGAAAGTACCTGTACCAGACCCATATCCGGATCGAGGACTGGCTCGACCCGTGGAAGTACGCCGGCGGCAGCGGCAGGCAGCTGGTCCAGGCCTGGTACTCGCTGGGGAGCGGGGGGATCGGCGGGACGGGACTGGGTCTCGGATCCGGCGCCTTCACCATCCCGGTCCCCCAGACCGACTTCATCTTCGCCATCATCGGCGAGGAGATGGGCCTGTTGGGGTCGACCATGGTGCTGGTGGCGTTCCTCCTGCTGGTCGGGGCCGGGCTCCGCATCGCCCAGGCGGCCCGCTCGGAGTTCGCCAAGCTCACCGCGGTGGGCCTCACGCTGATCATCGGGTTCCAGGCCTTCTTCATCATCGGCGGCGTGGTGCGGCTGCTGCCGCTCACCGGGATCACCCTCCCGTTCGTCTCCTACGGGGGCTCGGCGCTGCTGGCCAACTACGTGCTGATCGCCCTGCTCATGCGGATCTCCGACGAGGGCGGGGCCGCCACCGACGCCGCCGACCAGACCCAGTACGAGCAGTACCGGGAGCGCAAGCGCCGGCTCCTGAGCGGCCGCTAGCCGGTCCCGGGCCGCCACGTCGGCGCCCGACCTCAGTCGGCGGCGGGTGCTCCGGTGCCGAAGGGGGCGACATCGCCCGCCTGCTCGAAGAGCCGGCGGTCGATCAGGATGGGGACCGGAGTGGGCTGGAGCAGGGCGATGGTGAGCCCGTCCGACGGCCGGCACGAGTGCACGGAGCGGCCGTTACGGCCCCGGAGGTCGAGTTCGGCGAAGTACACCGATCCCTGACGGCCCACCAGGCGGACCGCCACCACATCGATGGCGAAGCCCTGCAGGATCTCGCTCATGAGCTCGTGGGTGAGGGGACGGGGCGTGGGGATGCGCCGCATGGCGTGGGACAGCACCACGCCGTCGGGCAGGCCGATGGAGAACGAGAGCTGACGCCTCGGTGACTCCAGCTCCCGGAGCACCACGGTCGGATGCTGGTTGGGGAGGTCGACGGTGACGGCGGAGACCAGGGCCACGCTGAAGTCGGCCGAGGGCTGCGGGCCCCGCTCGGGTCCGCCTGCCCCTCCTGTACCTTCTGCCCCTCCTGTCCCGCCCTCCCCGTCAGCCCCACCCTCAACCCCGGCAGCCCCCGCAGCCCCGTCTGTCCCGATGCTTCCGTCGAGCGGGAGGACCGCCTCCACCGTGGTGACCATCTCGTCACTGGGACCAATCCCCTCCCCGTGCTCCGAGGGGGGCCGCGTGGTCGGGACCGGGGTCCCGACATTGCCCGGGGCGGTGTCGCTCACCGGACACTCCGGTTGTGCACGCTGATGACGATGCCGATGGCGGCGAAGAAGCCGATCATGGCCGAGCCACCGTAGGAGAGGAACGGCAGCGGGATGCCGGTCACCGGCATGATCCCCATGTTCATGCCGACATTCTCGAAGACCGAGAACACGAGCAGGGCGAAGATCCCCGTGCAGAGCAGCCGTCCGTAGTTGTCACGGGCCAGCTGGGCGGTGCGCAGGATCCGCCAGGCCACCACACCGTAGATGGCCAACAGGACGCCGGCACCCACCAGGCCGACCTGCTCGCCCACCGCGGAGAAGATGAAGTCCGTCTGTTGCTCGGGCACATAGGCCAGGTTGGTCAGGGCACCGTGGAACAGCCCCCGGCCGAACACGCCGCCGTGGGCGATGGCGTCCTTGGCCTGGTCCACGTTGTAGGTGGCGCTCTGGCTGGCACCGTTGGGAGAGATGAAGCTGGTCAGGCGCTCGATCTGGTAGTGCTGCAGCAGGCCCACGTTGATGGCGAACACGACGAGGACGACGGCGCCCACGATGAGCAGCACCAGGTAGCGGCCGGGCATGCCGGCCACGGCCAGCATCACCATCAGGATCACGGTCATGACGATGGCCGTGCCCAGGTCGGGTTGCTTGATCACCAACAAGATGGGCAGGGCCGACATGAGGACCAGGCGGACCAGGTCACGGAACTCCAGGCCCTCGGGGCGCCGGGTGCAGGAGGTGGCGATGGCGATGATGAGGACCAGGGTGGCGAACTCGGACGGTTGGAGCTGCAGGGGACCGAGCGGGAACCAGCGCTGGGATCCCAGGCGCGCCGGAGTGGCCAGCACGGCCACCAGGGCCACCAGGATGCCGATGTAGAGCACGGTGCTGACCTGCTCGAACCGCCGGTAGTCGAACTGGGAGACGACGACCATCACGATCAGCCCGATCACCATGAAGATGCCCTGACGCTTCAGGAAGTAGTGGGGGTCACTCCCGTCCAGGGTCAGCCACCCACGGGTGGCCGAGTAGATCATCACGACCCCGATCAGGGCCAGGACGACGGTCCCACCCACCAGCACCAGGTCGAACCGGGCGGTGAGCTGGCGCGTCCGGTCGGCAGTGGGGGCAGGGGCGTAGTGGACCATGGGCTCTCGGGCCACCACAGTACCCGGGACCTCCGGGCCGGCTCTCTCAGGGAGGCCCGGGGGTCTGGGCCGCCTCCCACATGGCCTGGACCGGCACCTCGTGCCCGGTCCAGGCCCACAGCTGCAGCGCCGCCTGATGGACCAGCATGCCGATCCCGTTGGCCACCTGCGCCCCCTGGGCCTCGGCCGCGGCCATCCACGGGGTCACCCGGGGGTGGTACACCAGGTCCACCACCACCTGGCCCGGGTGGAGCAGGTCCGGCCGGACCGGCCAGTCCCCGGTGCCGGCGGCGGTCGGGCCCATTCCGAGCGGGGTGGCGTTCACCACCAGCTCGGCCGTGGCGGCGTCGGACTCCTCTCCCACCCGCCCGGCCGGCCCGGCGGCACCCGCCGCCGTCGCCGCCCGGTCGGCGGACCGGTTGACCACCACGACCTCAGCCGCCCCGGCACCGGCCAGTCCGGCCACGACGGCGCGCGCCGCCCCGCCGGCCCCGACCACCAGGCACCGCCGACCCTCGGGGTCGAATGCGCCGGTGTGGCGGAGCGCGGCGACGAACCCCGGCCCGTCGGTGTTCTCGCCGTGCCAGCCCCCGTCCCGCTCCACCACGCAGTTGACGGCGCCCAGCAGCTCGGCCAGGGGGGACAGGCTCTGGACCAGGCTGGCGGCGGCATCCTTGTGGGGCATGGTCACCGAGAGGCCGCGGACCCCGAGGGCCGTGGCGCCGGACAGGGCCTGTCCGGCGCGGCCGACCCCGACCGGAAATCCGACCGACACCCAGTCCAGCCCCATCACCGCGAAGGCGGTGTTGTGGAGCAGGGGCGACAGCGAGTGGGCCACCGGATCCCCGATCACCCCCACCACGGTGGTGGCCGCCGACAGCGGGCCCGGCACCGGTCGTCGGTTGGTCATGTCCATGGGCCCAGTCTGGTCCAGAGCGCCCGGCTCAGGGCAGACCTCGCTGCTGGGCCAGTGCCTCGTTGGCCTCCTGCTCGGCGTAGGTGTCGGCGAACGCCTCGGTGCCGTCCGACTTCACCAGCACGAAGTAGAGCCAGGAGCCGGCGGGCGGATGGAGTGTGGCCTCGAAGGCCTGCCGTGACGGGAAGCAGATCGGCGTGGGGGTGAGGCCCTTGGTGAGGTAGGTGTTGTAGGGGGTCTGCAGCGCCAGGTCCTTGTTGGTGACCGTGCCGCCGTCCCGCCCCTCGGCATAGAGGACGGTGGAGTTCATCTGCAGTGGCATGTCCGCGGCCAGGCGGTTCAGGATGACCCGGGCCACCGGGCCCATGTTCTTGACGATGAACCCCTCCTTCTGGACGATCGACGCCATGGTGATGGCCTGGTACGGGGTGAGGCCCACCCCGGCCGCACCGGTGGCCAGGCCGAGCGTGGTGGCCTGGGTGTCGAAGCGGTCGACCATGTCGGTGAGGAGCGTGGTGTCGGTCTCGCCCGGGAGCACCGTGTAGGTGCCGGTGCCGAGGAGCCCGTCCAGGTTGGTGGAGCCGGCCGGCTGCCACGGTGAGCGCACGACCCCACGGGTGGCCACGTGCTCGAAGGACGACGCCTGGTGGCCCGGGAGCTGGCCCACCCGCTCGGCCACCTCGGCCACGGTGAACCCGGCCGGGATGGAGAGGGGGAAGACGTTGGGCCCGGCGCTGACGACCGAGTCGACCCGGCCGAAGCTGCTGTTCTTGTTGAAGGCGTACGCGCCGGACAGCACGCCCGGGGCCCCGTGGACCTGGCTCCAGATCCGGTAGGCCAGGGAGCTCCCGATGACCCCCTTGGCTTCCAGGGCCGAGGCCAGCTGGTCGGTCCCGGTGCCGGAGGGGACGGTGACGATGACCTGGGCGCCTCTCGGTCCGGACGGGTCCGCCTCCGAGCGGATCCAGAGTCCGAGGGCCACCACGGCCACCACGATCAGGCCCACCACGATCAGCACACCGTTCCGGACGCGGTGCCGCCTCTGGCCGTGCCGGCCGTGCTGGGCCCGGTGCCGTGAGTACGGCGCATCGTCCGCCGTCCCGTAGACGGGGGGAGCTCCGGCACCGACCGGCCCGTCGTCGGGTGCCTCGTGGTCGAAGGGCGGATCGCCCGGTGGGACGGTGCTCACGGCGTGGCCCCGGCCGACTCCAGCCACGCACCGAGCATGACGGTGGCCGCGGCCTTGTCCACCACTTCGCGGCGGGCCCGTCCTCCGGCCCCCCCGGCCGTGAGGGCCTGGTGGGCCGTCACGGTGGTGAGTCGCTCGTCGAACAGCTCCACGTCGATGGCGTGGGGCAGGAGGAGCGACCGCAACTCCCCCGCCTCGTCGCTGGCCTCGACCGCGGCCCGGCCGTGGCTCCCGTCCAGACTGAGGGGCAGGCCCACCACCACCAGGGACGCCTCCTCCTCGAGGACCAGCTCCACCAGGGCCCGTCGGTCCCGTTCCCGATCGCCCGTGCGGGTCAAGGTGGTGCGGGGCAGGGCCATGGTGCGGGCCGAATCTGTCACGGCGATCCCGATCCGGCGTGATCCCAGGTCGACGCCGACCACCCGGCCCTGTCGGGACGGGACGTGTGGTGCCATCAGTTCCCGGTCGTCACTGGTCAGCCATCACCGTTCAGCCACCGGC
>Ga0302319_10007328_pt1 | contig 21730 bp, 13 predicted proteins | sample Bog_T0_2_FD_203319 | JGI IMG/M metagenome (GOLD analysis project Ga0302319, IMG submission 203319) | Peat permafrost microbial communities from Stordalen Mire near Abisko, Sweden - Bog_T0_2 | ecosystem: Environmental > Terrestrial > Soil > Wetlands > Peat | place: Sweden: Abisko, Stordalen Mire... | reverse complement strand
TCGGCGACCCCAGACTCGATGAACACACGCGAAAAATACTTCAGCCCCTTGCAGAGTGGGTCAAGGCTGCTGCATAAATGTGCAAAACTCTAGGCTAGAGGGAGTCAGCGCCCGGCAGGACAACATCCGGGTCTCGTTTGCAGCTGTTCAGCACGCCTACCGGATGGACCCACTAAAGTTCGCGAGTGCTGCGCCACGGTTTGTAGACCGATTGTGGAAATCTTGCCCGGACGATATCCGGCATGGTGAAGGAAACGCACCCCAGGGCCGCGCGGCAATGTTGCGCGCACTGGGGGAAGGTTGGGTGCTTTGATTTTCTCGACGGTCGACCCGGAACCGGCAGTCCAAGCATTTTGTGGTGGCTGGTGTACTGTTCTCGGGAACCTTCGCCCGCTCGTGATCTCGGCATTCATGTCAGACCTGTTCGTGACCGCGCTCCAGCCTCCGCTGATAGATCGACAGGTTCACGAACGCCGATTGAAGCAGTGGAGTTTGTATCCCAAAATCCCGTGCGCGACGCAGGAGATCGCCGAGAATCGTATCCACCTCCACGGATCCGCCTTTGATCAGATCGCGGTACATCGACGAGGTCATGGACGACCCCGGAGCAGTGAGGTCCGCGTGGTGTTTCGCAAGAAACTCTTCCGACGGCGGATACCCGCAGGCGCTGGCGACGTCCGAGCATTCCTTCAGCAACGCACCCGCGAGGTCTGCTCCACCTTCGACGGCCACGATCTCTCCAACGTTGCCGCGGAGAAGGCACGTGACAGCGCCCAGACTTGAAAGCTGAACCCATTTCTGCCACATGTCGGAGACAATGTGATCCGAGATCACCGTGTCGAAGTCGGCGCCGCTCAGCGCGTCATCCAATCTTTCAATCCGGGGCGTTCGCTCGCCGTCGAGTTCGCCAAACGCCAAACTCTGGAAGCCGGCAAGTTGGCGGATTCGGCTTTCGTTGTACAGTTCTGTAGCGACTTTGCAGACACCGCCGATTACGGCGGGTTTCCCGAAGCGACTAACCAGCACATCGATGTGGCGCATTCCATTGAGCGCGGGAAAAATCATCGTGTCGGGGCCGATCGCGTCGGAGAAGTCGTCCATCGCTTCGGTTAGCGCATAGCATTTCACCGCGAGCAGGACCACGTCGTAGTGTTCGTTAATCTGGTCCGACGTCACCACATTCGGATGTACGGTCAGATCTCCGTGTGGGCTGACAATCCTGATGCCGGCTTGTTTCATCCGCTCGACATGCTTCTGGCGAACCAGAAACGTCACGTCGCGGCCCGCCTCGGCAAGGCGAGCTCCAAAATAGCCGCCTACCGCGCCGGCCCCCACAACAAGGATTCGCATGGTTTTCGCTCTATTATTTCAGCAGCGGCTCAGTCCGTGTCGACTTCCCGCTGGCATCGAAGCTCCGTTTGGATCGGGGGGAAATCGGCGGTCGGACATTCGGGCGACACGCGGGCTCTGTTGTCGCCCATCGAAAACCACGCGGTTGCAACAAGCTATCCGCTGAAAGCCAGCACCTCGTCCGACAATCCTTCATGTTCCACTACCGGTGCTTTGCTGCTTTTGGTGGTGCCAGTCGGTTTCAAAGCGTTGCAGACCGTTGCCGTTCAACCGTATTTCGCCTAAAGGTTGCATACGATTTCAAACTGTTTCAGACCGTTGCTTACGAGCAGGATTTGGAATTTCTCTGGGAATCCCTCTGGGAGGCACCAGTCAAATTTCGGGGATGCGCTGCAGAAGCCTCCCGCGGCGGCCCGACCGTCCGTGCCAAACGAAGTACGAGCCGACCCTTATCGTGGGCGATTCCCGGGTAACGGCACCTCAGCGCTGGATCAGACCGATCTCGACGCAGACATCCTCGGCGTCTATCGCGTCCGCGCTTACATAACTGACCCGCGGCATTGCGCCAGGGTTCGGCGCCTGCGGACACACGATCTGGATCGCGTAACCCTGCCGACCTTCGGGTTCGAGTTCGCCCGTTGCACGGCCGAGCAGCTCAAGGCTTTTGTGGGCCGCGTTGAGCAACGGCGCAATCGGCGTGATATCCCGCGCGCCGAAGACGGCATTTCCTTCCTGGTCTTCACCCACGCGCACCGCGGCCTCAGCTTTGTCCAGCGTCCGATCAGCTCGTTGCCAAAGCTTTTCCAGCCGTTCCCTGAACATCGAAAGGCGCGGGGCATCCTGTATCGCTGTATCGGCTTTCTGTATCGCGGCTTGAGATGCTTTCCGTGGAGGTGCGGCACGAACTCCTCTCAAGTTTTTCGTCATGAAGCCGCTCCGGGTTTGCGCGCGCAGAAGGGAATTTCGCGACGGCAAATCCGACTCATGGCCAGAGCCGCTGGCGTGGGGCCGCTAACAATGCGGAATAGTCAACAAGCTGCCGGATTGACAATCTGTTCCACGGAATCGGCCAGCACCAGACTCGCTTCGACTTGGTGCTTCTGAAGCTGCGGAACTCAGCGCCGTCGAATGAAAGTAACTCCTGCACACGCTGCCGTAGCCCCTCGGCCAGGCCGTTGGTTCCACGTGTCCAGAAACATCGGAATCAGAGGCTTTCCGTTGTCAACAGCATAAGCAATTTCACGATTCGACTTATGTAGACTCCAGCGTGCCCTGTCCCAGTAGACGAATCAAAACGGAGGATCGTTCGATGTTCATCTCAATCTTCCGAGGGAAACCGCCCACGGTGTCCGTTTGTTGCGAATCGACAAACACCTGGTAGCCTTTTTTCTCCCGCTCCTCTTTGATCCGGACCGACCAACGACCAGTTCCCGAATCGTCGTGTAACGCTTCCCGAGTTGTTTTCACAACAGTCAGTATGCCAACTATCACAGACATTCTTACAGGACTTGCTGGCGCAGGCGGATGTGCCTTCCAATCTGCTACGTCCGAACTCTACTACGTCGAGTATGGCGGTAACTTTTCGAAAACCAACCCGATCTCCCCTGTTCACACAGTCATCGGAACCGGCTATACCAACCCGGAGGACGTGGAACTCAGCTTGGACGGGTTGCACGCCTACATCACAGAACGCTCGGGCGATCTCGTCAAGGTTAGCCTGGCTTCGCCGAACCGTTCGGCCGCAACGGTGGTGGCGAGCGGCATGACCGCGCCGCAGCAATTGGCGCTCGATGAGGCGCATGACACCGCGTACGTGGTGGAGTACGCGCCCGCCGGAAAACTTTACCATATCAACCTCACGAGCGGCGTAAAGAGCCCGATACCGGTGACGCTGACCAATGCCGTAGGCTTGGCGATTACAAGCGATGGGCAGTTCGCCTACGTCTCGGAGCAAACGTCGCCGTCGGGAAGGATTCGGAGGATCAAACTAAGCGACGGCTCGGCGACGGTCGTGGCAACAGGATTTGTCGCGCCGTTCTTCCTTACGTTCGAGGACGCAGGGGAGACCTCCCTCTTCGTGGCCGAGCGCGATCCTGCGAATCGAGTGACGCGCGTCGATCTGATTACGAACCTGAAGAGCGTCGTGGCCAGCGGTTTTTCGTCGCGGCCGGGCGCTGTGGCGCTCATGAGTTCGTCGCGGATGCTGGTTCACGGCGAGGCCACGCTTTCGATTGTCGATTTCCTGCCGTTCGTGGCATCGGGACCGCTGTTTATGGGCTTCGGTTTCATTCCGTTCAACGCGGTAATTCAAGCGGCGGGGCCGACTCAGGGTTTGGCGGACACGACTACGCCTCCAGGCTACTTCTACCAGGTAAAAGATACGCCATTCGGCGGAACGTTGCCGATCATGATCAACTATCCCGCGGCAACGGCCGATGGCGCGACGTTCTACCGCATTACCGTCGACGGCGTGGTACGGATGGACACCTGGAGCGATGAGGAGTGGAACGGTACGATGTTTGTCCCGGTAACCATTTCGCCTACCTTGGTAAACCTGCAGCCCGGATTCTATCCTGTGCGGACTGCCCCGTTTCAATACTTGAATCCGTCACTGGGAAGCCTGATCGATTCGACTACACTCAGCAACGGCATGCACACGATTCAGGTGGAATTCGTGAGGCCGAATCCGCTGCCATTCATTCCGGTTCCAATCGTGGTGGCGGTATCGGCGGCTGTCCTGTTCCGGGTGGATAACAACCCATGCAAGGCTGTACTCGGCGCGCCCAAGGTGGGAGCCAACGTCGCGGATGCGTGCGGAATTCTGCGGTACGTTAACCCAGGCGATGTAGTGACGTTGCAATTTACGGCGACACAGGCGAATAATTTCGCCGACTACTCATACAGTCTGATCCGCGGGCACAATAATCCGCCAGCACCCGTTGTCAGCGGGGCGACGAGCGGGCAGGTAAGCGCGGCGACCAATCCAGGCACACTGACGGGAACTGTTACCGGGCTGCTGGGCCCGTGCGTGACGGGCGGAATGGCTGCTTTTGCTGAATCTCTGTACGTAGCCGCCAGAGCCAACAACGGCTGGAGCCGGCAAAGTCAGTACGACGATTCGGATCTGCTGGCGTTTGTGTTGTCGAAGTAGGGCTCAACAGCCGTGAACGTCCAGGAGCGAGGAAGAGAGCGCACGCTCCCTTCCTCGTTTTTTCTTGCTGCCTGCGTCCGTCGGCTGAAGGTCGTGTGGTCCTCTGTTGACGACTGATCACAGAAACTGCTATTGAAGAATCAAGCAGTTCGATGGTGCTCATGTCAATGGCAAAGCACGTCGAACATCCGGCAGTTCTCCCAAACATCGACATCCAGGTCGAGCGATGGCCGATCGAGAAATTGATCCCGCGTGCGACGAACCCGCGCACCCACACCCCCTGTGTTTGGCCGAGCCACGCCCGAGCAGGAGGCGGAACTCGATCTGGTTCGCCGAGCCACGGCGATTCGGGAGCCCGGTGGCGGGCACATGCTGGAACTGCTCCAGGCCATACTACTGAGCCCCGTGGAGGGGGAAACGTGAAGAATCTGGCAAGACGCCACAGGAAACTCGAGGGTCTGCGGTTTGATCCCTCCGGCCTGGTGCCGCATTCTGAAGCGTGGTTCGATTACTACATTGACATCTTCGACCGTAACATGCGTGGAGAACACGTGGACTGCACTGGAATGACTATCGCAGTCTTCGACCGAATTGTTGAGGCCGCGGACCGGGCGGATCAGGAAGAGCGCAACAGATTGGCGGCAGCATGCGAAATATAGATCGCCGGCTGGCGAGACTCGAAACACGCCACGCGACCGTCGCCCGGCGGCCGCTATCGGTGCGAATCCATTATGTGGACCCAGAGAAGGGCCTGGTCAGTGTTCTGTTGGTCGAATCGGGCAAGACCACAGAGGTGCCAACCACTATCGAGGATGAAGAGCAATTTCGCGAGTCGCAGCTGCGGCGTGTGAGGCCGGAGCCATGCAGATAAATAAGTTCTCGCGCCGGCTGATACGGCTCGAATCGCGCGCGGCGGCCGTCACCGCGAGACAACCAGAGAGCCGCACATACTCCGATTCGTCGACACCGATATGACCGTGGTGACCAGCTTCAACATGGGTACCTGCGTTTGGACGCATTTCAGAGACGAAACCCGAACCGCGCCCGGAGGCAGTCGCCGGGAATAGCTACCGATATTTCGTAATGACGCGTGGGTTGGTAATTCGGATACTTCCCTGATTCTTAGTTTCAGCGCGTCTGCCTGCGGGCCACTAACGCGGCTATCGGTACGGCGACTGCAATGAGCAGCCACGAGAGCAAAGGAACGATGAGGAAGACCGACCCGATCTTTGCCTTGGTGTGCCCGAAGGCTATATCTCCGTAGATCGCCAACGAGCCCACGTTATAAGCAGCATCGTGATATTCAGAGTCGCTCGGCTGAGAATCGACCAACGTTGCGGAACTACGTTGGTCAACACGGGAGCCATGAACGGGGAGAGCACCCAAGCGCCAAAGAGCAGCAGCAGAACTCGCGAATCCTGATGACGACTCGCGTAGAGCATTAAGGCGAGTGAACCTGCGGCCCCAACCAGCACCACGACCAGACCTGCTGCACTAAGGCGCGTAGGGAACCCAGTGGCTTTCACAGACTTAACTTTATAACACAAAGCGGCCTCTCGCCACAACGTTGGGTTCGGCCACGTACTGCCGAGCTTCGCCTTTATTGATCCGCTTTTGCACGTGGTCGATTCTGCACCGGCGGTAGTTTTACGTTCCGCCCAAATCTCACGCCTCGCCGCTGGCCCGCCTGAACCCAAGGCGCGTGCGTCCTTGAGATAAGAGACGTTTGGGTGCTTGATTGATCAAATCAAAGGCCTCAAGTTCGGTCGATTCTTTGCCAAGGCGCCCGATGGCGCACGGCGCTGCGGAATAGCTACCGATATTCGGTCTTAACGCCCAACCCTACGGTTGTGAGTTCTGCTGGACGCGAACATATTATGTCTGCTCCACGCCGCAAACGCGGTGCAGCGAATCGGGGAATGTGCCGCGCTGTCAGCCGGCCAAGGGGAATTTGAACAGCTTCATGGCGTTGAGGCCGCGGATCTTTTGCTTTTCTTGTTCGGGAGCGTAATCGAATACGTAATCGATCAGCTTGAGCGCGTTCTCGTAGTAAGAGATGGCTGAGTCGGGACTGAAACGGGTTCCATACATTCCCCAAATCAGGCGGTCGGGGCCGTAGGCTTCGTAAAGGCGCTTCACCACGGGCTTATCCTTTTCGGTCAGGTTCGACACCTTCATATAAACGCGGGGCAGTTTGGAGAGCTTGATGACCTCTTCATACTCGGCGGCAGTGCCTCGATCGGGAAAACAGAGATGGTCGATCAGTACAGGCATGTCCCGGAAGTCGGCCGCGAGGGCGCCGATGCCGGGCGCGTGTGCCGGAATCATCTGCATCTGCACCAGCAACCCGAGATCGTGCATTTTGCGCCAGGTATTTCGCATGCCATCGGACTTGACGTCGCGATCGCGCATGGCTCCGGTGGTGGCGGGCGGATCGTTCACGCCGCGAAGTTCGTGAATGCGGATGCCGACAATGCGGTTGGGGTTCCTCTTCACCAGATCGTCGATGCGGGACGGCGTCTTCGGATCTATGGGGTCGAACAGGCAGGTGCCCTTCAGGAAGCCGGGCGAGGGCTCGTGCTGAAAGCAATATTCGAGATAACGGTGATCGTCCTGATAAACCTCGGACTGTACGATCACGGCGCGGTCGAGCCTTACTTCCGCCGCGAACCTCAGAAAATTCTCGATGGTCTGCGGGCCGGGATGGCTGGTGGCGTTGGGGGGGAAGGGAAAACGGGCCGGATCGTCGGAGAACATGTGGGTGGAATTCTCCACCAGATATCCTTTGGGGCGGGTCACGTCCGCGCGCAATCGTGGCGTCAGGGAAGCGGCCACAGCGCCCAGTATCTGCCTGCGCGAAATCTTCATTCTTTTATCCTTCAGGCCACGATGCCATCCAGTTTCGCGATGGCCGATGGGAACTCTTTCATGGGTACGCCAAAGACATCGTTGGCGATGGCGAGGTAAAGATCGCCGACGACGCCGTTGGTTGCGGTATGAGTGCCCGTAACCATCTTGCTGGCGTGGCCCGCAAGGATGACGGCCAGTCCATTATTTTTATGTTCGTTGGCTTCGGCATGTTCATGTACGAAAAGCAGGCAGCAATGATCGAGCAGCGTGGAGTCGCCCTCGCGGATGGATTTGAGCCTGGCAAGGAAGTAAGCAAACTCTTCGGCATGCCAGCGCGTAATGTCGCGCAGGATGTGTTGCTGTTCCGGTGTGTTGGGATTGTAGTGCGTGTAGTCGTGGTGGCGCTGCGTGGTGTAGCCGAGCCACGGGAAGCGCGTAAGGCTTTGTCCCTTGGTGAGCATGTAGGAGGCGACACGGGTTTGTCCCGAGGCCAGGGCATGCACGAGAAGATCAGACTGAATTTTGGCGATGCGCGGCCAGTCGCGCATGTCGCCTTCGCTTTCCGGCTCGCTGACAACGGAGTACTCGGGAGGAAGACTCGAAATGGAACGTTCTGTATCTCGCACCGAGCCCAGATATTGATCGAGACGCTGGCGATCCTCCGCGCCGAGCGAACCCTCGAGGCGGGAGGCGTCGTCGCGAACGGCGTCGAGAATGCTCTTCTTGCGTTCCACCCAGGCGGCGTCACGGACTCCGAAGATACGATCGAAGAGGTTGGCGGGAATCATCTCCGGCGGCAGCGCCTGATCGCGGCCGGACCAGCTCATGTTGCGATGAATGCTGTCGCCGTGGGATTCCTGGCAGACGCCGATCTGCAGGGAACGAAAGCGGGACTGGCGTCCGATGGAATCGGCCAGCACCTGATCGTAGGTGATGCCGCCGGCGCCGCGGCCGGTGTAGGCTGTGCCCGAAAACAGGCCGCTGATGGCGCGATGATGTTCATTGCCGGTTGTCGAAAGGCGGGCAGCCGGATTATCGAGCCCGCTGATGAGATGAAAATCGTTGCGGAAGGGAGCGAGCGGCGAGAGGGAGGGCGTGAGCCGATAGTCGCGGCCGGTTTCGCCGGGAATCCAGTAGCGCTCCGGGATGCCGTTGCCATTGAACCAGAGCACGAAGCGCGATTCGATGGGCTTTTGTTCCGCCGCGTACGCCTGGCCGTTGGGATCGAGCATGGCATCGAGCACTGGCAGGCCGAGCCGGACGATGGAACCGGCGCCGGTGGTGCCCAAGAGAAATCCGCGTCGTGAAAGATGCCGCATATTATCAGTTACCCTTTCTGAATTCGTCCGACAACACGAGCGCCAGCATCAGTTCCCTGAACTTGAAGCCGGAGTCCTCGAAGCGGCGAGCCGCTTCATCGATCAGTGGGCCGTCGGCCGCCGTTTCGGGACGGGCGAAGGCATAGCGGAATAACTGTTTGACCACGCACTTGCGGCATTCGTCGTTGCCGGCCAGAATCTGTCCCAGTTCTTTAGGCGAAGAGAAGCTTGCGCCCGTAATGCCGGTAACCTGCGCATTGGAATCGATGGGAAGGCTGGCTTCGATGGGATTCCTCCTCTTATCCCGGTCTTCGCCGTTGCGATAAGTGACGACGTACTGCTGGTCGCGCCAACGTCCGATGGCGTCGAAGTGTTCGAGACCGAAGCCGACGCCGTCCATCAGCCGATGACAACTGGCGCAGGCGGGATTGGCGACGTGCATGGAGAGGCGCTCGCGGGTGCCGCGCAGTTTCCCCTCGACTTGCGGGGGCAGATTGGTATTCACGCCGGGCGGCGGATCGGGCACTCTCTGGCACATGAGGCGCTCGCGGACAAACAGGCCGCGCACAGTGGGAGACGTCTCGCCGGGCTGGCTGGTGAGCGCGAAAAACGATACTTGACCGAGCAGGCCGCCGCGCTGTAGTTTGTCAGGCAGCATGACGCGGGAAAATTCGGCTTCCGGGGCGGGAAGACCGTAGATCTGCGCCAGATCGGAGTTGACGAAGCTGTAATCGGCGGTCAGATACTGCATAAAGTTGCGGTCGTTCCACACCAGATCGTCGAGAAAGCGGCGCGTCTCTTCGACCGAAGCCGCTGCCACCTCGGGGCTGAACGTGGGAAACAGGGTGCGATCTTTGACCGCATCGACGACGCCGTCGAGCTCGAGCCACTGGGTGAAGAATTCCTGCAGAGCTTCGTGGGCCTTGGGATCGGCGAGCATGCGGCGCACCGTCTTTTCCACGCCGGCGGAACTGGCGAGTTCTCCCTGGGCGGCCATCCTGAGCAATTCCGGGTCGGGCATGGAGTCCCATAGAAAGTAAGACAGGCGGTTGGCAATGGCGTACTGCTTCCACTTGCCCCGCAGACCGGACTGGACATGGAAGAGGAAAGACGGGGAAATCAGCATCGCCTCCACCACGATCTCAGCTCCTTTGAGGAAGTTGCCGGAATTCTTCCCCTCAGTCAGGAACAACTTGTCGAAGCGCTGCGCTTCCTCCTCTTCGAGAGGGCGGCGAAAAGCGCGCAGGCCGAATTCACGGACGAAGCGGTCGGCGCAGGCGCGGTCGACGGGGCTGGCCGGTTTGCAGGGAATCAGATTGCCGCTGTCGCCGTAGCGGAAGGCATTACTCGCGAGGCGTTCGGCGGCTGACCCGTAGGCTTCCGCAAGAGTCGGCGAAATGGTCTGGGCGGCGGCCTGATTTTTGAAACCGCGAACATAGTCTTCGGGCGGGAAGTTATGTGCCGGCTGGGAGAGGACCCCGAGCAGATCGCGAATGGTGCGGTTGTACTGGCTGTGGGTGAGCCGGCGCATGGGCGGGCCCTGTTCCGCCGCGGGCCGGTAGGACGCGACGGTTTTCAGGGCGGCGGCAAGCTGCTCAGGCGTTACGCTCGCCAGATATTCAACCCAGGCGGTAAGGACAGCATCCTGCTCGCTGCCGGGGTGGATGCGCTCGCCGCCCGTGTGCTGCACGCGATTGGTGGGTTTCATTCGCAACAGAGATTGCCGCGGATTCTGCCGGTCAACCACTCTGGCGAGTTGGAGACCAAAGGCGGCGATCTGTTCCGGCGGCGCATCTTTGGGGGGGAAGTGGATGCGGGTGGTGGAAGCGACTCCATCCTCGGCGTGGCAGCCGCGGCAACCAGCCGCTTCGAAAATGGGATAAACGTTGTGGATGAAGTACAGGGGATCAGCAGCGGGTTTTGCCTGCCCCTGCAAAGGGAGAGCCGCAAACAGGGCAAGCGTGGCGGTACGGATATATGTCGGCGGGGTCCCGGTTCTCATGGTTCCCGTTCTATCTGTGGCGGGGGTGGCGCCTGGCCCTCGCCGCCGGGTCCCGCCGGCCGTTTTCCGCGCCCGTCCTGCGCCTCGGCTGGGCTGGGAGTCTTATCTGCAAACCATGTGACCTGGCAGCGCGACTGATCCTTCATAGCGAGTTCCACAGCTTCTTTCGACACCTTCGAGCCCCCGAGGAACAGCCTTTGCAGCCCGGGTGCGGCGAGGAGCCTCTGCAATCCCGCATCGGTGACGGCGGTGCGGCTCAGGTCGATCTCTTCGAGTTGTTTGATGCGCAGAAGATAAGGGATGGCCGTATCGTCGACGTGTTTCAGACCGGAGAGCCTGAGCTGCCGCAGGTCGGGGAGCGCGGCGATGTTTTCGAGACCTTTACTGGTTACTCCGGTCTCGCTAAGGTCAAGCGAACGTAGCTTCTTCATGCGCGCAATTTGCGCCGTCCCGAGGTCCGTCACCTTGAGGCCTCTGAGGTCGAGCGATTGAAGGCGCTCGAAGGTGGCAAACAACCGCAGGTCGAGGTCGGTCATGGAAACCTGCCATATGCCGGAGTTGCGGCGCTGCGCTCCGCTGAGGTCCATGGAGACCAGGCTGGGGAGCACACGCAGGGCCATGAGCGCGCTCGCCGTCATGACATTGCCGCCGATTTTCAGTTCACGCAGATGCGACAGAGCGGTGAGGTAATCGATGCCGTTGTCAGTGGCCTGGGTCATGCTGACGTTGAGCGTTTCGAGACTCTCCACCCGGGAGATAAACTCCACGCCCGAATCGGTGATATCGGTCCCTTCGACATCGAGCCATCGGAGGTTCTTCCAGCTTCGCAGGTAGGTGAGCGCGAAGTCGGTGATCTGTTCGGCGGAGTGTAGGTTGAGGCGCTCGATATCGGGCATGGCGCGCAGCCGCTCGATGCCGCGGTCGGTGACACGGACAAAGGAGAGATCTAGGCTGCGCAGGTCTTTGAGGCGAGCGATGCGATCGAGATCGCTGTCGCCGATCCACGTGTAGCTGAGATCGACGCCGACGATACGAGACTTCGCCTGGTCTCTGACCACTTTTCCGCCCTGGCTTTCAACCCATGCGGCCACGTCTTCGTTCGGGTTCGCGGCAGCGTCCGCTCCGAGCCAGATGCCCCGGCCAAAAACGATGCAGATCAGTGCCATTACCGAATGTCTCATGGTGTACGTCTCATTTGGACCTTCAGCTCTTGCGCCGGCGATAGCCGGAGGAATCGATTTCGAAAACGAACTTACACCCTGGCAGCGCGGTCTTAAGGTCGTCGAATCCCCGCTGGGTGACCAGAGTGTGATACAGATTGAGCGCGCGCAGTTTGGAAAATGTCTTAAGCTCGGCCAGACTGGCATCGGTGATATCCGAGCCATTCAGCCCCAGCTCTTCGATATTCGAGAGGGCACTCAGGTATCCGAGCGCGGTATCGCTCACCGGATTGTAGTCGAGGTCGAGCCTCCTGAGACTCGACAGCGAGGCGAGCTGCTTAATGCCTGCATCGCCTAAGCGCGAGTAAGTGGAAGACGCGGCAAGGTCGAGATCGGTCAGTTGCTTTAGGCCAGCGATGTTCTCCAGACCTGCGTCGCCCACGCGCACATGACGCAGCGACAGGTACTGTAAGTCGGTAAAGCTTCGCGTTACGGTCAAGCCTTTGTCGGAGAGATCCACGCCTGTCAATTCGAGACGCTGGAGCCCGGTGAGGGGGCTTAGCATGTGCATTCCGTCGTCGGTAATGCTGGTGTAACTCAGGGACAGATCGGTGATTTGCTTGAGCGCGGCGATATATTGCAGACCTTCGTCGTCGAGCTGCGAGCCGGACATATCGAGCTTACGCAGGGCCGCAAGGCCGGCGAGACCGGCAAGTCCGGCCCCCTGAACCCTCGTATTGACCAGACTAAGACTCTGCAGATTTTTCATCTGACTCGCGAACGCGAGGGTGGCGTCGCTTACCACGGTGTCGTCGAAGCGAATCGCCGTAAGCGATGTGAGTCCGGCGAGGTTCGAAGTTCCGAGGTCGCTGATCTGAGTGGCCGAGAGATCGAGCCGGTCGAGCTTGCCGAAGAATCGAAGAACTTTGAGATCGGGATCGGTAACGGGCGTCGAGGCAAGGGAGATATCGCGGACGTGGCCATCGCTTCCCGCGACCGCCTTGCCGCCGATGGCATTAATCCACTTCATGGCGTCCCGTTCATTAGCCACGGCCGACGAGGGCGGCCCTTTCGCTCCGGAAGCGGTAACGGCGTTGTCCTCAAACAGGATGTTGCACTGCGGCAGGGATCTCTGAAGCGCTTCCACTCCGGCGCGGGTCACCTGGCTGTAACGCAGATCGAGGTTGCGCAGATGAGTGGCGCCCTGCAGCGCTTCAATGCTGAGGTTGCTGATCCGGGTCCGGTAGAGATTCAGTTCTTCCAGTTTCTTAAGCCGGCCCAGCACAGCGGCGCTCTTATCGGAGGTGCGTGTACCAAGAAGGTTAAGTTTGCGAAGTTCGGAGAGCCCGGCCAGATGCCGCAGGCCCTCATCGGTGATGTCGGCGCCCTGCAGATCGAGTTCCTGCAGTTCCTTAAGGCCGTCCAGACTCTGCAGTCCAGCGTCGGTAATGACGGTGTCGTGAAGGTTCAGGACGACCAGATGCCGCATCCCGGCGACCTGCTTCATCCCCTCGTCGGTGAGTAATGAGTAGCTGAGATCGAGGCGGCGCATGTTGGTGAACGCCGCGAGGGTGGTGCCTTTGACGCCGGTGCGGGTGACGCGGAGCTCCTGTAATTTTTCGGGTGCGCCGAAGTTCTTGAGCCCTTCGTCGTTGATCCCCGAAGGACCGCTGACGACGGGCTCGCTGTTGATGAAAACCTCAAGCTGCTTAAGATTAGCGAGGAACTTCCAGTTATTGACGCCGCCGCGCCCAGGGCCGCCCCTGCCCAACTGAATACGGGACGAGATGTAGAGACGGCGCAGGTCGGACAGATCTCCCAGGCGCACCAGGTCCGCGGAAGTGGCGTGGATATCGACGATATTCAGAGTGTGAATGCGAAATGGCCCGGGTGGAAGCTCGTCGAGGTCGCGAATGCGCCGGAGGTCGCCGTGCAGGACGACTTCTCCGCCCCGGCGCAAAACCCACTCGGCAACTTCGCGCTCGGCCGCATCGTCGGCGACCGTTATTTCCGCCGCCCTTGCCGGCTGGAAGAGTGGGACGTTATACGCACCGATACAAAGATAAAACAGGGCAGTGGCGCCAACCACTCCCGACAGCCGTCTCATCTCTCTCCCCTCCACCCTCGCCTCGAAATCGTTAAAAGTATAAAACCAGCGCTCAGGGGTTGATCGAACATTGGTTCTCTGGACCCGTCCCGCGCAGCGATCCGCAGCCCAATTCGAACCGGGCCGGGCAGAGATACACGGACACGCCGAATATATAACCGGCGGAAAACGGTGTCAAGCGTTCACGAATGGATTTCCCTAATCCTAAGTGAAACGCCCGGCATGAAGTTGCATTTGCAATTGCGTAACTTTGGGATATAATCGCGTCCGTTAGCACGTGGCTGGAATGCGAAACGTTCGGACGGATCGATCCTCCACGCTGGATTTCAGGGCCCGGAGGTCGGAAGAATGAGACTAAGTATTACGGCTGCGCTCCTTGTCGTTATCGCAGCGTCGGCACCCGCACAAATCGATAGAGGCAACCTGACAGGTGTCGTGACCGACCCGTCGGGCGCTGCCGTCCCTGATTCCACGCTGCTGCTGTTAAATACCGGCACAAGCGGGGAAAGAACCGAGCATAGCGGCGCCACCGGCATTTATCGCTTTGCAACTCTCGAAGCGGGGACTTATCGCCTCGAAGTAGAGTCGGGAGGATTCAAGAAGCTGATCCGGGACGGGATTCAAATTCAGGCGGGCGAAACGACCACTGTGGACATACGTCTGGTGCTGGGGCAGTCGGCGGATTCAGTGACCGTGACCGCTGAGTCTCCCCTGCTCCACACGGAAAGCGCCTCGCTTGGCAATGCGGTGAACGGACAAACCGTGCAGGAGTTGCCGACAGTGACGCGGAACCCTTACACGTTCGTACAACTCTCGCCGGGCATCCAGTACACTTCCACATCTGCGCTGCAAATATATTCTAATGACGGAACGTCGCAGTTTTCTTCCAGCGGAACGAAGTCCATGGCCTCGTTCCTGATGGATGGCGTCCCCAACATGCGCGTCCAGTCCGACGGGCAGGTGGGAGGGTCGGTAGGCTTCAGTCCCTCTCCCGAGGCCGTGCAGCAGGTGGACGTCCACACCGACGCCTTCGACGCGGAGTTCGGCCACTCGGGCGGCGGAGCGGTCAGCGTCACCACCAGAAGCGGCACCAACCAGCTGCGCGGCTCAATTTACTGGTACCTGCAGAATCGGGACCTCAACGCCAACACCTTTTTCAACAATCTGAACGGCGTGGCGAATCCGACTGCCACGCAAAACTGGTACGGTGCCTCGATAGGCGGCCCGGTGGTCCTGCCGAAGATCTACCGCGGCAAGGACAAGACTTTTTTCTTTTTTGACTATGAAGGGGCGCATGTCCTTTCGAATACGCTGGGCGATTACATCGTGCCGACGGCTCTGCAGTTGCAGGGCAACTTTACGCAGACTACGAACTCGGCGGGAGTGGTGAGAACCATATACGACCCCTCCACGACGGTGGCAGCCGGCAGCGGGTACACGCGAAGCCCCTTCCCCGGCAACATTATTCCGTCCTCGCGCTTTGACGCGGTAGCCAGGAACTTTCTCCAGTACTATCCGGCGCCGAACAAAGCGCCCACCAGCGCCGATATTTCGAACTTCCAGGACGGGCAACCGGTCGGCACACGATGGGCCAGCCTGGTGGGACGGGTGGATCACGAGATCAACAGCAATCATCGGCTGTTTGCGCGCTGGGGCTGGAACAAACGATTCGATTTCTCCACGCCTACTTACGGAACCTGCTGCACGCTGGCGACGGTTAACGACGAGTTCGGGCGCGGAAATATCGTCGGCAGCATCGGCGATACCTGGATCGTCAGTCCACGGACGGTGGTGGACATCCGAGTTGGTTTCTATCGCTACTTCGACGCCGTATACCCCTTTTCCACCGGCTTTAAACTGACCAACCTCGGGTTCCCGGCAAGTTTTGCGAACGCGGTCGACTATAACTGGTTTCCGCGTATCACGATGACCGATGGCGACGTAATCAACTTCGGCGATACGCGCAGCCCGAACGTGAACGATCAGACCAGTCTCTCGCCGCTTGTGAACGCGCACACCAGCATGGGCCGGCATGCCTTCAAGTACGGTTTCAGCTGGCAGGTGTCGCAGGACAACGCCGTCTCGCCGGGTAACACGCCCGGCGGCTTATCGGGCAGCGCCATGGGCTTCACTTTCGACCACACTTATACTCAGGGGCCAAATCCGACCACCAGCACCTCTACCGCCGGCAACGACTTCGCCGATTTCCTGCTGGGAGATGTCACGGCCGGCACGTATCCGAAGAATTCGGGAAAGACGATGCTCGAAACCTTCACAGGGTTTTACTTTCAGGACGACTGGAAGATTACCGACCGGCTGACGCTGAACATGGGGATCCGGTTCGAACACGAGGGCGCGGGCGTGGAAAGATATAATCGCGTGGACGAGGGATTCAACCCGAGCGTGCCCAGCCCCCTGCAGGCGGCGGCCGAGGCCAACTATGCGAATCACCCGATTCCCCAGCTGGCGGCGCTCAATCTGATGGGCGGTCTTACCTTTGCCGGTGTGGGCGGCGAGCCGCGGGGCTTCCTGGACTTGCCCGCCCTTGAGGTGGAACCCCGCTTCGGGTACGCTTACCGCGTAACCGACAAGATCGTTTGGCGCGGCGGCTATGGCATCTTCAGGGTACCGGTAAATCTCGATTATTTCCAGAACACCGGCTTCACTACCACCACCAACATGGTCGCTTCGCTGAACGGAAACCTCACGCCCGCTAACACCCTGTCCAATCCATTCCCGAACGGTCTTTCCATTCCGTCCGGCTCGGCGAACGGGTTAATCACCTCGGTTGGCCAGACCATCACGGGGAACGTGGCAGCGGCCGGCGGCGCCAACTTCAGGCCCGCCCTGAGCCAGCAGTTCTCGATGGGCTTCCAGTTTTTGCTGCCCGCCAGCTTTTCCGTCGAAACCAGCTATGCCGGAAACAACTCCCAGCACCTGACCGTTTCGCGGAACGTCGATCAGTATGCGAACCAATACCTCTCGCTGGGCACGGGACTTAATGCCACGGTGCCCAACCCGTTCTACGGTGTGATCACGGATCCCACCAGCGCTCTCAGCAACGCGACCACTACTGTCGCGCAATTGTTGAAACCGTATCCGCAGTTCACGGGGCTCACCGAATCGGGGCTGCCGTTCGGCAGATCGCATTACGATTCATTGCAGGTCAACCTGCAGAGACGCATGGCGCACGGGTTGTATTTTGGCACGGCGTATGTGTTCTCGAAGTACAGGGAGAAGACATCGTACCTCAATGCCAACGACGCCGCGCCGTCATGGGCAATATCGAGTAACGACCGGCCCCAGCGTCTGGTGATGACCGGAGTCTACGAGCTTCCGGTGGGCAAGGGAAAAACGTACCTGAACGCGGCGTCGGCGCCGTTGGACCGTTTGCTGGGCGGCTGGCAGGTGAACTGGCTGGTGACCTGTCAGTCGGGCCCGCCGCTGGGCTTCGCGAGCGCCATCCGGACTACTAAAAGCGACGATAGTCCGCACACGATTCAGGAATGGTTCAACACGTCGCAGTTTTCTCCGATACCCCCGTTCACCTTGGCGACTCTATCTTCGCTGGTCGAGGATTTGCGTGCCTATGGCATCAATAAGTGGGATATCTCGGCTGTGAAGAATCTGCCGATAACGGAGCGGATCAGGTTTAACTTCCGGGCGGAGTTCTACAACGCCTTCAACACGGTTCAGTTCGGCAGCCCCAACACGTCGGTGACAAGCGCTACCTTCGGGCGGGTTACTTCCGCTTCGAATTCGCGCGTGATCCAGTTGTCGGCCCGGATTAATTTCTGACGTCGGCCCCGGGAGGCAACGATATGAAGAGACGCGATTTTTTGGCGGCCGCCGGTATCGGGGTCTCGCTTATAGGCGCAGCCGCGCAGCAGGCGGGCAACGGATCGAGACCTAAGGCGGCGGAGCCGCCGTCGCCGCGCTATACGGGTAAACCGCAGCTGAAGATCACCGACGTCCAGGCGTTTATTGTAAACGCGGGGCGTAACTATGTTTATGTGAAGGTATCCACGGACCAGGGAATCCATGGGTGGGGAGAGGCCTACTCGGCCGGTCCCGACGAAGCCACCGTGGAGACGGTCAGGGATTTCAAGGCGTGGCTGGTCGGCAAAGATCCTCGAAACGTCGAGTATCTCTGGGCCACCATGTACAACTTCACGCGGTTTCCGGGCGGCCTTGTGGTCAATGCGGCGCTCAGCGGTATCGAACACGCGCTTTGGGATATCGCGGGCAAAGCCGCCGGCCTGCCGGTTTACATGCTCCTCGGAGGGAAATGCCGCGAAAAAATTCGCTGTTACCAGGCGGCCAACTCTCCCGATCAGGCCCGCCAGCTGATCGGGAAGTACGGCTATACGGCGCTCAAAGCCACTCTGGGTTTTACGAATGAGGTGTCGTTTAACACCATGGTGCGCAACTTCGGTCAGAGAGCCGAGGCTCTCCGCAAGGCGGTCGGGCCGGACGTCGACCTGTGTTTCGACGCTCATGCCAGAGTGCTCGAGCCGTATGTCGCGCAGGCCATGTGCGAAGCCCTGAAGCCTGTCAGTCCCCTGTTTTTCGAAGAGGTGATCCGGCCGGAGAACATGGCGCTGATGGCGGAGGTGCGGCGCAAGGCGCAGATACCGATCGCCACCGGCGAGGAGCTGTACACTAAGTTCCAGTTCCAGCAACTGCTGGAAGCCCGGGCGGCCGATATCGTTCAGCCGGACATCTGCCTCGCCGGCGGCATGCTGGAGGAAAAAAAGATCGCCGCCATCGCGGAGTCGCAGTATGTAAAAGTGGCGCCCCACAACCCCTTGGGCCCGCTGGCCACTCTGATTAACATTCACTTCGCCGCGTCCACGCCAAACTTCCTGATACTCGAATACCATCCGGACGACGAATCGCCCCGCAAGGATCTGATCAAAGACGAAACGATCGTGGTCAAAGATGGGTATCTGGCGATTCCGGACAAGCCCGGCTGGGGGTATGAGATGGATGAGGACGCATTTCGGCGCATGCCTGCAAAGCCGTGGCACAGGGACTTCTCGTTCGACCCCGACGGCGCGCCAGGCTTCATTTAGGAACCGAAATGATGCTCAGGAACTGGTGGTTCTGTCAGGGAGGCGGAATGTCGAAGATTGTTGTGGTATGGGGCGCCGCTCTGGCGCTTTCAGTGTCGGCGCCGTTCGAAATCCGCGCCGCGGCGTTCGACGTCAAAGCGTTCGGCGCAAAAGGCGATGGCAAGACGCCCGATCGCGAGGCCATTAATAAAGCCATCGACGCGGCCGCCGCGGCGGGCGGCGGTGCCGTGTACTTCGGCCCCGGAACTTACCTCACAGGTTCGATCCGGCTGCGCAGTAATATCACCCTGCAGCTCGAACACGGGTCTGTCATCGAAGCATCGAGCGATCCCGCGACCTACGATCCCTCCTCAAAAGCCCTGATCTGGGGTGAGGGTCTCGAAAATGTATCCATCGTGGGAGGGGGGCTGATCAGCGGCACGGCGCTCGTAAGGTTCGGCGCCGCCAACGGCGACAAAGCCCTCGCCCTGAAGTTGAGCCGCAACGTGACCCTGCGCGACTTTTCCATTCTCAACGGCGGGAGCTGTGCAATTCTGGCCACGGGCGTTGATAACCTGACCGTTGACAACGTCAGGATCGACACCAACCGCGACGGACTCGATCTGGATGCCTGCCGTAACGTCAGGGTCTCCAACGTGAGCGTCAACGCGCCGAACGACGACGCCATCTGCATGAAAACCCGCGGCGGCATCGGGTTTTCCCGCGCCGTCGAGAATGTGACCATCACCAATGTGCTGGTGAGCGGCTACGATGTCGGCTCGCTGCTGGATGGCACATACAAGCGCACCGTAACGCAGGCGCCGGATCGCGACGGCCCCACCGGTCGTATCAAGATCGGCACGGAAAGCGGCGGCGATTTCAAGAACATCACCATTTCCAACGCAGTGTTCGACCGCTCCCGCGGCCTGGCTCTCGAAACCGTAGACGGGGCACAAATGGAAGACATCACCATCTCCAACATCACCATGAGAGATGTCTCGAACGCCCCCATCTTCATCCGGCTGGGCAGCCGCATGCGGGAGGCGGCGCCGGAAGGGACGCCCATCGGCTCGGCGCGCCGCATCAGCATCAGCAACGTCAGGGTGTACGACGCCGATCCTCGCTATCCGTCCACCATTACCGGCATCCCCGGCCACGACGTGGAAGATATTAAACTCAGCGACATCCGCATCGTAAGTCGCGGCGGCCTGACGCTGGATCAGGTGGCCAGGCAACCGGCGGACATGGTGAGTACGTTCTTCTTCCGCGCCCCCGGCGGCGTGCCGCCGCGCGAACCGTTCGATACTCCGGAACGCGAGAAAGAGTATCCCGAACCCTCGATGTTCGGCGTGTTGCCCGCCTATGGGTTCTTCATCCGCCACGCCAAAGGCATCGAGTTGAACAATGTGGATGTTGGATTCATGCAGGAAGACCGCCGACCAGCCTTCGTCCTCGACGATGTCGACGGCGCCGACTTCCAGCATGTGAAAGCGCAGAAGCCCGCAGGCGTTTCGACCATCGTGTTAAAGAAGGTGAAAAACTTCACGTCGCGTGGTTCTACGCCGTTGCCGGATACGCATATCCCGACTGCCGACCGGCGCGAGATGTGACGGCCCGCGAAACGAGCTGCCGTTGAAAGTGCCCGAAGTGACGGGCGTGCCACTCATGGGGACGCGCCCCACTTGCGAGGTATTAGGGCGTGTTCACACTAATCGCAGCGCTTCAAAGATGAGTGCGAATGAGACGAAGAAGACGATACTCCCGAACTGCTGTTACTCTGGCGGAGTTGGTACGTCTGGCTTGCCGGCGCGCTGATCGTCGCCGCCGGGCTCACCCTCAATCCGGCGCTCTACTATCCACCAGTCCAGCTTGGACTTTTCGATTCGATGGTAGCCTTTTGACCGGCAGGTAAGCCTTTGACCTGCGGCCGCAATGCCGTACAGATTCACGAACCCACGCGCCCTCTGAACCTGGAGGAACTTGCGGAGCGACTCGAAGGGTTAGGATCTTGTACGGGCGAACGAATTCGCGCTGCGCTTCAACGACGGAGAACACGAGGTAGCTGCCTTCGTCGGCGGTTGGCGGCATAACTATCCGTTCCAGTATCGAGCGCGTTCAGGAAGCACCCAACGGACGCCGCCGCGCGGATCGGGCACGTCGCCCTTCCAGCGCGGAACGACGTGGACATGGGTGTGCATGACCGTCTGGCCGACCGCCGTTCCGTCGTTAAGCCCGATATTGAAGCCGTCTGGCGAAAGTCGCGCCAAAAGCTGCTCGCGAACCCGACGCACCAGTTCCCATACGGCACCCTGTTCGGGCGCGGAGAGTTCGTAGAGCGAGGCGACGTGCCTCCGCGGAACGATGAGTGTGTGCCCTTCGGCGACGGGGAACCCGTCGAAAAATGCAACGGCGTACTCCGTCTCCATTAGGATGCGGTCACGGGCGAGGGCGCAGAATGGGCAGGAACTCAATACATCACGATACGCGCGGCTGATCCGGGCGAGCGTTCCGGCCGGGAATAGCTACCGATATTGCCCCTTAACTGACTCAGGTGTTTACCCATCTTGAGCAGTTCAGAGTTCTTTGTCACGTGATCTATGCACTTCGGCAGGAGCCGGGTGAGGCCTGAAGCGCAGAGAACCATTTTGGTGACCCCGAAACATTGGGGTAAAGCAGAATATCGGCGAAGGTTGCAACATCGGCGATGGACCCCGGGGAGGGTCACCCAAATGGTTAC
>Ga0302319_10007326_pt1 | contig 21732 bp, 19 predicted proteins | sample Bog_T0_2_FD_203319 | JGI IMG/M metagenome (GOLD analysis project Ga0302319, IMG submission 203319) | Peat permafrost microbial communities from Stordalen Mire near Abisko, Sweden - Bog_T0_2 | ecosystem: Environmental > Terrestrial > Soil > Wetlands > Peat | place: Sweden: Abisko, Stordalen Mire... | reverse complement strand
CCTATTCCAACGATCGGGTTTAAAGCCGGCGTGAGCTATGAGAGCAGCCGCAACCGCAAATTGACTATTGGGCTGTTCGATGTGTCCGACGGACCTTTTAGCGGTTACACCGCCGTAAACCCGTTGCAGGGCTGGCATCACATCATTAATGGAAATTTGCGCTGGGACCTGGCGAAATATTCTCCGTTTGGCGAGCGCAGCGGCATGGCGTTAGTGGCGCACGTGAACAACCTGACAAACCAGGTAGTTTGGCTGCCAAGCGGATTCAGCAGCGTGGACACTGTGCCGGTCGAGCAAGGACGGGTTATCTTCGCCGGCTTGGAATTCTCGTTCGGCACACATTAAGCAGCCTTAACGGGATTTGGCATCGACACGAATGCATGACGATTGCCAGCTAGCCCTAACAATCTTAAACTGTCGAGCAATTGTATCCGCAATGACATCTATCACCCTATTAACGTGCGGGAATATTGCCATGGCCCCCGGGCATGGATAGAGGCGGCTCATGTTGGCGTTCTTTACTGGCAAAACAAGTTATTACAGCCGCCCAACTGGACGCGCAGGCGTGACGGATTACGCTGAAGCAGCAAGGTAGCGCGGATTGGGTTGTTGAGGGACGGGCTCGATTTCGAGCAGGCGAGGAGTAGGCCGGCCGCAGGGGCAGGGTTGGGCGTCGAGCGCCGCTTTGATGCCGGTGCGCAGGCCGCTGTTACCTTCTCCATGGAGGATGAGTTCGCCATTGCCTAAGAATTCGGGCCCGACTCCGGGCGCCAGATGCCAGCCTTCGTGTGCCTCACACTCGGAGCAGAGCAGGCCGTTGTCGAGGCCGAGATAGAGTTCGAAGATCGGCACGCCGAAGGCTTGCCACAGGGTGACGCGCACCAAATCGGTGAGCGGATAAGTGGCGTAATGGGTGATGACGACGAGGGCGTGGTCGATGGAAGAGGTATCGATAAATCCGGCGGCGGATTGATCAGCTAGGCGCTGCAGGTCAACCGCGCAGCCGATGAGTACATTCGGGGCCAATAACGGCAAGTTCTGAAAGCGCCGCAGCACGATGGGCTGCGCTTCGGCAAATCTGGGTCCGGCGGACAATTGCGCCAGCCGCAGAGTGGGCGAAATGGGGAATGGCAATTGGATGAGCGGATGCCGGCTGCGCCGCAAATGCCTGATTCGAGCCTGAACTTTGCGAAGTGACATATCTACAAAGTGCAAGTTTGCTTGAGAAGATTTATGTCAGGTTATTCCGAACATCAGGTACGTTGGTCATAAACGTGGAGTAAGCGGGGCTTATGGAACTGTTCTAGATTGAAACACAGGACTTGGGAAGCTTGCTGAGCGTCGAGGCCGAGTTCGTAGAGAGCTTTGCTTTGCTGCTCGAGAATGGCAGCGTGCCAGCCGCGCGGAAAGAAGCTGGAATCGCTGCCGAAGAGCAGGCGGTTGAGGCCCAGGACTTCGATTGAGCGGCGAAAGACGGTGGCGAGGTCGAGCCCTTCATAAATCATCCAGCGATTGCTGCTTGAGGTATCGAAGAAGACGTTGGGACAGAGATCGGCGAGCATGAGCGCTTCGCGCAGCAGACCCGCGCCGAAGTGGGGAATGACAAAGCGGATCAAAGGGAAATGCAGCGCGACCGGATGAAGATCGAGCGGATTCGCATAGTGCATGTTGAACTGGCTGGAGAGGCCGAGTTTCTGGCGAATGCCGAGGCTGATCGCGCCGCAGTGAACGAAGACGGCGATTTGTGAATCGCTGGCGAGTTCGAGGATGGGTACAAGGCGCGCGTCGGTTATGGAATAAGTGTGCATGGCCGGAAAAAGGCATATGGCATGGAGATGCGGATTGGCGGCGGCGAGTTTGACGCGCGACAGGGCATCGGGCTGGGTGGGGTCGAGCATGAAATAGCCGTAGAAGCGATCGGGATGCGCGGCGACGGCGGCGGATACGCTGTCTTCATCGCCCGGCATGCTGGCGATCAGAGCGGCGCGCTGCACGTTGAAGCGAATGAGCTCGGCGGCCCAATGAGCGGCCAGCGCGACGGGATCGGCGAGGGGGATTTCGAAGTTCAGCAGCAGCGCGAGGGCTTCGGCATTGGCGGCTTTCTTCTGCTGGGCGAGGGCGGAATAAAACTTGTGCGAGAAGAAGTGGATGTGGGCATCTTGGATTGCTAATTCGCCCCAGGGAGTTTGTGCCATTTACTTTTTCGCGACTCCATCGGCGGAGACGGCGGGTATGGGCAGCGGCTTGCTGTTGCTGTATTCGGTGGCGAGGAAGTCGATGAGCATTTGTTTATCGGGAACGACGGCGCCCCAGCCGATCATCTTGTCGACCTCTTTGGTCCAGGCGGCTGAGGAGAGCCTTTGGGAATCGATCAGACGAGTGCTGTGGCAGGCGACGCAGTAGGTGGCTTCCGCTTTCTTGCCGGCTACGGCGTTGAGATCGGCAGTGAAGGATAGCGATCCCATGGAAAGAAAGATAACAGCGAGTTTCATAAAGCCTCCACGATGATACCGATGCGGTCGATGGCGTTGAAAAGATAGCCGGACGGATTCCACGGAGCGACGATGGGCTGGACGCGACCAGCGGAATCGGTGGCGCGCGACAGGATTGTGTAATAGCCTTGTTTAGCGGGATGCCACTCGGTTGACCAGAGACGCCAAGTGAACGGTTGGGCTTGGGGAGAAAGCTGAGCGGCTTGCCAAGTGCTGCCGCCGTCGGTTGAAACTTCAACCTTGGTGACGTGCTCTTCGCCGGCCCAAGCCATGCCGCGCAGCACAGCGGCGGCCAGCGGAATTTTGTCGCCATCCGCATGCCCGGTGATATAGGACTTGACGGGCATGCCTTCGATCACTTCGAGATCGGCTTTATCGACGGGGACGCCGGGCGCGCCGGGATGCTTGGGATAGCGGTAGGCAGGATTCATAAAGAAGCCTTGATCCTGTTCGTTGGCGATTGAAAGGGAGTTGACCCATTTCACCCAACTGGTTCCATCCCAACCGGGAACAATGAGGCGAAGCGGGAAGCCATGCAGATCGGGTAGAGGCGCGCCGTTCATGTCCATTGCCAACAGTGTGGCTGGATCGAGGGCCTTGCGCATCGGCAGCGAGCGAATGAAGTCGGGCGTTTTGGCGACACCGATGTCGGCGCCGTTGGTGGTGACATAGGCGGCTTGAAGATCTGCGCCGGCAAGTTTGAGAACATCAAGCAATCTGGGGCCGCTCCATTCGGCGTTGCCGACGGCACCGCGACCCCACTGGATGCCGGGAACGCGCGGCTGATAGAAGCCGCGGCCATTGCCGGTGCATTCCAGAACGGCGGGGATTTTATATTGCGGCAGTTTGCGGAGGTCGGCAACCGAAAGTTCGAGTTCGCGCGCAGTGCGCCCGGCTATCGATAAACGGAAATCTGCTTCAACAATGGTGGGGCGAGGTAGGTGTTGGCGGACGAAGAAGGCATGGGTGGGAGTGAGCCATTGATCGAAATAGGAGACGGGAGTTTCGAGATCTTCGGGGCGATCGTTGTGGAGAATCATGGGGCGTTTGTCCGGAATGAGGACACTATCCTGCGCTTGACCCAACGCCGCGGCGGCAAACATGGAAGCGAGAAGTTGGCGGCGATTGGGAGCGTTTGAACTTTTGGAGCTTGATGGCATAGCGGTGCTGCTGTGATTGTAGCGGGTGAAAAACGCTTCATGCGGAATCACCCTTAATGGTGGGAACGGCGGGGTGGTTGGGCAGCATCTCTACAGTCAGAAAGCAGTTGAAAAGCGGCTTTCAAAAGGACCTAAAAGGAGGCCCCATATGTTCAAGAGATTGGGTGTTTTAGCGATGGTTTTGGCGGGCGGTCTAGCGGCATTGACGCCGTCGGTGGCACAGGCAAGAGATTGGGACGATCACGGGCGTCGCTTTGATCGCCGGGAATACCGGTATGACCGGTGGGATCACCGTTATCACCGGCCGATTTATTTCGACCGTTGGGGCCGGCCCTGCCGCTAAGCGGCTTTGGAGAGAAGCGAGAAAGGGCGCACCATCGCGGTGCGCCTTTTTTGTTTTAGCCGAAGGGTTGTTCGATGGACGGGCTTTGGGGAGTGAAGAGGCGTGCACCATCGGAAGTGATGTACATATCGTCTTCCAGGCGCACGCCGAATTCATCGGGAATGTAGATTCCAGGTTCGTCGCTGAAGGTCATGGAAGGCGCGAGCGGCAGTTTATTGCCGCGCACGAGGTAAGGCCATTCGTGGCCATCCATGCCGATGCCGTGGCCAACGCGGTGGCTGAAAAACTTGTAATCGGGGCCGAAGCCGGAATCGGCGATGACTTTGCGGGCGGCAGCGTCGACGTTCTGGCAGGGAACGCCGGGTTTAGCCGTGTCGAGAGCGGCGCGCTGGGTGCGATACACGATATCGAAAACTTTCTTCATGCGATCCGTGGCTTTGCCGAGGACGAAAGTGCGCGTGATGTCGGATTGGTAGCCTTCAACCGTGCAGCCATCATCCATGATGACCGGGATACCTTCGGCGATCACTTGTGGGGCGATGCTGCCGTGGGGCAGAGCACTATAAGCGCCGACTTCGAAGCTAGCTTCGCCGCGGAAGCCGACTTGGCCATAGGCAAGGTTGATGAGATTGGAGGCTTGCTGCGTTGTCATGCCGGGGGCGACGGCGTGGAAGACGGCTTCATACACCGCCAGGGTAGCGCGGTTGGCGATGGTCATTAATTCCAATTCGTGAGCGCTTTTGATCATGCGGCAGCCGGCGGTGACCGGTGTGGCGCTGACCAGCTTGACGCCGGGAGACGCTTGCGCGAGACTATCGGCGAAAACAAACGGAGTGCGCTCTTCAATGCCAAGGGTGCCGGTTGTGATGTTGGCGCTTTTCAAGCCGACGCTGAGCAGTTGATACGGGCTTTCGTCTTCGTGCCAAGTAAGGACGTCGGCGTTTTCCAGCGGGCCCATGTTGAGTTGCTCGCGGGCGCGGCCTTCTTCAAAGGAAGGGCAGATACAAAAGGATTTGCCGGAGACCGGAACCACGGTGGCGAAGAGACGTTCGCTGTTGCCCCAGCGCATGCCGGTAAAGTAATTCATGGACGTGCCGCCGGCGAGGAAGAGAGCGTCGATTTTGTTGTCGCGCATGAGTTGGCGGGCGCGTTCGAGGCGCTGGGCGCGTTCGGAAGTGGTGATGGGGCGAACTTGGGCCCGCATGGACTTCAGCGCGGCGATGGATGCCGGCAAATGGGCGGGGTCATCCGAGAGAGCGGCTCGGCTGAGATTGGGGAGCGCGCCGAGGGCGGCGGCGGATTGGAGAAAACGTCGACGGTTGGGCATGAAGACTATGGTACGAAGGTGGGATTTAGGCCTGGCATTCTACCGTTAATGATATCTTTAATGAAAGATAGAAAAGCATGCCGATTAGTATAAAGAACAATCAAACTGAGTTGGCCGCTCGCAAGCTTGCCGAGTTGACCGGCGAGTCGCTGACTGATGCTATTAAGACTGCGGTAGTCGAGAGATATGAGCGACTGCGCCGCGAACGATCTGGGCGTTCGTTAGCGGACGAACTGAACACCATCGCGCTGCGCTGCGCGAGACGGCCGACCATTTCAAGACTGAGCGACGAGGAGATCCTCGGTTACGACGAAGCCGGAGTGCCGACACAATGACGGTGGACACATCAGCGATTCTGGCGGTCCTGCGGGATGAGCCGGAACGGGGCGAGTTTGTTGCGCTGATTGAGAAAGCATCGCGGCGTTTGATGTCAACGGTTTCCATACTTGAGGCCAGCATGGTTTTGGAAGGCAAGGGCGGCGAGGATGCGGGTGCCGACCTGGATCAATTCCTGCGCCGGGCCACGATTGAAGCGGTGGCCTTCGATGAGGAGCAACTCGCGGTAGCCCGGATGGCGTTCCGGCGTTTTGGGAAGGGCCGTCACGCGGCAGGTTTGAATTTTGGAGACTGCGCGTCGTACGCTTTGGCGCAATGGTCGGGCGAACCTTTGCTGTTTAAGGGGAACGATTTTGCCGCTACGGATGTCCCCCCGGTGCGAAAGTAGAACCATCGAATTAATGGCTGTTTGAACGAACTTCGACCTTCTCATGTTCTAAGGAGATCAAATCGCGGACGGCGTCGACGATCGCCGCAGGCGCCTCGGTGGGGATGCCGTGGCCCACATTCGGAAGGATGATTTGGCGGCCGCGGGTGGACAGCGCGGCCAAGTTGGCTTGAGTGACGTGGACCCGATGCTCCATAAAGCGATTCAGCAATTCGGCTTCGGGTTCGTCGCTGACTTGCAGCTCAGGTTTCTTGGCGCCGGTTAGGACAACTATCGGGATACTGCCGAGACTCTTAACTGCCTTAACCTGCCGTAACGTTTCAGGACGAGACAAGCCTTCGTTCAGAGACGCGTCGAAAGATTTCGGCTGGAGTCGAAGGGCATGAACGATGAGGGTATCGCGGAGGGGCAACAGGCCCTCGGGTGCTTCCACGCCGTTATCGACGACACGCAAGACGCCGGCGTGGACCCCGAAACGGAAGAGCTTGGCGACGACGGGCATGAGGGGTTCCGGGATTATGCCTGGATGCATTCTCTCTTCGTACTCGTCGGCAGAATCCACCAGCACGAGGCCCGCCACCTCAGTCGCGTAACGCGCGGCAAACACCCGGACGTGAAAGCCGCCCAGAGAATGGCCCACGAGTAAATAGGGCGGCCGAATGCCTGCGGAGTGGACCAAACTGTGAAGGTCGTTGGCAACGTCGGCGGCTGAACGGTTGCGTGGTGCGGGGTCGCTCCAGCCGTATCCGGCCCGATCATACCAACACGCGCGGGTAAATTTAGCGACGCCGGGCGTTACCAGTTGCCAACCATAGCCGGGCCAGCCTGCGCCCGAATCCATGACTACCGCGGGACTGCCAAAGCCGGAGCAATACAAATTGAGAGAGCGGCCGCCAATATCGACTGAATGGCCAACTTGGTGAAACCTTTGACGGTCTCGCCATTCACTGAACCCCTGGTAGGCGAAACCGGCGGCTACCAACAGAGAAGCTCCCAGCAGGAAGGATCTTATTCTGGCAGGAAATGAACGACGTGGAGGCGAAGTTACGGCAGCGAGATAGCCGTCATCGTTCTGTTGATCCGAATCGCGACGAAAATCGAGTGCGTAAATTTCAGCGTTGGCGGCATCTTCAAATTGCAGGCGATTGTAGGGCGACCCGGAAAACTCGGCCGTCCGTCGGGTGGCCCAGATGGCGGCCACAGTCAGGAACGCCAAGATAACAACGTAGCGCACCGCGTTATGCATCGACCAGCATTCGATGTTGGCGAATATGTCAACGGTAAACAGAAAAGCGAAGGCACCGATGCCTGACTTTAAGCGCAGATTCGATTTGCCTGGAAGATAAGAGCAGGCAAAGGGGATTTTGCGAAACTTGCGAAGCGAGACCTGGACCAGCAAGATGGCCAACAGGAGGAGCACGAGCAGGTGTTGAAGCGCCGGTCTACCTGGCCAGATAGATAAATAAACGAGGGACGAACAGAGGAGGACTGGGAAGGCGCCCAGAACGAACAAAGATTTTCTAGTGGCGGAGCAATAAGAAGCCGGGCTGCGGACGGCGCTGAGGCGAAAGATCCAGTTGGCTGGAAGCGCGATGGGTAGGGCGAAAACGGCGCGGATCCCCATAACGGCAAAGAACAGGGTAACCAGGCTGGTGATCAAAAGAGGCACGTCCGGCTGATCCCAGCGTTGAGCGCCGACGCCGTAGAGAAGACTTTTGGTATAAGCGAGGGCGATGGCAAAGGCCATGCCCACATAGATGGCGAGAATCAGCCGGTGCTGACAGCTGCGCGCGAGAGTGCGCGCTGAAAAGAGAAGCATGGCGCGGTCAATGGGGTCGGCGAGCAGGCGCGATATCAGGGCGAAGGCGAATCGCGAAAGAGCGCCCTTCGATTGTTCCGGCGCTACGTCGGGTTGTTCGATAGCACAGCGAATCATTCGCCGATAGGTGAGACCGGCAGAGGCAAGCGCGAGTAGGCAAGCCATAAGCACGCTCCAGAGGGCGCGGGATGCGAGAGGACCGAATACGGGGTGCGCCGAGCCATTCAGCTCATTGAACAAGCCGAGGTACCAGAATGACGGCAACCAAGTCAAAAGAGGCTGATTTGCCGGAGAGTTCAACGCGGCAGGAGTGGCGAGCGGCGGAGTCAGGAAGAATAACGCCAAAACGACAAAGAAAGTCAAAAGCTGCAAAACCCCCGAGATGCGCTGAAATAGGGGATAGCTGAGACAAGCGGCGGCTACGTTCTGAAGAGCAATGACCGCCGCGAAGGTGAACATTCCCGCGGCGGCCATGGTGGCCCAATAGGCCAGCAGTGAGCGAACGGCTCCGAGCGTTCTCGCGCCCTCGGATGCGACAAGGAATGGGAAGCTCAAACCGGTAAAGACGTTGACGGCAACGACACAAATACAAAGCGTGGTGGCGGTGGCGGCACACTTTGCGCCGAATGCGCTTCTGGCGCGAAGAGGGAGGGGATTGAGCACGAAGGTATCGCGCCGATCTGGGATGATGGCATTCCAAGCGAGAACGGAGAACAAGCCGGTAACGGTGAGAGTGGTGGAGATCAGAAACTCTTCCACGCCCCAGGCACCTACCAACAGATTGGCGTGACTGGCGGTGGATAACGCAAACGACGGCACTGTGAAAAGAGCAAGGACAAAACTGTAAGCGGCGAGCAGCGATGCGAATTGAGCGAGGAGTGTGCGAACGTCGCCAGATGCGGAGAGCAACTCAAGATCGATCACGCGAAGAAGGAAGTTGCGATAGAGCGCGGCAAACTGGCGGCGCTCGCTGAGCGGGGCGGGATCGACAGATACAGCCGAGGTCATGATTCGATGACCTCGACAATTTGGCGGGTGATGGGGGCGGTATCGTGCTCGATGGCCAACTGCGAGAAGATGCCCTCCAGATTGGGCAACGCGAGAATTTCGCTTAAGTTCCGGATGGAATCGTTGGCAACCACTTTGCCCTTGTGAAGAATGACGACGCTGGAACAGACGCGCTCGACAGTTTCGAGCTCAGGCGAGCTGAAGAGGACGACTTTGCCTTTGCGCGCGAGTCGGAGACGAGATCGCGAAGAATGAAGGAGGTACTCACGTCAAGACCGGAAAATGGCTCGTCGAGCACCACCAATTCAAGGTTGTGGAGTAGCGCGGCGGAGATGAGGATCTTCTGCCGCATGCCCTTCGAGTAGGCCGAGATTGATGTATAGCGCTCGGGAAAAAGGCCGAACAAGCGGAGGAGTTCCTGGATTTTCCGCGCCGTTGAGCGCGATGGGAGACAGCGCAGTTCTCCCACCATTTCGAGGTATTCCAAACCGGTGACATGGGTATAGAGATGCGGCTCCTCGGGCACGTAGCCAAGGCGTTGCCGATGGAAAATGCGGTTCCGGCGAATTGGCTCGCCGCGGAACAGGATTTCGCCGTCGCTTGGCTCAATGAGTCCAGTGATCATCTTTATGGTGGTGGATTTGCCTCAGCCGTTCGGGCCGAGATAGCCGGTGACCTCGCCGGGAGGAGCGCAGAACGAGACGTCAGCGACGGCGGGAATACCGGAGTACAGCTTGGATACGCGGCGAAGTTCGAGCATTTTCAGGCTCTCGTCGTCGAAAGCGGACCGGAGTTTCGCCGCAAGGCAGGACGACTACGCTGGTTTCGTGAGCGCATGATGCCTAGCGAGAGCGACAGGATCAAGATGACGAGACCGCAGAGGAGCGCGAGCGTGCTGAGTATCAATAGCTGCATGTGGGGAGTCAGCGGATTTCGGTTTTGGATCCAGATGTGGCGGCTCCTGGCAGATAAGGCTAAAGGGCAAAACTGCACGAGCGCAACACCGACCGCAAGGGCTATCTTCCAATAATCCGTGCGCAGTAGCCACTGGCGAAAAAGGGACGCAACCGCATCGAGCAAGGCGGCGGAAGCTGTCTGGCTGGGGATCGATTCTTCAAAGATACTTAGCATTTCATCGCGAAAGCGGCGACGGAATGCGGGCGGATGCAAGGCAAGGAGAAAGCGATAGAGGACTCTCGTCATGAGCGCCTCCCATGCGCTAGCCGAAGGTGCGCTTTGGCTTGGCGGAGGATGTCTTCGAGACGATCCACTTCCGCGGCAAGAACGCCTCGCCCCAAGCTAGTCATGCGGTAGTAGCGACGCCGGGGGTCCTCGTCGCGGCCAGCGCGGCGCGACTCCTCGACCAGCCCCTGTGTCATCATTTTTTGGAGGTTGTCATAAAGCGTTCCGGGCCCGATTTTGTACTGGCCCTGGGAGTGTTGGGCGATTTCCTGCATGATGGCATAGCCGTGCAGATCGTCGGCGGCCAAAGCGAGCAGGATATGAAGAATGGCCGGGGAAAGCGGAAGAAAGGAGGACGTCAAGTTGGCATTCATCTTCGGATTTCGTTATATCGAATTCCGAATACTCTGTCAAGTGCCCGCTATCGTCGGAGGCGCGCCTAGGACGTCGGCGGATTTAAGAAGCGCGACGGTTGGGCATGAAGACTATGGTACGAAGCTGGAATGTTGGACGCAAAGATCGAGTTCGGGCAGCGGTTGTCAGCGACGCCCATGCGATCGCGCGGGTGCATGTTGAAAGCTGGAAGACAACCTATGCCGGTATTTTTCCAGAAGCGCTTTTGAACGATTTGTCGATTGAGAAGCGAGAGCAGTTTTGGGCAGAGGAACTCGGCAAGCCGCGGGGTGGATCGGTAACTTTCGTGGCGTTGGACGATTCAGGGGAGATAGTAGGATTTGTTTCCGGTGGTCCGGAAAGGACCGGGGAGTTGGGTTGTGATGGCGAGCTTTATGCGATTTACTTGTTGGAGCGGGCGCAGCGCCGAAGTTTGGGAACTCTGTTAGCGAAGCGCTTGGCGCGGGAACTGATTTCGCGAGGCTCCGAGTCGATGGCGGTGTGGGTGCTGGCAGAGAATCCCTTTCGAAACTTTTACGAAGCGCTGGGTGGGAAATTGATTAGAGAACAGACTATTGAACGCTGGGGGCAGGAATTTATAGAAGTCGCATATGGATGGAATGACCTGGCTGCGTTCGAATAGTGAGGATCAACACAATTCGTGTTAACTTTGGGGTTTGAAAAAACTATTAGCACTGAACCGCGGCGAAATCGCCACCCGCATTTTTCGTGCGGCCACTGAGCTGGGTCTTACTACCGTAGCCGTCTATTCACAAGAAGACCGGCTCAGTCTGCATCGCTTCAAAGCGGACGAAGCCTATCAGATTGGTCAAGGGAAAGGGCCGATTGAAGCCTACCTTGACATTGACGCGATTGTCAACATGGCAGTTGAGAAGAACGTCGATGCGATTCACCCGGGCTACGGCTTTCTGTCGGAGAATCCGGCGCTGCCGCGCGCTTGCCAAAAGGCGGGGATCACGTTTGTCGGACCAAGCGCGGAGTTGCTCGAAAAGCTGGGCGACAAAACCGCAGCACGCAAGCTGGCGCAAGAGGCTGGCATTCCGGTTGTGCCCGGGACGGCGGCGGTTGAAGGAGATGTGGATGCGGCGGCGAAAGAAATTGGTTTTCCGCTGATCATCAAAGCGGCTTTCGGGGGCGGCGGACGCGGCATGCGGGTGGTGCCTTCGCGCTTCTCACTCAAAGCGAAATTGGCGGAAGCGAGCCAGGAGGCGGGCGCGGCGTTTGGCAATGCTTCGGTGTTTTTGGAACGTTATATCCGGCGCGCGAAGCATGTGGAAGTGCAGATACTCGGCGATTCGCAAGGGAGCATCGTTCACTTGTATGAGCGCGATTGTTCGGTGCAAAGGCGGCATCAGAAAGTAGTGGAGATTGCGCCCGCTATTGGGCTGCCGGAGAAGGTGCGCAACGAACTTTGCGCGGCGGCGGTGAAGCTCGCGAAGCACGCGAAATATTACAACGCCGGGACAGTGGAATTCCTGGTGGATGCCGACAGCTACGACTGGTATTTCATCGAAGTGAACCCGCGCGTGCAAGTCGAGCACACGGTGACGGAGATGGTGACCGGCATCGACATTGTGCGGACACAAATCCAAGTAGCTCAAGGGCTTAGCCTGCATAGCGCAGAAATTGGTTTACCCCAACAGGAAAGTATTACTTTACGTGGCACGGCGCTGCAGTGCCGCGTTACCACCGAAGACGCAGCCAACAGCTTCGTGCCCGATTACGGCAAGATCCACACCTACCGGTCGCCTGCGGGATTCGGCATCAGGTTGGACGCGGCATCGGCCTATGGCGGCGCGGTGATTTCGCCTTTTTACGATTCGCTGCTCGTGAAGGTAACCGCGTGGGGCAACAATTTTCCGCAGGCTTGCCAGCGCATGGACCGAGCGCTGCGGGAGTTCCGCATTCGCGGCGTAAAGACGAACATTCCATTCCTCGAAAACGTGGTCAAGTATCCGGCGTTCCAAAGCGGCGAGACGACCACGTCTTTCCTGGACGACACACCGGCGCTGTTTGAGTTTGTGGCGCGGCGCGATCGTGCCACCAAACTGTTGATGTATTTGGCGGAAGTCAGCGTCAACGGCAATCCGGAGGTGAAGGGAAAAATGAAGCCCGCAGTGTTGCGCGCGGCGCCGGTGCCGCATTCGGCCTTGCACATCGCGCCCGAAGGAACGCGGCAAATTTTGAATCGCTTGGGACCAGCGAAATTTGCGGAATGGAGCAAGTCGCAGAAAGGATTGCTCTTCACCGATACGACCTTTCGCGATGCGCATCAGAGTTTGATGGCAACGCGGGTACGTTCCTACGATTTGCTGCAGGTTGCCGATTATGTTTCAAAGGAATTGCCGCAGCTGTACAGCCTGGAAATGTGGGGCGGCGCGACCTTTGACGTGGCCATGCGCTTTCTGCTGGAAGATCCGTGGAACCGGCTGGTGGAACTTCGCCAGCGGATTCCGAATATCTGTTTTCAAATGTTGCTGCGGGCGTCGAACGCAGTGGGTTATACCGCTTATCCGGATAACGTGGTGACGGCATTTATTGAAGAGGCCGCGCTGCAGGGGATTGATATCTTCCGCATTTTCGATTCGCTGAACTGGCTGCCGAATATGAAAGTGGCGGTGGAAGCGGCTTTGAAGACCGGGCGCGTGTGTGAAGCGGCCATCTGTTACACCGGCGATATTCTGGACCCGGCGCGCAGCAAATATTCGCTGCAATATTATGTGCGGCTGGCCAAGGAACTGGAGAAGATGGGCGCGCACACGTTGGCGATTAAAGATATGGCCGGCTTGTTGCGGCCCTATGCGGCCTTTCAATTGGTGAAGGCGCTGCGCGAAGCGGTGGGTTTGCCGATTCATTTGCACACGCACGATACGAGCGGCATCAACGCCGCGACAATTTTTAAGGCTTCGGAGGCAGGAGTGCATATCGCGGATGCGGCCATTTCGTCGATGAGCGGCATGACGAGCCAGCCGAATCTCAATTCGCTTGTGGCGGCTCTGGTGCATACGGAACGCGATAGCGGCTTGAGCTTTGAAGCGCTGAACAAATGCGCCGATTATTGGGAAACAGTGCGGACCTATTACGAGCCGTTTGACGAAGCGCCCAAATCCGGCACGGCGGATGTCTACATTCATGAAATGCCCGGCGGCCAGTACACGAATTTGAAAGCGCAAGCCGAGGCGATGGGCTTGGGCGGTCGCTGGCCCGAAGTGGCACGCATGTATGCCGACGTCAATTTCGCGTTTGGCGACATTGTGAAGGTGACGCCGTCAAGCAAAGTAGTGGGCGATTTGGCGCTTTATTTATTGAGCCACGGGATGACGATTAAGGACTTGGAGAACCTGCCGGCCGACCATCAAATGACGCTGCCGAATTCCGTGGCGGATATGTTCCTGGGGTCGCTGGGTCAGCCCGAAGGGGGGTGGCCGGCGAAGTTGCAGACCGTAATTCTGCGCGGCAAGAAGCCGTTGACGGGTAGGCCCGGCGAAACGTTAGCACCGGTGGATTTGGTGCAGGCCGCCGCCAGGATGAAAGAGAAAACCGAGGCGACGAGCAAGACGGATCTGCTGAGTTTTCTTATGTATCCAGAGGTTTTTGAAGGTTTTGCATTGGCCCGGGCGAAGTATGGAGAGTTGGAGATTTTGCCCACGCCGGCGTTCTTTTACGGGCTGGAGCAGCGGCAGGAAGTTACCGTTGAATTAGAGCCTGGCAAGACGTTGATTATAAGGCTTTTGACGATTGGTGACCCGCACCCCGATGGCATGCGGACGGTCTTCTTTGAATTAAACGGGCAGCCTAGAGAAGTTGAGGTGCGCGACCGGTCGGTGAAGGAGCAGGATTCGGCCAAGCGCAAGGCGGATGCGGCGAAGCCAGGAGAAGTGAGCGCGCCGATTCCGGGCGCGGTTACGCTGCTGCACGTAACGGCAGGCGAGAAGGTGACCAAAGGTGAGAAGTTGCTTGTGCTGGAAGCGATGAAGATGCAGACCACGGTCTACGCGCCAGTAGCAGGAAGCGTGAAAGAGGTTTGCGTCAAGGCGCGAGATGCGGTTGAGGCGCGCGATTTGTTGCTGGTGATTGAGTAGACTGAAAAGCGCAGTGGGCGCGTATAGCTCAGCGCGAAATAACAGTTAGGAATACACCATGAGCACCCCGCAGCCCACACGACCAAAGGAACATACTTCGGAAGAAGCGAAGGCCATTGTCTTGGAACGTCGAAAGACGCTGGACGTTGACCGCAAGCAAGGGCTGTCATTGGATGAAGTGTTTCGCCGTATCACAGATGAAAAGCCCACGCCTTGAGCCGGGCGATAATCATCCCTGCGGCAGAGGCATATATGCGGGGAGCATACGAGTGCTACGCGGCTAAGGACAACGATCTTGCCATGCAATGCATGTTCTGTGTCCGGCGGACGGTGGATGCGATCGAAAAATCTCCCTTTCGCTTTCCTATTGCAGTGGGCGATATTCGCAAAGCCCACGTGAACAAATTCCCTTATGATGTTTGGTACGTGACGGATGGCGACAGCGTCGTGATTGCTTGCATTCACTCCAAGATGGATGGCCCGAGCATTGTCCGAAAGGGAGGCTAAAGACGTTGGAACAATAAAAAAGGGATTCGCAGCCGCTGATCCCTGTGAACTGCTACCATGCCAACTGCTGGTGCCAGTCGCGCTGCCTTCGATCTGCCCTTGCTTTTTGCCGGTGCAGCCGGTTCTTCTGCGGGAGCAGCGTGCTGGAAGGGATGAAGATCCAGTCCATCCACGGTCTACGCATCGCTAGCAGGGAGCGTGAAAGAGGTTTGCGTCAAGGCGGGCGATGCGGTGGAAGCGCGAGACTTATTGCTGGTGATTGAGTAGACTAAAAAGTGCGTGGGCGCGTAGCTCAGTTGGATAGAGCATCAGCCTTCTAAGCTGAGGGTCACAGGTTCGATTCCTGTCGCGCCTACCAGGTCTGGTCAAGCCGCGTGCGTGGTTAGAGGCCGCCGTTACCGGGCATTGTTCGGTGGAGTCGCAATCGCCCCCCAAACAAGCTCCGTTATCTGATCGGCAAGCTTTGTGGTTAGTGTTTCGTGGCCGATCAGCAAGCGGTAATAAAGCGGACCGTAGATCTGATCCAGCACGACGCCGAGATCGACGCCGGGCCGCAGCTCGCCGGCATATTTTTCCAGGCCGCGGCGGGCAAACTCGCGGCGCGGCAGAACCCAGATGGTGAGAAACGCCGCCGCCACTTTAGAATCGCTTTGCGCAGCGGCAATCATACCTTTGAACACCCGTCCGCGCGAGCTCCTCAGAAGCTTCACAAAGTTGCGCAGCTGAATGCGAATGTCTTCTTTCAAGCTGCCGCTATCGGGGAAAGGCAATTCCTGCGCGACGCTTTCCCGCAGTGCCTCCAGCATTACCGCTTCCTTGTGCGGCCACCAGCGGTAAATCGTCGCTTTGCTCGCGCCGGCCCGCTGGGCAATCGCTTCGCAGGTCACCCCGGGATAGCCAAGCTCTTCCAGCGCTTCAAGTGAAGCTTCAAGAATCCGCGAGCGCGCTTCCTCATCGCGGGGACGTCCCCTTCCGCGCACTGCATCGTCGGCGTTTATTACTGGCATTCAAGTTTCAGATACCGCACTCCCTTTAAGAGTTTCACTTTTTCGAAACCTGAGCGTATCGAAAATAATCTCTAGGAGTGCAATGTGGGTAGTCAAAATAGCTCTCTCACGGCCATATACATTTATCGTATTGGCGCTACTAATCCTTCTAGCCGCCCCTATAGTAATTCTTCGTACGCCCACCGATATTTTTCCGAATATTAATATCCCAGTCATTTCGGTCATCTGGAATTTTACTGGCTTGAGTCCGGAGCAGATGGAAGGGCGCATGATCTCGCCTTACGAACGAGTGTTAACCACTACGGTGAACGATATCGAACACCTTGAGTCGTTTTCGCTAAACGGCGTGGCTGTCGATAAGATCTTCTTGCAGCCTTACGCCAACGTGACCACGGGCATCGCCCAGGTAACGGCGGTTTCACAAACCATCTTGAAGCAAATGCCGGCGGGCGTCAACCCGCCGCTCATCATCACCTATAACGCCTCAAGCGTTCCTATTCTGCAACTGGCGCTTTCGAGCAAGACCATGCAGGAGCAGGATCTCAACGACCTCGGCATGAATTTCCTGCGGCCGCAGTTAGTGACCGTGCCGGGCGCGGCAGTTCCCTACCCTTATGGCGGCAAGCAGCGGCAAGTCATGATCGACCTGGATCAAGCGCAGTTGCAAGCCAGGGGCCTCTCGCCGATCGACGTGGTCAACGCCGTTGCCTCGCAAAACTTGATTCTTCCTTCCGGCACGGTCAAGATCGGTCAGTTCGAGTACGACGTCGATATGAACGCGAGTCCGAAGACGATTCCCGAGATCGCCGAGTTCCCTATCAAGGTGGTGGGCAACTCGACGGTCTACGTCCGCGACGTCGGCAGCGTTCGCAACGGGTTCGCGCCGCAAACCAACATCGTGCGGCAGGACGGGCAGCGGGGCGTGCTGGTATCTATTTTGAAAGCTGGCAATGCGTCCACGCTGGATATCGTGCAAGGCATAAAAGACCTGCTGCCGCGCGTCGCCGCCACGCTGCCCAAGGAACTCAAGATACAGCCGCTCTCCGACCAATCGATTTTCGTGCGCGCGGCGATTAGCGGCGTGGTGCGCGAAGCAGTGATCGCGGCGTGTTTAACCGGCTTGATGATCCTGCTGTTTTTGGGGAGCTGGCGCAGCACCGTGATTATTGCGATTTCTATCCCGCTATCGATTTTGACCTCAATCATCATATTGAGTGCGCTCGGCGAGACGATCAACATCATGACACTCGGCGGCTTGGCGCTGGCGGTCGGCATTCTGGTGGACGATGCTACCGTGACCATCGAAAATATTGAGCGCTACCTGGAAGAGGGTCGTCCGCTGCACGACGCGATAGTCGAAGGCGCCGCGCAGATTTCCGTGCCCGCGCTGGTGTCTACGCTTTGTATCTGCATTGTCTTCCTGCCCATGTTCTTTTTGAGCGGTGTGGCCCGCTATCTGTTCGTGCCGCTGGCTGAAGCGGTGGTCTTTGCCATGCTCGCCTCGTACGTGTTGTCGAGAACCCTGGTGCCCACGCTCGCCATATATCTTCTGAAGACGAAAGAGCACGCAAAGCGCACTCGCAATCCGCTGGTGCTTGTTCAGCAGGGTTTTGAACGACTTTTCGAAAAGGTGCGCGCAAACTATCAGGCCGTGTTGACTACCGTTGTTTGGCGGCGCAAAGTGTTTGTGCCCGTTTTCGTGTTGGCTTGTGTGTCGGCGCTGCTGCTGATTCCGGTGTTGGGCGAAGACTTCTTCCCGACTAGCGATAACGCGCAATTCAAACTTCACGTGCGCGCGAAAACCGGCACACGCATTGAAGAGATGGCGCGGCTGTGCGATCTGGTGGATGCATCCATTCGCCGGCAGGTACCGAAGATCGAGTTGGATACGATTCTCGACAACATCGGTCTGCCTTACAGCGGCTTGAACCTTTCTTACAGCAACACCGGCCAGATTGGCAGCGCCGATGCAGATTTGCTGGTCAGTCTCAAAGAAAAGCACAGACCCACTGCGGAATACGTGCGCAAGCTGCGCATCAGCCTGCCGAAAGAGTTCCCCGGGACAACTTTTTATTTCCTGCCGGCCGATATCGTCACGCAGATCTTGAATTTTGGTTTGCCTTCGCCCATTGATATTCAGATTGTGGGCAACGATGTGTTCGCGAGCAAGCAATATGCCGACAGAATCCTCCCGCGCCTGAAGTTGATTCCTGGCGCGGTGGATCTCCATGTGCATCAAGTGTTCGATGAACCGAAACTGCACATACAAGTAGATAGGACGAAAGCGGCGGAAAGTGGTTTTACGCAGAACGATGTCGCGCGCAGCTTGCTGACCTCTCTCAGCGGCAGCTTTCAAACCCAACCGACTTTCTGGCTGAACCCGGTGAACGGCGTCAGCTACAACCTGGCAATGCAAACGCCGCAATATCGCATTCAATCATTGCAAGAGATGCAGAACATTCCCATTTCAGGCGCTGGGCAGAAAGTACCGGAGATTCTGAACGATGTGGCCGCCATTCAGCGCGAGAGCGAACTGGCCGTCGTCACACATTTCAACATCCGCCGAACGCTGGATATTTATGGTTCGGTGCAAGGGCGCGATTTAGGCGGCGTCGGCCGCGAAATTCAAAAAGTCCTGGATGCGAACAAGCAGTTTGTAGGACGCGGCATGGAAGTAACAGTGCGCGGCCAGGTGAAGACCATGCAAACTTCGTTCGCTGGCCTGCTCGCCGGATTGGCGGGCGCGATTGTTCTGGTCTACCTGCTCATCGTGGTGAATTTTCAGAGTTGGCTCGACCCGTTTATCATCATCAGCGCCCTACCTGCGGCGCTGGCAGGCATTGTGGTGTTTCTCTTTGTTACACACACGACGGTGAGCGTCCCCGCATTGATGGGCGCGATTATGTGCATGGGAGTAGCCACGGCAAACAGCATCCTGGTGGTCAGTTTCGCCAAAGATCAATTGCACAAGCATGGCAACGCCATTGAGGCCGCGCTGGAAGCGGGTTCCACGCGTTTTCGGCCCGTTTTGATGACGGCGTTGGCCATGATTATCGGCATGATTCCGATGGCGATCGGCTTGGGCGAAGGCGGCGAACAGAACGCTCCTTTGGGGCGCGCCGTGATCGGCGGTTTGCTATTTGCAACGGTAGCCACGTTGTTCTTTGTGCCGACTGTTTTTGGCTTGTTGCATAGTTTGGGCGGATCGAAGAAGCAAGTTGGCGACAGCCAGCCGCAGCGGGAATCGGTGGAGCACTAAGGATTTGTTTATGGAAACCATACAAAAGCAAGCTGAGAGCACGCAAGTGGTGGAGATTACGGTGAGCAAGCGGGTAGGTGTGTCAATCAAAGGACTGCTGATCATTGCGCTGTTGGCTGCGGCGGTATTCGGCTATGTGATTTGGGCGGGAATCACCGCGCGGACGCACGCCAACGACGAATTGGCTACCGAAACGAACACTCTGGCCGTGCCGACGGTTTCGGTAATCGCGCCGAAGGTCACGCCGGGCGCGGAAGAAGTTGCGCTGCCGGGCAACCTGCAGGCGTTTATCGATACGCCGGTTTGGGCGCGGTCAAGCGGCTACTTAAGAGAATGGTACGTAGATATCGGCGCGCATGTGAAGCAAGGCCAGCTATTGGCGGAAATCGAAGCGCCCGAAGTGGACCAGCAGCTAAACCAGGCGCAGGCCCAATTGCAGACCGCCGAGGCGAATCTAAAGCTTTCGCAAGTAACGGCGGATCGCTACACCGAGCTTTTCAAGACTGATTCGGTGGCCAAGCAGGATGTGGACAACGCTGTCCAGGGCCAAGCCGCGCGCGAGGCGGATGTTTCATCGGCCAAAGCGAACGTTTCGCGGCTGCAGCAATTGGTTTCGTACGAAAAAGTGGGAGCGCCGTTTTCCGGAATCATCACCGCCAGGAACATTGATGTGGGCGCGCTAGTGAATTCGGGCGCAAACACGCCGGGCAGAGAGCTGTTCCATGTTGCATCCATTGATACGCTGCGCGCTTATGTCAGTGTGCCTGAAATGTACTCGCAAGCCGCGAAGCCGGGAGTGCAAGCGTACTTGACCTTGACGGAATTTCCAGGACGGAAGTTCCTCGGGAAAGTGGTGCGCAATGCGAATTCCATTGATGAATCGTCGCGCACTCTGCTCGTGGAGGTGGACGTGAAGAATCCTACGGGCGAGTTGCTGCCTGGGTCCTATGTATCAGTTCATTTGAAACTGCCGTCGAATATTCCCGCCGTGACGGTGCCGTCGAACACGCTGCTGTTCCGCTCGGAAGGTTTGCGGGTCGTGCGGGTGACCGCCGGCAAGGCTGAACTAAGGCCCGTGATCATGGGCCGCGATTTCGGCGACACAGTCGAGTTAGTGGCAGGCATCCGCCCGGATGACAAAGTGGTGGTGAATCCGAGCGATTCGATTACCAACGGGCAAACGGTTGAGATTGCCGGCGAAGGCAAATAAGGGAACTAACGATATGAGAGTCAAGCTTGGTCTGATCGCCGCTGCGATGGCGGTTCTGCTTGCCAGTTGCACTGTTGGCCCGCAATACGCTAAACCCAAAGTGCCCAGCGCGCCGGCATATAGCGAAGCGCCTCCGACGCAATTTCAAGGAATGCAAGGCTGGAAGACCGCGCAACCGAGCGACGCGATGTTGAAGGGTAAGTGGTGGGAGATTTTCGGTGAAGCGGAACTCAACGCCCTGGAAGAGCAGGTTGCGCCGGAGAACCAGACACTGAAAATCGCCGAAGCTAACTACCGGCAGGCGCGCGCCAACATTCCGTTCCAAAGATCCTTCCGTTTCCCCACCGTCAATGTGTCCCCTTCGATTAGCACTAATCGTATATCGGGAAACAGTCCAACAGGAGACGCGGGGGTGCAATACGGCTATTTCAGTTTGCCGATCAGCGCCTCCTACGACGCCGACCTTTGGGGCAAGATCCGGAAATCGGTATCGGCCGCGCGCGAGCAGACACAAGCTTCGGCGGCGGATCTGGAAAACGTGAAACTGGAGTTGCAGACGGAACTGGCGTCGTATTACTTTGAGATTCGCGGTCTGGATTCCCAGAAGCGCTTGCTGGACGATACCGTAGTGGCGTATCACAAGGCTTACGATTTGACGAACAATCGCTATAACGGCGGCGTAGCTTCGAAAGCTGAAGTGGCGCAGGCGAAAACGCAATTGAATCAGACGCAAGCGCAGGAAATCGACTTAGGCGAGCAAAGGGCGCAGTTGGAACATGCCATTGCCGTTTTGACGGGCAAGGCGCCCGAAGGATTCCATGTTGCCGCAGCTGAATTGAAAGGCGCGATGCCGGTCATACCTGTTGCTGTTCCTTCGCAACTGTTGGAACGGCGGCCGGATATTGCAGCCAGCGAACGGCAGGTAGCCGCCGCGAACGAAGAGATTGGCATTGCCAAAGCAGCGTTCTATCCGGATTTGGTCATCGCGGCGCAAGGTGGTTTGCAGGCCGGCAGTTTCGTCAACTGGTTTACTTGGCCGAGCCGTTTTTGGGGCTTGGGGCCGCAGTTGGCGCAGACGATTTTCGATGCCGGCAGGCGCAAATCTCAGGTAGAGATTTCCCTCGCGGCGTATGATGCAACCGTGGCCAGCTACCGGCAAACGTCGCTCACAGCGTTTCAAGAAGTGGAAGACAACCTA
>Ga0302319_10007325_pt1 | contig 21733 bp, 20 predicted proteins | sample Bog_T0_2_FD_203319 | JGI IMG/M metagenome (GOLD analysis project Ga0302319, IMG submission 203319) | Peat permafrost microbial communities from Stordalen Mire near Abisko, Sweden - Bog_T0_2 | ecosystem: Environmental > Terrestrial > Soil > Wetlands > Peat | place: Sweden: Abisko, Stordalen Mire... | reverse complement strand
GGTCGTAATCGCTCCGGCGTGCGCGCGTCAGCCGCAGGAGGTGCATCACCGTGCTGCTTCCCGGCACGGGCCGGCTCAGCTTTGGGAAGAAACGGGCTGCCAGGTCGGCAAACGGTTCGCCCACCTTCCACACGCGCGGATGCTGGGGATTCACGTTATTGAAAATGCGGATGATGCGTTTGCCTTGCGTCGGCGATGAGGGGAAGGAATCGACGTGCAGCCGCGTGTCGTCTTTGCGCCACGAGGAGTTCCGGCCCGCCACTTCCACAGGGCGGAAGCTCGTCCGCGCCTGGATCATTCCTGCGGTGTAATCCGGCAGCAGCGCATTGAGGAAGCGCTTCGTCTGCGCGGCGTAGCGGGAGATCATGCCCTTGAGGAGTTCCGCCTCCTCGCCCGTGCAGATCGTGCCGCCCACCTTGTCCTTGGCCGGGTTGTAGCTCACGTTCTTCGACTTGTCGATTACACGAGGGTCGCGCAGGGCCCCCTCCGCATCGCTCAGGCCAAATGCGAGTTTCGGAAAAAGCAGCACCGAGCCGCTCTCCAGCGCTTCAATCGCCGCATTCTGCACCGCGTTCTCAAAAGGCGCATTCCAGTCTCTGTGATCGATTTCGTAAATAGCTTTCATGGCTCGTATAAGAAACGATTATCCTAGGGGGCTTTGATCATCTTACAAGTGGAAATGGGGCAGGAGTCTTGATTGGTTTCAGAGCCAGGAGGGCGCCTAAAAAGTCCTAAAAGCGTGCGCCTCGTCATTCCGAACGCCGTGAGGAATCCCGCAAATTACACTGTGTGTGGCATGGAAAATACCTCGTTACATTCAGAATGACCGAGCGATGGTGACTTTTCAGACATCCTCTCAGCCGTCTCCAGGAAAATTGGGGCGCAAAAGGAGACGCTCTCGAATTGTATAAACTTTTGATCTGCCGCCACTTGGTTGTTGAGAATCCAACTGCCATGCAGTTGGATTTTCCATCGGGCAGTGGCTCCAAAGGCGATTGGAAGCGTCTGCTCCTGCATTGTAGGTCTCACCTGTATATCCTTTGCGCACTTCGCGATCTTTGCGTTTAATTTTCCTCTCGGCGCCTTGGTGTTGAACAATCAATTGCATCGTTATGGCAAAGAAGGCTTTGTGAACTCGCCACACTCCTCATGTTAGGGATTGAATGGACTGTGTTGCGGAAATAGGATTCCCGGCAATGAAGACGCTCGTGGTATCTAGCAGCCTGGCCCCAAAGAGTCGCAGCGAGGAAATCGCGCTGATGTGCGCAGAACAACTCCGGAGCGGCTCGGAAGTGCGCTTTGTGACCCTGAAGGATTACCCGCTGCAAGGTGCCGATCTTTACGACCCGCTGAAATCGGAGTCTTACCGGCAACTTCACGAATTTGCCTCCGAAGCGGACGGTCTGGTGCTCGCAAGCCCGGTTTACAACTGGGGATGTTGCGCCGGGTTAAAGCGGTTCCTCGAGGTGGTCGGCTCGACCACGCCGGACGGCAAACTGAGGAGCCCGTTTTTCGACAAGGTGGTGGCATTTATAAATTCCGCGGGACTCCCGCACAGCTACACGGCGTTCTCGGAAGTCGCCGTGTCGATGATGCTCGATTTCAAATGCGTTATCAGTCCCTACAATATTTACGTCACGGATCAGGATTGGGAAACAGGCAATCTGGGCCGCTCCGCAACGGACCGCCTTTCAAAGAGCATGGATGTATTTGTGCAGCTCGTATCGCTCCTTAAAGGGCGCACCTACAAGTCCGGCTGGGAGATATGATTCCGGGGCAGGGAAGCATTCCAAGCGACTGCAGCTTATCAACGCGGCCTGTTTAACATTTTAACTCTCTTTAACTTTCGAACTCGTCCTTGCGTTGCCACGCCGTCACTGCCAGATTCCATGCAAATTTTCCAACCCTAACAATTGAAAACCAAGCTCATCCTTTTTGATATCGACGGCACTCTCCTCACATCCGGCGGCTCCGGGGAACGCGCCCTGCGCATGGCCTTGAAGGACCGCTTCGGCCACGACGAGGACCTCAAGCACGTGGAAATCGCCGGCCGCACTGATACCGGCATCGCCCGCCGCATACTTGAGAAACACGGCACGCCTCCGACGCCTGAAAACATCACCCGGTTTCTCGATGGCTACCTGCACTATCTCAGCGACGAGTTGAAGCACAGCCAGGGCCGCCTCCTGCCCGGTATCCTTCAGCTATTGAATGTGCTCAGGACGCGCCCGCACCTGGTCATCGCGCTGCTTACCGGAAATTTGTCAAAGGGCGCCGAGATCAAGCTCACCCATTACGGCATCTGGCAGTATTTCGAATTCGGCGCGTATGCCGACGATCACCACGACCGCAACGAGCTTGGCAAATTCGCGCGGGCGCGCGCCCTGGAAAAACACGGCGTGGAATTCTCGCCGGAGGATATCTTCGTGATCGGCGACACCGCGCACGACATCGAGTGCGGGCGTGTCTTTGGCGCGAAGACTGTCGCGATTGCGACGGGAAATTTCAGCCGGGAACAACTCGCCACGCATCATCCCGATTTCTTGTTCGACGATCTCGCAAATGTGGACGAGGTCATCGCAACGCTGGGGTGGTAAACCCCGCGTTTGCGCGCGGCTCCAGGAGTTACGCAACCAGTGTCTTGTATTCCGAAAGTTTGATCACGCGGCCCTCGGGGTCGCGGAAATTGGTGTAAGGTCCAACCATGGTGACGATGATGCCGCGCTTGCGCAATTCCGAGAGAACGGGCTCACGGTTCTTCAGCACGAGATAGAGGTGGAAGTAACTCACCATTTCCCCCATTTCCGATTTCCGGAGGCAGATCGGCATTCCGCCCATCTCCATTTCGCAGTAGCGTTCAGACCGTTCGCTCAGCACTTTCGCATTCAGGATGTTCACGTAGAAATCCCGGATTTCTTTCCAGCGCTGGGTAAAGATCGTCAGTGAATAGCACGAAGGCGTCTCGTGGGATTCGTCTTCGTGAATATCGGCCACTTCCTGGTGGACTACTGCGGGTGGTATGTCGGTTGCAATCATCTTGAATAATGATTTAGCAGGTTGCGTGCTGGGATTATGGAATTTTTAATAATTATTGTAATTTTACATTTTTCACCTGCTTTACACTGGAGACCTTCTTTTCATGGATTTGAGAACCTCATCACTGAACCTGCATAGCCGACAAGTTTTCATGTACCAAAAGAAGCCATTCTCAAGAAACGCCGTATCAGTAAAACGCGTGACAGCAACATTCCGGGGGAGCACACTCGTCCCGAGTGTTGGTTGCGGAGTCCCGCCGCATCGAACTTTTCTCTGAAAACGTGCCCGTTTGAGAAAACTAGGCATGAAAAAGTCGTCAAACTAATCCAGTCCAGACCGAGCATATACAAACAGCGTGAATGAGGACATTCTTGGTAGCGCACTCGGCTCGAGTGCTCTTTTCGGCTGTTCGCCGAAAAGTTTCGCAGGACGCGTCATCGTCCAGGATTCAACCGCACACAGTCCCCGTCGCGACCCGCTCCTTCTGGATTTGGCTCGCGACACGGAGTGCCACATCGATGAACGACTGCTCGACCGGAATATTCTCACCTTTGCGCATTGCGAGTGATATCTCGATTTGTGGCGTGGCGGTGGCCAGTTTCCTGTAAACCACCCCCGGTCGCCGGAGATTCTGCAGCGACGATGGCACGAGCGAAACACCCAGCCCTGCGGCCACCAGCCCGAGCATGCTCTGCATTTCATGGCCTTCCTGTGTCAGGATCGGGCTGAAACCCGCCGCCTGGCAGGTGGCGATGATCTGGTCGTACGCGCTCGGTCCCTGCCGCCGTGGGAAGAGGATGAATGGCTCCAGGGCAAAATCTTGCAGCCTCAGCTTGGGCTTTTTCGCGGCGGGATGGTGTTCGGGCAGCACGAGCATCAAAGACTCCCGCAGAAGCAGATGGACGCGGATCGAATCTTCCGGGATGGGCGTGCGCAGGAACCCGATATTGATCTCGCCTTTCGCAAGTGCTTCCACCTGCTGCGGGCTCGCCATTTCGTGGCACCGTATTTCCACCTGGGGAAACTGGGAATGGAACTCCCGCAGGGTGGGCGTCATCACGGAATAGATTGCAGAGGTCACGAACCCGATGGAGATGGAGCCGAACTCCCCGCGTTGCGACGCCTTTACGATATCCTTGGCGCGGGTCGCCTGCCCGAGTATGCCGCGCGCCTCTTTCAGAAACAGCCGCCCATGCGCCGTCAGCTCCACTTTCCGGCTGGTCCTCAGGAACAGCGCCGCTCCCAGTTCATGTTCCAGGTCGCGGATCTGCTGGCTCAACGGCGGCTGGGCCATATTGAGCCGCTTGGCCGCCCCGCCAAAGTGAAGTTCCTCCGCCACCGCCACAAAATAACGAAGATGCCGCAGTTCCATGGAAACTCAGACTAGAAAAGTCTCAATCGGATGTGAAGCATATATTAAACGTAAGGCCGCTCGCTGGAAAACACACGACGTAATGCGTAGTAATTTCACAAAACTAACATATCGCTTGACAAGAAAACCAATATTTGAAATACTTTAATTAGAGGTAACGTATGAATATCAGTTTTCTCCCTTCAAGCACCTTTCGCAACCATGTATCCACTGACTCGGAAATCCTTCTTTCCGTTTGCGTTCTTCACGCCCTTCGCGGTTTAAAATCCGGGGATATCCTCTTTCAAAAACAAGCATTTCTGCCAAACAAAGCCAATTTTTACTCTGTAGAGGCTTGAAAAACAAACCCAATTCAAAGCCAAAACAAACCCAATTTGAACCCCAAACAAACCCAAAAGGGCAGCAATTCACTCCCACATCCTCAAAATAATCTGTCCAACCCGGTCAAGCCCGGTTAAGGCGCAGCAGAGTAAAAACGAGCGCCGCAATCTCAATTCTTACTTCTTAAATGCCTCTCAACTTATCCCACTCTAGAAAAACCCAAAGACCATGAACGAAGTCCTCTTTTTCCGCCCTCATCCCTCCGCCCTCCGCCTTTGCTTCCATCCGACCTTATCCGGGCTAATCCGGCTTAATCCGGCATAAAAAGCCTCCCAACATCCACCTCGCATCCGATGAATGATTACACATGATCACGATTTTCCATCACACCGTCACATTTTCTTGGTTCCCGACTATCCAGACTATTAACGTCTTGATCAGATAGGAAAGATATATTGGATGTTATGACTTCATCGCCGAAATTTTAGCGGAATATGTGGATTGTCAGACTGGCATTGCGGCGGCCCTACACCTTTACGGTGATGGCCATATTGATCGTGCTACTGGGCATGGTGACCATCTCGCGCATGGCGACAGATATCTTTCCCAACATCGATATCCCCGTTGTCAGTGTAATCTGGAGCTATAGCGGCGTCGCGCCTGAAGAAATGGAAAAACGGTTTGTGACCGTGACTGAGCGCGCCATGACCACCACGGTCAACGATATCGAGCACATCGAGTCGCAATCCTACACAGGTGTCTCGGTCATCAAGGTTTTCTTCCATGAAGGCGCAAACGTGGAAGCCGGTGTGGCACAGGTCACATCGATCTGCCAGACGCTGCTCCGCACGATGCCTCCCGGCACCACGCCTCCGCTGATTCTTCAGTACAGCGCGTCGAATGTGCCGATCCTTCAGCTCGGTCTCAGCAGCAAGACACTCTCAGAGCAGCAGCTTTTCGATCTCGGGTTGAACACCGTAAGAACCCAGCTTGCGGTCGTGCAGGGAGCCCAGGTACCACTGCCGTTCGGTGGCAAGTCACGCCAGGTCATGGTGGATATCGATCTGCCGAAGCTTTATGCGAAGAACCTGTCGCCCTCCGACGTAAGTAACGCGCTCAATGCGCAGAACGTCATTCTTCCTGCCGGTACCATAAAGCTCGGCGACCGCGAGTATGCCGTCCGCACGAACAGCAGTCCGGAGGTCATGGACATGCTCAACGATCTTCCGATCAAGGAGATCAACGGCGCGATGGTTTACATGCGCGATGTCGCCCATGTGCATGACGGATATGCGGTGCAGACCAACGTGGTGCTGCAAAACCGCATCCGCTCTGCGCTGCTCATCGTGCTCAAAAGCGCGAATGCATCCACGCTCGATATTGTGAAGCGCGTAAAGGAAACCCTCCCGCTTATTGAGGCAAATTTGCCGAAGGAACTCGATATTGCGCAGCTTTTTGACCAGTCGATCTTCGTGCGCGCATCCATCAATGGCGTGTTGAAGGAAGGCGTGATCGCAGCGTGTCTTACCGCACTGATGATTCTGCTCTTCCTCGGAAGCTGGCGCAGCACCCTGGTGGTCGCCACTTCGATCCCGCTCTCGATTCTCTGCTCGATCCTCGTCATGGCGGCGCTCGGGCAGACGCTGAACATCATGACGCTCGGTGGCCTTGCGCTGGCGGTCGGTATTCTCGTGGATGATGCCACGGTCGAGATTGAAAACATCCATCGCAACCTCGCGATGCAAAAGCCGATGGTCCGCGCGATCCTCGACGGCGCGCAACAGATCGCGGTGCCGGCGTTCGTGGCGACCCTTTGCATCTGCATTGTATTTGTCCCGGTATTTTTTCTGAGCGGAGTCGCAAAATTCCTGTTCAAGCCGCTGGCCATGGCCGTCATCTTCGCGATGCTCGCCTCCTATCTTCTTTCACGCACGGTGGTACCCACGATGGTGAAGTTTTTGCTCAAGGAGCACGAGCACGAGGGCGAGGGGACGCATACCTCGTTTTTTGGCCGCATTCATGATCGCTTCAATCACGGCTTTGAAAAAATGCGCGATGTTTACGAAGGTTATCTGCGCACGGCGCTCGACCGCAGGATAATGATTTTTTTGCTCATGGGGGCCGTTGTGTTGGTGTCGCTCTTTCTGGTGCCACTTCTCGGCAGGGATTTTTTTCCGGCTGTGGATGCAGGCCAGATCCGTTTGCACGGGCGCGCGCCGGCCGGGACGCGGATCGAGGCCACAACCAGCCGTTTCATCCAGGTGGGAAACACAATGCGCAGGATAATTCCTGCAAACGAGATACAAACTGTGATTTCGAACATCGGACTGCCGGTCAGCGGAATCAATCTTGCATTTAGCGACAGTTCCACGATCAGCGACGCTGATGGTGAAATGCTCATTTCACTGGATCCGGAAAAAAAGACAAAACCGGTGGCCGAATATGTGCGGTTGTTGCGTGAGAAACTGCACAGCGAGTTTCCTGACATGGTCTTCTATTTTGCAGCGCCTGATATTGTCAGCCAAATCCTGAACTTCGGCATTCCCGCCCCGATTGACGTGCAAGTGAGAGGAAGTAATCCGAAGAACTACGAGGTAGCGAAGGAAATTGACCAACAAATCCTGAAAATCCCCGGGGCTGTGGATGTGCGCGTGCATCAGGTGGTCAATGGTCCCGAGCTTCGCATCAATGTGGACCGCACACGCGCCGAGCAGATCGGGCTTACGCAGCAGACAGTGGCCAGCACCATGCTGGTGTCACTGAGTTCAAGCGGTCAGGCCGCGCCAAATTTCTGGCTGAATTTTCAAACTGGATTTAATTATAACGTTGCCGTCCAGACCCCGCAGTACAACATGGACACCCTTCAGGAATTGAAAAATACCCCGATCGCCGCCTCGGGGACTTCCCAGACGCAATTGCTCGGGAACCTTGCAACGATCGAGCGTAGGGAAACACCTGTGATTGTGGACCATTACAATGTACTGCCCGTGTATGATGTCCTTGCCAACGCCCAGAATCGGGATCTCGGGGGGATTGCGGATGATATTCAAAAGGTCGTGAACGGCTTCACTCCGAAACCGCATTGGTTTCGATCCGTTGCCCAGTTCCTGCATTTTGAATGGGTGCTCGACAAGTTTGGCTGGTTGAAAACACCACCGTCAAAACTGCCTCGCGGGACGACGATCACAGTGCGTGGACAGGTGCAAAGCATGAATGAATCGTTTGCAGGTCTTGCGGGAGGCATAGCCTTCGCCATCATTCTTGTTTATTTCCTTATGGTCGTCAATTTTCAGTCATGGACTGACCCGTTTATCATTATCACAGCGCTACCCGGAGCATTGTGTGGAATCATTTGGATGCTATTGGTTACTGGCACAACGATTAACGTGCCTTCGCTCATGGGCGCGATCATGGCCATCGGCGTGGCGACGTCGAACAGCATCCTGCTGGTGACCTTTGCAAATGACGAACGCCGCGACGGCAAGAATGCCTACGATGCCGCTCTCTCCGCCGGCTACACGCGGTTGCGTCCCATCGTGATGACCGCGCTGGCGATGATCATCGGCATGCTCCCCATGTCGCTGGGTCTGGGCGAAGGGGGCGAGCAGAATGCGCCCCTCGGCCGCGCGGTCATTGGCGGATTGATTGTCGCGACTTTTGCGACGTTATTCTTTGTCCCTGTGGTATATAGCATATTGCGGCGCAAGGAGTTCGCCGAGGATGCCGATGAGAAATTTGACCGGGAGGCAGGAGAGGACAAGGAGGATGAAAAAGACGGAGAATCCCATCACCCCGATCCATCAGGAGAAAAAGCATGAGCACTTCGCAAACAACAAAACCGCCTGAACACAAGGCGCACAACTTAAAGCCGCCCCAGCGCAGCATCGCAATCTGGGGGCCTCTCATCGCGGTGACGGTGGTCGCCATATTGGTGGTGATCATCGCCTGGCATCGCATCCAGGTTCATAAAGAGCAGGAGGAAAGTTCAAAGTCAGCCGAGCAGATCACTGTGGAAGTCATACAGGTGAAGCGCGACGACAAATCGCACGATCTCATTCTGCCCGGGGATATCCAGGCGTATCAGGTGGCGACACTTTACGCGCGCACGAATGGTTACATAAAGGCCTGGTACACGGACATCGGGGCAAATGTGAAGGAAGGGCAGTTGATAGCGGAAATCGAGGCACCGGATGTGGATGCACAGCTCCGTCAGACGGTTGCGAATCTCGGCCAGGCGCGTGCGAATCTTGAAATCGCCCGTTTGAATTTCGAGCGCGAAAAAGATTTGAAGCAAAAGAAGGTGGTGAGCGACCAGGAATTTGACCAGGCCCGCACCACTTTCGACTCGCAGGAAGCCGCCGTAAAAGCGGGTGAAGCAAGCGTGGAAAATCTGCAAGTGCAGCAGAATTTTCAAAAGATCACCGCCCCGTTCGCGGGAGTCATCACAAAGCGCGCCGTTGATGTGGGCGATCTGGTTTCGCTGGGAAGTTCCACCACGGGCACCGTTCTTTTCAGTATAGCGCAGAGCGATCCGCTGCGGGTCTATGTGGATGTGCCCCAAAGCGACTCACCGGACATCGTCGATGGAATGAATGCAAAAGTCCTGGTGCCGGAATATCCCGGGCGTGAATTTGACGGTGCCGTCGCGCGCACTGCGGGCGCGATCGATCCCTCTTCTCGCACTCTCCTCACCGAGGTGGATATTCCCAATCACGATGGAACGCTCTATGCCGGCATGTACGGTCAGATCAAGTTCGTGCTGCAGCCAAAATCCCCTCCGATTTTGATCCCCTCGAACGTGTTCATGTTCCGCACCGCGGGCACTCAGGTGGCTGTGGTCAAGGACAACAAGATCCACTTCCAAACAGTGAAGGTCGGCAGTGATTTCGGCACCACCCTTGAGTTGAAGTCAGGCGTCGAGGAAGGTACATCCGTGGTGATGAATCCCACGGACGACCTCGAGGAAGGCATGCAGGTCCAGGTTAAACAATCGAAATCAGATCAGCCCGCCGACGCCAGCGTGAAAAAGTAGGATGTGGCGGCTGAAAGCTCAGATAATCGAGCGTACGACGCCGCCATCCACGCGTAGCGCAGCCCCGTTCGTCGCCGAGGAGAGCGGACTGCACACAAATGCCACGAGCGCCGCGACTTCGTCCGTGGTGGCAAACCGTTTCAGCAGCGAACTCGGCCGCACAGTCTTGAAAAATTCATCTTCGATTGCGGCGGGACTTTTGCCGCGCTCATGCGCCATTTTTTTCACGAAATCATTCACGCCCTCAGAGCGTGTCGGGCCCGGCAGCACCGAGTTTACAGTCACGCCAGTGCCTGCGGTTGTTTCCGCAAGTCCTCTGGATAGAGCGAGTTGCGCTGTTTTTGTCAGTCCGTAATGGATCATTTCCACCGGGATGTTTACTGCCGATTCGCTGGAGATGAAAACGATTCGCCCCCAGTTCCGCTCCTTCATTCCCGGCAGGTAGAAACGGCTCAGGCGTACTCCGCTCATCACATTTGTCTCAAAAAAGCGCAACCAATCCGCATCCGTGATTTCCTGGAACGGCTTCGGCTCATAGATCCCCAAATTGTTCACCAGAATATCCACATCCGGCACTTCCGCCGCGAGCTGTTCAACACCCGCCGCAGTGGAAAGATCGCCCACGAACGGATACACCTTTGCGGTCGCCCCATTGTCGCTGATCATCTTCGCCGCGACCTTCGTGCGAACTGCCTCGCGGCCATTCACGATCACCGACGCCCCCTCCCGCGCCAGCGCCTGCGCGATGGCGAAACCGATGCCCGCGCTGGAGCCGCTCACCAGCGCCTTTTTGCCTTCAAGTTGTAAATTCATAAACAGCCTCTCTATTTTGCTGAAGCGAATATCTCCGCAAAGAAATCCTTCATCGCCTGCCACGAGCGCTTGTCCGCTTTTTCATTATAGGCGATGCCCTTTGAGTTGTCGTTCCCGGAATCCTTCCTTGTGAAAGCATGCACCGCGCCGCTGTAGTAATTCATCTGCCAGTCCACGCCCCCCTTGCGCATCTCATCCTGGAAAGCCGCGATCTGCTCCGCAGGCTCGAAGGGATCATCCGCCCCGTGCAGCACGAGCACCTTGCATTTGATGTTTTTAGCATCTCCCGGAGTCGGCGTATCGAGGCCACCATGGAAACTCACCACTCCCGCGATGTCAGCTCCGCTGCGCGCCAGTTCCAGCACCGTCGTGCCTCCGAAGCAATACCCGATCGCCGCGACCCGTGCCGTATCGACGTGCGGGTTTTTCTTCAACACTTCCAGTCCCGCGATCACCCGCTCGCGCAACAGCGCCCGGTCGCCCTTGTATTTTCCCGCCTGCTCGCCGGCCTCCTTGGTGTTCGAGGGTCGCACCCCTTTCCCGTAAATATCCGCGGCAAACGCCACGTAGCCGAGTTTTGCAAGCTGGTCAGCCCGCATCTTGACATAGTCGCTCATGCCGTACCAGTCATGCACCACCAGCACGCCGGGCGCTTTTCCCGTCAGCGAATCGTCATACGAGAGGTAGCCCTCAAGCGTCGTGTCGCCTTGTTTGTATTCCACCATTTCAGTCTTCAACGCCGCATTGGCGATCAAAGGTGTTATTATAGCCATCGAAAAGAGAGTAAAAAGTTTCATGATTTTAAATGGAATATAACCACGGTTTACGCGGAGGAAAGGCCAAATCCTGCCCGTTCGCTCCGTGCAAACCAAGTCATTCACTCGCGTAATTTCTTATCGCCCCAGCGCCCTGGTCAGCACAACCGCTCTTGCGGGCGGAGTCACCTTGCCGCTCAATATTCCGCGCGGCGTTACATCGTGTCCATAGTAATGGGCATTGCCCGACTCATCGGTCACAATCACTGTCCCCTCGAGGGAAATGCCCGCGAAAAGCCCCTGATTCCGGCTGTAGGTATAGATTGCCGCCTTGGGGGTCACATCCGCCCCGGTCGCCCGTCCGTAAGGCCCCGCCGCGACACTCAACGCCCCACCCAGTTGAACATTCCCGCCGTGCGCAAAAGCCTTCACAGCGTCCCGCGTGTTCAACACAATGACAAACTCCGTGACCTGCCCGCCAATCTGCGCACCAAAGCCAGCGCCGCCCGTCTTGATGAATGACGGCCCGGACCATCCGTCCGCTGTCCTCGCCACCACCACCCCCTGGCCGATCCGGCCCGAGAACACGAATGCCCCCTTCACCACCGTCAGGATGGCGAGCCCCTTGGCATCGCGCATCACTTGCGGCGGTATCGATTTTTCAGGGATCGCCTTGAAACGCCTGATCGTGGTGGCGGCTCCCGCCACCTGGTCTTGTTCGGAAGCCTTCAGTGCCGGCGCAGCCGCCAGCAAAGCCGCAACCATTAAGTAATGGAGTGTTTTCATAATGGGTAATTTCCTTTTGTAATATCTCCGTCTCCTATTCGTTTCACAGCGCTGGAATGCGTGTCCGGTTCCATGCTTTTCCTCGATTTGCTGAAAAAACCCATTGAGAACCGCAGCAATACTGTAAGTTTCATCAAAACCGATGCCAGCATCCTCCACTCCAAAGCATTCGAAGGTCGAACACATCGACGTCGAGGTCCTGCCGCCTGAAAAAAGCGCCGACCCCATGCGCGAAATGCTGCAGGGTGAAAAGGACGCCCTCCCCCGCCTTGTCGCGCTTTTCATGGACAGTCTCTTCAAGATGCCCGGCACTAAGTTCCGGTTCGGCATGAATCCCATCATCGACCTCCTGCCTGTCGTGGGGGATGGCGCGGGTGCCGTCATTTCCGGGCTCACATTGTTTGTCGCCGCCCGTTACCGCGTGCCGAAAGTGGTCCTCGTCCGCATGAGCGCAAATATTCTGCTGAATGGCCTCATCGGCATCATCCCCGGGGTGGGGGAGGCATTTGCATTCTGGTTCCGCCCCAGCACGCGCAACTACCGGATGCTGCAAAGGCACCTCGCGGAAAATCATGACGCCCGTCCGCCGTCCACGCGGGGCGACTGGCTCTTCGTCTCGCTCCTGGTCGGCGGGGTGCTCACCCTTTTTCTGGTCTGCATCTGCATCGGAACCGTCCTCACCTACAAGCTGCTGCACCACCTTTTTTCGTAAGGGTCGGGATTGCTCTCCCGCAAAAAACCAGTGGACGTCGTGGTGATTTATTATATCGTTATACGATATATCTTTCCGCCGTGTCCAGAAAAATCTCCAGAAAACCAAAGTCGCCCGTCGTCTCAAAAGCCGACTACGAGCATCTTGCCGCCTTTCGGAACGCCCTCCGCGAGTTCCTCCACTTCAGTGAGAAGGCCGCCACGGCTGCAGGCATCCCGCCCCAGCAGCACCAGGCCATGTTGATCATTCACGGCGCCACCGGGAATGATTGTCTCACCGTCGGCGAACTCGCCTCGCATTTGAAAATCAAGCACCACAGTGCCGTCGGCCTGGTGAACCGCATGGAAGCGGATTGCCTCATTGCCAAGTCGCAAAATTCGCACGACCGCCGCCAGGTCCTCGTCCGCCTTACCGCGCGCGGTCGGGGCGTCCTGGAAAAACTCTCCGCCACACACAAGGCGGAACTCGTCCGCATCGGCCCCGCCCTCGGAAAAATATTCAAACATCTCAAATCAATCTCTTGAAAAAATCATCCGCCTCGCATTCCAAAAAATCTCCCGCCCCCGCATCCTCGCATCACGCAGTCGTGTACATCTCCGTCCTCGCCATCGGGCTCGGCGTCATCAGCGGCTTCGTCGCGCCTGCATTGCGCCATCTCATCGGGTTTGTCACCAACCTCGCCTTCTACGGGCGGCTCTCCACCTCCATCGTTTCCCCCGCCGGAAACCATCTCGGGCTGTGGGTGATCCTTGTCCCCGTGGTGGGAGGAGTAATCGTCGGCTTCATGGCGCGCTTCGGGTCAAAAGCAATCCGGGGCCATGGCATCCCGGAAGCCATGGAGCAGGTGTTGGAAAATAACAGCTGCATTCCCGCGCGCATCACTTTTTTGAAACCGCTCTCCGCCGCCGTCGCCATCGGCACGGGCGGCCCGTTCGGGGCGGAAGGGCCGATCATCGCCACGGGTGGCGCGCTCGGATCCCTCCTCGGGCAGATCATCAGCACCACCGCTGCGGAGCGGAAAACCCTGCTCGCTGCCGGTGCCGCTTCCGGCATGGCCGCCATTTTCGGCAGCCCCATTTCGGCGATCCTGCTTGCAATAGAGCTTTTGTTGTTCGAGTTCCGGGCGCGTTCATTCATCCCCGTTGCGCTTGCGGCCACCGTCGGCGCGGGCATGCGCCTGCATTTTGAAGAGGCGGTCGCCATTTTTCCCATGCCGTATTTTGATCCGGTTACGCTCACATCGCTGGCGCTATATTCCGTCATAGGGATAGTCATGGGCGCCCTCGCTGTCGGTGTTACCCGCGCCGTTTACGGCATCGAGGATTTGTTCGAACATCTCCCCATCCATTGGATGTGGTGGCCCGCGATCGGTGGCATCGCGGTCGGTGCCATCGGCTGGTTCGCCCCGCGCACGCTCGGCGTCGGTTACGACAACATCACAGACATCATTTCAAACCAGTTGCCTCTGCGCATGATCGCGTTTCTTGCCGGCATGAAATTCATTTCATGGACGGTCTCGCTCAGCAGCAGAACCTCCGGCGGCACGCTCGCCCCGCTCATGACCATCGGCAGCGGCGCTGGCAACCTCCTCGGTGCCCTCATTCTCTCCTTCTTCCCCGCCTGCGGGCTCGATCTCCGCGTGGCCGGCCTCGTCGGCATGGCTGCGATGTTCGCCGGGGCCTCGCGCGCATTGCTCACCAGCGTGATTTTCGCCTTCGAAACCACGCTCCAGCCAAATGGCATGTTGCCCGTTCTCGCAGGTTCGACCCTCGCGTTTCTCGTCGCCCGACTGCTCATGCAGAATTCCATCATGACCGAAAAAATCGCCCGCCGCGGCCTCCGCATCCCGCAGGATTACGATCCCGATGCGTTCATGCAGACGACAGTTGGCGACATTATGGACAAAAACGTGACGACTCTCCCGCCGGACGGAAAACTCTCCGATCTCGCCGACCGCATTGCCCGGCACGACCCCGCTATCTCGGCATACCAGGCATGGCCGTTGCTCGACGCCCGCCGCCGCCTTTGCGGCATCATCACCCGCGGCGATCTGCTCCGCGTGCTGGACAAGCGCGCCGCAACGGACTCCACCCTGCTCGAAGCTGGAAGCTCTGCCCTCGTCGTCGCCTATCCCGACGAAGTCGTCCACGATGCCGTCGCGCGCATGCTCGCCCACGGCGTTGGCCGTCTGCCTGTGGTAAGCAGGGATGATCCAAGTCACCTCGTCGGCTACATGAGCCGCACCAGCCTCCTCTCCATCCGGTTCAAGGCCCAGCAACAGGAAACCGTCCGCGAGGACGGTTGGTTCCGCAAGACCCGTAAATAGCGCCGCTCATAAACCAATGTAAAACAACCCCCGAAATTCCTTGTGAAAAACGGCGGTATGCAAGATCATCAGTCCGGTTCATACGGACTGCAAAAAAGATATTCTCTATGAAAACACATATCGCCCGTTTGCTCATTATCCCGGTACTCTGCATCGCCGGTCTGCTTCCTTCCAATGCTTCTGCCGCCGTAGTGGTCGTCAGTGGCGGCGGACCATATCGTTACCACGGTCACGGTTACCGCTATCACCATCATCACCATTATTACAACCACCGCGTCTGGGTGGTGCGTGGCGGCAGCGGTTACTACCGTTACTGGTAGGCTCCGGGCTTGGTGCTAATGTTGCAGCATTGTGAGGCTGCTTCGTGAGTGGCGTCTTTCCTTCGTGCCCAGACTCCATCCTCGCCAGCGTCCGCCACAACTCACGTTCTCACCTGATAAATGGCGCCTCTAACTTCCTAACCCGACTCTTGGAGAGGCCGAGGGGCAAGGGCGGCAATCCTAAATTCGACTTCCTAATTATTCCCGCTTCCCCAGCTCTTCCACCCCTCGGTAGCCTCCAGCCACCCCCACTTGCACAGCATTTTCACAACCAGCCCGATATCCCCCTTCTTCAACGTAAAACCACTCGTCAGACACCGTTGTCCCCGGTTCGTCTTGCCCAGCAAATTCAGCCGCCTCCGCCTCCGCGCGATCTGTGCGAGACGCCGGTTGTAGGTGCGCATGAGATGGAAGATCGGTCGTGACGGAGGCACCGTGAAAGGCGGCGTGAGCAACGCTTTTATCCCCATCTTGAAAGGCTGCGAGACAATGCCGAGATAGTAGAACCCGAGATCGAGCAGGAAGGCGAGGCTTAGCAGGTCGAACTCGCCCATGTATTCGTATTTGTCCTTGTACACCGCCTCAAACCACGAGCGGTGGCTCAGCGCAAAATCATGGTTGTGCTTCACCACCCGTTCCGCCATCGGCTCCCCGCGGCGCTGCGCGGAAATGAGTTCTGCCGCGCTCGTCGCCGTGAATGAAATCCAATCCATGCCCGGGCTGTAAAACGGGTCCATGAACGCCGACGCATCCCCCACCAGCACGAAGCCGTCCCCCGCAAACGTGTTGCTGTAATACGCAAGGTTCTTGCGCCAGTGGACATCATCCTCGATGATCTCCGCACCCGCCAGCATCTCCCTGCCCACCGGATGCGCCATCAGGAAATTTTTCAGTCGTTCCCCGATCGTGCCCCCCTCCTGCGGCCAGTTCACCAGCCGCTGGTCAAACACCACGCCCACGCTCATGTCGCCCCCTTTGAGCGGGATCCACCAGCTCCACCAGCCGTCGCCCGTCACATGGTTCGTCGCCGTGCCGCGGATGCCATACACCGCCGAGGACCATTCCGGAAATTTTTGCGAAAGCTCCAGCCCGTCCCAGTCTTTCACCCCTTTCCACCGGCCCCATGCCGCCGCTGTCGGGTGCTCCGTGTTCGATTGCCACCACCCTTCCTTCCGCGCAAGCACCGAGGCGATCCCGGATGCATCCACGATCCAGCGGGTCTTGATGGTCTCCGTCGTTTCTCCGTGGCGGATCGTCAGCATTTGGTCCCCGCCGGGGGAAAGCTGCACACCCGTCACGCTCGCGGGACGCAGGATCTCGGCACCGGCAAGCCCCGCGCGGCGCAGCACTTCCTCGTCGAAAACCGCCCGGTCGAGCTGATACGATGGCAGCCGTACCTGATACTTCGCCCCCAGCTCGCTCGCCTCGGAGATGTCCCTTACATCGTCGTTCTTGAACCAGAAACGCAGCCCCTGTTTCACCAGGTGCGATTCGTTGAGATATTGCGTCAGCCCCAGCACCCGTCCCATGAAAAATGCGCTCACCTCGACAGTCGCCTCTCCCACCCGCCGCGTCAGTTGCGTCGATTTTTCCACGATCAACAGCTGCAGACCGGGATTCTGCCGCAGCAGCAGCGTGGCCGTCGCAGCTCCGGAAAGTGCTCCGCCGATCACCACTACGTCGTAATGTCTCGTCGTCTTTTCAATTTCTTCGGGGTTCGTATTCATCATTGTTTTGCAACCGGGGAAAGAAATAGTTAATTTATGTCAGGTATGGAATCAATTTATGACGTGGCAATCATCGGCGGCGGCCCTGCCGGCAGCACGGCGGCCACGTTTCTCGCCCGCAAAGGGCATAAGGTCATCGTCCTCGAAAAGGAAAAATTCCCCCGGTTTCATATCGGTGAATCGCTCCTCCCCTACAGCATGGGGGCATTCGAGCGCCTCGGCGTCCGCGAAAAACTCGATGCCCGGTTCCTGCCGAAATACGGCGCGGAAATCTCGAGCACCTGCGGTACGAGTATCGCAAAGTTTTATTTCAAGGATGGCTTCCGCACCCCGCCTCCGCAGGCCTACCAGGTCACCCGGTCCGAGTTTGACAAAGTCCTCCTCGATCATTCCGCGGAGAACGGCGCCGGGGTCAGGGAGGAGACCTCCGTCGAAAATCTCGTCTTTGGGGAAAACGGAGTCGAGATCACCATTAAAAACACCGGACAGACGCAACAGATTTCCGCGCGTTACATAATCGATTGCAGCGGTCGCAGCTCCGTCATCGGAAATTATTTCAAACTGCGGCAAAACTACGCGAACCTGAAGAAATTCTCCGTCTTCGCCCATTACGAAAATGTCGTGCGCGACGCGGGAAATGACGGCACCTTCATCCGCATTATCCGGGGGGCCAGTTACTGGTTCTGGATGATCCCGCTCACCGCCACAAAAATGAGCATCGGCATCGTCATGGACATCGCCGATTTCAAGGCGCTCAAGAAATCCCCCGAGGCCGCGCTGGAAGACAGCCTGCGCGAGCAACCCATGGTCTGGAACCGCATGGCAAATGCTTCGCGTGTCACCGAGGTTTATTCCGCGAGCGACTATTCCTATCGCAATACCAGCCTCTTCGGCGACCGCTGGCTGCTTGCCGGGGATGCCGCGGGTTTCATCGACCCTGTCTTCAGCACCGGCGTATTTCTCGCCATCCGCTCCGGCGAGGCCGCTGCGGATTCCATCGATGCAGTGTTGAAAAATCCCGCCAGCCGGCCCGCCGTTTTCAAAAAATATCAGGCCGGCGTGAACCGCGTCATGAACCTCTATCTCCGTTTCGTGAACAACTGGTATCAGCCGCAATTCGGCGACGTCATCACCAACCCCGTCAACCACCTCCAGCTAGCCCCCGTCGTCAACGCCGTCCTCGGCGGCAACCTCGGCAGCGATTTCTCCATCTGGTGGCGCATGCAGATATTCTATCTCGTCGTCTTCCTGCAAAAATATTTTCCCCTCTGCCCGCGGCTCTCATGGAACCCCAGGGATTGCCCTCCAACCACAGGCCTCGCGTCCACAGCCGCTCCCTCTCCGCGGGAAACCGAATCCGCAGCGGTTTAATCGCCAGCAACTCAAAGACTGGCCGCTCAGTAACGGACGTTTTGGGCTTCGTCATTTCCCCAGAAAACAATTGCCCCCACGCCGCCAGCAAAGCAAAATACCCTCGGGAAAAAATGCCCGACACCATCCCGCCAACGCGAGTGCCCTTGCTCTCCATACTGGTCAACGCCTTTCTCGCCATTTTGAAAATAACGGTGGGCATGGTCGGCCATTCCTACGCCCTCATGGCCGACGGCATTGAATCCTGCGGCGACATCATCAGTTCCATGGTCGTTTACGGCGGGTTGTACGTCGCCTCCATCCCGGCCGATGAAAATCATCCCTACGGACACGGCAGGGCGGAATCGCTCGCCGCCATTTTTTCCTCCTGCGCGCTCATCGCCGCCGCCTGTATCATCGGCGTCGAGAGCATCCGGGAAATTTTGACGCCGCATCTCATGCCCCGCTGGTACACGCTCGTCGTGCTCGCCTTCGCCATCGTCGCGAAAGTGCTTTTGTCCCGATATGTTGATGACGCCGGAAAATCGATCGACAGCTCCGCCCTCAAGGGCGACGCGCTCCACCATTTCTCCGATGCGTTGATCTCTCTCGCGGCCTTCGTCGGCATTTCCATCGGCTTGATCGGCGGCCCCGGCTACGAAAGCGCTGATGATTGGGCCGCCCTGCTCGCCTGCTTCATCATCCTCTACAACGGGGTGAATTTCTTCCGCGTATCGATCGACAACCTCATGGACGTCGCCCCCTCCGCCGAGATCATGGATAAAATCCGCGCCATCGCCCGCAACGCCGAGGGCGTCATCAACATCGAAAAATTCCGCATGCGCAAAAGCGGCCTCTTCTACCTCGTCGATGTCCACGTCGAGGTGGATGGAAACATCACTGTGCAAAAAGGCCACGAGATCGCCCACCGCGTCAGCGACCTGCTCCGCCACTCCCAGTACCGCATCGCCGATGCCACGGTCCACATCGAGCCGGATACACGCTAGAAAATCCGGATTTCTGGAGGAATGTGGTGAATTTATTTACCGAGCATTTTCGCCACGATAAAAATCAGAAAGGCGCCGCCAAATCCTCCTCCGAGGAGAAGGTAAAGGATCGAGTACCCGACCGCGGCAATCATGGGTTGTATTATTAGGGCAATCATAGGGATTTGTGGGTTGATGGTTGTCTAATAACCTAATCGCACCAGCCCGGCCCCTGTATGTATGGGCGGCATTACAGTGATTCATTGGCGATGCAAAGTGGGTTTGCCCGCCACACTGCAAGATTGGTGTGGAGATTGCCAACCCATGGGTATCGGAATTTGACGCTTTTGCGAAGCTATAAACGGAGGGAAAGATATGAAACCGCAAGATCGAATCAACAAGTCCGGCGGTATGCATGATCTGCTCATCTCAATGGCAATCCTGCTTGGGCTGATTGCAGTCGCTGTCATCTTCTGGATCCATCCGGTGATTACGGCAGGAATGTTCGCGATTCTCATCGCTTTGATGCAGGCGGCCAGTCGTCGCGTCCACGTGCATGCCACTCCGCCCTACCCCAGGCATGTGTTTTCACAACGGATCAAAAAACATTGAACACTTAACCCTATGAACACCGAGACTTTTGAACCGAAAATCTATGCAACAGGACCCGTCTCACTGAATAGCAAAGCAACGGGGGTGCCGGTCTGCACGCCACTGAAGAACATCCTTGTGCCTTTGAATTTTTCAGCGACATCACTGAATGCGCTTCAATATGCTGTGCTTTTGGCCCGGCAATTCAAGGCCCGGCTTACGCTTGTTCACTTTCTCCAGCCCGCGCTTTTCTTTTCGGATTACCCCTATCCGGGCCCGCAGGGGCAGGACGTTTTTGACACAATCAGGAACCAGCTTTGCGATATTCGCTTGAAGTATATCCCCCTGGATTTGCAAGTGGACTCCGTGGTGCGGCAATGCTTCGTTTTCGATGGAATTCCCGAGGTGGCGCAGGAAGTTCACGCCGACCTGATTATCGCTTCCTCTGAAAGCGGGATGCACCTGAAACAACTATTTATGCGAAGCACAGCCGAAACGATTCTGCGCCGCGCCCCGTGCCCCGTCCTGGTCGTCCGTGAACGCGACTACCATTTTTTGTGACCGCTGGGGCGGTCTGCAGTCGCTATTGTAGAACTTGTCGACTGTGCTACCATCGGCTCCTGATGGACTCCGGCTTCAACCGCACATTTCACCGCATCGCCAGTCTGCCGCCGGCGGAATATGGAAAGAGTGTCTCCACGGGCTCGTTGGGACCGGCCGGTTTCGAGGCAGGGAAACGAAAATGAACGCCCCGAATGTGGAGTCTTTCACGAGGCTGCTCCAGCTCTCGGTTTCCCCGGTCGTTCTCATTTCAGGCGTGGGCTTGTTGTTGCTTTCAGTGACAAACCGCCTCGGCAGGGCGATCGACCGCTCCCGTGTGCTGGCCAGGGAGCTGGATGATAAGGATGTGAACGTGGCCCGCGAGGCCAAGGAGCAGTTGCGCATCATGATCCGCAGGGCGGAATTCCTCCGGCTCTCGGTGAGTATGACTGTGGCGAGCATCTTCTTTTCCTGCGTCATGATCCTGTTTCTCTTCGTGCTCATTTTCTTCGACATCCACTGGGAATTCGAGGTGCTTGGGGCGTTTTGCTTGAGCCTCCTGTCGCTTCTCGGCTCCATGATTTACCTGCTGCTGGATATTTATCTGTCGCTCAAGGCGCTGAAAATCGAAGTGGCGCGGCATTTGAAGTAATGCCGCCCCGCAGCGTGCTTCCGAATGACAACATATGTCAAGAACCCGCCAAGATCGGCGTTGCGACGCTGCTGCAGGGGCTTAGAATGGGAGGCATGAAAGCTATGACTGGGACTTTGGATGAAACTTCACAAAAACTCGGCGGAGAAATTCCTGCCAACCCCTTGCTGGTGAAATGGGTTGAGGATACCGCCGCACTCTGCAAGCCGGACCGCATATTTTGGTGCGACGGCTCGGAGGCGGAAAAGGAAGCGCTTACTCAACAGGCCGTGGAGCAGGGCGTGCTCGTCAAGCTCAACCAGGAAAAGCTTCCCGGCTGTTATTATCACCGTTCCAAACCGGATGACGTGGCGCGAAGCGAAGATCGTACATTCATTTGCACTTCCACCGTGGAGGATGCGGGGCCTACCAATA
>Ga0302319_10007324_pt1 | contig 21734 bp, 18 predicted proteins | sample Bog_T0_2_FD_203319 | JGI IMG/M metagenome (GOLD analysis project Ga0302319, IMG submission 203319) | Peat permafrost microbial communities from Stordalen Mire near Abisko, Sweden - Bog_T0_2 | ecosystem: Environmental > Terrestrial > Soil > Wetlands > Peat | place: Sweden: Abisko, Stordalen Mire... | reverse complement strand
GAAGGGCGTCGTTGAGCTGCGAGGAGGTGAAGTCGATGGTGAGGGCCTGGTTGCCGGTGACGCGGCCTTCATGCTCGAAGTAGCCCACGCCATTCTTGTAGAGAACGACGCGGCGCACCGGCAGATCAGCTCCATCGCGCGAAGCAGACGGGGGCGCGGGTTTTTTCGCGGGCGGTTCTGTTGTGGTTTGGGCGGCCAGCAAGCCAGAAAGCGGAAGGAGAGCAACAGCAACGAGCCTGCGCAGGATCACGAGCACCCTCCTATGCCTGAGTACGACGGATGCTGTGAGATAGACGCAGAAAGTCAGGAAAGGTTCCCGGTAAGACAGCGTTCAGCGATCAGGACTACAAATACTCGTTCATCATCCGCGCCCAGGTCGGCCAGTCGTGGCTGTTCCAGGATTCCCAGATGTGAAGGTTGTGGGGAATGCCCTTGGCGCCCATGATCCGCGCGAGGTTCTGATTCTGCCAGAGGCAGTGATCGTCCCAGCCCGTCGCAAGAATATAGGTGTTCTTGCGGTATTGGTCGAAGTACCAGGGGTCGCTGAGATTTGGCAGGTAATGCGGCGGCATATTGAAGTAGACGTCCTGATCGTAGTAGCCGCCAAGAAAACTGCTGATGTCGAAAGCGCCGCTCATCGACAGAAAACCGGTGAAGCGGTCGGGATGGCGAAGCGCGATGTTGACCGCATGGTAGCCGCCGAAGCTGCATCCCAGCGAGATGAGATGCGGGTTGTAGTTTCTGAGCCGGATGAATGGGAGGACTTCCTCAACGATGTAGTTCTCATATTGCACATGGCGCGCGATCCGCCAGCGCGGCGGAACACTGCGGTTGTACCAGCTCTCGGAGTCCACCGAGTCGACGCAGAACATCTGAATTTCGCCTCGATCGAGCTTATGCGCGACGGCGCCGATGAGGCCGCGGTCTTCGAACTCAAAGAAGCGCCCCTGCGAGCTGGGGAAGACGACAATGGGGACGCCGCCGTGGCCGAAAACGAGCAATTCCATGTCCCTGTCAAGACGCCAGGAGTACCACTTTTGATATTCGCGGTTCATGCTCTGTTCATCCAGCAGTTACGGTATCGTAAAGCATCGGAATCTCCAACGCGCGACGGAAGGGGCTCGAGCGACGCTGCGGTCAGACAACAACGAAGGGAAGAACCGATTGCAGAGTGAGATTCAGGCGCAGGCGCACGCCGTTCCTCCGCCGAGCGAACCGCCGCATCCGCGGGTGCATAAGCATGTGGGTTTTGCCAGCCGCTTTTTGCCTGGAGAGCGCGACATCACCGTGTACCTGCCGCCCGGGTATGACGAGGCGCGCCACCGCCATTATCCGCTGCTGATTTTGCAGGACGGGCAGAATCTTTTCGATCCGGAAACGTCGTTCATTCGCGGCCGCACATGGCGCGTGGCGGAGAGTGCGGACGATGCGATCGTCGCCGGCGAAGCGGAGCCGCTGGTGATCGCCGGCGTTGCCAACGCGGGTGAACGGCGGTTGGCCGAATACACGCCGGTGCGCGACTGGAAGCTGGGCGGCGGAGAAGCGAGTCACTACGCTGAGATGGTCACGCGCGAGCTGCTGCCGTTTCTGCATGCGCGTTATCGTCTGCGCGCCGGAGCCGGAGAGACGGGCATCGGTGGATCGTCGCTCGGTGGTCTGGTTTCCTTATGGATGGGCCTGATGCACCCGGAGGTCTTCGGAAAGCTGGCGGTGCTTTCGCCGTCGGTGTGGTGGAGTCACCGTTACATCACCGGATTTGTGAACGACATGGCCCCGAACCTCCGGCGCCACCCGCGCATCTGGCTCGATGTAGGCGATCAGGAAGGGCGGCGGACGCTGGCCGATGCCGAGCTTCTCGATGAGCGATTGCTGGCGCATGGGTGGCGCAAGGGAGGCGATCTGCACTTTGAAAAAGTCGCAGGCGGGACCCATGATGAAGCGTCGTGGGCGGAACGGGTGCGGCCGATGCTGCGCTTTCTGTTTCCCGCGCGCGAAGCAGGAAATTAACCGCGCCCGCGGTCCGGCGCAAGCTGGCGTGGATCGCCGGGGCGGCGTCGCTTCCTGCTACTGCTGGCAAACGGGTATACTTGTTGGTCAGAGGATGTCGCGAATGACGAGAAGGACCCCACCGGGGTCTTTTTTGATTGCGTGACAGGATTCCGCTGCTTTTCCAGGTGTGCAACCGGCGGAACCTCTGGACCTTCATGGGTAATTTACTCGATAGCATCCATTCTCCTGCCGACCTCCGATCGCTGTCCGTTCCGCAGCTGGAATCCCTCGCCCAGGAGATTCGCGAGCGGCTGATTGTCACCCTTTCGAAAACCGGCGGACACCTTGGCCCGAATCTTGGGGTTGTGGAACTGACGCTGGCGCTGCATTCGGTCTTCGAGACTCCCAAAGACAAGTTTGTTTTCGATGTGAGCCATCAGGCCTACGTCCACAAGATGCTGACCGGGCGCTGCGGGCGCTTCGATACCATGCGCCAGCCAGGCGGCCTGAACGGCTTCATGCTGCGCACCGAAAGCGAGCACGACTGTTACGGTGCGGGTCACGCGGGCACCGCCCTCTCGGCAGCCCTGGGCATGGCGGTGGCACGCGACCTGGCGGGCGGGACGGAGCATGTGATTGCGCTTGCAGGCGACGCCGCTTTCACGAATGGCATTTCGTTCGAGGCGCTCAACAATATTGCCGATTCGACGAAACGGCTGATCGTGGTCCTGAACGACAACGAATGGTCGATCGACCGCAACGTTGGGGCTATCGCAAAATATCTCCACAAGATTGTGACCAACCAGCACGTGAGCCAGCTGCATGAGAGCGCGGGGCGCCTGCTCGCCCGCATCGGCGGCAGGAGCGCAGTGAATGTGGTCAAGCGCGCGGAAGAGGCGGCGAAGGGCATGCTGTGGCCGTCGTTCCTCTTTGAAGAATTCGGGCTGACGTACTACGGGCCGGTGGATGGGCACAACCTGGAGCAACTGATCGAGACTTTCCGCTTCCTGAAGCAGCAGGAGAAGCCGGTACTGCTGCATGCCATCACGCAGAAGGGCCGCGGATTTCAGCCCGCGCTCGACAAGCAGAAGAAGTTTCACGGACTAGGGCCCTACGATCCGGAGACGGGCAAAACCGAAGTGGCAGGGCAGCGGACCTATTCGGAGGTCTTTGCGGAAACCCTGGTCAAACTAGCCAACGGGAACGAGAAGGTCGTCGCCATCACGGCGGCGATGCCCAACGGCACGGCGCTCGATCTGTTTCGCCCGCACCACCCCAAGAAATATTTCGACGTCGGCATTGCCGAGGAGCATGCGGTGATCTTTGCCGCGGGGATGGCCACGCAGGGGTTCAAGCCCTACTGCGCCATCTATTCGACCTTCCTGCAACGGGCCTTCGATCCGATCGTTCACGATGTGTGCCTGCAAAATCTGCCCGTTGTGTTCTGCATGGATCGCGCTGGGCTGAGCGGCGACGATGGGCCGACGCATCACGGGCTTTTCGACATTGCCTACCTGCGCGGCTTGCCCAACATCGTGCAGATGGCGCCGGCCGACGAAGACGAGCTGGCGGACATGATGTACACGGCGATGCGGCTCGAAGGACCGAGCGCGATTCGCTATCCGCGCGGAACAGGGCCGGGCGTGAAGGTAAAGGCTCAGCCGCAGGCGCTGGAGGTCGGCAAAGCGGACGTCGTGCAGGACGGCGAAGACTTCGCGATCCTCGGTTTGGGCTCTCTTTTGCCCATGGCAAAAGAGCTGGCTCGGTCATTGCAGCAGCTGGGTTATTCGGCGGCGGTCATCAATCCGCGGTTCATCAAACCGCTGGATCGCGAGCTGATCGCGCGTTACGCACGCCGGGCGATCGCGGTGGTGACATTCGAGGATCATGTGCTGATGGGCGGCTTTGGCAGCGTTGTACTGGAGACGCTGAGCGAAATGTCGATTGAAACCCCGGTGATCCGCATCGGCTGGCCGGATCGGTTCATTGAGCACGGCAAAGTGGATCAGTTGCGCGCTCGCCATGGCGTGAGTGTGGAAGCCGCGCTCGAGAAGCTGGCGCCCTGGCTGAAGCGCAGCGCGCCGCGGCTCGTGGCGCAATAAGCGTCGCCGGTAGCACGCATCGCCCGCGGTGTGGGAAGATGCGAAGAGAGTCCCCGGACGCTCGCGCCATGACCACCTCCTCCGTGCAACTTCGAAACAGGCGCGTCGGCTCCAGCCACGATCGGTGGATCATCGCCATCGGCGTCTTCAAATTGCTGCAGGCTGCGCTGTTTATCCTGCTGGGGATTGGCGCCATCCGCCTGCTGCACGAGGACCTGAAGGGTGTGGCCGAGCATTTCATTCTCGCCATGCGCTTCAATCCCGAGGGACACTTCGTCAACCTGATTCTGGAAAAAGTCGGTTTGATCGATCCGCATCGGCTGAGGCAGATCAGCGCGGCGATCTTCGCCATCGCAGCTCTGGACGTTGTCGAGGGCACGGGCCTGGTTTTGGAGCAGGCCTGGGCGGAGTTCGTGACCCTGATCCTGACCGCCTCCTTTCTTCCCTGGGAGATCTTTGAAATTTTTCGGCGCACCACGTGGATTCGGATTGGGCTGACCGCGATCAACCTCGCAGTGGTGCTCTACCTGCTCTATTTCGTGAAGCTCAGGATGCAGGAGCGGCGGGTGCGGCTCACCGGGAGGACATGATGCGGACTTCGGGAAATCCGTGTGTTTCGCTTCACGCTGAGAAGAGAAGATGCAGCACGCCCGCGTAATCGGGTCGGGCCCCAACGGACTGGCGGCAGCGATCGTGCTGGCGCGCGCGGGCCTCCCCGTGGATGTCTACGAAGCGGAAGAGCAGGCGGGCGGGGCATCGCGCACCATGGAGCTGACCCTTCCGGGCTTTCGCCACGACTTCGGGTCGGCTGTCCATCCGATGGGCGCGGGATCGCCATTCTTCGCGATGCTGCCGCTCGCCGAGCACGGGCTCCAATGGATTCATGGAACCTCCCCCGTTGCGCATCCGCTGGATGACGGTACGGCGGTGACCCTGGAACACAGCCTGCAGGATCTGGAACGAGAGCTGGGCGACGATGGCCCGGCCTGGGTCAGGCTCATGGAGCCGATGGCAAACTTCTGGGCGGATTTCGCCGCGGATGTTCTGGGTCCGGTGACGCGGATTCCGCGACGGCCGCTGCTGATGGCGCAGTTTGGGCGCAAGGCCATGCAGCCGGCAAGGAAGCTGGCTCGACGCAGGTTTCAGGGTGAACGCGCGCGAGCCCTGTTTGCCGGGCTGGCCGCGCATTCATTCCTCAGCCTCGATGCGCCGATGAGTTCGGCGGTCGCTCTGGTGCTGGGGGCGGCGGCGCACGTGGTCGGCTGGCCGGTTCCCCGCGGTGGCTCGCAGGCGATTGTCAACGCGCTGATCGGCTATCTGGAAAAGCTGGGCGGCGTCGTCCACACCGGCCGCCGCATCGCGTCCCTCGATGAGTTGGATCCCAAAGAAGGCCCGGTTCTGTGCGATTTGACACCGCGACAGTTACTTTCTGTTGCCGGAGACCGTCTGCAGAAGACCTACCGGCGCGCCATGGAGGATTTTCACTATGGACCTGGCGTCTTCAAAATCGACTATGCGCTGTCGGCGCCGATTCCCTGGGCGGCTCGGGAATGCTTTCGAGCCATCACCGTGCATCTGGGTGGGACGCTCCAGGAAATCGCGCATTCGGAACACGCCGTAACCCACGGCGCCATCGCGGAAAAGCCGTTTACGCTGGTGGCTCAACCGTCGCTCTTCGACGCAACGCGGGCGCCGGAGGGTAAGCATGTAGCCTGGGTGTATTGCCACGTTCCCAACGGATCGACCGTGGACATGACGAGCCGCATCGAGGCGCAACTGGAGCGATTTGCGCCGGGCTTCAAAGATTGCGTTCTGGAGCGTCGCGTTTTTTCCCCGGCTGCCCTGGAGGCGATGGACGCCAATCTCGTCGGCGGCGACATCAACGGCGGGGAGTTGTCGATCCGGCAATTTATTTTTCGCCCCGCATTAGGGAGTTACTACACCGGTACGAAGAACCTCTATCTCTGCTCTTCATCGACACCGCCGGGCGGTGGAGTACACGGGATGTGCGGATATCACGCGGCCAGGATGGCGCTGCGCCGCCTACACTGACTTGCCGGCCACTTCGGCCACGGCAGAGAGCGCGCGGCTGGTGAGCTGCTGCCTGACTTCCTGCATCCGGAGCCACGGATCCCGCTTCAGCCGCGCTTTCCACTGGTCAAAATTCGCGACCGCAAATTGCTTCGGATCGGTGCGCTCCAGCTCCGCCCAGGTGAGCGGCATGGCCACGCGCGCTCCGGCGCGAGCACGCGGCGAGTAGGGAGCAACCGCAGTAGCGCCCCGCTCGTTGCGAAGATAGTCGAGAAAGATCTTGCCGGTACGGGCGGCCTTCGTCATTTTCGTCAGATAGAGCTTTGGATTGGCGCGCTCCATCATCAGGACAAAGTGATGCGCGAACGTTTTGATCTCGGGCCATTCGTGTTTCGGTTCGATGGGCGCCACAACATGAATACCCTTGCCGCCTGTGGATTTGACGAAGCTTTCGAGGCCCAGATGCTTCATCAGCTCGCGCACCTCAACCGCACTGGCCACGAGGCGCTTCCACGGCAGGGTCGGGTCAGGATCGAGGTCGATGATAATGCGGTCGGGCTGCTCCAGCGTCTTATTGCTCGAACCCCACGGGTGGAGTTCGAGGACGCCCATCTGCGCTAAACCGACCAGGCCTTCGCGCGTGGAGAGCGTGATGTACTGCTCGGGCGCCGTCCCCTTCTTCGCGATGACGGGCACGCTGTCGATGCCTTTGGAAACGCCCATGCCGACGTGCTTCTGGAAGAAGCAGGGCTTGCCGCTCCCTTCGGGACAGCGCACGATGCTGAGCGGGCGGCTGGCGATGTGCGGTAGCAGATGGTCCGCGACCGCGTCGTAGTAATCGGCGAGTTGTCGCTTGGTGAGCCGGCTCTCTTCGTCGAGAATTTTGTCCGGATGGCTGATCGACACTCCGGCGACCAGGGCCCGATCGCTGCGCGATTTCGGTGCAGTCGGAGCGACTTCGCCGCTCTCGATTTTAGCGGCCGTGCGGGTGGGCGCGGCGTGCCTGGCCGTCTGTTTTGAAACCTGCTTTTCGAATTCAGGCGCGGGCTTCGTCTCGGCTGCGTGGCTCTGCGGGCTGCTGTGCTGCGATTTTCGGGAGGACTTCGGGACCGCTCCCGTGGTTTCCCTGACCACTTCTTTTGGATCCTTGTCTTCGCGAAGTCCGAGAAACGCGGCTTGGCGGACAAGGTTATCGTTGGTCCAAGTGGCAAAGCGCGCTTCGATCACCGTCGTGGGCTTCACCCAAACGGCATCCTTCTTCGCTTCGGCTGGAGTCTGTTCGAAAAAACTTTTCGCCTGCCGCAGAGCGTCGAGCCGATCGCGCAGCATCTCGTGCGTCTTGCGTGTGAAGCCCGTGCCCGCGCGCCCCGCGTAGATCAGCTTGCCGTTCTTGTAATAGCCGAGCAGCAACGAGCCGATGCCGTGTCCGCCGGTCGAAAGCGGCGTGAAGCCGCCGACCACGAATTCCTGCTGGAGAACGCATTTTGATTTGAGCCATGCATGCGAGCGCTCGGAACGGTACGGAGAATTGGCGAGCTTCGAGACAATGCCTTCAGCTCCCATCTCGCAGGCGCGGCGAAACATGGCGCCGCCGTGTGCGCGCAGGTGACTGCTGTAGCGGATCGTGTCGTCTCCGTGTTCCTGAAGCAGACCTTCGAGAATGGCCTTTCTGCGATCGAGCGGAAGATTGCGAGTATTGTGACCGTCGAGATGGAGAAGATCGAAGGCAAAATACGTGAGTGGATGCGCTGCGCCCTCATCGAACGCGGCCTGGAGATCGGCGAAGCTGCTGCCACCCTGCTCGTTGAGCACCACCACCTCGCCATCGAGGATCGCGGCATGGACCGGCAGCTCGGCCACGGCTTCGGCAATTCCGCGCATGCGATGCGTCCAGTCCAGACCCTTGCGCGTGAAGAGACGCGCACGGCGCTTGCCATCTTTTTCGTCGACGTGGACCTGGATGCGATAGCCATCGAGCTTCAGCTCGTGCAGCCAGTCCTCGCCCTCCGGTGGCTCGGCGACCGGGGAGGCCAGCGCAGGCGGAATGAAGGCCGGCATCTTCTCCTTCGGCAGATCGTGCAGCAGACTTTCCCGGTCCGGCGGGACGAGCCGTCCAGGCGACTGCGCTTTGAGCGCGCTTGGTCTCCGCGTCAGCCGCGAGCGGTTCGCCGGGGCCTTTTTTTCGGTGACGTGCGAATTCCAGACATGATCCTCGGCGGCCGCGATCTGCTCCAGGCTGCGACCGGTGACGGCGCTGTCGGGGGCCTCGTCAGTGATCGCCGGATCGTTCGCGGTGCGCTCGTACTCATCGTGCTCCTTAATGAGCAGCCAGTTGTTCTTGCCCTTTTCTCCGAAGCGGTCGCCCTTCATGCGGATGAGCGCCCAGTGGCCATGCAGCTTCTGGCCGTGGAGGATGAACTTGAGCTGCCCCGTGCGCAGGCCTTCGTCTACATCGGTCACCGGCTCCCACGTGCCCTGATCCCAGACCATCACCGTGCCGCCGCCGTATTGCCCTTTCGGGATCGTGCCTTCAAAGCCTCCGTATTCGATGGGGTGGTCCTCGACTTCGACGGCCAGACGCTTGTCCGCAACCACGTAGCTGGGGCCTTTCGTGACGGCCCAGCTCTTCAGAACGCCGCGCCAGCCCAGGCGAAAGTCGTAATGCAGGCGGGTGGCCGCGTGCTTCTGGACAACAAAGGGCAGCTCGGACTTCGTTTTGGCCTTCTCGCTCGCAGAGCCGCTCGGCTCGGCGGTCATGGCAAAATCGCGCATGGCACGGTAGCGCGCCAGCTGCTGATCGACCTCTTCGGCGGGAGAAGCTGATTTCTTCGTGGCGGTTTTAGTGGCTTTCCTCGGCATTTTCCTTCCGCTTCCGGGGATTCGGATTCAACCGCGGTGCGCGGGGCTGCCTTCAGCCCATTTGCAGTACACCGATCATTTGCAGGTCCTGCTCCAGGAGAACCGACTCGCTGGGGTTGTCTTCGCGGAAACGCACCTGGACGCTATGTCCGCGGATAGCTTCTGCAAAGGCATCGGCAGCCGGTTTGCGGGAGAAATGGCGTCGATACCTGCCACACCGGTACTCCTGCTGCGCGTAGTAACGGTAGGAGACGTCGACCCAGCAACCGTATTGCTCCTTCTTCACAGTCGCCGTTTGCACCTGGCCGTCGGCACTGGGCCACATGGCCGCCCGACTCTCGCGGATGCGTTGCAGGTATTTGCGGCCGGCAATAACCAGAGCGCCGACGATCAACACAATCGGGTAGTGGAAGGACCCTGCAAAGGGCGCCAGGTGATGCCAAAGGTCCTTCAAGGCAGGCGGCATGGCGGGCTTGGGCTCCGGGTGAAGTAATCCGCGATCAGGTTACTACGCCCTGGGTTGACGGGGCCTGCGCAGGGCTTGCAGTTGCTACTTTTGTGCTATTGGTTGCGTCCAAAATTCAATTTTCCCCGCTGGTCAATTCAGTCCGCCCGGGTATATCGTAATGCTCGCCGTGCGCTTTGGGAACGGTTTCCGGACGCATAGCATCGTAACCCCAGGAGTTGTTCTGCTATGTCCACTTTGGTACAACCAGAAGTCGCAACACAAAAAGATTTTCTTCCTCTGAACGGGACCGACCACGTTGAATTCTGGGTTGGCAACGCGCGCCAGTCAGCCTACTTTTACCGGCTCGCGTTTGGCTTGAAGCTCGTGGCCTATGCAGGGCCCGAAACCGGCGTCCGCGATCGCGCGTCGTACGTGCTGGAGCAGGGCAAGGTGCGCTTTGTGCTGACTACGCCGCTGCGTCCCGATGGCGACATTGCGGAGCATGTGCGGGTGCACGGCGATGGCGTGCGCGATGTGGCCTTGTGGGTCGACGACGCCCGCCAGGCATGGAAAGAAACCACCAAGCGCGGGGCGCGCAGCGTGCGCGAGCCCTTCGAGCTGAAAGACGCGCAGGGGATGGTGCGCATCGCCTCCATCGCCGCCTATGGCGACACCATCCATTCGTTCGTCGAACGCAGCGATTATAAAGGCGCATTTCTGCCTGGCTATCGCGCGATGCCCGAGGATCCTCTCGCTCGTCCCACGGGGCTGCTGCACATCGATCACATGGTGGGCAACGTAGGCTGGAACGAGATGAACCGCTGGGTCGAGTTCTACGCGCACACCATGGGCTTCTCGCTCTACCAGCACTTCGACGACAAGGATATTTCGACGGAGTATTCCGCCCTGATGTCGAAAGTGATGGCCAATGGCAACGGGCGTGTGAAGTTTCCCATCAACGAGCCAGCCGAGGGACGGAAGAAGTCCCAGATCGAAGAGTATCTGGAGTTCTACCATGGGCCAGGCGTGCAGCACATCGCGCTCGCGACCAACGACATTCTCCAGACGGTGGCCGGGCTCCAGCAACAGGGAATTGCGTTTCTCACAGTGCCGCACACGTATTACTCGGAGCTCGAGGGCCGGGTGGGCAAGATCGACGAGCCCATCGCCGACCTCGAAAAGCTGGGCATCCTCGTGGATCGGGACGACGAAGGCTACATGCTGCAGATCTTCACCAAGCCCGTTGAGGATCGGCCGACGCTGTTCTTCGAAATTATTCAGCGCAAGGGCAGCCGCAGCTTTGGCAAGGGCAACTTCAAGGCGCTCTTTGAAGCCATCGAGCGCGAGCAGGAGGCGCGGGGAAACCTGTAATTAGTGATTCGCCATATCTAGCGGCGCCACGGGACAAGGTCGACCCCTTGCGCCGCTGGACTGACCGGGCGATGCGACTCGATGACGAGATGAATCAGCGTCCAGACAAGAAAACCGATTCCCGAAACGATGATCAGAGCAAGCAAATAGAGAGTAACCTCAGTTGCGTCCACGATGCGTAACCTCTGGATTACATTCCAGAGGAACGCTCGCAAACATCGCGCAAAGGAAGCATAAAAGTTCTATAAGTGAGGCCATAAGTCGGGATTTTAGTCGGCCACCATGAGTTCGCCGGGCAGGATGGGCCGCGTGCGAGGAAGCACTCCGTAGGCGGCCAGCGCGCTCATCAGGATGAGGACACCGCAAAAGACCACAAGCTTCACAATGTCGGTGACGTGGTTTTTGGGCAAGGCCTTCCACAGAATTAACAGGATGGTCTGCGCGGCCGTCACCGACCAGACAGCACCATAGAAGTAGCGGCGCTCCCAGCCCTCGCCCTGCGTGGAGCGGCGTACGCGCGGAAGGATTCCCACCGCACCCAGCACCACAATCAGAATGAGTAACGGCAGATAGCCGTGCGCGTAGATCTGTTTCATCCGCCATCGGCCCGTGGCCGCTGCCCAGGCCAGGCCTGCCAGATTGAGCAGAGCAAAATTCAGCAGCGCATTCCAGGCAAAGGTATAGCAGACGCGGCGATAGAGGGGATTGGGCCGGTCCTCGGTGAAACGAAGAATGTAGGGAGCGGGTTCAGCGCCGGGTAACTGTCCGAAAAACGCGGCGATGCCTGTGCCCAACAGCACCGCACCCAGCCAGATCCAATTGCGCGTGCTGCCGCCGCGCTCGAAAAGATCGAAGGTCAGTGGTCCCGGCGCGAGAAAGAAAACCCAGATCCAGATGGGCCAGTGCGCCGCACGATAGCGAGCGGTGTTGCGAGTGCGCATTTTGCGCTGATGGGCGTATTCAACGCGAACAGAGAGGGCCATGGCAGTCCTGGAGATTATAGCTATCGATCATGGGCGGGCGCTGCCACCGGCCGCTCGATCGGAGTGAACCGGACTTCCAGCATCTCTCCAGCGACCGATATGTGGACGTCTTCGAGCGAGTGCACAATCCAGTTCGCCTCGCGCAGGCTCTCGGGGGCTTGTGAATAGAGAGTGGCGAGGACAATGCAGCCAGCCGCACGACCGGCCTTGACGCCGGAGGCGGAGTCCTCGATGACCAGACAATCGGCGGAGGACAGGCCGAGCAGCTCAGCCCCTTTGCGATAGGGTTCTGGATCGGGTTTGCCGAGGGTGACCATCTCGGCGGTGACAAACCGCGCCGGAACGCGAACCCCCCCATGCTCCATGCGGCTGCGCGCCAGTCGCTCGGTGGCCGAGGTGACGACGGTCCAGTATTTCTCAGGTAGCGCCTTCAGAATGCGCTCGACACCCGCCAGCGCCTCGAGGCCGACCTTGTCCTCAATCTCCATGCGCTCCAGCCATTCGAGCTCTTCCACGTCGTTCAGATCGGGGCGCAGCGACCGGACAGTCTCGATAGCGCGCCGGCCCTGGGCGGCATGAATGGCCGTGGTTGGGTCGATGCCGCGTGCCTGCGCCCAAACCTTCCAGGTGCGCTCGACGGAGCCGATCGAGCTGACCAGCACCCCATCCATGTCGAAGAGGATGCCGCGGGGATGCAGGGTGATGACGCCCGCAGAGGAGGACGAATCCATGTTTTCAGGGTAGCAGGGCCGAATCGTCGAATAGGCCGCCTGGATCGAGTTCTGAACGGATCGGCCGGAGCCGCGCTCGAATGCAACAGCCGTTCCTATTGCCAATAAGTGCCGGTGACTGTGGCATGATGTGGACCGGTGACCCGTTTCTGTTCGGCAGGCGTCGTTGTCCCGCAGGTAACTGCGGAGTACACTCGGGGTCACTGCTTCCTGAGAGAATCAAGGTAGAAACTGCATTCCTGATTCAGCTCCGCATTTCGTTGTGGGAGGTCGGTTCTGCGTTCCATCTTCATCAACTACCGAAGATCCGATTCCGAAGGCGAAGCCGGCCGCCTGTTTGACGAACTGGCGAACCGGTTCGGCGAGAACTCCGTGTTCATGGATGTTTCAGCCATTGAGCCGGGGCGCGACTTTCGCAAGGCGATCGACGCAAGTGTTTCGAGCTGCAGCGTTCTGCTGGCGATGGTCGGGCAGGAATGGATGAACCTGAAGGACGCACAGGGCCGCCGCCGCCTGGACGATGCGAACGATTTCGTGCGGATTGAGCTGGCCTCGGCGTTGCGGCGCGATATTCCGGTGGTGCCCGTCCTGGTGCGCGGCGCGAAGATGCCCAATGCGGAGGAACTGCCCGACGATCTGAAGGAACTGGCCTACCGGAACGCCGTCGAGCTGACGCATGCGCGGTGGAGATCGGATGTGCAGGTGCTGATTCACGCGCTGCGCCAATACATGGAGGAGCCCGGTTCCAGTCCACCTGGTTCTGGGCCGCCAATACCGACCCTGGACGATGGTAGCCAGCCATCGCACGCGCCGACGCCTGCCGCACCAGCGCCCGCCGCTGCGGGAGTTCCAATCGATGCAAAGACGATGGAGCGCGTCAGCAGAGCGCTGGCGGCTCACATTGGACCGATCGCCGAGGTGGTGGTCAAACGCACCGCGAAACGGTCCTCTTCGCTTGAAGAGTTCTACGAAAAAGTGGCGAACGAGATTGAAGGCGACGCCGAGCGCGCACGCTTCCTGAAAGCTTGCCGCAGTTAGCGAGTCCTAATCCTCCTCAACCATCTTGAGCGCCTTCGCCAGGCTCACCTGCATGCGATTGAAAGAAGACGCGACGGTCGCGATCTCGTCCTTGCTGCTGATGCGCACTGGCGTTACATCCTTTTCACCGCGGCTGACGCGATCGGCCGTATCGGAGACGATTTTCAGCGGCCGGATAACGAACCAATAGACGGCTGCGTCCAGAGCAAGTATCGCCAGCACCATCATGCCGATCAGGAAGAGCAGCAACTGCAGCCACGCACGATTTGCCCTGTCCACAGGCACAGACATCGGCACGGAAACGATCTGCGCCCCGACCACATCCCCCTCCTTCCAGCCGAATCCATTGGCCTGACCGTAATCCGTGAGCAGAGATTTTGGCGCCGCGGACGGACTACCGTGACAGGAGAGGCAATCCGGCGTCGCTCGAATGGGGTGTGCCAGGTAAAGCGAGGAGCCGCCTGGTGTGGCACGCTCGCCCGAGGCTTCCGGCTGATTCGAGTTGCGCAGCTCGTTGATGATGTCGATTTCCCAGTCGGAGGCGCGATCTGCTGGATTCGTGGGATTCAGCGCGGTTTCTTTGTAGGTGTAGTCGGTGTAGTCGGGATAGGCCTTGCGCAGGTTGGTGAAGGTGGTATTGGCCGCGAAGAACGGGATGGATTCAGGTAAAAAGTGGGTTTGGTGCTCCGCAATTGGCAGCAACAGCGGGGAAACTCGCTGGTCAACGTAATCGCGAACGGACTTGGCGCTGTCGAGCATGAGCCGCGCCTGCCCCTCCACTTCGGTTTTGGCGCTGTCGAGCAGGAAAGAGCGGGCCAATTGCGAGATGATGAGCCCACCGATACTGAAAACGACCAGCAAAATCAGGTTGAACTTGGCCAGCAGTTTCATGGATCCCTTCTTTCAGAGCGGGAAAATGGCCTGGACGCAGGCTGGAACGGGTCTCATCAACCTTGTACACCCGAAATGCGGCGCGTGAGACCCCTCCATCGAAGTGGGGCTTATGCAGCCCGCATGGGGGCCATGGGAAAATAGAGCGCCGATTGTATATTGGCAGGGAACACCCGAGGTGACCCTGCTATGGCCGGAACGACGGAGTCCCTGACCAGCAACGATCCCATCTATGCGCGGCTCGAGGACCAGATCGACTGGTACGACCGCAAGAGCCGCTCGGCCCAGCGGATTTTCAAGCGCATGAAGGTCGTGGAGATTCTCGCCGCTGCCCTGATTCCGTTTCTTGCCGCGCTTCCTTTTAAGGATGACAGATTCGTGACCGCCGGCCTCGGCGTCCTGATCACGATTTTGGAAGGTATCCTCCACCTGAATCAGTATCAGCAGCTATGGAATACCTATCGATCCACCTGCGAAGCGCTCAAACACGAGAAATTTACTTACCTGGCCGTTGCCGGACCCTATGCCGGTGTGGCCGATCCGCACGGCTTGTTGGCCGAACGCGTGGAGTCGCTGGTCTCTCAGGAACACGCGCAGTGGAGCGCCTTCCAGCAACAATCCGGGAAGGCTTCCAGCCCAAACGAGCTGTAAACCGGCTACTTCTCCCGCTCTTCGTAACAGGCGCGACCCGGCACGCAACGCGCAAGATGCACGTAGTGGTCGTCCGGGCCGGCCGGGCTCATGGTGCGCAGGCACCAGTAGCTCGAAGCCGCGTGGATTCCCGGCAGCCAGGAGTCGGCATTCTCCGGCGAGGCTCCGTAGGGATTCTTCGTGCGGAGGCATGGACAGGGTTGCGTTGCATTCGTAGTGCTCATGTGGAACCTCCGTTATCCTGCCGCGCTGGGATCGCGATCTCGCTTCCCGGCGGCGAGTAAAACCGTGCGATAGACGGCGACCGGGAAGAGATCGAGCTTGTACGCGTTCATCGAGAGAGGCTTTGCTCCCTGGATCGATACCTGACCGGCGGCGCGCGCCGTTTCTTCATTGATGATCTTGCCGGTCAGGGCGGCTTCCGCCTCCGGCGAGCGTCGGACAACCGGTGACGCCGCGCCCATCGTGATGACGGCACGGCGGCAGGTGTCGCCATCCATTTCAAGCACCACGCCGGCGTCGGCGATGGCCCAGTCGAAGCTCTCTTTCTCGCCGTATTTCTGATACGCCGAGCGCGTGCCGGGTGCGGGCTTCGGAATCATGATCGCCGTGATCAGCTCATCCGGTTCGACCACGTTGAACTTAGTCGGGTTGGCATGAGGCTCGATGTAAAGGTCCTTGATGCTGACGGTCCGTTTGCCGCGCCTGGCCGAGCTCAGTTCCACGCTCGCGTTGAGCCCCAGCAAGGCCACAGCCGCCGATGAGGGCGCGACCGCGGGGCAAGTCGTGTACTCCATGATGGCGTGGTACTGGTTGAGACCTCCAAAGGCGAAGCAGATGTCCTTGCCTTTCCGGATGCACTGGAAGTCCGCCGAGCGGTAGTACCAGCACTGGACCCGCTGCAGCAGATTGCCGCCGACCGTGGCCATGTTGCGGATATGCGGCGTCGCCGCGTGACCGCAGGCGTCGGACAGTATCTGATAATCCGAGCGAATGAGCGGGTGGTTGCTGATTTCGGCGAGCGTGGTCAGCGGGCCGATCGTCAATCCCGTGCTGGTTTCGCTGATGCCACGCAGGCTCGCAATATTGCGGATGTTCACCAGCTTTTCTGGCTGCTCGATGCCGTCCTTCATCCGGTCGAGTAGGTCGACACCGCCCGCCTTCACGACGGCTCCATCTTTCAATTGCGACAGGGCGCCGTCCACGGAAGTGCAGTCGGCGATTGCGAAGCGGTTCATGCCGTCTCCTTTCCCTGGGCCGGGGCGCGCAAGGCGGCCAGTACCACTGCGGGCGTCATGGGTGTTTGTCGAATGCGCACGCCGACTGCGTTGTACACAGCGTTGCCGATGGCGGCGCCAATGGAGACAACTCCCGCAGCCTCGCCGATGCCGGAGGCGTCGGTCGAACTCTGCCCGATGTACGCTTCGACGAGCCGCACTTCGATCTCCGGAATTTCGCGCGCGCCGACAATCTTGTACTGCTCAAGGTCGGGATTCACCATCAGCCCGTACACCGGATCGAGCAGCCGATTCTCGAGCAGCGTATAGGAAATTCCCTGGATGATGCCGCCGTTGATCTGGCTGATGGTCTGTGCGGGATTCATGGGCCGCCCGCAGTCGTGGACCGAGAGCACGCGGCGAACATGAATGCGTCCGAGCTCGGTATCGACTTCGACCTCGGCGACATCGACGCCGCCATACGTAAGGTACTTCTTCGGATCGTAATCGGGAATGCGCTTCGCCTGCGCGGCGATTTGCGACGTCGTCATTTTGGCGGCGGCACGCCGGAAGCTGATCGGGTCGAACTTGCCTGACTGGCTGCGCACCTCGCCATCCACGAGGACCAGATCGGCAGGCGTTGCGCCCAGTCCAGGAGCAATGTCTGCCAGAAACTTCTGCGAGGCCTGCCACGCCGCGTCGCGTACAGCCGGCGTGAGCGAGAGCGTCGTGACGCTGCCGCCGGAGTCGGGTCCCTGGGGATGATTCGTGTCGCCGATCTTCACCGAAATTTGTGACGGGGGAACCCCAAATTGTTCCGCCAGGATCTGAGCCATCACCGTCTTCACGCCGGAACCGATGTCCTGCACGCCGGACAGCACCTCCAGCGATCCGTCCTTGTGAATGCGCACTTCGGCGTTCGAGTTCATGCTGACGAAGCGATACCAGACCGATTGCCCCAGCCCCACCCCGCGCTTGATCGGTCCCGGGCTTGCCCCGGCGACCGGATTCCGCGACTTCCACAGATCGCTCTCGCGCACGATTTGCCGTTCCACACGCCGCACTGGATGGTCGTCAGTCTTGTCGCGCAGATCGATCGGGTCCATGTTGAGCTTGACCGCAAGATCGTCGATGGTCTGCTCCAGGGCAAAAGCGCCCTGCGGATGACCGGGAGCGCGCATCGCCGAGGCCGGGCCGGCGTTGATGAAAACGTCGTTCTCTTCCGTATGGAGTGAGCCGCTCTTGTAGAGATTCGCCGCCGGTCCGGAGCAGCCGGCGCCTGTGCCGCATCCTGCTGTGCCATAAGCGACCAAATGAATCGCGGTAATCGTGCCGTCTTTCTTCGCGCCGATGCGCAGCGTCTGATCGGAGCTGGGACGGTTGCCGACCGAAAGATGTTCTTCCTCGCGATCGAGCATCAGCCGCACCGGCGAGCCCGTTTTCTTCGAAAGCGCAGCCGCCACCACGCCAGGATTGCCCGCCCCGAACTTCGCGCCAAACCCTCCGCCCATGTATTCGGTGATCACCCGCACCTGCGTGAGCGGGATTTTGAAGAACGCCGACAACTCCTCGCGAACGCTCGACGTCCCCTGCGTGGATGCCCACACCGTCAGCAACTCCGGCTTCCAGTCCGCGACGACCCCGTGTGTCTCGAGCGCCGAATGCGTCTGCACCTGGGTGACGTAGTGTCCCTCCACGACGACATCGGCGTCCTTGAAGCCCTGATCGATCTCGCCCTTGCGATGGATCGACGGCCCGTGCACGTTGCCGGTTTGCTTCACATCGGTGGGACCGCCTCCACCGCCCGCGCTGGCCGCCTCGTCCGCCGCGCCCGGAAAGACAGCCGGAGCATCCGCCTCGCGCGCTTTGTTCTGATCGACCACGAAAGGAATCGCATCATAGCGGACCTTCACCAGCGCCGCTGCTTCTTCCGCCGCAGCGGGTGTTGTGGCAGCCACGGCGGCAATCGGCTGGCCGGCATAGCGCACCACGGGATACTTCACCGGATCCAGTGCCGGATTGCGCAGAACGGCATTGCCGAGGACATGCTGGATCACGTGCACGCCCCGCACGCCGGGATATTTCTCCGCCGCCGCGGTATCGATGGAAACGATTCTCGCGTGCGGCACGCTGGCGTTCACGAATTTCGCATAGAGCATGCCCGGCAGCTGGACGTCCGACGTGTAGCGCGCCTGCCCGGAGACCTTGGCCGCGCCATCGTAGCGTTCGACCGACTGTCCGACATATTTCAGGTCCTTATTTGTCGGCCACACCGGCGGCTCGGCCACGGGCACATCGCGCGACTCCTGAGCGAGCGTGTATCCGGGCACGCCGACGGGCATCTCGACCGTTTTCTTCCCAGGCGCGCCAGCCTGCTCCAGGAGACCGTCTTCCGCTATACGATTCGTCATGATGCTCCTCCGCTAAGCGTTGCGAGCAGTGCCGGCAACGTCGAGAGTCGCGGCAAAGATTTTGGGGTAGGTGCCGCAGCGGCACAGGTTGCCGGAGACCGCATGACGGACCTCGTGTTCCGAGGGGTGCGGATTGCGCTCCAGCAGCGCGGCGCAGCTCATCACCATGCCCGGGGTGCAGAAGCCGCACTGCATGGCGTCGTGTTTCACAAAGGCGGCCTGCAGTGGGTGCATCTTGTCGTCGGACGAGAGACCCTCAATGGTCGTCACATGGTGGCCAACCGCATCGATGGCCAGGGTCATGCAACTGTTCACCGGCATCTTGTCCAGCCAGACGGTGCACCCGGAGCAAACCCCGCGGTCGCAAACGATCTTGGTGCCGGTCATGCCGAGGTTAATCCGCAGGGCTTCCGCGAGTGTCGTGCGGGGCTCGATTTCAACGGTGTGCTCGGCGCCATTGACATGCAAGCGGACCGGGACAGGCCCTGGGCCAAGTTCAGTCACGCTCGCCGGGGTGCCGCCCTTCGTTTCACTGCTGAAGGCCTGCACGCCATCCAGCAGTGCCGTACCGGCTGCGGTGAGGCCGGCGCCTTTCAGAAAACCGCGGCGTGTGACGCCGGTTCGGGGGGAATCCGCCGTTTTGCCGGATTCGGTCTTTTCCTCTGCTGAATCGGACATGGGTGCTGCTCCTTGCCTGTTCGGGGGACTTCGGAGTGGTCAGGCGCCGATGGGTCAATATAGCTCTCTCGACGTTCAGCCGTAAACCTGGCCTCGCCTGTGCGATTTGCTTTGCGCCCGGCAGAGCAAGAGAATTGGTGTGTTCCCGAGGATTTCCGATGAACCAGCATGAACCGATTCGCGCGCCGCGCGGCAACACTCGCACCGCGCGGGGATGGATTCAGGAAGCCGCGAAGCGGATGCTGATGAACAATCTGGATCCCGAAGTCGCCGAGAAGCCCACTGAGTTGATTGTCTATGGTGGCCGCGGCAAGGCGGCGCGTAACTGGGAATGCTTCCACAAAATCGTCGAAACGCTGGATCGTCTGGAGAACCATCAGACGCTGCTCATCCAGTCGGGGAAACCCGTCGCCGTGCTGGAGACCCAGCCGCTCGCGCCGCGCGTCCTCATCGCCAATTCCAATCTCGTGCCCCACTGGGCCAACTGGGATGAATTCGATAAGCTCGATCGCGCCGGACTGATGATGTACGGCCAGATGACGGCTGGCTCCTGGATCTACATCGGAACCCAGGGCATTTTGCAGGGAACCTACGAGACCTTTAGAGGCGCGGCCGAACGCCACTTCAACAGCACGCTTGCCGGCACCATCACTGTTACGGCGGGATTGGGCGGCATGGGTGGTGCGCAACCGCTGGCGGTGAAGCTGGCCGGCGGTGTCAGCATCTGCGTGGAAGTCGACGCGAGCCGCATCGAGCGCAGGATCGAGACGCGCTATCTCGACAAGGCGGCCGCCTCACTGGACGAAGCGATTGCCATGGCGCAGGAAGCGAAGGCCGCGCGCCAGGCGTTGTCCATTGGATTGATGGGCAATGCCGCCGAAATTCTGCCGGAGATGGTTGAGTTGGGCTTTACGCCCGACCTGGTGACAGACCAGACCAGCGCTCACGATCCGCTGTGGGGCTATCTGCCCACTGCGCGCGCAGATGAAGATCTGAACACCCTGCGGGCGAAGCAGCCGGAGGCATACATGAGCCGTGTCCGTTCCTCGATCGCAGCCCACGTGCAGGCGATCCTGACCATGCAGCAGCGCGGCGCGATTGCCTTTGACTACGGCAACAATCTGCGCACCCAGGCGAAGATCGCGGGCGTGACCGAGGCATTTTCCTACCCGGGGTTTGTGCCCGCGTTTATTCGCGATTCGTTCTGCGAAGGGCGCGGGCCCTTCCGCTGGGTCGCTCTGTCCGGCGATCCGGCTGACATTGCCGCAACCGACCGAGCGCTGCTCGATCTCTTTCCGGACGATGCGCGGCTGACGCAATGGCTGACGTACGCAGCCGATCAAATTGCCTTCCAGGGACTACCGGCGCGCATCTGCTGGCTGGGCTACGGGCAGCGCGACCGCGCGGGGTTGCTCTTCAACCAGATGGTGCGCGACGGCCGGCTCAAGGCGCCCATCGTGATCGGCCGCGATCATCTCGATGCGGGCTCGGTCGCGAGCCCCTTCCGCGAGACAGAGGCCATGCGCGACGGATCGGATGCGGTGTCCGACTGGCCCCTGCTTAACTTCGCGACCGGGATCGCCAGCGGCGCAGCATGGATGAGCTTTCATCACGGAGGAGGCGTCGGCATGGGCTACAGCCAGCATGCCGGCCTGGTCGCTGTAGCGGACGGCAGCGAGGAAGCGGATGAGCGGCTGCGCTTGTGCCTGAAGAACGATCCTGCCATGGGCGTGGTTCGTCATGCAGACGCTGGATATGAACGAGCCATCGCAGTGGCGCGCGAACGCGGGCTCGATCTCCCGAGTCTGGGTAAGCCCGGCCTGCCATGAATGCCGACATCCTGGTTCGAGGAATTGCGCAGCTGGTGACGCCGGAAGGCCCCGGACCGAAGCGTGGCGCGGCAATGCGGCAGCTGCGGATCGTTGAGCGCGCAGCGCTGGCCGTGGCGGCCGGCAAATTTATCTGGGCCGGTCCCGAAGCCGATTGGCATGGAGACGCCGCCACCACGGTGAACGCGCAGCAGCGCGCTGTCGTTCCGGGCCTCGTGGATCCGCACACGCACGCAGTGTGGGCGGGCGATCGCCTGGCGGATTTCGACGCGCGTGTGGCAGGGGTTCCCTACGAGCAAATTCTGGCGGCGGGTGGCGGCATCTGGAGCACGATTCGCGCCACAGCAGCAGCGTCCCACGAAGAATTAGTCGCGCTCGCGCAGCCGCGCATCGCTTCGCTGCTGCGGTCTGGCGCGACCGTCATCGAAATAAAGTCTGGCTATGGTTTTCAGCCGGACGCGGAAATCGCGATGCTCGAAGTCATTCGTTCCCAGGCCGAACAAAC
>Ga0302319_10007321_pt1 | contig 21735 bp, 17 predicted proteins | sample Bog_T0_2_FD_203319 | JGI IMG/M metagenome (GOLD analysis project Ga0302319, IMG submission 203319) | Peat permafrost microbial communities from Stordalen Mire near Abisko, Sweden - Bog_T0_2 | ecosystem: Environmental > Terrestrial > Soil > Wetlands > Peat | place: Sweden: Abisko, Stordalen Mire... | reverse complement strand
GCGTTCTCGTCATTGAAGGACGCGAGCAACCCGCTTTCGCCGTGTTTGACGGCTTCGCGCACCGGGGCTGTGTCCGAGCCGACGATCTTACATCCCACCGACATAGCCTCGGTCAGAGACCACGACAACACGAAAGGATAAGTAAGGTAAATATGCGCGGAGGAGACTTGAAGCAAGCTCAAGAAGCGTTCGTACGGTAGAAAGTCCAAGAAGTGGACGCGTGACAGGTCCAATTGAGGCAGGACTTCCCGAAGACAATGCGTTTTCCAGCCGCCGCCGCCGGGAGCGCCGGGCCCATAAGACGCACGATCCGCACCGACGATCACGATATCTGCGTTCGGTCGCGCACGCAGAATTTTTGGCAATGCCCGTGTCAATGTCGTGAACCCACGCAGCGGCTCCAAGCTCCGCGTCGCGAAGGTGACGACCTCGTCGCGCCGGGTAAGCCAACGGCCGCCGGGCAATTGGAAGCGCGCGCGGGGGTTGGGCCGCGCCACTTGGGTATCGATACCTTCGTGAACGACGCGAATCTTGTCTTGAAACTCGACGGGGAACGTCGAGCGCTGCCAAAGCGTCGGAGATATCCCGGCGTCGCAGTCCGAAAGAGCGAGCAGCGTGCTTGCGTTGTTGCAATGGACTCCGGTGAGGCCGTCGGCGCCAAACTGACCGTATTGATCGTCGAAATTAACGTCCTGTCCCTCGCCTCGGTAGTAGAACTCGCAGTAGACGACGAACCGGGCCTTGGGAAAAATCGAACGCAGCGCGATACTTTCGCCCCAGCCGCAATGAGCGGCCACCACGTCCGGCTCAAATCCCGAGCTGCGCAAGGCGCCTGCAGCAAATAGCACTTGTTCGGCTCGCCGGCATTCATAGTCGAAGCGGCGCGCAAATCGGTGCGCGGGGCTGGTTTTCATTTCGGGCGATTTGTATCGCAGGACTTCCACTCCCGCCATCGAGCGCGCGGTTTCGGTGCCAATCGCCGCCACCCTGTGCCTGGGGGTCCCGGCGAGCGCCGCCGCCATCCGGACGAATTGCGCTGGGAAATTGTTATGAACGAAAAGAACATTCATTACGTATGGAGATCTCCGTCGCTTTTGGTTGTGGGCGAGAGCCAAGGACGTCGAAAGCCTTACGACGTGGGCTCGTTGACGACGCCCGCTCACCGCCGCGGCCGCGAGCCGCAAAGTTAAGAGAAACGAGCGGCGGTCGCCCGTTCTCCTTCTAAACCGCGACAAGAAGTGGAAATCGCAGCCCTCTACTCAACGAAAACCCGGCGAAACGACGCCGGGTTTCGCAAGTGGACGTATTGCAACGCCTATTGTAGCTCGCTCAGTGGAACGTCAAGGTGATGTTGTTGCCGGAATAGGTCAGATGCTGGCCGTCCTGGAACGAGATGACCGTCTGACCGCTTGCGTTCGTTTGGATGCCTGTCAAGGACTCCGAGGTGCTTACATAAATGTCCACCGCTCCGCCGTTCGTATGGATCGTGTCGTCGCCGGACGACAAGCCAAACGAGACCGTGTCGCTACCGGAGCCCGAGCCAATCGACACGAATACATTGCCGCCGTTGTTCAACGCAATCGAATCGCCGCCATTGTCACGAGACACGACAGTGTCGGTTCCATGTCCATTGGCGAGGCCCGCATAAATCGTGTTGTCGCCAAACTTGGCTTTGAGCAAATCGGCGCCCGTACCTGCGACGAGCGTGTCGTGGGAGGTGGCGCTCAAGCCGCCCAATAGCGTTTGCGAGCCTGTCCCGCCTTGGACCCAGGTATTGCCGCCGCCGACCAACGAATCGGCGCCGGATCCGCCATAGATTGTGTCCTGCCCCCCACCCGCGACGACCGTGTTGGCGCCGCTAGTCACCGAAATACTCTGATTAGCGTTACCACCGACGATGATGTCGCCGTTGTCGCCGACCGAACCCGCATCGACGAAATTCACCGCGTTGTCGGAGCCGAGCACGATGACGTCGCTTTGACCGTTCGTGGTGAAGGTCAAATCGCCCGAACCGTTGTTGGCGAATTCCAAGAACAAATGTTGTCCTGGCCCACCGGTGAACGCATCCGTGGCCGTGGCCGATGTCGCGCTGTCGTACTGGAAGTGGATCTGTTTGGTCGGGTCGTTGTTGAACAGCGCAAGGTTGATTTCCTGTTTGACCTGATAGCCCGTGTTGGTCGGCGCAGCGCCGCTAATCACTGCGTTGTACGTCCGCAGTAGTTTATCGAGCCCCCCCGGGAACTGGTTATTGGCACTGCTGTGTTCGCCTATTGTGTATGCGCTTACTGTTGCAACCATGTCTAAACCCCTTCACTAATGTTGGACCTTACGAACCTTGGCTTCTATCCCCCGGAAGACGAGCGAAACACGCGAACCCTGGATCCTCGGTCCCGCCACGGGCCTTCGGACTGTTGAGCGACCGGGGGTTTTTCAACCGTCCGGACGCCGAGCTTAAGTCCGACCAGGGGGTCGCTCCCGGTCGCACTCGCGAACTCAATCTGCCGCCCCGTCTTGGTCAGCACCGCAGCGCCAAGGAACAGAGCGTCAGCATGAATTTCCATCTGGGCGGCATCAGCGCCCACCAGCCTGAAACGAAGCGCTATCAAAGGAAGGCCACGTCCACGGGTTCCCGCATAAACGCCCGATCCTACCCACTCGGACCATTTTTGCGCGCCCGCCACCAAGACCTGGATCTCGATCACCAAGCGGCTTGGCTCTGCGCTGCGCAATACGATCCCTTCCACCGGCGCCGGCGCATTCGGGCCCGCCATCCATTGATCTTCGCCGGCGACGACATCTCCGCGCATGGCGACATGGGCCACAAACGTCAGGCCCGGCCTAACGGACTGCGCGGCGGCCTGGGCCACGGGCGCAGACGTCGCAGCAACCGGAACTACGGGCGCCGGGACAAAAACTGCTGCCGGCTCGCGCAACTCTGATACAAGCGCGGAACTGGGCGGCTCGGCTACCGTGCGGGCCGAATCCAATGACGCCTCGGGAAGTTTTCCGGCCCCCAGAACCTCGACCTGGAAGCTCGCGTCCAGCGAGCCTGTCGGCGTGCTCCGTCGCAGCCCGATTTCCACTCGCGCCGATTCGTGTACCCGGAGTACAAGGCAGTCGCCCGGCTTTTCCAGCCGGCCCTGCTGAGTTCCGGGCGCCGAAACGATCTCGACCACCCGAGCGAAGTTCGCCGCCGAATGCACCTGTGCAACCGGAAAGTCCCTGGTTGCGCCGGACGACGCATACCGAACCACCAGCAGCCCCCGCGAGACTGCGACGGATGTGGCCCGGTCGAACTTTACGTCAACTCCAGACAAGGCTTACTCCTATAAGGGCCACTATTTTTACGCTCACGTTTAAAATGAGATTAAAGCAGAAGCTGCCGCAGCGCAACCGGAAAAATGCTCGTCGTGGATGTTTGTGTCAAGCCAATAAGAGTTAACCTTTTGGGGTTCAATTCAATTAGTTATGCGAAAAGCTAGAGTTTTCCGCTACGGTAATGATTGCAATCTGGGGTTGATTACTGGCTTGATGATTGCCCGTTTGGTAGGCAATTTGCGGACGGTTTTGACGTCTTCGCGTTGTCGGCGAGGCGCCCCGATTGGCGAATTTGCACGGAATACCGGCAGCGAGGTTGTGCTTCGCGTGTAGGGTTTGCGGACGCCGGCGCGCGACGTGGGAACTTGTGGTGGATTTTTGGTCGGTTTTGTCGAACAACCAGGACGCGCGTTTCGCGCCGGTTCAGGAGGTTGCAATTTCGGTTTTGGATTTGTCTTTGCTACGCGACGCGGATGCGGCCCCGATTGCGGAGGCGTCGTCGTCCCGTGGCGACCTTCTGGCGGCTTACGCTGACGCGGATCGTCGGTGCCTATCGGCGACGGCGTCCGCCCATGATTTCGTAGTGCGAGCCGACCTCAGCCGCGCCTTGGGCGACGAGTCCTCCGCGCTCGCCGACGTCCAGTCCGCGTTGGATCAAGATCCCTCAGATTTGGCGGCCAATCTCGCGGCGTTGCGATGGGCGGACGGCGAAGGTCGGATGGCCGCGGCGACGCAGGTGATTGCGATTGACGGGGGCAGCGCTCGAGGTCTTCGCGAGGCGATTCGCGTAAAACTGGCCGGCGACGGGGGAATCGTTCATCGATTGCGGCCCGCAGGCGCAGGAGTCAGCGGCTGGTTGGCTTGGCCTGGGCAAGGGCCTGTGAAGCTCGGGTTCCTGGATTCCGGGGGGGATTGGACCGTCGAGGTCGCGCCGGATTGGGCGCACGGTCTGGCCGGAGAGGGTTACGCCATCGTTGATATCGAGGTCCCCGAGGTTCAGCGCGTTTTTGATCCGCGCGATGGCGGCGTCCTGTTTCAGCGACACGGCGTGTCGACTTTCGACGACCGACGGGCCGCTCCACCTCCCGGTTCCGCCGCGCTGTGCGTCATCGTGCCGATTTACGACGGTTTTCAGGCGAGCGTGGCTTGTCTCGAATCGCTCTTTGCTCAGCAGGACATCGTCTTCTCGACGATCCTCGTCGACGACGCTTCGCCGGATGCGCGGCTTTCCGCATTGGCTGAAGAGGCGTCGTTGCGTCCCGGGGTCACCCTGCTGCGCAATGAATCCAATCTCGGTTTCGCCCGATCGATAAATCGCGCGCTTGCGATCAGCGGCCGAGACGACGTCGTGTTGCTCAACGCCGATACAATTCTGCCGCCGCGGGCGATGGCGCGGCTACACGGGCTGGTGGCGAACGACGCCCAGGTCGGCACGGCGACGCCTTTCTCCAACAATAGTCAATTGACGAGTTTTCCCCGCCCCTTTGCCGTCAACAGGCTCCCGAGCGCCGAGGCCGTCGGCGCCATCGACGAGATCGCGTTCGCGGTCAATGGGACCGAGTTGGTGGACGTGCCGACTGGCATTGGTTTCTGTCTTTATATTTCCAGGGCTTGCCTCGACGCGACCGGACCTTTGCCGGAGCGATATGGGCGAGGCTACTACGAAGACGCCGAATTCTGCATGATCGCCCGACAGCGCGGCTTTCGAAACGTTTGCGCGACGGGGGTCTTCGTCGGCCATGCCGGCTCGTTGTCGTTCAAGTCCGACAAGGTTGCGCTGGTCAGTCGCAATCAGACGATCCTCGACGAGCGTTTCCCCCGGCAAGGGCTGGAATGCCTTGCTTTCGCCCAGGCCGATCCGCTTCGCTCGGCGAGGGCGGCGATGGAGGAACGGCTCGCTCCCGACGTCGACGTCACGCTCATGTTGGCGAGTGAGGGACGCGCCCACTGGCAGGCTCGCCGGCGGGCCCGCGATCTGCATCGACGCGGGGAGGCGGCGATCCTCATCGCTTTTCCGCCGGACGGCGACAGGGTCGAATTCTGGCGCGCCGAGGAGGGCGCTCCCGCTTCGTTGCGCTTCACGCTCGACGAAGCGGGTGAGCGGCGCCTCATGGATTATTTGCGTAGGCTGAAAGTCCGTGTCGTGGAGATTTTCGATGCCGCGCGAGCCCCTGACCCGCTGATGAACGCCGTCCTTGCGCTCGGCGCGCCGATCGACCTGTTCTGTGTCGACTTCTGGTCCATGCGTGCCGCTCCGGCGCCGCGCCGGGGCGCCTGCGCGGCGCCGCTCGAGCCCCAGCCGTGCAGCGCTTGCGCGGCCGATTATGACGCCGTCGCGGGACCTTCGAGAGAGCGGGAACGTCAGGCCCGATTGGCGCGGGCGATAAGCGCCGCCAGGGGCGTGCGATCGATCGATCGCATGAGCGCGGCCTTCGCGACGCGTTTTTTCGGCGCGCAGGCCCAGTCGCCGGAATGGGACGTCGATGAGCCGCGCTTGCGGCGGCGCCCCGAGGAATTGGCCGATCCTCGCGTGCTCGGCGTGCTGGCCCCGCTCGCCAGCGTCGAATGCGATCGCTTGCTCGTCAGGCTTTCGCGCAAGCTCGCCGCGCGCGGCCCCGGGTTCCGCATCGTCGTCCTAGGCGCTTGTTTCAACGAGGCGGACGTTCGCGGCGCCGGGTCCGCGGTGGTCGTCGGTTCCGGCGACCCCGACGACTATTTGCGTCTGGCGCGGCTTTATGGCGTTGGAAGGCTGGCGCTGTTCGATCGCACGAGCCTGTTCGGTCCGCTCGACCGCCTGGCGCGTCAGATGGGGGCGCCAAAGGCTTATTTTGACTGGTCCTTCGGCGCGTTGGAGGCGGCGCCGGGGGATCTCGTCGTCGATCCCAGGGTATGCGACGAAAAGGCCGCGTCGGCCATCGCGTTCTGGCTGAATTCGGATTAGAAGCGCACGAAAAAGGGGTTTGCCGTTGAACGAGGGGCGGGTAGGGCGTTTGCGATCGCGCGTGGACGCAGCTGGCGATCGGGTGCTTGTCGGGCATGTCGTCGATCTGGAAGAACTGGAGACGCGCTTCGTTGTCGAATTGTGGCTGGAGGGATGGCCGGTGCGCCTGGCGCGGGCCAATCTCTTCGACGAGGCTTTGTTCGATGAAGGGGTCGGCGACGGCTGCTATCGTTTTCGCTTCGTCATCGACGCCGACATGGCGAAGTCGGGGGGAATCGCCGAGGTTCGGTTGGCCAATTCCGGCGAGCCGCTCGGTGCGCCGGTTTCGCTGAGCGCCTCGGCGGGAGTCGGGCGGCGGGAATCCGGCGTGCGGTGGTCCGGCGGGCTTCGCCTCGCCGGCTGGTTCGGCGCGCCGGCTTCCGATCCCTCCCCGGTGATCCGGGCGATGGCCGATGGCCACGTGGTGGCGCAAGGTCGCGCCGACAGCTGGACTTATATAAGTGACGGCGCCGCGGCGACCCCGGTCAGGGCCTTCGAGATCGACTTGCCGTCGCGTCTCGCCGACGGACGCGCTCGGCGCATTCGGGTGGTGGACGAGAACGGCGCAGAACTGCCGGGGAGCCCTGTTTCCGTCCTGGCCTTCGAAGACGGCCTGGAACGTTTTTGCCTCGATCATGCGGAGATCGAATCGGAGCGCCCACGCGGCGCGATGTTCGACGCGCTGTTTCCGCGCGCGCATCCGATGCGCGACTTCAAAAATTGGTCGAAGCGGTTTGCGTCGCCCGTCCCGACGTTTACCGGCCGCCCCAACGCCGCCGTCGCGTTGATTGGCTCCGCCGACCCGACCGCGAGTCTGGAAAGCCTCGAGGCGCAATTGCGCTGCGATTGGGTCGCGACCGCGCTCGGCGTCGCCGGGCCCTGCGACTTCGCGCCGGAAGACCTGCAGGCGGTCGTCGCCGAGGAAGCGGGCGACGTGGAATTCATCGTCTTCGCGCCCGCCGGCATGGTTTTCCAGCCCAGCGCGCTCTCTCATTTCGCGGCGGGCTTCGAAGCGCATCCCGACGCCAGGATCGTCTACACCGACCTGACGGTTCCGACGGCGACGGGCGAGGATTGGCCGATGGCTTTCACCGCCTTCGACTACGAGCGTATGCTCGAACAGGGATATGCCGGCCTGTGTTTCGCCGCTCGGCGCTCGCACGTGGCGGCCGCGGCGGCCGCGCGCGTTTCCGACGTCTTCTCGCTGTTCCTTCTCGCGTTGGAGTCGGGGACGGACTCTCCCATGAAGTTGATCGTGCATGCGCCCGGATTTCTGGCCCGGCTTCCGGCGATCGACCTGGACGCGGCGGCGGAATCGTTGCGGCGCGCGGTCGAGGCCCACCTCGCGGTGCGGCAGAAACCGGCGGGCACGCGAATCCTGTTCGGCGGACGTTTTCCGGCGGTGAAAGTGGAGCGCAAGGCCGCCCCGGGCCGGGTCAGCGTGATCGTCACGACGAGGGATTCGCACGAGCATTTGCAGGCGTTTCTCGACGCCTTCCAGAAAACGACCGAGGGGACGGCGACGGATCTCATCGTCGTCGACGTCGATTCGTCGACCGACGCCGCGGTCGACTATCTGGAGGAAATCGTCACCGAGCGATTGCGCGCGGCCCGCATGGCCGGCCCCTACCAGCCCGAGCGCGCCTACAACGCCGCCGCCAACATCGCCACCGGCGACTTCCTGCTGTTCTGCGCCGACGACCTTCTCCCCGTGGGGGCAGGCTGGCTCGAGGAAATGCTGCGGCGGATCGCCGAGCCGGATGTCGCCGTCGTTACGCCGACCCTGCTCTGGCCGACCGGCGTCATCCAGCAATGCGGGCTTGTCGTCGGGCCGGATTTCGCCGCCTCGCGCGCGTTTCGCGACGTCGCCGACGGCGACCTCGGTTATGGCGAAATGTTGGGCGTCGCGCATGAAGTCGGCGCCGCGAGCGCGGTCGGTATGCTGACGCGACGCAAGGACTTTCTCGAGCTCGGCGGCTTCGACGTTTTCCGCTATGGCCTCAAGTATGCGGCGGTCGATTATTGCCTGAAGCTGCGCGCCACCGGCCGCCGAATCGTCGCCACGCCGCACGCCAAGCTGACGCGCACGAGGCTCGACGAGGGTCCGGACCCGGCGTCGGGAGAGGTGGGGGATCGCGCCTGGCGTGAGCTGGAGACGCTTCGTTTCGTCTGGGGCCCGGCGCTCGAAAACGATCCGCTCTACAGCCCGCTGCTGGCGGTTTCCGGCGCGCCGTTCTCGGCCCTGGCCTGGCCGCCGCGCGGCCTCGGGCCGCGTCTATCGACGCTGTCGAAGCCGAAGCCTTGGCCGGAGGGGGGGTGAGGGTTCAAGTGGCGACTCTGGAACCGAGGTCGGTGACATCGGCTACAAAGGCGGGTAGATTTTTGCCCCCGCCCGAAAGCGCTCGCCTACGCCGGGCGCGCAGGGGCAGGGCGCCAAGCTTTGAGGATTTTTTTGCCCAACTTTTCCAATTTCGGGCCTTTTTTCGCCAAGCCTTTCCAAGGATTCCCTTGGCGGTTTTGAGCGATTTCAGAGGCTTGCAAGTCCGCGAGCCCCGATTCGGCTTTCTCCAAACATATTCGCCCCCCTCGGGACCCTCCGGACCAACGGCGCGCGGCGTGTTCGGTCAGAATGTCGAGTTTCCAGTTTTCAGAATATCATGAACCCTGCTGTTCGAGAATAGGGGTGAGGCGTCTTTTTGACGGGGGCGCTGGCGCATAGGCGGCCCGGCGGTTCCCCATGCCTCAGCCGATCTTCACTTTCGTCGGAGACAGGAACGCATAATCGGGCACGGGCAGGTTCAGAGGCGCCGGCCCGCTACGAATACGCCCGGACGTGTCATAGATCGAGCCGTGGCAATGGCATTTCCAGCCGCCGAACTCACCCTCGTTGCCGGTCGGAACGCAGCCTAGATGCGTGCAGATCCCTACGACGACGAGCCACTCCGGATTTTGCACCCGGTCCGCATCCGTTTGGGGGTCCCGCAATTCGCTGAGCGGAGTCTGTTGCGCCGCCTCGATTTCCTTTGGTGTGCGGCGGCGAATGAACACTGGGCCGCCACGCCACTTGACCGTCACGATCTGGCCAACGGAAATAGCTGTAAGATCGACCTCGATCTCCGCCATCGACATGGTCGAGCGATCCGGGTTCATCTGGGCGATCAATGGCCAAACGATGGCCGCGGCGCCAACGGCCGCTGTCGCGCCCGTGGCGAGAAACAACAAGTCTCGCCGGCTTGGGTCTTCCAAAATCGCAGTCGTCAATCGAACCTCCATCGGCCTCGCGCGTGAGTACCTCACGGCTCTGGGATCGCGCGGCTCGCCATTTTCAAACGGCCCCGGAACTACCGGCTATCTCGGGCGTTCGTCGCGTCCGCTTCTCAACTGAACGCTCGCCGGAAACATATGCTTCGCTTTGAGGGAACAACAAGTCTACAAACAAATGTATGATGTCGTGTGGCTTGACGTCGCACCACGACTTTCATTGCACATTTTCGCCAGCCCAAAACAGTGAGCCCGAATCGGCGCCGCGCGGCGAAATGGACCGCTGCGCCGAAGATAAAGCTGAGACTTCCGCCGCAGGACTCCTGCGCCCGGAGTCACGTTGTGGCGACGCATCCATATACCGGCGCCGTTTCCCAGACCGTCCGGCCTCAAACACTCACAGCGGCATGGGCGCGGCGAACAATTTCTCACATGCGGCAGCGTCGACGTATCGCATATAAACATTAGTAATATATTATATTGGCGGCCATCGACGAACGGTGTCGAATCCGGGTCAGGCTTCGTTCGCAGGCCAGTTACGGAGGGACCGCCATGTGGCGCCTTACGATAATTCCGTTCGTGATCATGGCTCCCACGATCATGGGCGTTTTGATTCTTGCGGCCATGATGGTCCCGTCTCTGCAAAGCGAACCTGGCAGGTGGATCGTGATCGACACGGCGTCTGGCGACTTCGTTTCGATTCCGATCAGCTTTGCTGTCGCCAAGGCCAACTCCGGCAAGCCGGCCAGCGGACGGCTGGCGCACGGCGGCTCCACGGTGGGCGCGAACCGGGTTCGTGAAATCGTCGGGTCTGGTTCGGCGCGCTGGCGATATTCTTGGAGCGGCTGTGTAAACCAAGGGTCTCGCGGCGGAGGCGCTTGGGCTTATGGCTGTAGAAGCCGATGAAGGCCTGGTCGTCATCGATGCGGCGGGGCGCCGGAGACGTGAGAATCTTCACGTGCGCGGCGGCCTATTCCTCGTGAACCCCGGTGCGCGGGATCGAGATCATCCTTCGGGCGCGCGATTTTCGCGAGGCCTGGGGGTTCGCGCGACGCATTTGCAGCGCATGCACGCGGGTCCACGGTCATGCTTCAGTGCTCGCTGTCGAGAACGCGTTGCCCTCCGAAATACCACCCAACGCGACGCTGATCCGCAATTTGATGATCGATGCGCAAAATGTGCACGACCACGTCATGCAATTCTACTATCCGCACGTGCTGAATTGGGTCGGCGCGGTCTCGGCGCTGAAGGCCGATCCCCAGCGCTCGAGCCGCGACGCGGGGAGGTCGCGGATCGCGCGGCCGCTCCTCTAAAAGTCTCAATCCGACTTGACGCCCTTGAGCTTCTCGATGCCGAGCATGTTGAGCGCAAGGGTTTCGTAAAACGGCTCATTCTCGCCCTTGCGCATCTTGCGCAGGAAATACTTCTCGAAACCGATCTTGGCGGCGTGCACCCACTTGCCAGACGAGGACCAATTGACGTTGCGCGGCGGGATCTGCGGCTGCGCGACGAAGGCAATGCCGCTGTCGCCGAAGTCGGCCAGACACACCGCGTTCCAAGTGGCCTGGAACGAAGACTTGCCGCCCTTCAGAATCTGACCGAGATTGCGCGCCGTCGCCGTGACCATGGATTCGATCATGAAGCCGGTCTTCGGCACGCCGCATTGGACTGGAGTCGGGCCGACGGGCGCGATTGCGACGCAGACGCCGACAGAGAACACGTTGGGATAGGTCGGGTTCTGCTGGTGCTTGTCGACGATTACGAAGCCGCGCGGATTGACGAGGCCTTCGATGCCGCGCAACGGCGCAATGCCGCGAAACGCCGGAAGGATCATCGAGAAGCCGAACGGCAGTTCCTTGGTCGCCTTGACCGAACCGTCGTCGGCGATCTCCTCGACCGTCATCTTGCCCTGTTCGACCTTCTTGATCTTGGCGCTGGTGATCCACTTGATGTGGTGTTCACGCATCTCGCTTTCCAGGAGACCTTTGGTGTCGCCGACGCCGTCGAGCCCGAGGTGGCCGACGTAGGGCTCTGATGTAACGAAGGTCATCGGCACCTTGTCGCGGATCTTGCGACGGCGAAGCTCGGTTTCGAGAATGAACATGAATTCATAGGCGGGCCCGAAACAGGATGCGCCCTGCGCCGCCCCGATGACGATGGGGCCGGGGCTCTTGCAGAACGCCTCGAAGTTGATGGCCGCTTTCTCCGCGTGATCGATGTGACAAATCGAATTGGTGAAGCCGTCCGGGCCCAGGCCCTCGATCTCGTCGAAGGCGAGTTCCGGCCCGGTGGCGATGATGAGATAGTCGTACTCGAGCGACGAACCGTCCAGCAACTCGAGCCTGTTTTCCTTGGGCGAAAGCTTGGTGACGGGACTCGCCTTGAAGCCAATGTCGCGTTTGGCGAACGTCGGCGCCAGATCGACTTGCAGCGCTTCGCGCGTGCGCCAACCCACGGGAATCCAGGGATTGGAAGGCACGAAATGATAAAGCGCATCCTTGGTGACGACGGTGAGCTTATCTTCCCGCCGCATCTGCGCCTTCATCTCATAGGCCATGATGGCGCCGCTCAAGCCGGCGCCCATGATCACGACATCCGCCATGGTGTTCCTCCGTTGATCCCGCGCTCGTCGCCCTCGAAGGCGGCTCTGAGCGAATTCGTTTCCAAATTATATTCAAATAATCTAATATGTCAATCACGCATATGATCGTCATGAATTTTATGTCCGCCTCCCGCGAGTGAACGACAATTCTCGGACCGGTCCGTTTGTGATCCCGTGCAAACGCCCGCGAACCCATATATAAAGCCCGACAGTCACGAATGTGACGCCCAATGCCAATCGTGGCGCGGCTGTTTGCACAGACAACGCCTCGCGCATGGTGGCCCCGACAAAACCCCCGTCGCGATCAGGAAACCGCCGCCGCCGGCGCAGAAACCCGAAAGCCGGCCGCGACGCGCGGCCGCCGACCCGGCCGCCACGGCATATGGCCAGGACTTCGGCAAATCCAATACCGGCCTGGGGTCGCCTTTCTGTTTGGGCGCGACCGCGTTCAGCCCGACGTTTCACACGTTAGGTTTGCATTCGTCGTTCCGCGACGTCAAAAGACGCGCCGGGCTGGACGGGCTAGCCGCGTGGACGCGTTGAAAGCCCAAAGAGACTGTAGAGCGGACAACTTCCCACGAACGCGGTCAGAAGCGGAATGATCCCGATCCAACCCACGGCGTTCCAGCCGGTATGTGGAAACCCGAGCGGGATTGCGTATGCGATCAAAACGAACCCGACGACGATTCTCAGCACGCGGTCGATGCCGCCCACATTCTTGCGCATCTGTTTTCTCCAACGATTCAAAGACACAGAGGACTTTTCAGCGGAAAGCCCGGCCGGCCTTGACGCCCATGAGTTTGAAAGCCATCGCCGCCGGGCAGAAGCCCGTGAAGGAGGCCTGGATCAGGTTCAGTCCGACGAACGCGGTCAGCAGGAACCACCAGGGGCTGATGAAATGGGTGAGCGCCAGACTCACCAGCACCATCATCCCGGCAAAGGCCATTACCGCTCGATCGATTGTCATGCAGATCTCTCGGGTTGCGTCGCGCAGCGCAGCGTTGCGTCGACAGGGGAACAATAGAGTTCGTGGAGCGTGCCGATCAGGGTTCGCGCCGGCTCGCTTGCGAGCGAATAATGAATGGTCTGCGATTCCCGTCGAGTGGACACCAACCCATCGGCGCGCAGCCGCGCCAGATGCTGCGACATCGCGGACATTCTGAGCCCGACGGCCTGCTGAAGGGCGGTGACCGTGCGTTCCCCTTCGAGCAATTCGCACAGGATCATCAGGCGCGGCTGGCTGGCCATCGCCTTCAGCATCGTTTCGGCGGCTCCCACCTTTAAGTGCAGACTCTCTAAATTCATACTTGCTTATTTAGAAAAATAAGATGTAAAAGTCAAGCGCACCGCGGAGACACCTAATGCGATCGTCAGTTCTTCTTTTGTCCCTGCTATTCTGCGCCTCCGGCGCGTCCGCCGCCGACACGTTCGTCGTACGCTCCACTGACGTTGTCGACCGCAAGGCGGTGGTGGCGACCGTGGAGCCGATCCATCAGCTCGTGGCGCGGGCGCGCATCGGCGGCACGATCGCCGCGCTCGCCATCAAAGAGGGCGACACGGTCGCCGCAGGCGCTATCTTGGCTGAAGTGACCGACGAGAAGCTGGCGCTGCAAATGCAGGCGCTGGATTCGCGCATCGCATCGCTGCAATCGCAGCGCGATCAGGCCAAGACCGATTTCGACCGCATCGCCGAATTGCAGAAGCGCGGCGTCAGCTCGCAGACCCAGCTCGATCAGGCCAAGACCAACCTCGATATCGCCGAGCGCAATCTGGCCGCGATGCGCGGAGATCGCGAAGTGATCGCCCAACAGGCCGCCGAGGGCGCGGTGCTTTCGCCGGGCGCGGGGCGGGTGCTCAACGTGCCCGTCTCGGCGGGACGGGTTATCCTGCCCGGCGAAACCATCGCGACGCTGGCTGAGGACCAATACATCTTGCGCCTGCAACTGCCCGAGCGCCATGCGCGCTTCCTGCGCGCCGGCGACAAGGTGCGCATCGGAGCCAGGGGTCTGTCCGAACAGGGCGCGGCCGAGATGCGCCAGGGCCGCGTGCGGATCGTCTATCCCGAGATTCAGGGCGGACGCGTCATCGCCGATGTCGAGGTCTCCGGCCTCGGCGATTATTTCGTCGGCGAGCGCACCCTCGCTTACGTCGACACCGGCTCGCGTCGGACGATCATCGTGCCCGCGGCTTATGTGTTTCGGCGCGCCGGCGTGAATTACGTGCGGCTCGCCGATGGCGACGACGTGGTCGTGCAACCGGGCGAAAACAGAGACGCCGGGGTGGAGATTCTCGCCGGTCTCCGCGACGGCGACCAGTTGGCAGCGCCATGAAACTCGGCCTTTCCGGAATCCTCACCCGCGCCTTCATCAACTCGCCGCTAACGCCGTTGCTGCTGATCGCGGCGCTGATCGCCGGAGCGATGGCGGTCGCATCGATCGCGCGCGAGGAAGAGCCGCAGATCAGCGTGCCGATGGTCGACATCATCGTCGCCGCCAACGGCTACAAGGCGGATGAGGCGGTCGAACTGGTCACGCGTCCCCTGGAGGACATCGTCAAGGGCATCAACGGCGTCGAGCATGTCTATTCTCAGACCCAGGACGACCGCGTCGTCGTCACCGCGCGCTTTCTCGTCGGCACGGACGAGGACACGGCGGTGCTGCGCATACACGAGAAGATTCGCGCCAACATCGTCGAGCTGCCCAAGGGCATTCCCGAGCCGCTGATCGTCGGGCGTGGGATCAACGACGTCGCGATCATCGTTCTGACGCTTTCGGCTGAGGCCGACAAGGCGGGCGAATGGACCGACAACGGCCTCTATCAGGTTTCCGAGCAATTGCAGCACGAGCTGGCCAAGGTCGACGGCGTCGGCTCAACTTATCTGGTGGGCGGCAGCCCCAGCGAGATCCGCGTCGAGCCAGATCCGGAAAGGCTCGCCCTGTATGGAATTACCCTCGCCCAGGTCACAGACAAGCTCGCCAACGCCAACCGATCGTTCCTGGCTGGCGCGTTCCGCGCAGGCGGACAATCGCTACCGGTGGTCGCCGGACAGACATTGCAGGGCGTTCCCGATATTGGCTTGCTGCTGCTGACCTCGCGCGACGGACGCCCGGTCTATGTCAAGGACGTCGCCAATGTGGTCGTGGGTTCGGCCGAGGTCGGGCATCGCGCATGGACGATGACGCGCGACTCCGCCGGCGCCTTGCGGCGGCGCCCTGCCGTCAGCGTCGCCATCGCCAAGCGCAAGGGCGCCAATGCGGTGGAAGTCGCCGCCGACGTGATGAAACGCCTGGAAACCGTCAAGGGCCGAATCGTTCCGGCGAGCCTCGAAGTTGCGGTGACCCGCAACTACGGCGACACCGCCAACGAGAAGGCCAACGAGCTGCTGTTTCACCTCGCGTTGGCGACGGTGTCGATCGTTATCCTGATCACCGTTGCGATCGGCTGGCGCGAAGGCGTGGTGGTGATGATCATCATTCCCACGACAATCCTGCTGACGATGTTTGCGTCCTGGATGATGGGCTACACCATCAACCGCGTCAGCCTGTTCGCGCTGATCTTCTCGATCGGCATCCTGGTTGACGACGCGATCGTCGTCGTCGAGAACATCGTGCGCCATTGGAACATGCGCGGCGAGCGAGGCCTCGTCGAAACCGCCGTCGAGGCGGTCGCCGAGGTCGGCAACCCCACCATCGTCGCCACGCTGGCGATCGTCGCGGCGCTGCTGCCGATGATGTTCGTCAGCGGCCTGATGGGTCCCTACATGAGCCCGATCCCGGCCAACGCCTCGATGGCGATGCTGTTCTCGTTCTTCGTCGCGGTGACGGTGACGCCGTGGTTGTTGTTGAAAATCGCGCGGCGGCATTTTGAATCCATGCCCGCTGAAGCGGCTGGTCACGGCCATGACGTCGGCGCGATGGGGCGGCTCTACATCCGCGTCGCGACTCCTCTGCTCAAGGGACGGGCGCGCTCAAAAATCTTCCTCATCTCGGTGGGGCTCGCCACGTTGGCCGCCTGCGGCCTGTTCGCCACCAAGGACGTGCGGGTCAAGCTGCTGCCGTTCGACAACAAGTCGGAAATTCAGGTGGTGCTCGATCTGCCGATGGGCGCGCCGCTGGAGGCCACGGACCGGGTGCTGATGGCCATCGCCGACAGGTTGAAGGATCTGCCGGAGATGACCTCGCTTCAGGCCTATGCCGGAACCGCCGCGCCGTACAATTTCAACGGACTCGTGCGCCACTATTATTTGCGCTCCGATCCGCAGATGGGCGATCTCTCGATCAATCTGAAACCCAAGGGCGAACGCGCGCGGGCCAGCCACGCGATCGCGCTCGACATTCGGGCGCGATTGGGGGGCTTGGTCGTCCCCGAGCACACCGCGATCAAGGTCGTCGAGGTCCCGCCCGGTCCGCCCGTGCTGTCGACGCTGCTGGCGGAGGTCTATGGCCCGGACGCGCAGACGCGGCGCGCGCTGGCGTCGCGGTTGCGGAAGGTGTTCGAGTCCGTGCCCTACATCGTCGACGTCGACGACAGTTTTGGGGTGCAACAGCCGCGACTGCGCTTCGCCATCGATCAGGAAATGCTGGAGTTCCACGGCGTCTCGCAGCAGGCCGTCTACGACACGATCGGCGCCATCGTCGGCGGAACCCAGGTCGGCTTCTCGCAGCGTGGACAGGGCCTGAAGCCGATCGCCATCAACGTCGCGCTGCCCCGCGCTGCGCTGACGCTGGATGAGCGCATTCTCTCGACGCCGCTGCCCGCTGGCGGCACGGCGCGCCAGGGCGCGAACGTCGAACTGGGCGACGTCATCAAACTGACGCGCGAGACTTCGTCCTTCCCGATCTATCGCCACAACGGCCGCTTCGCCGAAATGGTGAGCGCCGAAATGGCGGGGAAATACGAGGCGCCGATCTACGGCATGCTCGCCGTGGATGCGAAAATCGCTGGCGCCGATTGGGGCGCCGCGGGTCCGCCCGCGATAGCCTTCCACGGCCAGCCGCTCGACGATTCCCAGCCGACGATGCTTTGGGACGGCGAATGGGAGGTGACTTACGTCACGTTCCGCGACATGGGCGCAGCCTTCGGCGTGGCGATCCTCGGCATTTATCTACTCGTCGTGGCGCAGTTCGGTTCGTTCAAGCTGCCGCTGGTGATCCTGATCCCCGTGCCGCTCACCTTGATCGGCATCGTCATCGGCCACTGGCTGCTGAGCGCCGCTTTCACCGCGACCTCGATGATCGGTTTCATCGCGCTGGCCGGCATCATCGTGCGCAACTCGATCCTGCTGGTCGACTTCATCCGCAATCGGCGCGCGCAAGGCATCGCGCTTCGCCCGGCGCTGATCGAGGCCGGCGCGACCCGCTTCAAACCGATCTTCCTGACAGCGGCGGCGGCGATGATCGGCGCGGCGTTCATCCTCACCGACCCGATCTTCCAGGGACTGGCGATCTCCCTGGTGTTTGGCCTCGCCTCTTCCACCGCGCTGACCCTGCTGGTCATTCCGGCGATTTACATCTGGCTGCGCGACGACGAGCGGGGCGCGAAACCCTCGAACTGACAACATCCCACGGAGACAATCATGATGACCACGCAATGGCCCGAGACGGCGCAACATCTCAGTTCGGAGCTTCGCAACCTGCGCGGCGGCGCGGTGGATGTCATGAAAGCCTTCTCCTCGCTCGCCCAGAGTTCGCTGGCGCCCGGCGCGCTCGACGTGAAGACCAAGGAACTGATTGCACTGGCGATCTCGGTCGCGACGCGCTGCGACGATTGCATCGCCTTCCACAGCAAGGCCGCCGTCGAGCGCGGCGCGACGCGCGAGGAAGTCCTGGAGATTCTGGGCATGGCGATCTACATGGGCGCCGGACCCTCCGTCATGTACGCCAGCCACGCGTTGGGCGCCTTCAACCAGTTCGCCGAGGCGGCGAAAGCCTGAAATACGGAGTGAGAAAATGAATTTGTTCGGAATGTTTTCCAAAGGTGGCGGCGACGGCAATATCAGCGAGATCTCGCATGAGGATCTGGCCGCCGCGATCAAGGCCCGGTCCTGTCACATCGTCGACGTGCGCGAGCCCAACGAATACGCGGGCGGTCACGTGCCCGGGGCGATCAATCAGCCGCTGTCCAGCTTCAATCCACAACAACTGCCGTCCGGCAAGCCGGTCATTTTGGTGTGCAAGTCTGGCGCGCGCTCGGCTTCGGCGCTGAGCAAGGCGCGCGTGGCCGGCCGCGAAGACGTGCGCCACTACGCTGGCGGAATCATGGGCTGGCAGGGGCGAGGCGAAAAGACAGAGAGGTAGCCGCATGCCGGAGCCCTCCGAATCGCCAGCGGCGATCCGCGCTCGCTCACTGAAGTCAATTTTCGCGACGCCTAAGTCCGAAGCGTTCGATTGTCCTGGTGGGGAATGGCAAAGATCGGGACAGACGAACGACGTAGGCCGCCGCCTCCTCTTCGCCCGCTCGTTGCGAATTCGAGAGTCTAGACTCTCGTGGTTTTCGCCTTCCTGCCCGTCCTGGGCGGCGTCGGCGCGGCGCCAAGAGGGCGCAGGACCTCTTCGATCTCGCGCTCGGAGCGCTCGACGATGCCCTGGGCTAGGCGCTCCTCGATGTGGCGGAAATGTTCGCCCGAAAGCGTGATCGCGCGATCACGGTCTTTGGCTTTGAGCGCGGCGGCGATCGCAGAGTGTTCGTCCACGCCGCAGAGCGAAAGCCGCGCAGGCTCGAAGGCGGACACCATCAGCGAGGAACGCGCCAGCAATTCGCGGAGAAAACGCGAAAGCTCAGGGTTTCCCAGACCATCGACGAGCATCATATGGAATTCGCCGGACAGCCGCACCGAGGCTGCACGATCCCCGCGGGCCGCTGCGTCGCGCTCCTCGGAGAGATGGGCTTCGATGCGCGGCAGAGCCGTCTCGTCCGAGGATTGGGTGAGTTGCGCGAGCACGCCCGCCTCGAACACGCGGTGGGCCTGATAAATGGTGCGTATCTCCTGCATCGATGGATTGGGTACGAACACGCCGCGTTGCGGGATCGCTTCCAGCCGTCGCTCGGCGACGAGACGGTGCAGCACTTTGCGGATGCGCTCGCGTGAGACGCCGAACAGCTTGGCCAGCCGATGCTCGGGCAGTTTCGAGCCCGGCGTCAGCCTTCCCTCGAACAAAGCGCGCGAAAGCTCGGCATGAACGCTATCGTCGAGCGCCGGCCCGTCGAGTTCCACAGCGGCGGCGGCGCGTGGACGCGGCGCGCGAGTCACCGGCGCCTCGCAAAGCGCCCAGCCGGGTTCAACAAATGTGCACATTCTTTCAAAATAATGTGCACATTCTTGTCGACGCGTAGGGAGCGCATGTTATACATTCAATTTATCTCTTGAATACCAATGAGTTGCATAAAATGTGCACACTTGGCGCCGTCTTTGCATCGTTGCGGTGCGCGGCTGAATGCGGCCGACCGAGTTGAGGAGCAAACCATGTCATCGTGGCAACTATCCCGTCGAAGTCTTCTGAAAGCAAGCGCCGCCACCGCAGCGGGAACGTTCATCGGCATGCCGGCGCTGGTGCGCGCCGAGGCGAAGGAAGTTGTCGTCGGCGGGCCCGCCGGCGCGGCAAAATACTTCAACGCCGACGTTTTTCCGATCATCGAGAAGGCGCTGGGTATCAAGATCATCTACGAGGGCACCAATTCGCTGACCAATCTGCAAAAGATGACGGCGGACAAGGATGCGCCGAAAATGTCGGTGGTCATCATGGACGATCCGGTCATGTTGGTCGCCGCGCGCGAAGGCCTGATCACGCCGATCACCCTGGCCGGCTCGCCCAACCTGGGCAAACTCGCCGGCTCAAACGTCCACCAGGACGGCATGTGGGCGAACTACCAGATGCCCTGGGCCGGGATCGCCTATTATTCGAAGGGACAAAAGGCCCCCACGAGCTGGAACGATCTCTATTCCGCCGACGTCGCGGGCAAGGTGATCATTCCGTCGCTGAAGAACACCGAAGGTTTTTGGGCGCTGCTGTCGGCGGCGCATATCGAAACCGGCAAGCCCTACAAGGAAGCGCAATACGAGATCGACGCCGGCTTCAAGAAGCTCGCGACCCTCAAGCCGAATTTGCTCAACGTCTACACGGACGCGCCGCAGGCGATAAACCTGCTGGAGCAGGGGGAAGCCCTGATGATCGGCGGGCAATTCTCGGCTTACACCCTCATTCGCAAGGCGGCGGGTTCGCCCGTGGACCTCGCCATTCCCGCCGACGGCGGCTTCGCGATGCCCTCGGGCATCACCAAGGTCAAGGGCGGTCCCGCCGGCGATATCGCCGACGCGATCGTCAACATGTTCCTCAGCCCCGAAGTTCAGACCGTGCTGGCGAACAAGGCTTTCGTCACGCCCACCAATCCGGACACGCCGAGGCCCGCGGGCTATCCCGATCCGGCGTCGCTGTTCTCGCCGGACTGGGCGTTTTTCGCCAAGCAGCGCGGCGGCTGGGTCGACCGGTGGAATCAGCTTTGACGCCGGGCGAAGCCGTCCCCGCGCATGTCGCGGTCACGGGCCTGTCGAAGCGCTTCGGCGCTTCGACCGTTCTCGACCGGATCGACCTCGCCGTGGCGCGCGGCGCTTTGGTGACCCTGCTGGGACCGTCGGGCTGCGGCAAAACGACGTTGCTGCGCCTCATCGCCGGCCTCGCCACACCGGACGCGGGCCATGTATCGATCGCCGGCGCCGATGTCACGCGCACCCCGCCGCACAAACGCAATGTCGGCGTCGTATTTCAGAACTACGCGCTGTTCCCGCATCTCAATGTCGGCGGCAACGTCGGCTTCGGCCTTTCGGGCAAAGGTCTCGGCAGGGCGACCATCGCCGCCAGGATCGGGCGCGCGCTCGATCTCGTGCAGATGGGTAAGTTTCGCGATCGTCCGGTGACGGCGCTTTCCGGCGGACAGCAGCAGCGCGTCGCCTTGGCGCGCGCGCTGGCGGTCGAGCCCAGCGTGTTGCTGTTCGACGAAGCGCTGAGCGCCTTGGACCGCCATCTGCGCGAGACGATGCAAGTCGAGTTGCGGCGGCTGCTGAAGGACCTCGGCGCCACAGCTGTCTTCGTCACCCACGACCAGGACGAAGCGCTCACCATGTCCGACAAGATCGCGGTGATGAACGCCGGCCACATCGAGCAATTCGCCGATCCGCTGAGCGTCTACGCCCGGCCCAAAACCCTGTTCACGATGCGCTTCGTCGGAATCTCCTCGGAACTGCGCGGCAAGGTTTCCGCGCGGAGCGACGGCCAGGTCCGTGTCGAAACGCGCGTCGGCGCGGTCACGGCGCAAGGCGAACAAAAGGTCGGCGCGTCCGTCGTCGTCGCCACGCGCCCCGAACATGTGCGTATCGGCGGCGTCGAAGATGCTGGCGACAATTGCGCCGAGGGCCAGATCCGGCAGATCACATTTCACGGCTCGCGCACACGGCTCTCCGTCGATGTCGCCGGCGTCGAGTTCGTCGTCGAAATAGGCGGGGTCAATGCCCTGCCGGCCGCGGGACAAGCGGTGGTCCTGCGCTGGCCGGCCGCGTGCAGCTTCGCCTACGCCGATCCGA
>Ga0302319_10007320_pt1 | contig 21736 bp, 18 predicted proteins | sample Bog_T0_2_FD_203319 | JGI IMG/M metagenome (GOLD analysis project Ga0302319, IMG submission 203319) | Peat permafrost microbial communities from Stordalen Mire near Abisko, Sweden - Bog_T0_2 | ecosystem: Environmental > Terrestrial > Soil > Wetlands > Peat | place: Sweden: Abisko, Stordalen Mire... | reverse complement strand
TTAACTTTCACGCGCCCGTTTTCATCAATGACACGGTATCGTTGGAAGTAACGATCGCAACGTTGCTTCCCAAGCATGTTGCCAAAATCACCTGCGTGATGAAGAAGCAGACCGGTGAGGTGGTCGTCGACGGGGTTGCTACGGTCAAGCTGCCAGGCTGGCTGATCAAGCGTTAGTGCTGCCGCTATCATGGTCCTCCACTCGGGGGCCGTTGTGCCGGTGAGGCGACCCGCTTCGGGTCGCCTCGGCCAGTTGCTGCGATCCCAAGGAACGACACATGCTCTCAGTTACGCCATTTCAAACCATCATCTACGAAAAGCGCGACGGAACCGCCGTGGTGACGCTCAACCGCCCAAAGGCGCTGAACGCACTGAATCAGCAATCGCTCACGGAGCTATTGGAGGTCTTCGAGGACATCCGACAGGATGACGCGGTCGCCGGCGTCATCCTGACCGGAACCGGCAGCAAAGCTTTTGCGGCAGGCGCGGACATCAGGGAACTCGCAGTTCTGACCCCGACCGAAGCAGCTACCTTGTCAAGGCACGGCCACGCCCTCATGGACGCGATCGAGATGCTCGGCAAACCGGTTGTCGCCGCTGTGAACGGTTATGCCTTGGGCGGAGGATGTGAACTCGCCATGGCTTGCACCGTCCGCATCGCTGCGGAAACCGCAAAGTTCGGGCAGCCCGAGGTGACGCTGGGCCTCATACCCGGCTATGGCGGTACCCAGCGGCTATCGCGCCTGGTCGGCAAAGGCCGCGCTTTGCAAATGATCCTCTCTGGAGCGAGCATCGATGCGCATGAAGCATTTCGGATAGGCTTGGTGAACGAGGTCACCAGCGGTGACGAGCTCCTTGGCCGCGCGGCGGTAATGCTGACATCGATGACCGTGAATGCGCCGATCGCTCTGCGTCTTGCCATTGAAGCCATAAACCAGGGTCTCGACTCGTCGTTGGACAAAGGCTGCGCGCTCGAAGCCTCTTTGTTCGGTCTTTGCGCTTCGACCGCAGACCGTGCCGAGGGCACGGGAGCATTCCTGGCGAAGCGAAAGCCGGAATTTCAGGGCAAGTAGACGACCCACTTTGACTTGCCTGATCGCGGTCAGTTTCTGTGTCACGATCGTTGGGCCAATGCACCTGGAGGAGCGGCGTCGTGATGTCGAGTCCGTCCTGGAACGTGGAGCCCGCCGCGGCCAAATTTGACACATGAACTGGCGATCGGAGCTTGCATTTTTCGGGATATTTTTCACATAAGCGCCCTTCCGACTAGGACAGGTTCGTGAGTGAGTAGTTTCCGGGGCTGCCATAGGCCGGCTCCGGCGGGTATTCCTCGCGGGTGGCGCTTGGGGACTGGCCTTCCAACACCGCCAAGCGTGAACAACCAAAGGCAAGATGTTGGCCAGCTTTATGGAAGTTCCAAGTACGCATTGAAGGCCGGTCGACTTGCTTATTATTAATGTTCATCCTCGAATGGAATCCATCATGGAAGCAGCGGTCCACAAGCCTTTCATCAGCAACCGCTCGGCCGGAGCGATTGCCGCAAGCGACGGTGCCGGTGACAGATATCTCGTGCCCGCTTCGGACTCCGCGCAGACCGGCGCGGTACCTGACAGCGAAGCAAAGCTCGATATCGTGGCGCTCAAGGACCTCGAGGCGGCGGCGGAAAAAGTTATGCCGCCCTATGCATTCGCCTATGTCTCAGGCGGCGCTGGTGACGAGTGGACGATGCGCGAGAACCGCGCCGCCTTCAATCGCTGGGTCATCTGCCCGAACTCCTTAGCCGGCCACAAGGAAGTCGATACATCCACAACCTTGCTCGGCACACCCATCTCCTATCCGGTCATATCGGCGGCTTTGGGCAACCAGGGATCGGTCCACGCCAGGATGGAAGCACCGGTTGTGGAGGGTACGGCGAAGGCAGGCACGATCTTTGTCGAAAGCTCGGTGTCGCAGATGAATATCGAGAACGTTGCTACCGCCAGCGCCGGCACGAAGTGGTTTCAGATCTACGTACCGGAAAGCCGTCCCTTCGCTGTCGAGATGCTGCATCGCGCCAAGGCGGCCGGTTACACGGCGATCGTGGTCACCGTCGATACCAAAGTCTTCAGCAATCGGGAACGCTCCATGCGACTGCTTGGCGCCCCGATGCCCCGGCTGGCGATGGGAATAACCCCAATCGGCAAGGGCATCACCGGCAGTGCAACGCGGACGAAGATGGATCTTAATTGGGATGATATCGAATTCTGCGGCCGCGAAAGCGGATTGCCGGTGATCGTCAAAAGCATCACCTCGGTCGAAGATGCTCTGGAGGCGAAGCGGCGTGGCTGCGCGGGCGTCTGGCTTTCCAATCACGGCGGCCGGCAACTCGATAATACGGCCTCAGCGATGACCAGCCTTCCGGCCGTGGCTGATGCCCTCGGCGGCGCGCTTACGATCATCGTGGATGGCGGCGTCTATCGCGGCCAAGACGTGTTCCGCGCACTCGCGTTGGGGGCGAATGCCGTCGCATTAGGCCGGCCGCTCCTCTATGGGTCCGCACTCGGCGGCGCACAGGGCGTGCAGGGTGTGCACGAGCACCTAAAGAAGGAGCTCCGGATGGTGATGCAGCTTGCCGGTACTCCGACCATCAGCAGCATAACGCGCAAATTCGTCGCCCGTGCAGAGTCGGCATGCTGACCGGTCTACCGTTACGCCCCGGCTAATTGCGAGATTATCCGGCTAGCTCGAGCCACAACATTCAAAAGGGCCGACAAAACCACATCGTGCTTATTTATCGGCCGAATCGGTTCTTTGAGGAGACGCTTGTGACAGTGCACCAAGCGTAGTAAGGCCGAACGCAGTAGTTAGCTCCGGTATCATGACGCCGGGCGCAGAGCGCACAGCGTATTCGCCCGAAGCCGAGCGCCTTGCGGGCGCATCTCATCGAAACGTTTGCTACCCGGCGTCATCGGATCTTCACCCGCACCACTTCTTCACGCTCGGGCCCGAAAACGTGCGCGGCGCAGGCCATGCATGGATCGAAGCTATGGATGGTGCGGAGCACTTCGAGGGGCTGATCGGGTATCGCCAGTTGGTGCCGGTCCAATAGCGCCGCCTCGTAGGGGCCGTGCTGGTTGCGTTCGTCCTTGGGGCCGGCGTTCCAGGTCGTGGGAACAACGGCCTGGTAATTCGTGATCACGCCGTCGTCGATAATGACCCAGTGCGCCAGCGCGCCGCGCGGACCTTCGATGGTGCCGACGCCGCGGCTATGACGGGGCCAGCTTTCCGGCGCCCATTTCGCGTCGTTGAACGTCCGAAGGTCGCCACGCTCGATATTGGCCATCAACCGGTCGTGCCAGCCCGCCATTCGGTCGACCATCAGCTTGCTCTCGATGCCGCGCGCGAGAATGCGGCCAAAGGTCGAATAGATCGCATCGAACGGCAAGCCGAGTTGCGCCAGCGTCGCCGCAGTCAGTTGTTTCGCCGCAGCATCGCCGGCGGCATGCAACATCACCAGGCGGGCCAATGGTCCCGTTTCCATCGGATGGCCGCGCCAGCGCGGCGCCTTGACCCAGGAGTAGGTCTTGGACTCGTCGAGTTGGGCGAATGGCGGCTTGGGGCCGGTATAGTCAAGCGTCGTCTCGCCGTCGAACGGATGAAGCCCGCCGTCATTGCCGCCACCATATTTGTACCAGGCGTGCGCCACGTATTCCTGGATCTGTTCCGGGTCGGTCAGATCAACCGGCAGGATCGTACTCAGGTCGCGGTCCAGCACAGCGCCGCGGGGTACCCCAAAGCCGTTGTTCGCGGCAGGACCGGCAAAATCCCCATAGGTCAGGAAATTGCGAACGTTTTCCCCGCGCGAAAACCAGTCCTTGTACCCGCCGCCGATGGTGGCGAGGTCAGGCAGGTAGACCCCGTCGATAAAGTCCCGCATCAGCTCGATCAGCTGACGTACCCGAATGAGGCCGGTCATGGAAACCGCGGTGGCATCGGCGCCGCCCGGCAGACTTCCATCGACGGAAATCGCGCAAGGCGCGCCACCGACAGCGACGTTCGGATGCGGATTCTTGCCGCCGAAGATGGTCAGCAACTCGCCGATCTCGCGCTGCCACGCCAGCGCCTCCAAATAATGCGTGAGGGCAATGAGGCTGACTTCAGGCGGAAGCTTGTAGCCCGGATGGTCCCACCAGCCATTGGCGAAGATTCCGAGTTGTCCTGATTCCACGAGATCCCTCAGGCGTGTCTGCGCCTTGACGAAATAGTCGACCGAAGTCTCGCGATAGCCGCCCTTCAAGGCGGCCGCTGCCGCGGCCTTCGGATCGGCAGCCAGGGCGTGAATCGGGTTTATCCAATCAAGGGCCTGAAGATGGTAGAAATGGATGACATGGTCCTGCAGCAATTGCGTGGCGGCCATCAGGTCGCGGATCAGTTCACCGTTGTCCGGTACCTGCACGCCAAGTGCATCTTCCACCGCGCGCACCGAAGCCAGCCCGTGCACGAGGGTGCAAACCCCGCAGATGCGCTGTGCAAACGCCCAGGCGTCACGCGGGTCGCGGCCGCGCAGGATGATCTCGATGCCGCGAACCTGCGTGCCGGCGCTCAGCGCCTCGACCACGTTTCCCGCAGCATCGATCTCGACCTCGATGCGCAGATGCCCTTCGATCCTGGTGATCGGATCGACAACGATGCGCTGATTCCCCATGGCTAATCCTTCAGATTATCGGCGACGAGTTCGAGCAGGCTGGCAACGCTCTTGTTCCATTGCGTCGCCTTGCCGCCATGATCCAGCGTCTGCCGGCAGCCGGAACAGCTGGTGTAGACGGTATCCATTCCCGTCGCCTCGACCTGCCGCTGCTTGATCTGGAACGCCTTGTCACGCAGCGGTGCTGCCCGGTTGATCAGCGCCACGCCGCCGCCACCGCCGCAGCACCAGCTCTCGTCGCCGGAATCCCCGAGTTCATGCAATTCCACGCCGAGCGCCTTGAGAATGATCCGGGGCGCCGCGGTGGCGCCGCCACGCCGGGAAACCTGGCAGGCGTCGTGATAGGTCGCCTGCTGTTGTACCTTGTTGACGCGGATGCGGCCGTCGGCCAGCGCTTCGGCCAGGAACTCGGTGATCTGCATGACGCGGAACGGCAGCGCCTTGCCGAACTCGTTCGCCGCCTCCCATCGCATTTCAGTGAACGAATGACCGCACTCAGGCATCAGCAGCGTCTTGGCCCCGCAGGCGATCGCCGCCTGCACGATGCCGAGGGTCGTCGCCCGCTGTCCGGCCCGATCACCCGCCGTCAATGATACGTTGTCGGCGTCAAAGCCGTCGGTACGGAAGGTCCATGACGCACCGATGTGGTTCAGGATTTTTGCTATCGCCGCCATCGAGCCGGGATAGGTCTTGAGGTCGATCGACGAGACCGTGGGCACGATATCGGCCCTGGCTTCGTCCACATGCATGACAACGCCGCGCTCGGTGCCGATCGCATGCAACATTTCCCGGAATTTCGCGACAGTCAGCCCGAACGGGCTGCCTGTCGTGTGCTCTTTCTCAGCCAGCACCCCCAGGTAATCATGCGGCGCCAGCCCGGCTTCGAACATGCCGTGGCGGGCCTGTTCCACCAGATCGGCGATATCGATGCCCATCGGGCAGATCAGCGAGCAGCGTCCGCACATATTGCAGGAATCATAGATCAGGGATTGCCAGCTCTCGAGTTCGGGGCCGGTGACCTTCGGCACCATGCCGAGCATACGGTAGGCGAAGGCGAAGGCGCTGACCTCCCGTTCGTAAGCCTGTTTGAACGGCTCGATCTTGTGGATCGGTGTGTATTTCGCCTCGCCGGTCTGGACGTAAAACTGGCATGCCTCGGCGCAGCGGCCACAGTGAACGCAAGATTCAAGTGCCAGCGCGGCGGTGGGCCCAAATTCGGAGACGAAGCCGCGCATGGCAAGCTCCACCTGGCCGTCGTCCGGAGTCTTGGCAGGTGGCGGCGGCGGCTTGATCTTGGCGTTCATGTCGCGGCTCCCTTGCGTGCGAAGTTGAAACCCATCGCGCCGCGACTGGCAAAGACCAGCAGGCCATGCATCAATTTGCCGAATGGCAGCCAGACCATCATCAGCTCCACGCTCAGGATATGCAGAGCTAGCAGGGTGTCGTATCCGGCAACCGTCTCACCCGACAGAAGGATGCCGGTAAGAACCGGCAGGAACACGAAAAGCCAGGTCAGGTAGTCGTCGGCGGTCGAAAGCAGCCTGGTTACGGGATGAGCGATACGCCGGATCAGCAAGGCAATCATGGCGGTCAGCGTCAGTCCGCTGATGATGACGACCAGCCCCTTCGGCAAGTTTGGCCAGGACAGGCCGGTAAGCTGGTGGATGACCAGGATGTGCGGTGCGCCCCCGAAGATGATCGCAAGAAACCCGACATGAAATACGGTACTCAGCGCCACACTGACGCCGATCCGCCGCCAAAACGTACGGCGCGGGATCGAACGAGAGAAAATCATCGTCGCGCCGCCCGCGATGCGGCCGATCAGTGACGCCCTCGACGAGGCGTGTTGAGGTCGGCGACGCAGCAAGAGCACGCCGGCCGCCCGCCAAAAAATGCCGAAAATCATGATCAAGACAGCAGCCTGAAGTCCGATACCGCGGGCGAAATCGAGCAGTGTCATGGCTGTTTGTCCGGATCAGGCTTTTCTGGATCGGGCCCGGCCGGTTCAGCACCAGGCTTTCGGCGAGCGCTCAGCGCCGCTGCTGCACCACCTGCAATGCCGACAGCCGCCGCGATGCCGGCGTTGCGCCAGCCCGTGGAACTACCGCCGGCAAGTGACGTATAGAAGCTGCCCTTGTCCCAGAAATCGGGCTCTGAGCATCCGATGCAACCATGTCCGGACTCGATCGGGAAGCTGGTGCCGCCGTTCCATTTCAGGCTGGCGCAGGCATTGTGGGTCACCGGCCCCTTGCATCCGAGTTCGAACAGACACCAGCCCTGCCGGGCGCCTTCGTCGTCGAAGCTTTTGGCGAACTTGCCCTGGTCGTAGAAAGGCCGCCGGTAACATTGGTCGTGGATGGTGGTGCCAAAATAGGCGAGGGGACGTTTGCGATCATCCAGTTCGGGCAATTTGCCGAAGCTGACGAAATGCACGAGTACGCCGCTCAGCACCTCGGGCACCGGCGGGCAGCCCGGAATATTGACAATCGGCTTGTTGGTGACGAGATCCTCCACGCCGACTGCGCCGGTCGGATTGGGATGCGCTTTGGGAATGCCGCCATAGGCCGCGCAGGTGCCGATCGCGAGCACAGCCTTGGCATCGGTGGCGAACTCCATCAGCATGTCGAAGTTGCTGCGGCCTCCGGTCAACGAGTAGACGCCGCCGTCTTTGGTCGGAATCGATCCGTCGATCGCCAGAAGATATTCGCCCTTGTTGGCCGCGACCGCTTCCCGAAGCGTACGCTCGGCTGCCGTACCTGCCGCCGCCATCAGGGTTTCCTGATAGTCGAGCGAGATGAAGTCGAAAATTAGGGAGTCGATGGTTGGGCTCGAGGATCGAAGCAGCGTTTCCAGGCAGCCTGTGCATTCCTGGAACGAGAGCCAGATAACCGAGCGGCGTTTGGCGCGGGCCAGATTGGCGGCCATCAGCGGCGCGATAGATGGGGGTAGAGCCAGGCTGGATGTCATGGCGATGGCGAATTTCAGCAGACTGCGGCGGCTGAAGCCGCGGCGCTTGAGGACGGTGCCCAGCGTTTCGGATTCATCCATCAGCCGTGCCTCGCGTGTTGGTGGGAGGCGAAGTGGGTGGCGCCGGCCAAGCGCTGCAGGCTGTCGGCCATGTCGGCGGGGTCGGCGCGAAGAATGTCAGGAACGGTGGTGACCTCAATCAGCAACGCAATCGGTCGGCCGGCCTCGTCGGCATGGCGAGTCCACCAAACGCCGGGGAAGCCGGTTTCGTGGATATCGCTGCGGCCCGCGGCATCGAGTTGCACCGATATCTCGCCATGCCCGAGGCGACTTTCGAGATCAGCGATGCACGCGGGCGACAGTGGCAAGCCGCGCAGGTCAACGGTCGCGGTTTCACCCCGCTCGATCAAGCGACCGAGCATGCCGGCGACTTCCATCAGCAGCGCATCCACCAGGCCGGCGTCCGAAAATGATGATAGATCGGTCATGTCGAGTGCCGCCATCGCAGCACCGTGTCGACCGCCACCTGACAGGCCACGGGGAGGGCATGTGACAACGGAACACTTAACGTCTCACCCCAATCAATCCGCTCCGGCTGGATGCCGAGCAGCGCCAAATGTGACGGCGAGTGCCCCTCCAACCTCGCCAGCGTGAGCAGGTCGACCAATCCCGCCTCGTGGGCACTGACGCGTCCGGCACGGCGGACATGACGGTTCAGCGCGTCACGTTCAAGCAGGCGAACGGCGCCGGGAGGCTCGCCCAATTCCGCCGCGTCCACCAGCAGGATAGCGTCCGAGTGCGCAAATACGTCCATCAGACGAAATCCCAGCGTGCCGCCGTCGAGCGGACGCAATCCGGGCGCCTTGCCAGGATTGGCGGCGAGTTGACGTACGACATGAACGCCGATGCCGTCGTCGCCGAGCAGGATGTTGCCCAGCCCGATCACAAGGACCTCGCGGTCGGCCGGATTCGGCGCCTCGACTCTCATCCGCGGTGGCATTGTTGCTGAATCGTCCATCCATCGCCCTTCGGGTGCGCGGCAAGGATATCGAGCCCGGAATTGATGGAAAGACTCGGAAACTACTCAGCTACGAACGCCGACTACATTTTGGGCGATGAGGTGCGCAGTCCCGGCCAGTTTCCCGACCGGCGCCGCCGATTTCTGGTAGAGGCCGAGCGGAAGCACGTCCGAACCGAAGGTCTCATCGATCAGCTGCGCCGAGGCCAAGTAAAATGCCAGCGCGCCGGTGACCATGCCGGCATAGCCGCCCAGCTGATGAAGTCGCGGGATCGCGGTCCATTGGCCGGCCGCCAGCAGATAAAATGTGAAGATTGCGCCCAGAAAAGTGAACTGTAAGGAGCGATTGGAGCGGAATGTGCCCACCCACATCACCGTGGTGAAAACGCCCCACAGGAACAGGTACCAGCCGATGAACGCGGCCGGAACGTTGGCGGCGTAAAACGCGTCAAATAGCGCCCAGGATAACCAAAAGGCCCCAAACGCGCAGAATGCGGTAAAGCCGAAGGTGTCGCCGCGGGGCATCGCCATCAGGCCGGCACAGAACTGGGTGGCGCCGCCGAACGCAAACGCCATCGCCAGCACCATCGGCAGTGACGCGTCGCCGAACCAGCCCGCATTGACCATTCCGAGCAACCAGGTCGTGAGCGCGAAGCCGAACAGACCGAGCGGTGCGGGATTGGCGTATTTCATAGGAATTCTCCGGCGTCGGACTGGTGTCTTCGACACGCAATGATCGCTTGATGGATGATCATGAACGCTGGCAGGCTCCGTGGGCAGGGTCGGAAACTACTCAGCAAATCCTTGGCAGCGGATCGTCCTCGAGTTCGTCGAGCAACCGTTCGCCGCCCAGTGTGGTGCGCAGGACGACACAGCGCCGGCCCGCCGCGACGTGGCCGGCGACGGCGGCTCTCTCGCCGCCAGGCAAGGCGCGCCACGCGGTCAACAGAGACACAGCCTCGCCCGGATCGACCACGGCCACGACGCGTCCCTCGGACGCGAGATATAGCGGATCGTAGCCGAGCATGTCGCAGACGCCGCGAACCTCGTCGCTGATGGGGAGCGTCATTTCGTCCAGTACGATCCGCAGCCCGGTTCGCAGGCTGATCTCATTGCCGACGGTTGCAATGCCGCCCCGCGTCGGATCGCGCATGAACCGCAGCCCGCTGAATTTTTGCGCGGCCTTGGTATAGGGAACGACGCTGACGCTATCGGAGCGAAGGTTACCGTGCAGACCAAAGGCACCCCGGGCCAGCAGTACGGCGGTACCGTGGTCGCCGACCGGTCCGTTCACGAGAATGACGTCATGCGGTCGGATCTTCTCCATGCTCAAATCAACGCCAGAAGCGCGCGTGCCGATGCCGCTGGCAGCGAGGTAAAGGCCGCCTCCCTGGCCGCGGGGCAGGACTTTGGTGTCGCCGGCCACGATGCGGACGCCGCATTCGCGTGCAGCCCGCCCGATGCTTCCGGCGATGCGTTCAAGCCTGTCGATCTCAAATCCTTCCTCGATCAGGAAACTGATGGTGAGCCAATGGGGCGTAGCGCCACTGACCGCGAGATCGTTGACGGTGCCGTGCACCGCAAGTGAGCCGATGTCGCCGCCGGGAAATTCCAGCGGATCCACGATGAAGCTGTCGGTGGTGACGAACAACTCGCCGTCGGTCGGAGGCAACGCGGCCGCATCGACGCCAATGTCCAGATCGGAATTGGCGAATTGGCGCGCAAACACTTCACCGATGAGTTCGCGCATGAACCGGCCGCCATTGCCATGCGCCAGCATGATGTGGGTGCCATGATCCTTCATTGCCGTGCGGCAGCCTCAATGACCTGGCCGAAGCTCAGCCCTGCATCGTTGCAGGGTATCCGAAATGGCAAGTATGCGCGAAACCCGGCGTCCCTGAGACCGCACAGCGACAACTCGGTCAGACGTCGGTTCTGGAATACGCCACCCGCCAGGCCGACGGCAAACGAGCCATGTCTCTTCCTCACTGCGATGGCTTGATGGACCAGCGTACGCGCAAGGCAAGCGTGCATCGTGGCGGCGCGGCGGCCGGCCGTGACGTTTGTGTCGAGAAGCTCGTGCACCAATGGTCCCCAGTCGGCCTCCAGAACACCGTCCGTTCGTTCACGTAATGGCAACGCCGCCGCGTCGTCGGCTTCGGTGGCGATTGCCTCGACCGCCATCGGCCCTTCACCCTCGTAACTCGCGCGCAGAGTGAGGTTCAAGAATGCGGCGGCGCCGTCGAACAGGCGGCCGACCGAGGAGGTTGGTGGACAGTTCAGCCGTTGTTGCCAAGCGGCTCGTGCCAACCTGATGTCGATGCCGGCAGTACGCCAATCCAGGCCCATCTCCCAGGCCAGGGCGGCGGCGGAACGCCAGGGCTCGCGTGCGGACTTGTCGCCACCGGGCGGAGCAAACGATCTGAATGTGCCGACACGGGACCAGCAACCGGGACTGCCGAGCAGCGCCTCGCCGCCCCACAATGTGCCATCCTCGCCAAGGCCGTTGCCGTCCCAGGTGAAGCAGAGCCAGCGCGGCTCCTGCGGAAACTCGCCAGCCACGGCCGCGGCGTGCGCATGGTGATGCGAGATACGGAGCACCGGCAAGGAGTTCTGCCGTGCCGCCCAGCGTGTGCTGGTGTAACCGCCGTGTGCGTCGCAAACCATTGCCTGGACCTGGACGCCATGCAGGCGCTGTAGCGCCTCCACCGTGGATTCGAGCCGGTCCAGCCCACGTGGACTGTCGAGGTCGCCGAGGTGCGGCGAGATCACCACCCGGCTGTTGAAGCCGAGAGCCAGCGTTACCTTCATTTCTCCGCCCAGGGCGAGAACCGGGCTTGTCAACGGGCGCTGCAGGGAAGCGCCCAGCGGGGCGCTGCCGCGGCCGATGCGGAACATGCGTGCTCGGCCTGAAATGATCCGAACGATGCCATCGTCTGCCGGATTGAGGATCGGGCGGTCGTGATGAAGAAAAGCATCTGCGGTCGATGCGAGGAATTCTTCGGCCTCGGCCGGTTCGGTCAGCACGGGTTCGCCTCCGAGGTTACCCGACGTGGCGACCAAAGGTCGGCCGAAGCCGTTCAGTAGCAGTTCGTGCAGGGGACTGTAGGGCAATAATGCGCCAAGTTCATCGAGACCCGGTGCAATTGCATGCGACAGAGTGCTATCGCAGCGGAGCGGGACAAGCACGATCGGTCTTTCACGGCCAAGCAGGCTGTGCCCCGCTTCGGCATCGACCGTGCAATGCAGGCGCAGGTGGTCGAGGCCATCGCGGCCTGTGCGGGGAAACATTACCGCCAGCGGCTTGGTCGGACGTCGCTTTCGATCGCGGAGGCGGTTGATGGCGGTATCAAGGGTGGCGTCGCAAAACAGGTGATATCCGCCGATTCCTCTCACCGCCACGATACCGCCGATGCGCAGGGTTTCAACGGTACGCGCCAGCGCGGGTTCGTTGCCGTTGATGTGCTCTGATCCTTCGCGGAAGCAGAGGGAAGGGCCGCAAGTCGCACATGCGATCAACTGGGCGTGGAATCGTCGATTTTCAGGCTGCTCGTATTCTGCTCGGCACAGGTTGCAGAGGGAAAATCCCGCCATGCCTGTCGTGACGCGGTCGAATGGCGGCGACGCTATGGTCGTATAGCGGGGCCCGCATTGAGTGCAGGCGATGAACGGATAGCGGTAACGCCGCGCATCCGGGTCTGCCATCTCGGTCAGGCAAGCCTCGCAGGTGGATTGGTCGGGCAGCACGGCGCCGCCTGGATCGCCGCAGCCGCTCGGCAATATACGGAAACCGGAGTTCGCGGGGGCCGTGCAAGATTGAATCGCGATCAGTTCAGGGCGCGCAATCGGCGGATGCTCGGCGAGCAGCCGGCGCAGCAGCAATTCAACCGAGGCTCGATCGCCGATGGCCACGATCTCTACCTGGCTGCCACGATTGCGCACCGATCCGCGCACGCCGAGTTCCGTGGCCATCACGCTGACGAAGGGTCGAAATCCGACGCCCTGGACGTGGCCGCCGATCAGCCAGGTCTGCCCCGTCTCGCTCGGGACGTGTTTGCTAAGAGCTGATGGCATGGGATTCAGCCGAGCGACGGCCATTCGTCCACCAGATGTGGCACGCGCCCTCGTCGGAAACCATGCAAGGGCCCACCGGCGTACGCGGCGTGCAGGCGCGTCCATACAGCCGACAGTCGAGCGGAGCGACACGGCCCATCACAACACGCGCGCAGTCGCAGCCCGGGGGCATGGCGCCGACCCGGCGCTTGACCTCGGCTAGGCGGTTGGGAAACAGCAGGCGGGCATCATGTGACGCCAGCCGAGGCTTGAGCCCGAAACCCGAGCCGGCAATCGTGCCGATGCCCCGCCAATCGCCGTCGATGCCGTCGAACTGATGGTCGAGACAGGCTTGAGCGCGAAGGTTTCCGTGGGGCCGGACGAATTCGGGGTAGCAATTGTCCAGGAAGGGCCGTGTCTCGATGACCTGGCGCAGCACGGAATACAAGGCCGCCAGGATGGAGGAAGCGGTAAAGCCCGCAACGGCGGTCGGCATATGGTGCTTCTCGACGACGAACCGCCACTCCTCGGCGCCCATGACGGTCGCCACATGGCCCGGCGCGATCAATCCCTCAAACCCGGGCTCTTCGGAGTCCAGCAACAATGCGACCGCCGGCCAGGTCCGCCGCGCCGCCAGCAGCAAGCTCAGATTGTCCGGAAGTCCCTCCTCGATCATCGCTCCCACCGGCGCCGCCGTGGTCTCAAATCCGGCGACGAAGAACACGACCTGCCTGGCCGGATTGTCCAGCGCCACGGCGACCGCTTCTTGCGGCGAAGCGATCGGCCGCACGTCGGCGCCCGCCGCGTGCGCCTCGGCCAGCGATCGGAGTTCGCCGCGTGCCACGTTGGCGGGAACACGAAGCATATCGCCGAATGCAACCAGGATGACGCCGTCGGTTGCCGCCAGTTGGATGGCGGCAAGGATATCTTCCTCGGGGCAAACACAGACCGGACAACCGGGACCGGGGATCAACTCGATGCCGTCTGGCAGCACATCGCGCAGCCCCGCCATGCCGATGCTCCGCTCATGACCACCGCAGACATTCAGGATCCGCACTGGCCCTGACGGCCGCAGGTCGCGAATTCGTTCCAGCCATGCCGACGCTTCAGCCATGGGCGGCTCCATGATGCGCCGAACCGGGTCGGCGGCGGCTCGCGGCCTCGTGAATGAGCCAGTCGATCCAGGCCTCCATGCCTGTTCCGCTTCTCGCTGAAATCTCCAGCACTGGGGCTCCATTTGCGAGTTCGCGAAGGTGCCTTTTCGCGAGAGCCGGATCGAAATCGCCGACCGCGGCCAGCAGATCGAGCTTGGTGATGGCCATCATGTCGGCGGCACGGAACATGACCGGATATTTTTCAGGCTTGTCGTCCCCCTCCGTTACCGAAAGCAGGACGACATTGCGGTGCTGACCCAGGTCGAAGGCGGCCGGGCATACGAGGTTGCCGACGTTCTCGATGAACAGGACGTCGATCGAACGAAGGTCGAGCGTGTGCAAGGCGGCATGAACCATGTTCGCATCGAGATGACAGGCGTTACCGGTTGTGATCTGAACCGCCGGTGCGCCGGCGGCCCGGATGCGCCGCGCATCATTCTCTGTTTCCAGATCACCCTCGATCACGGCCACCGATAATCGCGCCTTGAGCGCGCGGATCGTTGCTTCCAGCAGACTTGTCTTGCCGGCGCCCGGCGACGACATCAGGTTTACCGCCAGAACGTGGGCGGCGTCGAAATGGGCGCGGTTATGGCGGGCCTGGTAGTCGTTCTCGTGCAGCATGGCGCGCAGGACCTTGACTTCGCCGCTCTCGGCAGGCCGAACCACCGAGCCCGCTACGCGGAAGTGGTCGGTACCGGCGGCACATCCACAGGAATCACACATGCGTTCGCTCCCGTTGGTTGAAGGTTTGTGCATCCTGGAACTCGACCGCGGCCAATAACATCTCGTCTCCGCTGATCAACGTCACGCGCCAGGTTCCGCATTCAGTACATAGCATGCGGTTGGAGCGGGCTTGTGAAGTTGAGCCGCAGATCTGGCAGCGGACGCGAATCGGAATGTCCTCGATCTCGATGATGGCGTGTTCGCACGGCGTTGCGGCCGCAACGAGCGGGAAGGCGGATCTCAGCAAGCCCGGCTCGACGCCCGCCAGTGGTCCGATGCGAAGCTTGATCCTTCCGACGCGCTCTGAAGCTCGGTTCTCCGCGACTTCCATAATCTGTCGCAGCAAAGCTTGACAGATCGCAAGCTCATGCATCGGCGCGATCCAACGCGGAAGCTAGTTCGTCAAACAGATCCCAGCTGGTTTGGGCCTCCGCGGCCGTGATTGTCTGAATGGCGTAGCCGACGTGGACAAGGACGTGGTTACCCACGACAGCCTCCCGACTGTCCAGCAAGGTCAGGCTGACATCCCGCTGAACGCCCTTGGCTTCACAGCGCGCGACGCAGCCCGCTATGCTGACGATCTGCATCGGAACGGCGAGGCACATGCGATACTCCCAAAGTCGGGAGTAATTGTAGCCTGCATCGGCTCAGCTTCGGTACCTTCGGAAAATACTCATGCCGCCCGGCCGGCCGGGGCGGGCAATGACGCCCGGCCTCTTTTCTCTCGGCACGCAGTGTCTGGATGCAGCCAGGTTCACCACCAGGGCGAACGCCGTAATCGAAAATCTGGGTGCAAGAGCGACGTGCGGACGGATCAGAAGACCTGAGTAGTTTCCGATGCTGGCTATCGCGGCCGGGGGCGCTAGTTTGCGGCCTAACCAAATATTTGGAGTAGGTCATGACTGCAACGTCAACACCGCACAAGCCGGCCTCATTGCCGAGCAAATGGGACGAGACCGTCGATGTCGTCGTCATCGGCTCGGGTTTTGCCGGGCTTTCTGCCGCGATCGAAGCCCACGATGCCGGGGCTTCCGTAAAAATAATCGAAAAAATGGACAAGCCCGGCGGCAATTCGTGGATCAACGGGGGCCAGGTGGCTGCCGCCGGGTCTGCGTTGCAGAAGAAACAAGGCATCACGGACTCGCCTGAGCTAATGTACCAGGACATGCTCACGGCAGGCCTACATTTGAATTATCCGAAGTTGGCGCGCATCGTCGCCGAACAGTCGAACGACGCGGTCGAATGGACCATGAAACGTGTCGGGGCCCAGTATAAAGAGCAGATCAATATGATGGGCGGCCACTCGGTGCCGCGCACTCTGCAGACAGCGAACGGTCATGGTTCCGAAGTCGTCGGCAAGCAGGTTGAGGCCTTGAAGAAAGACGGTGTTGAAATCAATTTTCACCACATTTTGACGCACCTGTTTCGCGATGCCAATGGACGGGTGATCGGCGTGGAAGTCCGCCAAGGCTATGAATTCGGCAAGCCCGAGAGCGGGGCCGTCAAGAACATAAAAGCTCTCAAAGGGGTTGTGCTTTCGTCCGGAGGGTTTTCCGCGGACCTGCATTTCCGCGCGGCTCAAGATCCGAGGCTTACACCAGATTACAAGTCGACAAATCAGCCAGGCGCTACAGCCGAGGGGCTCGTTGCGTTGCTCAGGATCGATGCGGCGCCAGTTCAGCTCGACCAGATTCAGCTTATTCCGCTAACCAGTCCGGATGATGACGGATTGGGTGATGGTTGCGGCTTTATTGCCGGTTCAGGCATGGCGCATGGCGTTCTGGTCGATCCGAAGACCGGCAAGCGATTTATCAGCGAACTAGCCGACCGCAAGATCCAGTCCGACGCGATCATTGCTTGCGGACATCCGGCGATCAATATCAGCGACGCCCACGGCGCCAAGTTCGCTTGGTGGGGTCTGGAGAAATCGTTGAAAAAGGGCACCGTCAAGAAATTCGATACACTCGAAGCATTGGGCGCAGAATACAAGATCGACATGGCCGGACTGAAGAAGACCATTGAAGCCTTCAATGGTTATGTGAAAGCAAAAAAGGATCCGGAATTCGGCAAGCTCTTTGTCAAGGAGGCACAGCCGATCGCGCAGGCGCCCTTCTACGCCGCGCGTGTATGGCCAAAGGTCCATCACACCATGGGCGGTGTCGAAATGAACGAAAAAGCGCAGGTGATCGACCTCGATGGGGCAGTCATCCCCGGGCTCTACGCGGCCGGCGAAATCACCGGCGGTGTCCACGGCGGTTGCCGGTTGGGAAGTGTAGCCATCATTGACTGCCTCGTATTCGGTCGTATCGCAGGCAAGAATGTAAGCTCAGCCGCCGTGCATACTGCCGCCGCGGCGTAAGTCGGGTCGGGTGCGAAATTCGGGAGTCGTCGGTCGACAACCGACGACTTTTTTTCGATTTGACGCACGGATCTTCATGGACTCAAGATCTTGAGACGCTGCAACTTCACGCGCAGGCTTGATCTCCGCCGTGTCTCACAACCAATTCCCTGAGCGAGCGGCGAGGCCGGAACGTGGCATGCGCGCTTGTGATGACGGGCATCACACGGAGGAACGTGGGAACGTCAAGGCCATCAAGGAACTCTGAAGAATCCAACGAACGGACTCATTTGTAGGCGTGTTGCAAGGCGCGAGCTTCGGAGGCGGCATCGCTTTGATCGGTGGTACATTCAAAGCTCGACGCATCCGTCGAATTACCGTGTCTGTCGTACCTTGCAATTTTTGGGTAGGCGCACAAGGGACGCTGGAAAGCGACGCCGTGCTCAGGATTGTCGTCGATATATTTTGTCGCAATGATCTCGACAGGAGCAATTCCATGTTCCACCCAGCGTTCCAAGGCCTTTAACAGGTCGTGGTCCGCATCGATGACCGGCCCGTCACTGATGCCGTTTCCAAACGAGTTTGGGCCGGCCCCGCCGTAGCAATGAGCCATGCCTGGCGCCATGAAGACACGGTAAAAATCGCGAACATCCCCCATCACGCTCATAACTTTTCTATAATAATTGATGCCGTTTTCCGGAGCGATGGCGGTGTCGGCCCAACCGGCATACTGGATCAATTTCCCACCACGGCGTTCGAACCGTTGTAGGTCTGGATCAGTGGCGTTGACGATAGGCGCGACTTCTCGTACGGCGCCCGCGAATCTCTCGATGACGTTGCCGAGCTTGCAGTCCTTCTTTTGGATTATCTGGTCGCACCAAAAACCAGCTGCCAGGGCGCTTTGTATACCCGGCGAAGCCGATGATGTGCCTACAAGCCATTCTGGCCAATTTGCCGCGTTCGACTCGCTACCGGGTTCATAGCCGGGAAAAAGTAATTCTCCTCCCGAATCATGCGAGCCCCGGTAAAGCTTGTTTGCAGCCTCGACTTGCGCCGGTGTCAGACACGTCAGGGGATCCTTACCAGTCTCGCATCCGGCAATCTCCGCGCGGAAATGACAGGCCCTCGGATTGTTCAGATACGGGTCGGTCGGGAGTCCGCCATCGGTTCCGGCACACTGGGAAAGCGCGGCACCACTGAGCAGGTTGAGCTTACTCGCCGGAATGTAAGCGTCGGGAACCCCATCGGTTTTAGGGCCGGACAGCAGTGCTTGCATATTCCAGGGAAATGATGCGCCCAATAGACCGACCATGTCGTTGGAAGGCGACCCGACGATAATCCCGTCGAAGTCGGCCGGATACCGCTGCGCCTCCATCAATGCCTCTCGGCCCCCGTCGGAGCAGCCACTGAAATAGGAATAGCGCGGACTGCCACCTGTCAGTCGTTTAATAAGCAGCTTGGAGTTGTCTGTGGTTACCTTGATCGCCCGATATCCGTAATCCAACTGGATATCCGGGTGCCCGAGGAAAGCAGCAGCTCCGCGAGGGGGGCCAGACGTCCCATCATCTGTCGCCGCAGCGGCGTAGCCCCGCGAGACGGCATTGGCCAGATAAGATGTCCATATCGTACCGGCAAAGCCACCGTTGCCGATCTGCTCGAAGCTGCCATTCCAACTTCCGTTTATCGGAATCCAGATTTCGAATTTGATGTCCGAATCGAGACTTGGCTTGACGGTCACGGCTATGCGGCAGATGTCCACGGGAGCCTTCGTCAGTCCGAAAACTGTGTGTCCTGATAAATAGGATCGGGCGAGCGTTATCTTTGCATCCGGGAGCGAAAAATCATCAAGGTCTTCGCAGGTAGATGCTGCGAATGAAGATTCGATAGAGAATCCGGTCAATGTCATCATCGCAACAGTTACTGTTGAAATGAAGCGAAGATTTCGAGAGCCGGCCCCTTCCACATCCATCATCCTGCGCGTTGTTCCGCGTCGCCTGCTCTAGATCAGAATAGTAATTGCGACCGATGCATTGTTAGGCTTCTGACCGACACGAATAATCGGGCGGACAAGGCGGAAATCGCAATTGAAAGGTATTCGCCGGACCAGTGCCGGCGGGTGCCATATCATTCGATCTGCGTGGCCTCCCTAGTCTAGCTCGCGCGCTTCGATAGCGGCTGACCCAGCATCCTATTTCAAGGTGCGAGCACCACCCGTCGACGCCAGCCCGTCGGCTACGCGCCACGCTATTTCAAGCGTTTGAAGGCCTGGGCTTGTTTGCGGCGTTCCTCCCGGCGATACGGCCAAACGCAAAACATTCGCCGATGTTGCCGCCACCCTGGTAGAGAAAGCTGTAGATGGAGCCGAGTTCGCCCGCCGAATAGAGCCCAAGAATCGGCTTGCCATTGACGCCCATGACTTGCGCGTCCTTATCCCGGCGCGGTCCGCCCTGGGTGTTGACGAAAGCAGGGGTCAGCTGCATCGCATAGTAGGGGGGCGCCTGGATTGGCGACAACCGGTCGCCGGCACGGTGCCAGTCCGGGTCCTGGCGTTGTGCGGCATAGGTGTTGTACCGAGTTACCGAAGCTTCCAGGGCGTCGGCGTTTTGACCGATCAAACCCGCCAGCTCACGGATCGTGCCAGCCTTTTTGATCCAACCCTTGCCGACTTCCCGCAAATTGTCGTCGCTCCAGTCGTAGCGATGCGTGGTGAGATGTTCCCAGCTGTCCGAGGTCGTGCCAAGCGAACCAGCCTTACGATAGTCCTCGTCGAAGATCATGTGGATCGGCACCGGCATCTGTTGCTGGATCCATTCACCGTGACGCTTCACCTTACCGTGGCGGTCGCTGACCACGCAGGCCTGGCCTTCCATGGTAAAGCGGGTACCATCGGCACCGACTACGATATAGCTATTGGCATGCGGCAGGTTGAGCCACATGGCGGTCGGAACATCCGGAGCCTTGAAGGACAGCAGCGGTCCGGACACATTGGCCATGTGCCAGAGCTCGGCGCCTACCTCAAGGCCCATTCGGACGCCATCGCCTGTGTTGTAGGGGGTGCCCAGAGGAAAGATATGGGGCAAGCCATCAAGATAGTTGCGTGCCATGGCCGGGTTGTTCTCGAAGCCGCCGCAGGTCAGCACGACGCCGCTCCTCGCCTTGATGGCAAGGCGTTTGCCGCGCTGCTCCGCGATGACGCCGACTATTTGACCATGTTCCTTGATCAAATTGGTCGCTCCAGTCGCGTATAAGGTCCGGATATTGCGCGTCTTCACGACCTGCTCGATCATTTTCCAAAGTCGCGCCTCACCGATTTCTCCTGCGCCATGCATTAAAACGCGAACGCAGTCGGCGCCCTCGAGTTCAGGGAATTCCACGAGGTCATATTCCGCTGGCTGCATGCCAAGGTGTTCCAACCAAGCCCGGTTGGCATGCATTTCCGTCGCCCACACATCAATCATCTCTTCGGGGATATCGTCCATATAGGGTCCTGCCAGGGCCTTGAAGTAGAGCTTGGCCTTTCCAATATCGTTTGGCCAGAACACAAGATTGGCGGAGACGCGGCTATTGCCGCCCTTGTTCTCCTCAGGCGCTTTCTCAAGGAGCAGTACCTGGGCGCCCGCATGCTGCGCGGCGATAGCAGCGGAAGCCCCGGCAAACCCGAAGCCAACGACGATGACGTCAGCCTCTTCGTCCCATTTCTCGAGCTTTGCCGCTTCAGTCATGTCGGAAGTCCCATCAGTTGATCGTCGCATTTTGCAGCAGTGGCGCAATCAGGGAAGACTCGGAAATTACCTACGCGGCGCGCATCCATCCGTGACAACCAATGCCGCGATCGGCGCCAAATGATGAAGAGACATTCCACCGGCTCCCCAGACGAAAACGGTCGCTCATACAAGCGTCTCCGCTTTTTGATGCCGATCGTGTTTTTCAGCGCCCGCAGCCGTATCGTTGCCGGGTGGTTCCTCGGTGGTTCCACAAAGGCGTAGTCCAACCCTTATCTCACCGGGCCTCGCACTTTTTTCCTTTGAGATCAGCCGGTTACGTGGTGCCGCAAACAGGACTCGAACCTGTGACCCCGTCATTACGAATGACGTGCTCTACCAACTGAGCTATTGCGGCGGACCATGCGGCGCGTTCAGAAAAGCAGGCCTGAAAACGCCTGCCCCTGATATCGGGCAGCGCCCTGCTTGGCAAGAAAAACGGGGCTGTCGCCCATCGCCGAATTTGCCGCGCGTTGATGCGCCCGTGGCCTCGCACAAGCTCTCGGCGAGTCGTCGCTGCCAACGCAGGGGCGACTCGTTGAAACACAACGCAAAATCGGAAAAATTGGCGGGCGGCGCGCGTCAGTTGCCCCAGCGGGACAGAAAGCCGCGCCAGCCGCCGGCCTGGGCCGGAACCGGGCTGGCCGGCTCGGTGAATTCGTCGCCCAAAGCCTCGTCGTCGATGCCGGGATCGTCGGGCGCCCGGACGATCGGAATCACCGGGGGAATGGCCGGCGCGGCGCTGCTGCCGGCCTCCCTGACGGTATCCCTGGGGAGATCCTGGCGGGCGCGGAACGGGGCCGCTGCCGGAGTGGCGGCGGTTTCGGCGGGCGGCGCTGCGGCGGCGTTGGCCGCGGGAGCATTGTCCTGCGCCGGCGGGCGGCCAGGCTCGTTGCCTGCGTCGCCGGGCGGCGGGGCCGGCGGTTCGGGGCGGCGCGGCGCCAGCATCGCCTGCTCGAACGGGGAGGCTTCGATGGTGGTGTTGCCCTGGGAGGGCAGCGCCGCCAGCGGCATCTGCCACTGGAAGGCGTCAAGTCGG
>Ga0302319_10007319_pt1 | contig 21738 bp, 16 predicted proteins | sample Bog_T0_2_FD_203319 | JGI IMG/M metagenome (GOLD analysis project Ga0302319, IMG submission 203319) | Peat permafrost microbial communities from Stordalen Mire near Abisko, Sweden - Bog_T0_2 | ecosystem: Environmental > Terrestrial > Soil > Wetlands > Peat | place: Sweden: Abisko, Stordalen Mire... | reverse complement strand
AAGGGAGAACGCTTGTGGTTGCGGATGAACCTTGGTTACGGGCGGATGGAACGTGCGGGCAGCCGGGGTGAACTCAAGGGGAAAGCCCATCACATTCAGATCCGTCGGCTGGAGTCCAAATTTTATCGAGTTTGGACTCCAAATGGACTCCGCGTGACCTCATCCACAATGCGGAAGCGCGCAAGCATTTTCGTACCTCTATGTCTTGTTGGGGTTTGTTTTGGTGGACCTGGTGAGATTCGAACTCACGACCTCTTCCATGCCATGGAAGCGCGCTCCCAACTGCGCCACAGGCCCACGAGAGGGGTTGACTTCCACAATATAACACGGTCCGGTAACATAGTCGAAATGGATCGAGAACAAGCCTGGGAGTTGCTTTGCGAATACACGAAGTCGGACAGCCTGCGGCGTCATGCGCTGGCGGTTGAAACTTGCGTCGCGGCTTACGCCGAGAAGTTTGGAGCGGACCAGCTTACCTGGTCGGTGACCGCATTGCTGCACGATTTCGATTACGAGATGCACCCCAACGCTCCGGATCACCCCATGAAGGGCGAGCCGATTCTGGCGGGGCGCGGTGTGAACGAGGAGATCCGGCGCGCCATTCTTTCGCATGCCAATTACAGCGGTGTGTCGCGCGATTCGTTGCTCGAAAAAACGCTTTTCGCGTGCGACGAACTGGCCGGTTTTCTAACGGCCTGCTCGTACGTGAAGCCGAACCGCAGCATCTTCGAGGTGGATACGAAATCGGTCCGCAAGAAGCTTAAGGATAAGGCCTTCGCCCGCTCGGTCAGCCGCGACGACATCACTAACGGCGCGCAGGAATTGGGCGTCGATCTGGATCGACACATCGAATTCTGTATTGAAGCGATGAAGAAGCGGGCAGCGGATTTGGGCATTGCCGGAACTACTGCCTAAAGGGCCGATGCTAGAATCGGCATGGCGTCTATAACGGGAGCCGATTTTGCCCGGTGGCAGACCCGGTCTTCAAAACCGGCGAGCGGTCCAAAAGCCGCTGATTCGTTCGACTCGGATCGGTTCCCGCCATGCTTTGCTGCCGACACTTTCTTAGAAACAATCTTGGCCTAATTCCTTCCAATAGATGTTGTCCGGCTTATGCCGCAAGGGAACGAGTAAATTATGTATCACCACATAAAAAAGTTGATGTACACAGTCCATATCGGGACACCCGATCCACGCTTCGGGAACATGTTGTTGGAGCAGTTTGGCGGAGCCAACGGCGAACTCGCCGCCGCGATGCAGTATTCGGTTCAAGGTCTGAATTGCGAGGATCCGGAGCGGAAAGATCTGTTGATGGATATCGGCACAGAGGAGTTGAGCCATCTCGAAGTAGTCGGGACCCTGGCACGAATGCACTTGAAGCCGTTGAAATCGGATCGCAACGCCGCGCATGCCGATCCTCTGATTGCTATCGCCGGCGGCGGCGGAGTGAACCTCTTCAACTCGATGGGCGACGCTTGGACCGCCGACTACCTGAAGATTACTGGCGAACTGGACGTCGACCTTCGCAGCAACATCGCCGCTGAAGCTCGCGCCAAGATCGTCTATGAACGGCTGATCGATTTCTGTGACGATCCAGGCACCATTGACGCGCTGCAGTTCTTGATGACGCGCGAGATCACCCATATGAAAGCGTTCACGGCCGCACTGGAGAGCCTGGGCAAACCGGCTTTTTCCATTGGGCGGATTCCTCCGACGCCTCATTTGGTGAATCAGTATTTCAACGACTCGACCGGTGTAGGCGATCGCGGCGAGCCCGATGTGCGTGGCCCTTGGAACCAAGGCGGCGACTGGGAGCTGGTGAACGCTCCTGCTTTCCAGGAGATGGAAGACTCTCAAGCGGGTACGAGGTCTGAACAGTCGAATGGACACCAGCACGCTGCATCCAAGGCAACCCAACGGCAAGCAAGTAAGGACAAGGTAAACACATGGCACAACTAAAAGAACTTCTAATCGAGGAATTGCAGGATCTGCTTCACGCCGAGACACAGTTGACTGCGGCGCTGCCGAAGATGGCGGAGGCGGCTCATCACCCCAAACTGAAAAAGGCTTTCGAAAAGCATCTGGAGCAAACTCAACATCACGTCGAACGCCTGCAGGAAGCGTTTAGTCTGCTGGGTGAGAAGGCTCAGCCCAAAGCGTGCAGAGCTATGATGGGGCTTATCGAAGAAGGTCAGGAGACCATCGAGGAAGGCCAAGAGAAAGGGCCGTTAGCGGCCGACCTGGCCCTGATCACCGCCGCGCAAAAGGTTGAGCACTACGAGATCTCCGGCTACGGCACAGTTCACACTCTAGCCCGTCAGATTGGAATGCAACCCGTGGCCGACCTGTTGGCTCACACGCTGGGAGAAGAGGAGAGCGCGGATCACCTGTTAACAGCTATCTCGAAGCCTTTAATTCAACAGGCTGCTTTGGACGACATGGGTGGAAGCGACGTGAATTTGGACAGCACACCGCGGAGCCAGACACACGAAAGCAGGCGGAAGAAGACAGTGGCGAAATAGACTCAGAGCCGAAAGCGGGCGACGGTGTGCTGTAGCTGCCCGGACACCGCCGCCAACTCCATAGCACTGGTGCGTACATGCTCGCTGTTAGCGGCCATATCGCCGGCGACGTGGTCCACAGCGGCGATGTCCACGGCAATCAAGCGGGAGACTTGAGAGCTCTCCGCGACTCTCAAATTCGCGTCTCGGACGCCAAGAGAAGCCTCAGAAATATTACGGGCGATGATCTCGGTGACGCCAGCCTGTTTATCGATAGCCGCGGCGATATCCGTGACGATGTCGGTGACTTTGCCAATGATCTGCGATATCTTGCCGACTTCTCCTATGCTATCCGTCGAAGCCGACTGTATAGCGCCAATGCGCGTTTTAATATCGTCTGTAGCGGCAGCGGCTTGCTGGGCCAGAACCTTGATTTCGTTGGCAACGACGGCGAAGCCTTTGCCGGCCGCCCCGGCTCGCGCAGCTTCGATAGTGGCGTTCAGCGCCAACAGGTTCGTCTGCGCGGAAATTTCCATGATCGTTTCCGTCACTTTGCCGATTTCCAGTGCTGCCGTGCCTAGCCTGCCAATCTGTTCAGTGACGTTGGTCGCCTGGCGGGTGGCCTGTTCGCTGATGCTACGAGCTGTCTCGGAGTTCACGGCGATCTGCCCGATGGTAGAAGTCATGCCGCCGGTTGCCTTCGCCACTTGATCCAGATTGGTCGTGGTTTGCTCTATGCCAACCGCCACCGATGTGACATTGACACTCATCTGCTCCGCGGCTGCCGCGACGGAATGAGCCCGATCGCTGGCGTTGCGGGATCCGGATGACATTTCTGCCGCATTGGCCTGCAGATTCGATGAAGACGACAACACTACTAGCGTCTTACCGGAGATCTCACCGATCATGGTGCGCAAGTTGGACGACATCGATTGCATGGCGCGAGCCAAGTCGCCGATTTCATCGCCACGGTTCCATAAGGCCGGATCCACGCGTCCGGTCAGATCTCCAGCGGACACGATGGCGACGTAGTCCACGGTGTTTACCAACGGCCGGATTACTTTCCTTAGCACGATAATCCACGCGACGAACAGCAAGGCGATCAGGCTGGCAGTGATGCCGACCTGCAAACGCAGGGTAGCGTCCACTTTGTCGTTCGCGCCCTGTTCCAGGAGCTTAACCACGGCATCCATTTGTGTTAGAAGCGGCATGTTACCAGCCATCACCACCGCCAGCGCGGCATCTGCTTTTGCAGGGTTGGCGACGATCTGCTCCAAGGCCTTGCGGATGGGCGCCCAGGTTTGGCGCACGGCGCCGAGTCCGGCCAAGACCTCGGGGTCGCGAGTGCCGGGCAGCAGCAGATCGGCGTTACCCTCGGTCAATCCCAATAGGACCCGGTCGAATCGAACAATGGATTTCTGAAGAGACGATGGATCGCCCCGGCGTAGCACCAGAAACGCCTCTTTGGTCATTTTTTGGGAGAGCATGCGCTGCGCGCCGGCAAGGTTGATCTGAATCGAATCGGACCCTTGCGCCGCGGCGGAGCGAAACAGGATTACGGCGGCTGTGACGTTCAGCGCGGCCAATACAAGGAGAGCGCAGAACGACTTAGCCTTGAGCGACTTCATGAGTTCAACAAATCCGTCACAATATCAGATCGGCGGATTCCATCGATTCTTGACTTTTTCCCAACCTTGGCGAACCGCTACAGTAATGTCATGGAATCGACGTGGCGGGACATTCTTTATGCGTTTCGAATATTGCGCAGGTCCCCTGGATTCGGCGCCATCACGGTGGTTACGCTGGCGCTCGGCATCGGAGCCAACACCGCCATTTTCAGTGTCATCAACGCACTACTGTTGCAGCCCTTGCCGTTGCACGAACCAGAACGTCTGTTGTTTATCACTTCGGCCAATCCGCAGCGAGGCGGATCGGGAATTCCCTTTTCACTGCCAGCCTACGAGATCCTGCGCGACGGTACTCGAGTCTTCAGCGCCATTGCCGCATTCGCCGGGGAAGGCCTGACGCTGACGCGTTCGGGGGAGCCGGAGCAACTCACCGGGGCGGTTGTGTCTCCGAATTTCTTCCAAACGATCGAGGCGCAACCCGCTTGGGGCCGCGCCTTCCAACCCGATGAAGGCCACTCCGGGGCGAAACCGGTGGCCTTGATCAGCGACGGATTATGGCGGCGGCGCTTCGGCGGCAGCCCTGCCATCCTTGGCAAAACCATTGTTTTAGAGCAAATCCCGACGACCATCATCGGAGTCATGCCGGCCGGTTTCGCTCTTCCTTATGCCGGAACGGACATCTGGGTCACACGGCTGATGAACTTCAGCGGTCTCGCGCCGGAGTTGATTCAACATGGCGCGGGATACCTGGCCGCCGTGGGCCGTCTGAAACCGGGCGCGACTGCGGCGCAGGCGGTGGCCGACATGGCGGCATTGTCTCAAGCCTACCGGCAGGCGCATCCGGGGAATGCCGACGCCGATCCGCAGGCCCATCTGGAAGCCGTCCCGCTGCGTGAAAATCTAGTGAGCGATATTCGTCCTACGCTGGTGGTGCTGATGGCCGCGGTTGGATTAGTGCTAGTGGTCGCGTGCGGGAATGTGGCCAGCCTGTTTCTGGCCAGGGCTACCGGCCGCGCGCGGGAGATGGCGGTACGGGCCTCGCTCGGAGGCAGCCGATTGATTCTGGTGCGCCAGATTCTGATAGAGAGCCTGGTGCTCTCATGTGCGGGTGGAGTTTCGGGAGTACTAGTGGCCCGCTGGGGTTTGAAACTGGTGGTCCACTGGGCTGGGGCGGATGGGCCCGGAGCGGCACCGGTGCACATCGATTGGGCCACTTTGGCATTTACTCTGGCCGTTTCTCTGGCAGCCGGAATCGCCTTCGGGATGGCGCCCGCCGCGCGGATTTCGCGGCCCGATCTGAGTAGCATTCTGAAGGACCATAGCCGCGGGACAACTTCCGGCGGCCGCCGCGAGTGGACGCGCAGCTTGCTGGTGGTGGCGCAGGTGGCGCTCTCCATGGTTTTATTGATCGGCGCGGGTCTGCTGGCCGAGAGCTTTGCCCGTCTGCAGACCTCCCAGCTTGGCTTCGATCCGAGTCACGGGTTGACCATGCGCGTCTCCTTGCCGGAGGCGAAGTACTCGACTGACCTCCGGCGGTCATTATTTGTCGGGGAAGTAATTCGGCGCGTGGAACAACTGCCCGGCGTGCAACACGCTACAGTCGCGTTGATGCTGCCGTTGCATACGGCCCTGGTAGCGCCATTTCTGGCGGATAATCAGCCGGAAATTCAAATCGCGCGGCGTCCGCTGGCGGTCTGGAACGCGATCATGCCCGGCTATTTTGCGACGCTCGGAATCCCGCTCAAAAGCGGACGGGACTTCTCTCCGTCAGACGACGATCAGTCCTCCAGGAAAGTGATCGTCAGCGAGTCGTTAGCGCGGCGTTATTGGCCGGATGTGAATCCGGTGGGAAGGCATCTGCGCTATGCCAGACGGCAGATCGATGCCGAAATTGTGGGAGTGGCCGCGGACGTAAAGACGCGCGGGCTGGAAGCCGACAACGCGCTGGTGTTTTACACGCCGTATCCGCAATTCAGCTGGCCGAACCTCTGCATTATTGTGCGCAGCGCCGGCGATCCGGGCCGTCTCTTGAACGCAGTAAGGACCCAGGTGAATCAGGTGGATGCGGACTTGCCTGTGATAGAACCGCGTACACTCGACAATCTGGTGGATAGCTTCTTCACGCAGCGGCGCCAGACCCTGTTCCTAGTGGGCGGGTTCGCCGGAATTACTCTGGCGCTGGCTATGCTGGGACTTTATGGCGTGATGTCTTACTCAGTGGCCCAGCGCACCGCCGAGATTGGAATCCGGCAGGCCATCGGGGCCCGGCATCTCGACATTTTTCGCATGATTCTGGGGCAAACACTGCGCTTGGCCCTGGTGGGTATCGTGGCGGGTTCGCTGCTGGCTCTGGCGGCGATGCGATTAATGGCCAGCATGCTGTACCGGACCACTCCTGCCGATCCGCTCACTTATTTTTCGGCCGGTGTGCTGTTTGCCGTAGTTGCGCTGGCGGCGGGCTATGTTCCAGCATGGCGGGCTGTACACGTCGATCCTGTGGACGCCCTGCGAGCATAAAGGCCCAGGAAGGGCTGCACCTTGCCACCCAAGACGAGTAAGTTTTTCCGAGCTGGATGGGTGCGGCTTAGAGCCGTCAGGCGCCGATCAATTCCGGAACGGGGGAAGACGCAACCTTAATCTCCATCGCGGGTGGATGCAGCAGGGTGTTGGAGATCAGGCACGATTCCACTGCCCGCAGGATGCCATCGCGGTGGTGTTTGTTCAGGCCCGGCGCAACAACGTCCAAGGCGATCGAAGTGAAGCGCGCGGGACGATCCCCTTTGACACCGGACACATGAATTTCCAGTTCTTCAGCCGGCAAAGCCCGGGCGTTCAGGTACGCAGCGGCGTAATACCCCGCGCAACTCGCCAGCGAGAACAGAAATAGTTCCGGTGGAGTCGCTCCGTCGTCGGCGCCATTGTTTTCAAGCGGTTGATCCGACGTCAAACGATGCCGGCGAGCCACTGTTTCGAATCGGTGGCCCCCCAGATACTTGATCTTTAAGTCCATAAGAGTTTAGGTCCTCCCAGGTTTCTCAGGCAGGCGAGTGACCAACCTGAAAGCCATAACGGCGCTGCCCGTCGAACGCCGGATCGGCATAGGCCCGAATCCGGTTACTGGCTGCGTCATGCTACGCACTTGTGTTGGGACTTTCGCGCACTCACGCTAGAAACCGTTCAAATCTTTAAGTCTGTAAAGAGTCCAGCGCGGCACTCCACATGCGCTTCTGAAGACGAATAGGAAAGGAGAATGTAATGCTCCGTGCAATGTTGGCATTATCGATCGCTACATTCGTCCTCAGTGCGGCCGTCATCGATGAACCCGTTCGTCCCACCCCGCTCGTGAGGACATTAGCGCCATCTCCGGCGAAGCCAGGCAACACGTTGGTTGCCACCGGTCAGAACCTGGGCAAGGAATTGGTCGCCTCCGTCTACCTGACACAGGGCGACGCCACCTTCCAAGTGGAGATTACCAGCCAAACGCCGGATACGATCAAGATGAAACTGCCGGCGAATTTGAAGCCGGGCCGTTTCGGATTCATGATCCTGACCCGCGGCGAAACGCCACGCTACATCGATGAACCCGTCTTCGTGAATATCGAATAGTTTGACCCCGCACCGGCGTCAGCCTGTTAGGGTTCCCGCAACCGCCCCCGTCCGCAACGGGGGCGGTATTTTACTTTTAGTGAAGCATCTCGCTGAGCACCCGGCCCACCGATCCGCTCGGGAACTGGACTCCCAGCATGTTGGCCAGCGTGGGAGCGATATCGTTCACCGCCGCCGACTCCGCATACGAACCAGGCTTGATGCCGGGCCCCATAAAAATCACCGGAACGTGTGTGTCGTAGTTGAACGCCGTACCATGGGACGTGCCGGACGACTCGAACAGATAGAATGGGTCGGCCAAAAACAATATGTCGGCGGAACGTTGCGGGAAGTAGCCATTGCCGACGTAACGCGTGATGAAGTCCTGAACTGCTTCGTTGTTCTTTAACTTTTCGCCGCTATAAACCCGAAAGGCATGCGGAAGAGTCATCAGGGCATCCACGGCCACCTGCTCCACTTCGGCCTTACTCAGGTTCTTGCTTCGGATCAGCTCGTCGTTCAGATACAGCGCCGCCGTTGGCGCGGCCACCACCCATTTACCCGGACCGTATTTCTCGCTCAACGTATCTTGCACTTTCTGTTGCAGCGTAGCGTTGCTGAGCCTTCCCCCTGGCATCTTGCGCGCTTGATTCACTTCCGGCAGAGGAGCCACGCCATGATCGGCGGTCAGAACGATCACAGTATTTCCCGGTCCCACGTGGTGGTCCACGAAATCGAGCAGCTTGCCCAGCAGGCGGTCCGTCCGAATTGACATATCGCGCACTTCGGGAGCATCGGGACCCTTGGCGTGGCCGACATAGTCGTTGGCGGAGAAACTAACCGCCAGGATATCGGTGTCGGTACGCTGGCCGAGTTTCTCGGAAACGATAGCCTTTTCCGCTAACTCTTCAATCATCTCGTTGGCCCACGGAGTCGCTTCCAGCGAGCGGCACACCGGCACGCCGGATTCGCCCGACATACCGCAAAACGGCTGCGCCGATTCCTTGGCGTCAACCGGTCGCCACACCGCCTTAGCGAACCTGTGCGAGGGATTCTCGTCGTTGATCTGCTTCACCCAATCCGGTAGTTCAGGCCGGTAGTAGCTGCTGGTCACCCAATGATCGGAACCGGCGTCGAACCAATACGCCGCATCGGCCATGTGGCCCACGGGCAGGATTGCGCTGCGATCCTTGATCGAGATACCGATTACCTTCGATCCTTCGCCATGCATCTTCAGTTCATCCCCCAGAGTGCTCACCAGCAGCCGGTGTGGGGAAGATCCGGTCTTGCCGGGCAACCCTCCCACCATGGTCACGCTATCGTCGGAGACGCTGGTGACGTTGTGTTTTGCTTCGCGGTCGTACCATTCGTTCCCGGCGATGCCGCTGATGGAGGGCGTGGCCCCGCTGAGAAACGTCGAGTGTCCGATCGCTGTGACGGTGGGAACGGCAATATGATGCGCATTCGTGAACACCGCCCCGTGCTCCAGCAAGCGCTCGAAGCCGGCGTGATACTCCTTGCGGAACCGAGTCAGATAATCGTAACGGAACTGGTCCACCACGATCGCCAACACTAGTTTGGGCGGCGTCTTCGCCGGCGGCGCGGCCCCCAGAGGTAGAGAGCAGAGCAGCAGCAGCGACGGAAGGAATTTGCGCATTCTTTTTTAGTATCGCGTCAGTGCGCCAGCAGATCTTCGATGGCGGCCGATAGGCGTTCTTCTGTAAGGCGGGTGGGCGCATAAAGGCGGACCATTCCTTTGCGGTCGATGAAGGTAAAGGTCGGGGTTGCCGACACCCCGTAGCGCACCATGGCTGCGTCGCTGATGGGAACGCTAACCGGTTGGGTACCAGCATAGAATTCCTGCCACACTTTATCGACTTCGGTCTTCTCGGCGGCGTGGTCGTCCGTATAGAAGCGAGTCGGCGCGATGAAAACGACGCCTTTCGGCGCATATTTCTCGACGGCTCGCTTGAACACGGGAGCTTGCGATTTGCAGTCTCCGCACCATTCCGCCCAAAGGAACAGCACCACGGGTTTACCAGCCGGCGGACCCCAGTCGAATGCCGGAGCCGGTATACCTTGTAGTCCGATCAGATTCCATTGCTTCCACAGGCGAGCCCGAAAGTTGAAAGGCGCGGCGGCGGACGCCTTAGAGCGATCTTCAAGGAATCGCAGCGCGGCGTCCTTCTTCCCGGAGGCTTGCAGCACTTGGGCTTGTACTTCGTAGGAGCTGGCGAGGGCGTAGGCGGCCTCATGGTTCGATTCATAATCCGCAGGCGCTTTCAGTTTGGGTTCGGATAGGCTCTGGGCGAGACCTGCATAGCGCGAGGCTGCCTTCCAATCGCGAGTCAGCGCGGCGCCGCGAGCGACCCACGCAAGACAAAGCAAGTACTCGGGATCTTCGCCCTTGGCGGCGCGATGCTCTTCGAGAATCGATTCCGCGCTGGGCAAATCGCCGGCGGAAAGCTTCAATCGCAGGAACAGCAAGTCCTCGCTTTTTTGCGCTGAAGCGGTAGAAATAAGGAAGCTGACAATCAGAAGGCCGTAGCCGAATCGCATGACGCTAGTATGTCAGTTCGGCGTCAACGCCCTTCCGAGCAGAAGGTGTGAAAATTGTCGGAACGGTAGCGCCGTGCATAACGCGTTAATCGTAAACCCGTCGGCTCAGGTGTTGCGCGAAGAACTGCCGGGACGTTTCTACTTTGCCTGTACTGCCGACCAGATTTGAAATTGCCGGGCTGGCGTTTTTTCCTGTATGCTCGGGCGTACCCTAAAGAAGGAGAGAAAGATCACGGCAGCAACCCTTGATTGGTCACAATGCCCAGCCGTGGAAAGCTTTTCCTGTAAAGTCAGTGGCGCGTGGGTGTTCAAAGATACTCGAATGCCGGTTGCGACGGTTTTCGAGAATTTGGAAGCTGGTTTGACTGTTGAAGAAGTTATGGAAGAATTTGCCGTTACGCGAACAGATCAACGCGGTGTTGCATTTTGCGGCGCAAAGTTCAGGAACGCCATTCCCTCCTCCGGCGCATTCAACGCCAGTGGATGCTCATTTGACCATGGCAGACCCCGCAGCATTGCCCGCTGGCTTCATAGTCACGTCGTTGTAGACCTTGGTAACGGCCACCCCCTACTTTGAACTCTGCATCCCCTCCGCCGCCAAAAACTTCAACACCGCCGCATTGAACGGCTGCGCGCATTCGAGCATGGGCACATGTCCGCAGCGGTCCAGCACGACCAACTCCGAACCACCGATGTCATGCGCCAGCATATTGCCGCTGTTTAGCGGAACCAGCAGATCCTCCCGCCCCCACACGATCAGCGTCGGAACCTTGATCGCGCCCAGTTTGCCGTCCACAAAATCCTCGCCGCGCAGGATCGAATCGATGAACGCATTGATGGTATAGCCGTCGTTGCGGGCCAGGTGCTGGGCCAGGAACTGTTCCGCCAACCCCTCGGTAATCATCTGCTTGTTCGCCAGAATCATGCTCAGGACCGACTTGGCGTCATCAATGCTGGAGGCGTTGAGACGGAGCATCAGGTCGCGACTGACTGTCCGGCCCTCCTTAGCGAAGGAATAGCCGGCGCTGTCCACCAGTACCAACCGGCTCACCTTCTCCGGATGCTCCAACGCAAACGCCATCGCCGCCCAGCCACCCAGAGAATTCCCGACCACCGTCGCCTTGGTAATTTCCAGCTTGCGGCAGAAGGAGTCCAGAAAATCGACGAGCGTCTGCACGCGGTAATTGATCATGGGTTTGTCGGACTTGCCGAATCCGATCTGGTCGAGGGCGAAGACGTGGTACTTCGCGGCCAGCACGGGCAGGTTTTGTCCCCAATTGCTAATATCCCCACCCAGGCCATGCAGCAGGATCACGGTGGGTCCCGCCCCGGCCTCTACATAATGGATTTTCTGGCCGAATATGTCGATTTGCTTGTCCGCGGCGGGTTGGGCTTGGAGCGCCGTACAGGCCGCCGCGAGGAAAAGGGAAAACAGGAATCGGTTCATACGTACCAGCCTAATTTTTTGTTGCGGGATTCACAAGCCATACGGCATAGTATATGTGAGAAGCAGGTCACCTTGGGCAGCCTTCCGCGGCTCTCGAACTGTCACATATGGGCTCTGGCGATTATCGATGGCGGATCAAGTTTTCTACCTCACCGAACTGCTGGGCCTCCAGGTCTATGACCTGAAGGGGCGCAAACTCGGCGTTATCAAAGACGCCGCCATCGTTCCCCTGGTTCATCCGTCCCGCATCGACCGGTACCTCGTGGGAGGCGGTTTCGCTTGGCTCACCGTTCGCCACGACCAGATCCGCTCCATCAGTTTCGACGGCATTTATCTATTGGACGAGCATTTGACGCCCTACCATTCCGACGAATACATGCTGCGCATGGTGCGCGATCTGCTCGATCAGCAAATCATCGATGCGGAGGGGCGAAAAGTGGTCCGGGTCACCGACGTCACGTTCGATCCGCGCCGGGAAAACGGCTCCGACGTGCTAAATGTCTACGAGGTGGATATCGGTATGCGCAGCGTCTTCCGGCGGCTTTTCCAAGGCGTTTTGCCGCGCAAATTAGTTCGGCGGCTGCAAGGTCCCATTCGTCCGAACTCCATCCGTTGGGCGACGTGCAGTATTCTCGAAGCGGATCCGCAGCGCCGTCTGCGCCTGAATATCGACAATCACCTGCTCGAAGAGATGCATCCGGCGGATTTGGCCGATATCGTAGAAGACCTCAGCCCCGACGACCGCGAAGCGATTTTCGAGACGATCGACAGCGAGGTGGCCGCCGAAACCTTGTCCGAAGTCGATCCGGATATCCAGGCCGCCATCCTGGAATCGCTCGAGACCGAAACGGCAGCCGACATCGTGGAAGAAATGTCCCCCAACGAGGCTGCCGATATCCTGGCCGAACTGGAGCCCGAAACTTCCGAAGAGATCCTGGAAGAAATGGAGCCGGAGCCAAAAACGGAGGTTCGGGAACTGCTGGAGTTCAAGGAGGATTCGGCCGGGGGCCTGATGAATACCGAGTATGTCGCCCTGCCTGAAACCGCCACTGTTGCCGATGCCATGTCCGCGATCCGCGCCAATGAGGAGGTTCTCGAAACCCTGAATACCATCTTCCTGATCGATTCCAATGAATATCTGAAAGGGTCGGTTGCTCTGGCGCGGTTGTTCATCGCCTCCGGCGACACCCCGCTGCGCGATCTCGCGTCGGAAAACCTGATCCAGGTGGATGTCGACGAAAGCCAGGCCCGCGTCACCGAAATGTTCGATAAGTACAACCTGCTGACTCTCCCCGTTGTCGACGAGCATGGCAGGTTGTCGGGAGCGATCACGGCAGACGACATCATCTCCGTGCTGAGACAAAGGTGATCCCGCCGGAACATGCAAAAGCGCTTCCGCAATAATATCGTCATCTTCCTGTCCGTTCTCGGTCCAGGACTGATCACCGCCAATGTGGATAACGATTCCGGCGGCATCTATACTTACTCCGCCGCCGGCGCGAAATACGGCTACCTGCCACTGTGGACGCTGATTCCGATCACGGTGCTTCTAATCATTACGCAAGAGATGTGCTCGCGCATGGGCGCTGTTACCGGTAAAGGACTCTCCGATCTGATTCGCGAGGAGTTCGGCCTGCGCACGACGTTTTTCATGATGGCCGCGCTGGTGATCGCCAACTGGACCAACGTGGTGGCCGAATTCGCCGGCATTGCGACTTCGCTGGAGCTATTCCATTTGAGCCGCTACTTCACCGTCCCGCTCAGCGCGGTCGCGGTTTGGTACGTGGTGGTGAAAGGCAACTACAGAAATGTCGAGCGCATTTTCCTGATCGCGTGCACGGTGTACGTCACCTATATCATTTCGGGCGTGCTGGTGAAGCCGGATTGGAAGGAAGCGGCTATCTATAGCGTGAAGCCGATCCTGATTTTCGATAGCGGCTACATTTACATGCTGATCGGTATGGTGGGCACCTCCATTGCTCCCTGGATGCAGTTCTACCTGCAAGCGGCCGTAGTAGAGAAAGGAATCACCGCGAAGGAGTACGTGCAGTCGCGCCTGGAAGTGATCATCGGCTGCATCATGACGGACGTAGTCGCGTTCTTTATCATCGTGGCCTGTGCGGGAGCCATCTGGTCGCATGGCGCTAAGGACATCGACAGCGCTGCTGATGCCGCAGTGGCCCTGAAACCCTTCGGTCAGTACGCGTTTTTATTATTTAGCATCGGCTTGTTCAATGCCTCGTTTTTCGCAGCCTGTATCCTGCCCCTATCCACCGCTTATACCGTTTGCGAAGGATTAGGCTTCGAATCCGGCGTGGATCGCAAGTTCAAGGAAGCGCCGATTTTTTACTGGCTCTACACGCTGCTAATCGTGCTGGGCGCCGCTGTCATTCTGATTCCTAAAGTGAACCTGGTGGCGATGGTGTTGTTCTCGCAGGTGATTAATGGCGTGCTGCTGCCGTTTGTGTTGATCTATATGATCCTGCTGATTAACCGCAAGGGATTAATGAAGGAATGGACCAACTCTCCGTTTTACAACGCGATCTCATGGGCGTCAGTCGCGATTATGATAGGCCTCACGCTGGCGCTGGTCGCAATTAGCATTAAAGGCGGGGGGTAACTTGTTGGACCTGGACGGTTGGTGGGGTCGGAACCCCGTCCGGTATCGTTATCTCTCTACAGGCCCGACTGCTCCACTGACTCTCTCGATCCGACCTGCTCAATCAGTAGGGATCGAGGGCTGATTGAACGCCAAACCGCTGGCGAGCAGTGCTCGACCGATCCAAACGGAACCGGATTCCAGGGCATCCCTACTCTCCCGATCACTCGGACGTAGAGCCCCCATACGCGAAATCCTATCCGGTGGTCTCGAACAGACTGCGAGGCAACTCCGATTGCCTGATAATGCTGGTAAGCGTGCCAAACCTGATTGGATCGTGAAGGGGAACAGGAACTGTGATCGTTCCGCCCTCAAACCTCTTCTGCATTATGCGATGGCTTCCACGTTGACGGACTGCAGCGAAGCCGTTCTGCTCGGGTATCCTGCAAACCTCATCACCAGAAAGAATCCGAAGCCTACGCAACAGTAATCTCGACCTGCGTGACAAATACTTCGTCGTGAAACCGGCGGCTAGTCTCGGACGGGTCTGCCGTCTCGAAAAACAGAGAAAGCGCCTCAACCAAATTCGATCTAGCCTCCTCTATCGAAGCGCCCTGGCTTGCGATATTGAGTTCCGGACATAACGACACAAATCCATCGCCTTCACGTTCGATAATTGCGGTTAAGCGTAACTGTCGCGCCATGATCCGAGTCTAGCCCAGTCCACTTGTACCCTAGGGCGGCAGGGGGCGTCTGCGTCCTCGGACGGCGATTGTTCGCCTGGCTGAACGCCGGCAGGGCGCTCGGCCCTAACTCTGAGCGACTCGGCAGCGCCCCAGCGCATGATCCATTCACCACCCCCACCGTATGCATAATTCGCAAATGTACCGATCGAAGCTGGCGACTCCTTCGCGACATCCGACCCAAGTGGACGTGGATGGGAGCCAGAGGCGCGGCCGTGGTGTGCCGAATTGCGAATCACAGAAACTTCACGCCTCATTCTTCTTTAATTTCAACAACCCTGCCACATGCGAATGAAAGTAACGCCGCAGGGCGCGCTACTATCAATCGGAAGTAGTCTCGCGGCGAAGGTGCTCACTCATCTCATTTGTTGTTCTGAGCTGAACTTCCCCAGATCTTTGACAACCGAATATGTTCGACTTACCCTGTGGAAAAACATGACGAGGTAGGCTGGCAGCCTCGTCACAACTCCCGAATGTAGTCCAGCAGCCAAGTAAGCCGCCTAGATTCATTCGCTTACGAAACTCACTCACGGAGAAAGCAGCGAATCCAAGGTGCAATTCATGCACAAAACTGCCCAATACCCGCGGCTGGCGCCCACCCCCGCCGCGGCCTCGAAACGTACTAGATCTCCTGAACCAGAGACGGGGCCTCGGCCTCTCCGATACGATAAGGGAAGTTCGGTAATGATGCGAATTCTCGTATGCCATCGCGATAGCGGTAGCCAAAAGCTGGTTGCGCGCCTGTCCGCCGCGAGTCCGCAATTCGATTGGCTGGAATCGCTACCCGGCCAAACCATCGGCCCGCTCGACGGCATCGACGCCGTGATCGCGGTCGGCCTCGTTCGCCGCCAGGACATGGAACGGGGCACCTTCGGCTTCATCCAGACGGTCGGCACCGGTTACGATAACGTCGATCTCGCCGCCGCCACCGAACTGGGAATTTGGGTGTCCAACATGCCGGCATCGCGCACCGGCAACGCAGAATCTGTGGCCGAGCACGCCATTCTCTTGATGCTTGCCCTTTCGCGCCAACTAAGCGCTGCACAGGCGGCCTTGCGGGAGCATCGCTGGGCTCAGCCGGTCGGCCTGGCCCTCTATGGCAAACGAGCTTGCCTGGTTGGTTTGGGCGACGTCGGGGCGGCCCTTGCCGATCGCCTTTATGCTTTTCAAATGCAACTGATCGCCACCCGCCGCAATCCGTCGAAAGGGGGTCCGCCCTTCGTCCGTGTGATCGAAGCCGGGGGTTTGCGCGAGGCCGTCCGCACGGCTGATTACGTGATCGTGTGCGCCCGCCCCGCTGAAGATACGCACCATCTGATCGATGCCGCCATGCTGGCTGCCTTCCCGAAAGGCGCGGTTCTGATCAACATCGCCCGCGGCAGCCTGGTGGATCACGATGCCTTGCTTGCCGCCTTGGAATCGGGCCACCTGCGCGGCGCCGGGCTGGATGTGTTTTGGGAGGAGCCCGTCGATCCGGCGCACCCCTTGTTCGCGCTTCCCAACGTGATTGCCGCCCCTCACATCGCCGGAGTCACTGACGTCAACATGGCGCAAACTCTCCGGCTGGTGGCCGAAAATCTGAATCGATATGCTCGCGGCGAAGTCCCCGAGTTCCTCGTCAATCGTCCGTTAAGTCAAAGGAAAACGAAATGCCAATTAGCATAGTCTCCGCAGCCGTGGAGCTGCAGAACAAGATCAAGGATAAGACCGCCAGCGTCGGTGTCGTCGGCCTCGGTTACGTAGGCCTGCCGCTCGCCGTGGAATTTGCCAAAGCCGGATTCTTCGTAACCGGCATCGACGTCCTTCAGCATAAGGTGGACGCCATCAATCGAGGCGAGTCCTACATCCAGGACATCCCCACGGAAGTGTTGCGGCCCTTCGTTGAGTCGGGCCATATCAAGGCTACCTCGGATTTCGCCGCCGTCGCCGATTTAGACACCATCAACATCGCCGTCCCCACGCCCCTGCGCAAAACCAAAGATCCGGACATGACCTTCATCGATTCGGCCTGCACCGAAATCGCCAAGTATTTTAAACCCGGCAAACTCGTCATCCTCGAATCCACCACCTATCCCGGCACCACCGACGAGGTCGTCCTGCCGATGCTGGCGCAGAATGGCCTGCGCGTGGGAGAAGACTTCTTCCTGTGTTTTTCGCCCGAACGCGTCGACCCCGGCAATGCGAACTTCCAAACCTACAACATTCCCAAAGTTGTTGGCGGCGTCACGGCCGCCTGCACTGAGATGGGCGCTCTGTTCTACTCACAAGCCTTAGAGAAGGTGGTTCCGGTCAGCTCGACGAGCGTAGCGGAAATGGTGAAGTTGCTCGAAAACACCTTCCGCATGATTAATATCGGGCTCGCGAACGAGATTGCCTTGATGTGCGATCGTATGCGCATCGATGTTTGGGAAGTGATCGATGCGGCCGCCACCAAACCCTTCGGCTTCATGCCCTTCTACCCCGGCCCCGGACTCGGCGGACACTGCATCCCGATCGATCCGTTCTATCTCTCCTGGAAGACCAAGCAGGCCGGCATCGAAGCTCGTTTCATCGATCTCGCCGGGTACATTAACGGTTCCATGCCCCACTTTGTCGTGGACAAGATTCAGAACGCACTGAACGATGCCGTGAAGCCTGTGCGCGGATCGCACGTCCACGTGATGGGCGTGGCGTACAAGCGCAATATCGACGATGTGCGCGAATCGCCGGCCCTCGACATCATTCACCTGCTCAGCCAGCGCGGCGCGGAAGTTACTTATAGCGATCCGTTTGTGCCTAAGGTCCGCATCGACCATGGCGGCGATCTTACGGCGCGAGACAATGCCGCGATGTGCGCCTCCGCCGACTGCGTCGTGATTGTCACGGATCATGCCGCTTTCGACTATCAGTCGGTGGTGCGCGACGCAAAGTTGATCGTCGACACCCGCAACGCGCTCAAAGGATATAAGTCGGCGAAAATCGTCCGCCTCTGACAATCTTCCGGAACCCGCTAGGCCAGCCGAATGCGCTCGTCCTGGCGATGGAGCGCCGGCGGCAGATATGGATCGGCCCCTTCCAGCTTAGTCAGCCAGCGCGAGTAAAAATTCACTCGCTCGCGCAAACGAGTTCCGCCGGCGCGGGAAGACGATTCCTTATGAATCAGCCGCGCCGAGGCCTCGTAGATGACCTCATATCCGCGATCGCGCAGCCGCAGACAGAGATCGACGTCGTTGTAATTAACGTCGAACATTTCGTCGAAACCGCTTATTTCATCGAACACCGCCCGCCGCACGCCCAGGCACGCTCCTGTCACCGCGGAGACGTTCCGGGTGTAGTCGATCCACGGAAAAAGATCGCTGCGGAATAACCCGCGGCCCGGATGCCCCACGCCATCCATCATTCCCAGCGCGATGCCCGCATGCTGGATCGCTCCCGACGGATACAGCAGCTTGGCGCCCACTGCGCCTACTTCGTCCCGCTGTAAATGCGACACCAGCCGGTTCATCCAGTCGCCACGCTGCGGCTCGACGTCGTCGTTGAGGAACAGTAGCGCGAACCCGCTGGCCGATTTTGCGCCCAGATTATTCATCGCCGCAAAGTTGAAGACGCCCGAAAATGGCACATGCACCAGCCGCGGCCCCAATCGCTGCCGCAAGCGGGTTAGATCGAATTCGGCGCCACCGTCGGCCCGATGCTCAAGCAGTACCATCTCGAAGTTGCGATAGTCCGTGTCTTCCTCGATCTTGAGTATCATCCGCTCCACCATGGCCTGATTGCGGGAGCACGTGATAACACTCACCAGCGGCGAACCGGTCACGCGCCGCTGAATATGAAAGGTGCCTGGTGTCTCGCCGTCTTCCACGGTTCCCTCGATGCGCCTGCGAATCAGAGCGTTTTCGAGGGCTGCGCGCGCCGCGGAATGGGCGTATTCCTTAGCCTGCGGATTTCCGGCCGTTGAGCCTTCATGCTGCCGCCAGTGGTAAAGAACGCGAGGGATGTGGCGAACCACCGTGGCGCAGCCATCGGTGAGCCGCAGTGCCAGATCGTGATCCTGGGCGCCGTCCAGACCTTCGCGAAACCAGGAGACTTCGTCCAGACAGGATCGGTCCACCGCTAAGAAATGGCCCAGATACATACAACTGGTGAGTAACTCCGGCGACCAGTCCGGCTTAAAGCGCGGGCTTCGCCGGCTGCCCGCGGAATCGAGGCAGTCTTCATCGGAGTAAACCATCTGAACGCCGGGCTCCTGGCAAGCCTGCGCGACATAGTGCAGCGCGTACCACGGCAGAACGTCGTCATGATCGAGAAACGCCACATACTCGCCTTCCGCCAGGCGCCCCGCTTGATTGGAAGCGGCCGAGATCCCCAGCCGTCGATCGGACTGCACGAACTTTATGCGAGAGTCGGCTTCGGCCAATTCACTGAGATAATCGGTGAGCCAAGGTTCCAGACTGGCGTCGTCGCAGATGCAGAGCTGCCAGTTCTCGTAGGACTGCTCTCTAACCGAAGCGATGGCCGCCGCCAGCCATTCCCGCTTCGGTTTGTGGACCGGCATGACAACGCTAATCGATGGGCGATAATCCCACAGCTCCGATTGCGAACGGTGCCACTCGGGGCTTTTGAGCGTCTCGTCCTGTCGCTTCACCCACGCCCGGTACGGCGCCTCGTCGGGCGGCGAGAATCGCAGGAACAGCGAATGGAAGCTCGAAGCCAGCAAGCGTTGGCCCAGCTTCCTCTTATAGGTTCCCAACAGGCCGCCGGCGGCGCGGTTGAATCGAAAAAGAAGGCTGTTCTCGACGCGGGCTAACCGGTCGTCCAAAACCTCTAACGATTTGAAAAGGAGTTTTTCCTGCCTCTCGACTCGGTTGGAAAGCGTTGCGATATGAACAATCAGTTCGTCCAGACGTTCTGGTATCTCAGAAGGCTCGGCTTCCTTGAGACGGGTAAGTAGCGTGGTGAGTTCGTCTCTGCTCATCGCCGTGTCAACGAACTAATCGCCTAGTGTAACAGAATGACGGCTAAAGATAGTCGTAGAATTTCGCCTTAAACCGGCGGAATATAACGAATCCGGCGCCAAGAGTAACAAACGATACTATTGTCAGCTTGACCAGTAGAGTGGCGGGAGGAGCCTTGCCGTCCAACAGGATATCGCGCAACGCCATGACAATCGCGGCGATCGGATTCAATTGGTAAATTTCCCTATACTGCGCGGGGATAATAGCAAAAGAATAAAAGATTGGTACCATCCACCACAGCACCGTATTCAGCGAATCGACAAAATAGCGGGTGTCCCTAATGAAAACGTAAAGAGTCGAAAAGGCCAACGCCAGCCCGCAAACGAAGACTATAAATAATCCCCAAATGGGCGCCAGCCACAGCCACTGCCGGGTCACGGGAAGGCCGAGGATCAGAGTGAAGGCGATCAGCAGGCCGATCTGAATCAGGAGGTGCAGACAGTTTGAAAGGACGCTGGCGATCGGTATCACCTCACGAGGAACCGGCACTCTCTTGATCAGGCCTGCATTGTCGACTAAGGATGTCGTCCCGTTGCTCCAGGCCAAGGCGAAAAAGTTGAAAGGCACGATTCCACATAGCAGGAATACCGGAAAATGGGCCTGGGCAGCCTTGAAGATGCTACCGAAGACAAAGGTGAGCACACCCATCATCACCAGCGGGTTCAATAAGGACCAGAAAACGCCCAACGACATGTGCCGGTAGCGCAGCTTGAAGTCCTTCAAAACCAGGCTGGACAGTACGAAGCTGTAATCGCCGTTCCAGCGCCGGCTGGTCTGAAATCGCTCGTCGGCTTCATTCAGAATGTTCCCGGAGGACGAGGCAACGTCTTCGGTTGGTGACAACAATGTGCTCAAGACATCATTGAGTATACCTGAGGAATATACCGGTCCCGAGAATGCGCCGTTAGAACTGGAACCGCAGCTGCAGATCGAGGCGGCGATTGTTAGTAGGTGTTTGTTCGGCCGCAAATCCGCCAGCAATGTTGGTTTCCTGCAGAAAGAAGGGCGATCCGATTATTCCAACCGGCGGAGCGTAGTTCACGTGGTTGAAAAGATTGCGAGCGTTAATCGAGAGCGTAACACTATAGCGGTGTCCGGTGCTACCGCCGCTACCGCCGCCACCGCCGCGTGGGCCGCCTCCTCCACCGCCTCCGCCACCAGTCCCCGCGTGCGCCCCGCCACTTGGACCCGAAAACCTGGTGGACCCGAATCCCCAGGTCCGGCTCAGCCGCAGATTGAAGCTGAACTGGCTGGGGCCGGTTCCATAATAGCGGGGAAGTAGGGGCTGGCCCGGCAGCGGATTCGGATTCAAATATCCGTAAGGCGTGCTGATGATTCCAGGACCCGGTCCGCTGGCGACTGAGGGACGGGCATTCAGAATGCCATTGCCAAGATAGTCGCCCCCGGTAATAATGTCGAACGGAACCCCGGAACTCGCGGTCATGAAGGGGGATAACTGCAGCCTAAAGGGGGCGTTCATAATAGCGAAGATGCTATTCCAGTACAGGATTGCTACCGAAAAGCCGCTTCAAGGTTTGTAAAGGCGCGTTGGATTCGATTTGTGATTCTGCGGTACAGTCGAGCTAGATGACAGAGCGGGCCTCGTTCGCCGTTGCCCCCGGCGATTTGCCCGGCCTTCGCAGCGCTGTCTCGAAGCTCGCCGGATACGGATATTGCGAAAG